>Ga0066684_10001060_pt1 | contig 10505 bp, 7 predicted proteins | sample GraSoiAngelo_133_FD_62301 | JGI IMG/M metagenome (GOLD analysis project Ga0066684, IMG submission 62301) | Grasslands soil microbial communities from the Angelo Coastal Reserve, California, USA - 14_0929_05_20cm | ecosystem: Environmental > Terrestrial > Soil > Grasslands | place: USA... | reverse complement strand
GCCGGCGCCGAGCCGAGCATCATGAAGGTCGATGTCGGGCTGTTCGTGCCCGGGACGCCTCTTGCCAGCGATGTCGGTGTCGAGATCACCCGCGGCCCAAAGGACTACAAGAAGATCAAGCAGGAATTGGCGGCGGCCGGTTACAATGGAGAGAAGATCGTGGTACTCGCCGCCACCACGATCCCGTCGATCTGGGCCGAGGCTTCGGTCGCAACGGATGTCTTGAAGCAGATCGGCATGGATATCGATCTGCAAGCGCTGGAATGGGGCGCAGTCGTGTCGCGCCGCGCCATCAAGGAGCCGATCGACCGCGGCGGCTGGAACATCTTCTATACTTACCTCGGCGGCTTCGGAAACATCTCGCCCGGGCCCAATATTGCGATCCGCGGTACCGGCACGAAAGCCTGGTTCGGCTGGCCGACCGACCCGGAGATGGAGGCGCTGCGCGAGTCCTGGTTCGAGGCGCCAGATCTAGCGGCACAGCAGAAAATCTGCCGCGAGATGCAGGTCCATTTCTGGCAGAACCCGGGGTACGTGCCGCTCGGCATGTACGACGCGCCGATGGCCTTCCGCTCCTATTTGCAGGACGTGCGCGACGGCTGGCCGCAGTTTTACGGCGTTCGCCGGGCGTAGCCCGGCCAGCTTTAACCAGAATGAAGGGATAACCTATACTTCGGGGTTAATTTTACCGATATCTATTGCACTTCTCGGTGGAAAGTATCAGTATAAGCACTGCATCGTCATCTTCCCCCCTCGACGGTGCAAAGAACGCTTCCGTCCTCCTCGACGGGGCTCGAAACCCCGGCCACCCCCGGCCGGGGTTTCGCATTTCTGGACGGACGCTCTAAGTGCCGGACGTACTCGGGCTTGCCGGTTTTGCGCCCTAGAAACGCATCGCCTTTGCCTGGATCACATTGGGCAAATGGCGCACCGTCTCGATCAGATCCGGGGTCAGCTGCTGATCAACCTCCACCAGCGCAATCGCGTCACGGCCCGGGGCGGTGCGGCCGAGATGGAAGGTCGCAATGTTGACCGCGGCCGCCCCGAGCGCGTTACCGAGCGCGCCGATAAAACCCGGTTTGTCATAGTTACGAACAAACAGCATGTGATGGCCGAGCTCGGCCTCGAGCGGGATGCCCTCGATTTCGACGAGGCGCGGCTTGTTGCCGGCAAAGACGGTCCCGGCGACGCTGCGCTCCCGCCGCTCGGTCGTCACGGTCACCCGCATCAGCGTCTGGTAATCGCCGGCCGCGCCGCGCCGGGTCTCGCTGACCCGGATATCGCGTTGCCGGCAGATCAGCGGCGCGTTGACCATGTTGACCGAGGCCAGTTGCGGCGCCAACAGCCCGGTCAGGGCGATTGCGGTCAGCGGCTTCGTGTTCAGCTCGGCGATGGCGCCGTCATATTCGATCGCAACGGCGCGGATGCCGGTCTCGGTCAATTGCCCGGCAAAGCTGCCGATCTGATCGGCCAGGACCATGTACGGCTTGAGGCGCGCCGCCTCCTCGGCGGTCAAGGACGGCATGTTGACCGCGTTCGAGACCGCGCCGGTCAGCAGGAAATCGGCGATCTGCTCGGCGATCTCGACCGCGACATTCTCCTGCGCCTCGGCGGTGGCGGCGCCGAGATGCGGCGTCGCGATAAAGTTCGGGTGACCGAACAGCGGATTGTCGCGCGCCGGTTCTTCGACAAAGACATCGAACGCCGCCCCGCCGACCTGGCCGCTGTCGAGCGCGGCGGCGAGATCGGCCTCGTCGACGAGCCCGCCCCGCGCGCAATTGATCAGGCGCACGCCGCGCTTCATCCGGGCGAGCGCGGCAGCATCGATCATGTTCGTCGTCGCCGCAGTCAGCGGCGTGTGCAGGGTGATGAAATCGGCGCGGGACAAGAGCTCCTCGAACGCGACCCGCTCGACGCCGAGATCGATCGCCCGCGCCGCCGACAGGAACGGGTCATGGACGAGCACCTTCATGCGCAGCCCGTGCGCCCGGTCGGCGACGATCGCGCCGATATTGCCGCAGCCGATGATGCCGAGCGTCTTGCCGCTGAGCTCGACCCCCAGGAAGCGCGACTTTTCCCATTTGCCGGCCTGGGTCGAGCGGTCGGCCGCCGGGATCTGGCGCGCCAGCGCGAACATCATCGCGATCGTGTGCTCGGCCGCGGTGATCGAATTGCCGTAGGGGGTATTCATCACGACGATGCCGCGCTCGGTAGCCGCGGCGACATCGATATTGTCGACCCCGATCCCGGCCCGCCCGATGACCTTGAGGTCGGGCGCTGCGGCGAGTAGTTCGGCCGTGACCTTGGTGGCCGAGCGCACGGCGAGACCGTGATAGCCGCCGATGCGGCTCTGCAACGCGGCCGCGCCGAGGCCGGTCGCGACCTCGGCCGCGATGCCGCGGGCGGCCAGGATCTCGACGGCGCGCGGGCTCAGCTCATCGGCAATCAGAACTTTAGGCATTCAAGGCCCCGAAATTTCCACAATGAGGCAATGAGACAGTGAGCAAGAAGCCGGCCAACAAAAAACGACCATTAGAAGCCATTGTGCGGGAGATAGGAATTTTTTGACGCTTCGCGCCTCTCGCAGTGAGTTTCTTCTCACTGCCTCACCGCCTCGTTGTGAAAGATCAGGCGGCTTTGGCCGCCTCGCACTGTTCCGCCCATGCCCAGTCGAGCCAAGGCAGCAGCGCCTCGACGTCGCTGCGCTCGACCGTCGCGCCGGTCCAGATGCGGATGCCCGGCGGCGAGGCGCGGTGGCTGGCGAGATCGTAGCCGGCGCCCTCGGCTTCGAGCCGGGCCGTCATCGCGCGCACCGTCGTGAATCGGGCCTCATCCGAAAGGCCGAGGAACCAGGGATCGACGATCTCTAGTTGCGGCGAGGTGCAGGAGCGAGTCGCCGGGTCCTTTGCGAGAAAGCGCAGCCATGGGGTGCGCTCCTCCCAGGCGGCGACCGCCGCGAGATTGCCTTCGGCGCGGGCGACGAGGCCGTCGAGGCCGCCGACCGACTCGGCCCAGCGCAGCGAGTCGAGCGCATCCTCGACGCACAGCATCGACGGCGTATTGATCGTCTCACCGCGGAAGACCCCCTCGATTAGCTTGCCGTTCGAGGTCAACCGGAACAGCTTGGGCAACGGCCAGGGCGGCGTATAGCTCTCCAGCCGCTCGACCGCGCGCGGCGACAGCGCCAGCATGCCGTGCGCCGCCTCGCCGCCGAGCGCCTTCTGCCATGACCAGGTGACGACATCGAGCTTGTCCCAGGGCAGCCGCATCGCAAAAGCGGCCGAGGTCGCATCGCAGATCATGAGACCCCGCCGGTCAGCCGCGATCCAGTCGCCGTTCGGGACCCGCACGCCCGAGGTGGTACCGTTCCATACGAACACCGTATCGCGGTCGGGATCTACCCGCGCGAGGTCCGGCAATTCGCCATAGGGGGCCTGCAGCAGCCGGAGATCGGCCGGCTTAAGCTGGCGCTGGACATCCTGGACCCAGCCCTCGCCAAAATTCTCCCAGGACAAGAGATCGACGCCGCGCGCCCCGAGCAGCGACCATAATGCCAGCTCGACCGCGCCGGTATCCGAACCGGCGACGATCCCGAGCCGGTAATCGGCTGGCATCTGCAACAGCGCGTGGGAGCGCTCGATCACCTCGGCGAGCTTGGCTACGCCCGGTTTCGAACGGTGCGAGCGGCCAAGCAAGGCGCCCGACAAAGCCGCCGCCGACCAGCCCGGCCGCTTGGCGCAGGGTCCCGATGAAAAGCAGGGATTGGCCGGCCGCAGGGTCGGCTTCTTCATACCGCCCTTCCCTCACACAGCTATGGCCCGGACCGGGCCGGATTTCGGAGGGCGGACCCTAGGCGCTGGGCCGGCACGGGTCAATGCGGCGGCACAACGACCTAGCGCGTCGCAGACCGCGACGCGCTAGAGACGATTTCCGGTTGTAACAGACTGAAACGGTTAGAAAATCGGCAGGCCGACCCCATAGGGCTGCCACGCCTTGCGGACCTGCTCCTCGACGACGAGGCCGGAGGAGGTCATCGGCGAATGGACCCTGCCGCTACCGGCTTTCGGATCGCCGAGCGTACCGACCATATGGTCGATCGTCGCCTTTTCACGCCGATGCCAAATTTTCAGGAGACGCCGGGACGAGCGCAGGTCTTTCATCGATTTCCTCCCGGGGGGTTGGAGCGACCTTACGTCGCACTTTTGTAACGCTTGGGTACAAATAGTCAATAATTAAATGCGCGGCAACCATCCAAATTCGCGAAAAGTGGCGGCTTCCGTACAACTCCTTTGGGCGTATGCTACCCGAACGCTTCTGCCGTATGGTTAAGAAAGCGCAAAAATGGGAGGCCACGCCATGCAGTACGGCCTGTTCACAATGCCGTCGCATCCGCCGGAGCGCGGATTACTCGATGGCCATCGCTGGGATCTTCAAACCCTGCGCTGGGCCGACGAACTGGGTTTCGTCGAAGCTTGGATCGGCGAGCACCATACCGCGCCGTGGGAGCCGCACCCTGCCCCCGACCTGCTGATCGCCCAGGCGCTGACCGAAACCCGCAGCATCCGGCTCGCGCCGGGCGGTTTTCTGTTGCCCTATCACCACCCGGCCGAGCTGGCCAACCGGGTCGCGATGCTCGACCACATGGCGCAGGGCCGGCTCAATTTCGGGGTGGCGGCGAGCGGATTACCGAGCGACTGGGCGATGTTCAATGTCGACGGCAATGCCGGCCAGCACCGCGAGATGACGCGCGAGGCTCTCGACATCATCCTGAAGCTGTGGAGCGCCGAAGAACCGTTCGATTATCAGGGAAAATACTGGCATGTGACCCGCACCGGGCTGATGCTGGAGACCCTGCGGCCGCATATCCGCCCGTTCCAGAAGCCGCACCCGCCGATTGGTGTCGCCGGGGTCAGCAAGGGCTCGGATACGCTGAAGCTCGCCGGCGAGCACGGCTTTTTGCCGATGAGCCTGAACCTCAACCCAAGCTATGTTGCGAGCCACTGGGAGTCGGTCGAGGAAGGGGCGCGGCGCAGCGGCCGTAACCCGAACCGGGCCGACTGGCGCCTGGTGCGCGAGATCTTTGTGGCCGACACCGATGAAGAGGCGTGGCGCCTGTCGGTTGGGGCACAAATGGGCCGCATGATGCGCGAGTACTTTCTGCCGCTGCTGACCAATGTCGGGGTCATCCAATTCCTGAAGCACGACGAGTCGGTCGCCGACAGCGATGTGACGCCGGAGTACTGCGCCCAGCACAATTGGCTGATCGGTTCGCCTGCGACCGTCGTCGAGAAGATCGAGCGCATGTACGACGAAGTCGGCGGATTCGGCAGCCTGCTCTTGTTCTGCTTTGACTACAGCGACAACCCGCAGGCCTGGCACCACTCGATGCGGCTTCTGGCGGAGGAGGTCATGCCGCGGGTGGCGCATCTCTCGCCTGTCCAGCCTGCCTCTTCATAGGGCGCGCAACCGCCCTAGCCGAACCCAGGCGCAGAGCCCATATCTCTGTCCTGCCGCGGGTGCTGGAACTTTCGTTGCATTGCCGCGTTGCGGGCGCTGCACGGATCGGGTAGGCCAGCCCGTCGCAGCCGCAATCCTGGTCTGCGGTTGATTATCAACGGCAAGGATGACGGTCGAGCGAACTCCGGGTATAAGGCGCGGCGGCCCCGGAAAGAAGCGCCGGGCCGGACGATGGAACGCGTCCGCCGTTCGGCAGGAGAAGCGTATTGCAGCCCACTGATATCCGTAACCCCGACTATTTCCATAAAGTCGTCGATTGCCAGTGGGCCTGTCCGGCGCACACGCCGGTCCCCGAATATATTCGGCTGATCGCCGAGCAGCGTTATGGCGAGGCCTGGGCGATCAATTGGGAGTCGAATGTTTTTCCCGGCATCCTCGGGCGCACCTGCGACCGGCCGTGCGAACCGGCCTGCCGGCGCGGCCGCGTCGAGAAGGAGCCGGTGGCGATCTGTCGCCTGAAACGGGTCGCCGCCGACAACAAGGGCGACATCAGCGGCTACCTGCCCGCCGTTCCGAAGCAGAAGAACGGCAAGCGCATCGCGCTGGTCGGCGCCGGTCCGGCCTCGCTGACCGTTGCGCGCGATCTCGTGCCGCTCGGCTATCACTGCGTGATGTTCGACGGCGACGCCAAGGGCGGCGGCATGATGCGGACGCAGATCCCGCGTTTCCGCCTGCCCGAATCGGTCACCGATGAAGAGGTCGACCGGATCGTCGAGCTAGGCATCGAGACCCGCTATGGCCATTTCATCGGCAGCATGAAGGCATTGCTCGCCGAAGGGTGGGACGCGGTCTTCGTCGGCTCGGGCGCACCGCGCGGCCGCGAGCTCGAAATCCCGGGCCGCCAGGAGGCCGCCGCCAATATCCATATCGGGATCGACTGGCTGTCCTCCGTCTCGTTCGGCCATATCGACAAGATCGGCCGCCGCGTCATCGTGCTCGGCGGCGGCAACACGGCGATGGATTGCTGCCGCTCCTCCCGCCGCCTCGGCGGCGAGGAAGTCACGGTCGTCGTCCGCAGCGGCTTCGAGGAAATGAAGGCGTCGGCCTGGGAAAAAGAGGACGCGATGCATGAGGGCATCCCAATCCTCAATTTCCTCGTGCCGGTTGAGTTCACTCATGATAGCGGCAAGCTGACCGGCGTCTCGTTCGAGAAGGTCAAGGCCGAATACGACGCAAAGGGCCGGCGCAATTTGGTGCCGACCGGCGAGCCGCACACGCATATCCCCTGCGACGATGTGCTAGTCGCGATCGGCCAGGAGAACGCCTTCCCGTGGATCGAGCGCGATATCGGCATCGAGTTCGACCGCTGGGACATGCCCAAAGTCGATCCGACGACGATGCAATCGACACTGCCGCACGTGTTCTTCGGCGGCGACGCGGCGTTCGGCCCGAAGAACATCATCTGGGCCGTCGCGCACGGGCACGACGCGGCGATCTCAATCGACAAATTGTGCCAGGGCGAAGATGTCGCCGACCGGCCGCCCCCCGGGGTCACGCTGGTCAGCCAGAAAATGGGCATCCACGAATGGAGTTACGATAACGACATCTCGAACGATCTGCGCTACCGGGTGCCGTTACGCGACATCTCGGTGGCGCTGAAGGACATCAGAACCGAGGTCGAGCTCGGTTATGACGACAAGCTCGCCTATCTTGAAGCCGAGCGCTGCCTCAATTGCGACATCCAGACCGTCTTTACCGGGCAGTTGTGCATCGAGTGCGATGCCTGCGTCGATATCTGCCCGATGGACTGCATCACCTTCACCGCCAATGGCGCCGAGGAGGAGTTGCGCGGTCGTCTTAGTGCTCCGGCAACGGACCTTACCCAGGATCTCTATATTGGCAATTCGCTGAAGACCGGGCGGATCATGGTCAAGGATGAAGATGTCTGCCTGCATTGCGGTCTGTGCGCCGAGCGGTGTCCAACCGGCGCCTGGGATATGCAGAAGTTCCTTCTCGATATGACACAGGCTGGGCCCGCATGCCGAAGCCGCTAAAAGCCGTCAACGATTTCGTCGTCAAATTCGCCAACGTCAACGGCTCCGGCTCGGCCAGCGCCAACGCGCTGTTCGCCAAGTCGGTATTGCGGATGGGCGTGCCGGCGAGCTCACGGAATATTTTTCCATCGAACATCCAGGGGCTGCCGACCTGGTACGAGGTGCGGATCAGCGAAGGGGGTCACCTCGGGCGGCGCGGCGGCGTCGACATGATGGTCGCGATGAACCCCGAGACCTGGGACGAGGACATCGCCGAGATCGAGCCGGGCGGCTATCTGCTGTACGATTCGACAAAGCCGATGCCGGCGTCGAAATTTCGCGACGACATTGTCGTGATCGGCGCGCCGCTGACCGCGATCTGCAATCGCACCTATGATGATCCGCGCCAGCGCCAGCTGTTCAAAAACATTATCTATCTTGGGGTGCTGTCGGCGCTGCTCGACATGGATGTGCCCGCGATCGAACAGCTGATCGGCGAGCAGTTCCGCGGCAAGGATTCGCTGATCAAGCCCAATCTGCACGCGTTGCAGCTCGGCCGCGACTGGGCGAAGGAGTCGCTCGACTGCCCGCTCGGGCTCAGGCTCGAACGCCGCGACAAGGTTGGCGACCATATCTTCGTCACCGGCAATGATGCGGCCGCGCTCGGCGCCGTCTATGGCGGCGCGACGGTATGCGCCTGGTATCCGATCACCCCATCCTCCTCCCTCGCCGAGGCGTTCCAGGCGCATTGCCGGCGGTACCGGCGCGACCCGGACAGCAAGAAAGGCCGCTACGCGATCATCCAGGCGGAGGACGAGCTGGCCTCGATCGGCCTGGTCATCGGCGCGGGCTGGAACGGCGCGCGCGCGTTTACCGCCACCTCCGGCCCCGGCATCTCGCTGATGCAGGAATTCATCGGGCTGGCCTATTTCGCCGAGATCCCAGCGGTCATCTTCGACATTCAGCGCGGCAGCCCATCGACCGGCATGCCGACCCGCACCCAGCAGGCCGACATCATCTCCGCCGCTTATGCCTCGCACGGTGACACCAAGCACGTGCTGCTGTTCCCGAAGGACCCGAACGAAGCCTTCACCTTCGCCGCCGATGCGCTCGACCTCGCCGATCGGCTGCAGACGCCGATCTTCGTGATGCTCGATCTTGATATCGGCATGAACGAATGGCTGGTCGAGCCGCTGCGCTGGGATCCGGCGCGCCGCTACGACCGCGGCAAGGTCATGACCTACGACATGCTCGAAGAGGGTCGCGAATTCGGCCGCTATCTCGATGTCGACGGCGACGGTGTTCCGTACCGCACGCTGCCCGGGACCCATCCGACGCGCGGTGCCTTTTTCACCCGTGGCACGACCAAGGACGAATGGGCCCGTTACACCGAGGAAGGCAGGCCCTACGTCGAGAACATGCAGCGGCTGCTGCGCAAATTCGAGACCGCCAAGCGGCTGGTGCCGAGCGCCATAAAACGGGAGGCCAAGGAACCGACCAAATTCGGCGCGATCTATTTCGGCTCTACGACGCCGGCGATGGAGGAGGCGCTCGACGCGCTCAAAGCCCGCGGCATCCATCTCGACACGCTGCGCATCCGCGCCTTCCCGTTTGATGACGAGGTGTTCGATTTCATCGCTGGCCACGAACGTGTCTTCGTCGTCGAGCAGAACCGCGACTCGCAGATGCGCAGCCTATTAACGATCGAGGGCGAGATCGACCCGGCGCGGCTGGTGCCGATCCTGCATTACGACGGCACCCCGATCACCGCCCGCTTCATCGTCAAGGCGATCGCCGACATGCTCGCTGTCGTCACTCTCGCGCCGCTCAAGAAGGCGCTGCCGTAATCGCATTGAGGTCCGGATGACCTATATCGCCAAGCCTCGACTGCATCACCCGAAACTGCCAACCAACGCGCTGGGCTACACCCATCGCGACTACGAGGGCTCGGTGTCGACATTGTGCGCCGGCTGTGGCCATGATTCGATCAGCGCCGCCATCATCCAGGCCTGCTTCGAGCTGGCGCTGCCGCCGCATCGCATTGCCAAACTGTCCGGCATCGGCTGTTCGTCGAAGACGCCGACTTATTTCCTCGGCCAGTCGCACGGCTTTAACAGCGTGCACGGGCGCATGCCCTCGGTGTTGACCGGCGCCAATCTCGCCAATCGCGACCTGATCTATCTCGGGGTCTCCGGCGATGGCGATTCCGCCTCGATCGGCCTCGGCCAGTTCGCCCATTGCATTCGCCGCGGCGTCGACATGGTCTATATCGTCGAGAACAATGGCGTTTACGGGCTGACCAAGGGCCAGTTCTCGGCGACCGCCGACAAGGGCTCGAAAGCACGGCGCGGCGCCGTCAACACCGACTCGCCGATCGACCTGGTCGCGATGGCGCTGCAACTGGGCGCCTCCTATGTCGCGCGCAGCTTCTCGGGCGACAAGTCCCAGCTGGTGCCGCTGATCAAGGCGGCGATCCAGCACAAAGGCGCCGCTTTTATCGACGTGATCTCGCCGTGCGTCGCGTTTAACAACAATCCGGAATCGACCAAGAGCTTCGATTACGTCCGCGCCCATAACGAGGCGGTCAACCAGCTCGATCTGATGGTGTCGCGGCAGGCGATCACCGCCGATTACGCGCCGGGTACGGTCGAGACCGTGGTGCAGCATGACGGTTCGGTCCTGCATCTGCGCAAGCTAGCGCTGGATTACGACCCGTGCGACCGGATCTCGGCGATGACCTATCTGCAGCAGCGGCACGCTGCCGGCGAGGTCGTCACCGGGTTATTGTTCGTCGAATCCGACCACGGCGACCTGCACGAGTTTCTCGATACCGTCGAGACGCCGCTGAACGCGCTTGGTGAAGCCGAGCTCTGCCCCGGCCTGGAGGTTCTCGACCGCTATAACGCCGCCCACCGCTAGGCATCGGCGGGCGGAGGCCGGTCCTGTCAGAGCTGCGGGTCAGGATCGGTTCGGCGATCCGGCTCGCACAAAATCAGACCGGCGATTGACCGGCCG
>Ga0066684_10001059_pt1 | contig 10507 bp, 7 predicted proteins | sample GraSoiAngelo_133_FD_62301 | JGI IMG/M metagenome (GOLD analysis project Ga0066684, IMG submission 62301) | Grasslands soil microbial communities from the Angelo Coastal Reserve, California, USA - 14_0929_05_20cm | ecosystem: Environmental > Terrestrial > Soil > Grasslands | place: USA... | reverse complement strand
GACACCGAGCAGATAGATCTGTTTTCCCGATTCCAGCCAGAGGACGGTTGCGGCAGCAGCGGCAAGCCACATGACCGTGGTCGTGCTTTCCGAGAGATAGGACGTCGCCCATACGAGCGTCAGCGGCGCGGTCGTCCACAACATCCACGTGAGGAGCGCGGTCCACGCATTCGAGAGCCGCCGCGCCAGCCAGAAGGTCAGCGCCCCTGCAATGCCCGCGAGCAGCGCCGGCATCAGTCCGGGCATCCCGAGCCAGATTCCCGGGACGAGCATCATCGCGTGAGCAGGCGGGTACTTGGCGAACACCGCCGGCTCCACGAACACATGCATCTGCTCGAAGAACGCGGCGATCGGCGGCGGCGACGCCGTCCAGCGGCCTCGCGCGAAGATTTCCGCCTGAAGCAGGTACGCACGCTCGTCATGAATGACGCCGGGCTCACCAAACGATCGCCAGACGAAGCGCACGATGATGATCGTGACAAGTCCGAGCGCGGCGGGCGCCCACGGACTCCGCAGAAAGGCGGCTATTCGCGCGGGGCGCCACGTCCACGATCGAGCGGTGCGGCCGACAATCGAAAGTCCGAAAAGGATCGCGACGGCGAGGCACGCGTTGAGAAGAACACTCACGTGACGGTCAGGCGCGCTTGCGGCAGAGCACCATGTACTGGGCGCCGGCTGGTACACGCGTCAGGGCCGGCTCGAGCGGCCGGAGCAGCGCGAGCGGACGTGGAAAGACAAAAAGAAAATCGGTCGTCATGATGTCGAATCCCGCGCTGTCCAGCAGCTTTCGGGCGTGGCGGGCCGACAACGTCTTCGCGTCACGGTCGAACGGAATCCGCCGCATGACCAATCGTGTGCCGGGATTCCACGGATTGTTCTCCCAGAGCGCGAAGTACCCCCGCGACGCCAGCGCGCGGCTGATGTACGCGAGCGCGTCGCCGCGAAGATCGGGTTCGATGTGATGAAACACGCCGTTGCAATAGACGAGATCGAACTCTCCGGCAGACTGTCCTTCGTCGATCGTGCTGAACTGCACGTTGGCGTCGGCGTAGTGGCGGCGCGCAAGATCGATGCTGTCGGCCGACACGTCCACACCTGTGACGGACGCGGCCGGCAGGTGCATCAGGAGCTCCCGTGCCGTCGCTCCAGTCCCGCAGCCGTAATCAAGAACGTGCATCGGCCGGCAGCCGTGCTGCCGAAGCCTTGAAGACAGCCATTCGATCCGACGGTGCGCGAAGTATTCCTTCGATTCACCCGACAGCGACAGGCCGCGGTTCAACGCCGCGTCGTACGCAGCGGCGCAGGCATCGAACGCTGCCGGCTCGCTCATCGCCTTCGCATCGTCAGCAGGCTCATGAAGAAGCAGCCGAGGATCACCTGATAACCGAGCACGACGAGCGTGACGCCCGGCACGACGACACGCATCGTCTCCGCGTAGTCCAACCGGCCGAAGCCGTGCATGCGCCACACGTTGACCGCGGCCAGCAGCATGAGGCCGCCGACGAGCCCTGCGGCGATGCCGAGAAACAGCCCACGCTCCAGCGTCACGAGCCTGGAGAACCGCTGGACGCGCGGATCGTGCGGCAGGATGCCTTCGGTCATCGCGAACGTCTTGGCAATGGCGGCGAAGAACATGCTCTGGGAGCCGCAGATGACCGCAAGGCTCGCAAACAGCAATGTATGCGCATCGAATGTGATTCCGCCGATCTTCATACCCGGCATCGCCACCGTGTAGCCGCCGATGCCCAGCACGATCAACATCAGACCAGGCAGGAGAAACAGCCGGCGCGGAGAGCACATCAGGAAGAATCGCAGCGTTCGCCAGCCGTCGCGAAACGTCTTGAGGTGCGGCGGATGGCTCTTCCGGCCGTCGGGATGCAACGTAATCGGGACTTCGCCGATCTTCGCGCCGGCGAGACTTGCCTTGATGATCATCTCGGTGGCGAACTCCATGCCCGTGCACCGCTGATCCAGACGTTGGTACAGCGCCTTCGTGAAGCCGCGGAGACCGCAGTAGACGTCGTGGACCGGCGCGCGGAACCATCGACGCGCGACGCGCGAGAACAGCGGGTTGCCAAGCCAGCGATGCAGCCGCGGCATCGCGCCCGGCAGCACGCGTCCTCCGCCGGACCCGAGCCTGCACCCCTGCACGAGCTCGTCGCCGGCGCGCAGCCGCTGGACGAACTTCGGCAGCTCGCCGAAGTCGTAGCTGTCGTCGGCATCTCCCATGATCACGAACCGGCCGCGTGCCGCCGTGATGCCGCCCATGAGGGCGGCGCCGTAACCCTTGTCGGCCACGAGCACCACTCTCGCGCCGGCGTCGCGCGCGATGGCGACGGAGTCGTCCGAACTGCCGTTGTCGGCGACGACGACCTCGCCGACGATGCCGGCGTTCGCCATGGCGGCATGCGCCCGGTGAATGCACGTCGCCACCGTGTCGGCCTCATTGAGACAAGGCATGACCACGGTCAATTCGATGCCATCGCGCGCAGTCTCGTGTGGGAACGATGGAGTCGTGAGTGACTCTTCGTCGGCGTTCAAAAGGGCCGTGAAAGCTTGGCTGGTGTGCATCATGGCTCGATCCCGCCGTGACGCTGCAACTAAAACGCCAGTGTTTTCGCGTGGGAGCGAGGCGGGCCACGGTTATGGATGTCTCACGTTTTTGCCGTGCCCATTACGGATCTGTGCTGGAACGCGCGCGGTAGCCGAGCGTGATCTGCGGTGGATCGATGCATGCGCATCCGCCGCGCTGCGCATGCCTGTGTCGAAGCAGTCGGATCGTTGTTTGCCGTACGCCACATGCAGTGACCGAAACGGCCCTGAGGGTCAACGCAGTCGCGCTCCGCGTGCTGACGCCGCGCCGGCTTCGCTTGTACCCGCTGGCGATGTTCGGGGGGGCCGCGATCGGATTCCTGGTGTTCCTTGCAGGAAGCAGTGGCCTGCGCGGGCTGGGCGGCGGACGCGTCGGCGGCGACTTCCCGGCGTTTTACGGCGCCGCACGGATCATCCGGAGCGGTGACTGGAAAGGGATGTACGAGCCCGCGACGCTGCAGCGCGCGCAGGCGGAGTTCTTCCCCGATCAACCAGGCGGCTGGCTGACATTTCCCTATCCGCCATTCGTCGCGGCAGCCTACGTTCCGCTGACGCTGTTCTCCTTCAAAACGGCGTACGCGCTGCACTCGTTGATCATGGCGGCGTGCTGCGTTGCGGCGCTTGCACTGCTCCTTCCTGCGCTACCGCGACTCCGCGGATCGTTTCTGCCGTGCGCGGCAGCGACACTCACCTTTTATCCAATGGTCCGTGCCGTGATGGGCGGGCAAAACACCGCCCTCAGCCTGCTGTGCGCCTCGGGCGCGGCTGCGGCGCTGGCGCGCAGGAAAGATGTTCTCGCCGGCGTCTGGCTTGGTGCATGGATGTTCAAGCCGCAGCTTGCGCTGCCGGTCACAGTCGTTGTCGCGATCGCGGGACATCCGAAGGTTGTCGCGGGGGCAACGATCAGTGCCGCGACGCTGTACCTGGCCGGAGCGGCGATCAGCGAGCCGACGTGGCCGATCTGGTGGGTGCGCGACATCCTTCTTCCGTACGCTGCGGCCGGCCTGCCGCCCGACCTCCACAGTGGCGCCTCCTTCACAGAAGTCGCGCGCGAGCTCGGCATGCCGGCGCTCGGCTGGATTGCCATTGGCGTCGTCGTAGCGGTCACGCTTCGGACGGTGTGGCGGACTCAACCCGCCCCCGTCGTGCTCGTCGGCATCGCATCGCCGTTCGCCGTCCTCGTCGCGCCGCATGCACTCTTCTACGATGCCGGTCTTGCGATGATGGCGTTCGCCGCCGCTGCCGCCGTATCCGGCCGCACTGTTGTTCCGCTGTTGCTCGTCCTGTGGGCGCTCGCGGCGCTGGAGCCGATGCGGATGTACCTGCCGCTGCCGCCGAGCACCGTCGTGCTTCTCGGCTCGCTTCTGATATCGATCCGGATTGCTCGACGCGCCGCCGATGAAAGACCTCCTTTGGATGATTCCACATCATGCGCACTCGCTTGACGCCTCGGCTGATCGTCCGGCTGTCGTTCGCGTTCGTCGTCGCTGCGGTTCTGATTCCCGCCGTCCCCGACGTGGACTTATGGGGCCACACGTTGTTCGGCGGCGACATCGTGCACAGCCGCGCGATCCCGGCCGCCGACTCGTACGCCTTCACGAGCGACCTGCCGTGGGTGAATCACGAGTGGCTCAGCGAAGTCTGCATGTATGCCGCGTACGCGCTGGGCGGCGGTTCGGGTCTCGTGGCGCTGCGGCTCGTTTTGCTGGGCACGCTGCTCTGGACCTCGTGGCGGACGCTCCGGCGTGAGGGCGTTTCCGGCGAGTCGGCGCTGGTCATCGCGATGGTGCTGGCGCTCGTTACTTATCCCAGAACTCAGCACGTTCGGCCGCAATTGTTCTCGCTGACCATGTTCGCCGTCCTGCTCTCGACGCTGATGGATTTCGATCGGACGCGCGCGGTCACCCGGTTGATTTCGATTCCCCTCCTGATGTTCCTCTGGGCCAACCTTCACGGCGGCTTCATCCTCGGGTTCGTGCCTGTCGGCATCTGGGCCGTTCTGTACGCGCTGGATCAGGACGCGCCCGTGGAAGTGCGGCTTGCGCCGGCCATTGCTCTCGTCGCCGCAGTCGTTGCCACGCTGATCAACCCGTACGGCGTCGGTCTGTGGAAGTTTCTCTGGCGCACGGTCAGCATGAATCGGCGCGATATCGACGAGTGGTGGTCCATCCTGAGCGCCGAGCGCGCGCTGCTCGTCTTGTGGTCGACGACCGCGCTGATTGCCATCGCGGGCGTCAGGTGGCACGGACGGCCGCTTCGATGGCCGCGCACCGGCCTCGTGGCCGTTCTTGCGCTGGCGTCGTTCCGAGTGAATCGTCTCGACGCGTTTTTCGCGATCGCGACCATCATGTTGTTCGGACAACCGCTGTCGAGATTCCTGACGAGGCGCGAGCGCACCAGCCCGCCGAAAGAGCTGTCGCGCGCGTTCGTCACGGCAACCGTCGCCGCGGCGATGTGTACGGCCGCAGCCGTTCTCCTTCGCGCGCAGCCGGAGTCGAACGGCTGCGTCGATCGCGCGAGCTGGCTGCCCGAGCAGGACGCCACCGATTTCGTCGCGCGCAATCATCTGCACGGGCGGATGGTCGTGTTCTTCAACTGGGGCGAATACGTGCTGTGGCAGTTCCGTCACGATTTGACGGTATCGACCGACGGCCGCCGCGAAACGGTGTACTCGGACCGCCAGATCAACGGCCATCTCGAGCTGTATCGCGGCACCGATTCAGGGCTGACGTACTTTCATCAGCTGAACGCGGATTACGCGTGGCTTCCGACTGAATCCCCCGCCGTCGACAAGCTGCGCGCTGAAGGGTGGGTGGAGATTTACGCGCGCGATCGTTCGGCGATTCTCGCGCGACCGTCACTCGTTCCGGCGGGCGGTTACATCGTCCCCGCCGCACGATGCTATCCGGGGCCGGGCGCGCGGACGTCTCCACTGAGTGCCGGTTTTTGGCGCGTGACTTATTAGGGACCCGGAAACGTACGCGACACCGACGTCGGCTGGGATGTGCTGGTGGTTGCGCACGCCGGTCGCCTCGACAACAGCACCGAGCGGGGCCCGCTGAAGATCGGGCACCATCCGGACGCTTCGAGGCGGTCCACAACGCGCAACGTGGCAGGGAGCCACACGTAATCGGGATCCAACCGCGCCACTTCATCCAACGCCTCTGGTGCGTTCGTGTAAACGCGCCAGTGCCGTTCGCGCAGCTCCTCTGAGTACACGGTCTCGCGCCGACCATCCATCGACACGCGGATCGCGGGAGAGAAGTGCCAAATCGCGAGCTCGCCGTAGTCGAACCACGTGAGCATCCTGCCGCGGATGTCGTGGGCCTTGATGAAAGCCGTCGCCTCGCGCTCGGGAAGCCACTCTCCATCCATTGCGAGCGTACGGCCGAACGCAGTGACCGCAACGGCGATGAGCGCGCCACATGTCACGATCGGCCGCCACCACGTGGCTGCCATGTTCAATCGCGTCGTTTCCTCGTCTCCGGTTGATCGCTGAATCCACGGCGGCATCAGGAACGCAACGGCAAGCGCGTAGAAACCGACCAGGCGAATGACACGGAACGACCCGACCGCGAACAACAGCACCACGAGAAGCGACGAGAGTGCCGGCGTGCGACGGCGCCTCCACGCGCCGCAGGCTGCAACGGCAGTTGGTATCGTCCACAACAGAAGGCCGACGAGCGGCACACGCATCGCAGGCTGCCACTCGATGATATCGGCGCGAGCCGGACGAACGGTCTCCGTCAGGAAACCGAGCATCGATGCGCCGTACGGGTTGCACAGCGTCGCAAGTGCGGATGCGCACGCTGACGCGAGCAGCAGCACGCGGCTTCGCGTGGACCACGCCGGGTCGCGCCATGAGCACGCCACGAAGACGGCCAGCGTGCCGGCTCCGACGATCCACCCGCCATGAACGTTGACCCAGACCGCAAAAACGATCGGCGGCGCGAGCAGCCACCGTGTGCGCCCTTCGCGGGCACGATGAAGAACGAACAGCAGCACCGCGAAGAGAAACATCGAGAATGCCTGCGGCCGAATGGTGGCGACGAGCGGCCACGTGCCGAGCGCAGTGAGGAACAGCGTGCCGTCCCGCACCGCCGGGCGCAGCGGCTGGAGGCGCCACGTCGCCAGAAGCGCTAATCCGGCGGCGCACGCCAGAGTCAATTTCAGCGCGGTGAGGCCCGCCGCGCCGGCGACTGAGTATGCGACCCACATCACCGCTTCGGCGAGCCACTCGTGGTTTATCCACGGGCGATCGCTCGTGAACGAATACGGATCGGCGCTGTGAACGCGCCCGGCGTGGACGATGTCTCGCCCGAACGTCAAGTGACCCCACAGGTCAGCGTCGGCGCCCGTTCTTGCCAGGAAGCACACGATGACCAGAAGCGTGATGAAGGACAAGGCGCGCATCGCGAAATCGTTGCGAGGCGAGCTCGAAGTACGCACGGGAGATTCGGAAGCAATCATGTGGTGGTTTGCTGCTGGGCGTCGGCGTCGTCCCGTTGTGCAAGCCGTGGGCCAGACGGATACCGTTCTCGGTCGCTGAAGGCGACGACTGGAACCGCGTTGCGTGGGACCGCGCGAGATTTCACGATCGCTCGTGCGGGCACGACGTTTGCCGCTTCCTCGCGCGGCCCGCGCGGCCCACTCACTTAAATCGTTGATTCCACTGTCCGCGCGCGAGCGCGCGCGGCAGTTTCTGCCAGCGCGTGGCCGATGCTGGTGGAGAAAATCACCACCGATCCGGCTGAAGCCCCACCCGTCACGCGTGGCGCGATCGTGCGAATGCGACGCGCGCAATGGCGCGTCGTCGACATCCGCCCGTTCGACGGATGCGCGATCGTCACGCTTGCCGGGCTCGCGCCGCCTCACGCCGGTCTCGAGCGGCGCGTCCTCACTCCGTTCGACACAATCGAGCCAATCGAAAGGACGCGACGCGCTCGCATTGTCAAGGCCGGCGCCTGGACGCGCGCGTGCCGCGCGCTCGTCGCGGGCGACACGCCGCCGGCGTCGCTGCGATCGGCGGCTCGCGCGCGGATCGATCTCCTCGCCCATCAGCTCGAGCCGGCGCTCGCCATCGTTCGCGGCCTCGGGTGCCGCGTGCTGCTCGCCGACGAAGTCGGCCTCGGCAAGACGATTCAGGCCGGCCTCATCGCGTCCGAGCTGCGCGAGCGCGGCGCGATCGATCGACTTCTCGTGCTCGCGCCCGCGGGGCTGCGCGAGCAGTGGGTCGCCGAGCTCCACGGCCGCTTCGCGATCGAGGCGACGCTCGTCGACGCGCATTCGCTGCGCCGCATCGCCTCCACGCTGCCGATTGACCTGAATCCCTGGACGACGCTGTCGGCCGCGGTTGCGTCGATCGACTACGTCAAGCGGCCGGAGGTCCTGCCCCTTGCCGCCCGGTGCCTGTGGGACCTCATCGTCGTCGACGAGGCGCACGCGTCGGCTGCCGATTCGGATCGCCGTGCCGCCGTGCACGCCCTGTCCGCACGCGCGTCGTACGTGCTCCTTCTGACCGCGACGCCGCACAACGGCGACGAGCGCGCGTTCGAGTCGCTGTGCGCGATCGGATCGATCGGCGACGAGCGCGACGATCCGCTGCTCGTGTTTCGACGGACGCGGCACGATGCCGGCCTTGCGGCGCGGCGCCGCGTGCACGCGCTTCGCGTGCGGTCCTCCCCGGATGAACAGCGCGTTCATCGCGCGCTCGCGCGCTACAGCCAGGCGGTCCGCGCCGAACGCGGCGACGCGTGCCTCGCGCTGGCCGTGCTGCACAAGCGCGCGCTGTCGAGCGCGTGGGCGCTGGCCGAGTCGATCGATCGCCGCCTCGCGATGCTGGCGGCTCCCGCCGGGGCCGACGCCGGCGAGCAGCTGACGCTGCCGATGTTCGACGTGAACGGTGATTTCACGCCGGAAGACGATGCGCCGGCGTGGCCCGAGGGCGTCGGCCTGGCTGACGCCGATCGCGAGCGGCGGTTGCTCGGGCCTATCGCCGGCGCCGCCCGCGCAGCCGCCGCGCGCGAATCGAAAGCTGCCGCGCTCAATCGTCTGCTTCGCCGCATCGGTGAGTCGGTCGTCGTCTTCACCGAATATCGCGACACGCTGCAGCACCTTCGCGCGCTGCTGCAACGGCCGTCCATCGCGCTGCACGGCGGCCTGACGCGCGAAGAACGTGCGTGCGCGCTGAACGCGTTCATCCATCGACCGGGATCGGTGCTGCTCGCGACAGACGCCGCGGGCGAGGGCTTGAACCTGCACCACAGCTGCCGGACGGTGATCAACCTCGAGCTGCCGTGGAATCCGATGCGGCTCGAGCAGCGCATCGGCCGCGTCGATCGCATCGGCCAGGCACATACCGTTCACGCATTTCACCTGATCGCCGACGGCGCCGGCGAGCTGCGGATCCTTCGCCGCCTCCGAGAGCGGATCGACGCCGCGAAAGCTGCCATCGGCGCGCCGGATCCGCTTGGCATCGTCGAGGTCGCGATCGATGAACTCTGATCTGGGCGCCGCAGCCGTGGCCGAAGTCGAGCGGCTGACGGCCGCACGGACCCTGATGCGCGACGGCGACACGCTCGCGCTGACGCGCCTCGAGACCGAGGGGCCTTGGATCGGCATCGCTCGATCGAAGCTGAAGAGACGTCTGGGCGGGCGCCGATTGGAGATCTGGCGCGTCGGCTACGAAGACGCGTCTGGAGGGCTCGTCGAGTCGCGATTGGTCGTGCTCGCGATTCACGAACGCGAGCGCTCGCCTGAAAGGCTCGCGCTACGCGAAAGCCTCGCGCTATCGGAAAGGCTCGCCGAACCCGTCGCCGAATCTATCGCCACACCTGTAGCGCGAGCCTTTCAGGCGAGCGAAATCCGAGCCTTTCAGGCGAGCGAAATCCAAGCCGTCATCGACTCCGCGACGGTCGAATGGCGCGACGCGGTCGCACGCGCTGTCGCGTCGTTCGCGTCCGCGCGGCTCGCACGCGAAACGGCGATCGCCGCGTCGGCGGCGCGGGTGCGCTCAGCGCCGATTCAGACGGGACTCTTCGATCGGCGCGAAGAGCACGCGCATGCGGCCCTCGAAGAGGGACATCGTAGCGTCTCGGAGGCACTCGCCGAACGCAAGGCGTCGGCGCAGCGCGCGGCCGCCCTCGTCGCAACCGCGCCCAAGCTCCTGCTGGTGATTGCCGGTGCTGGCCGGACTTGACGGCTATCTCGTCTCGCACGCCTTTCTCGAACGGCGCGTCGCGATGCCGGCCGATGGACTGGCGGCGGACGCGCGGCGTCGGAACCTCGCGCAGTGGCGCGCATGGTCGGCCGCGCTCGGTCCGGCCTCGACGACGCGAGCGCTGCTTCAGAACGGAGCCGCGCCGCTCGCCGCCGCGCTCGGGTTCGATCCGCCCGCCGACATCCGCGAGCTGACTGCGGCGACGAGCGCCACGCTTCGACCGATCGGCAGCGCCGGGAGCGTCGGGTTGATCGTCGCGCCGTTCGGCGAGCGCCTCGATCCGCTCTGGCGCCCGGCGGTGAGCGAAGCGCTGCGGCGCGGCGCGAGCTGGTGCGTGCTCTTCAACGGCACACATCTCCGCATCGTCGACGCGAGCCGCCTCTATGCTCGCCGATATCTCGAGTTCGATCTCGATCTCGCCGTCGACGGTTCGCACACGCTGGCGGCGCTGTGGCTGGCCGCCAGTGCCGGCGCGTTGTGCGGCGCCGCGGACGCCGGCGAATCGCTGCGCGCCTTGATCGCCGATTCCGACCATCACGCGGCGGCTGTGTGCCGCTCGCTGCGCGACGGCGTCCTCGCCGCCTCGTCAGGCATTCTCGGAGCGCTGACCGGCGGCGGGCGATCGCGACCCGTCCGGTCGCTCCACGACGGCTTCGAGCAGTCGCTGACGATCGTGTACCGCATCCTCTTCTTGTT
>Ga0066684_10001057_pt1 | contig 10517 bp, 10 predicted proteins | sample GraSoiAngelo_133_FD_62301 | JGI IMG/M metagenome (GOLD analysis project Ga0066684, IMG submission 62301) | Grasslands soil microbial communities from the Angelo Coastal Reserve, California, USA - 14_0929_05_20cm | ecosystem: Environmental > Terrestrial > Soil > Grasslands | place: USA... | reverse complement strand
CAGGTCGCGAACATGGAGGAGAGCGCCGCGGCCCCGGCAACGATCGCGCCTGCCAAGGCGGGGGAATGGGAGGCATATGCGCAACTGCGATCGTCTGATGTCAGCCAGCTACCATCATCCGATGCAAAAAAGCGAGAACCGAGGCTGCACCGCCAACGCAAATTTACAAAGAAACGCTTGGCGCCCCCTGCGTTCCTGGTGGCGCGGCAACAGCAGTTTGGCTGGTTTGGCTATTGGTGAGGAGTTGATTCGGACCGAGCGTTGTCGCGCGAGGTCCGAACTCTAGGCCTTTTCTTAAGGTGACGGCTAGCGGAAGCGGGCTTTCTGGTCGCGGTGTCTGCTTCGCGCATTCGTTGAAGGGAATTCTCTCTCCACGGCTACGAACCCTCAGTCTGGAGCGCGAACGTCTCACTAAGAATGGTATTTCCCGCAGCGATGGCGAGCACGAGGACCATCGGCGACGCTCTTGAAGAAGGTTTGCGGAAATCTCAATCGGGCCCGGGCCCGGTCGTGCCGGCTCGCGGCCCCCGCTTAAAACGGCGGCTTGCCGCTCTCAAGCGCTGTATCTCTTCATCAGTCGTATTAATTTTCTTTTCGAGCTGAGTGGTCTTTGCGCCTTTTTGCGCATCGTTGCTGCGCAGCTTGTCGAGCACTTTGCCGACAGAGAGTTTATTTATTTCAGCCATCGTAACCTCCTCTGTGCTGCGCGTGGTGGGGTTCGTTGATTTGAAAAGAACGCATCTGGCTTCTAACGTCCGCGTAGGTTGTCAACCAAAATATATACGCTGATCAAAAGCACCCAAACGGGCAATACCGCGAAACTCCACCCGATGTAATAACTGCCGATCAGCAGCACCGACGCCGACAAATACCCGATAAAGGCAATCCAGCGCGGGGCGATGCCGGTGTAGATCACAACAGTTGACGTTGAAATCATGAAGACGGCCGCCGTCTTGGTGGCGTACACGTTGGTAACGATGTATGCGACGGCACGCGCGAAGCGAAAGGTGGCGGAATTCATCAATTGATTCGGCTCGGCAGTAGAGGCCAGCAGCATAACCGCGCCGATCAGCGCAGCAGCAGTAAACAGCATGGCCAGATACAACAGGGCACTGCCGAAAAACACCGTAGCAAAGAAGCGATCTTCCTGCCGACCAAGCCGATCACGCAGCACTCCAATGAACCACAAGAAGGCAACGCCGGCAAAAGGAATGAGGTTCAACGCGAGCGCGATCGTCTTCGTATCGGTGGTGAGCCATGCGCCGGACTCCAGCGGGTCGGCCGGAATGGAGCGCCGAAGCAGCCCAAAGATCGTGAACATCAGCAGGGAAAAAGCGATCCCGGCCAAGGCAGCGGCCTTCGGAGTCTTCAGACGTGCGTGAACGAGGGTGTCGTCCTCCAACATCGCCAACAAGTCCTCATTGCATCAGTGCAGGCGACTTAGGGCTCAAGCTAAGCGTGCAGCGTTCGTTCAACGTTTGATCGTTCCGGAATGCCCCCCAAGGCCCTGAGCATCCGCGATACGAGCAAGCATCAGATCCTCCGGGTAAGTAAAATGCCGTTCTATGTCGCGATCGAGCAGGCCTAGCTCCTCAGATAGCGCTGGGTGATGGCGCGCGGGGAGCGTCTGCACCAGGTTTTCGATCATCGCCCGCAGCCGCCTTACAATTTGGAGATGGTTCGAACCGCATGCGCGTATCTCCCTGAATGCGAGATGGACGAAATCCTCCCAGTCCGGAGTTCGGAAAATCACGCGCAATCGTCCGGATTTGTCGAATAGTTCGTCGGTGCGCAAATCGCGTTTGCCGACGTTTCGCAGCATGCGATGGAGTTGGTCGATCGCCAGCACGGCTGTGGTAGGATCGTTAATCGCCGGCGACAGCGCCTTCAGCGCAATGTCGACAATAATGCGAAATGCAAAGGTAGGATCCTGCTCCATAGTGCGCTCTGACCCGAGCGCTGTCGATGTCCGCAATCTCTCTTCGTCGATCATCTTTGTGCCGCCATAAAGGTTGAACAGGGGTTCATCAACCGAGACAAAATCGCCGATCTGGCAAACGAATTCGATGACGCCGTTCGAGCGCTCGGCATCAGCTATCAGCTGGTCAAGATTTACCGCAAGAATAATGCTTGACGCTCCCTGATGCTGAACGACACGATCCGGAGCACCGAGCCCTATACTGTCGCGTTCCCGGATGTCGGCAGCGAGACAAAGATCGGGATAGACGCTTTCGATCACCTCTAGTCCGCTGTTGCCGACGTGCGCCAAAATACTGATAGGGCGCAATAGTCGCGATGCGTAATCGATCAGATAGAAGAACGCGGCGAAGCAGGATATCCCAAGCAAGGCTGCGACGAGCATGACCAGCTGGTGGACTTCCTTGTCCATTCTGTTCTGCGCGCTCAGCATGAACATCAAGGTAAATATGAAGAGACCAACGGTATATTTGACGACGCCGTTTCGCAGCAACGTCGGGGCAATAATGCGGGGGGTCATTTGCGCACTGGCGACCTGAATCGCGATGAGCAGCGAACCGAACGTGAAGACCACGAAAGACAGCGTTACAGTGACAAAAGCCCCGAGCAACGCTTGCGCGCCTTGCACCGTCAAGCCCAAAAGAGCCCATCCGAGCCAACCGTCAAGTCCATGCAATAATCGTGTGACGACGAGTTCAATGGGAATGGCAATAAATGGAACGAGCCAAAGCGACGACTTGAGATAGCTTCTGAGGCCGTATTTTTGACTCCAGTTCATCAACATCTCTTTTCCCGGGTCTTCTTATCGCCTCGTGTTGTCTACCTGGCCCAGCCCGGCGGGTAGCAACGATCTGCTGCTGCCTGATCGACGGTTTGGTCACTGCCCGAAGAATTCTCCAAATCTCTGAAGAGTTAGGGGCGTTTGAAATGTCACCAGTTACTGCATTTTTCGAGCGGGGTGCTCAATTTGCCTCTTGTCGAGACGGAACCATTCAGCAGGGATCGTCGCCGGCTTTGATCCACCTCAACACTGCCAGAAAGCTCGTCTACGTGCGGTGGCATTAGCGGCGATGGGGGTTTATAGCCGCTGGCGGTGCCGCGCGACGTGGCGGCAACTGTGCAAGACTTTTGACGTGAGGTGATCCGCGGATTTTTGTTGGCTAACAAGTGGAGCGGACACTGGGCACTGCCGCAAAAAAGACGGTCATTTTGGCTCGCCAGCCGCACGCAAGCGAGACAGACGTTATTTTGACCGTCGGAGTGGGACTGGCCTATTTTGTCGCCGGGCGGCTGAGCCTTACATTGCTTGAGCCGGTCGATGGTGTCGCTGTCCTGATCAAGCCCTTCCTGGCTGAAGAACTTCTGGAAGCCCTGAGAGGCCGGACGCCGCGAGCAATCACTGAGAACGCCTCAGCCGATTGAGGCGATCGCGCCACTGCTTTTTTTCTGCGCGTTGACGGGATGGTTGAGTGGTGACCTTGGAGATGAGTCAACTGCTTCAATGACGTGCCGACTCACAACGGCCGCGTTTCTCAGACTATGACGTCGTTTGCGAAGCCCGTTGACGAAAAGCGACTGAGCGGCGGCCGGGAAGTTTATGATTTGGTTTCCGTCCGCGAACTCCCTACGGGCCCGCAGCTCCATCGCTGCATCAGAGGCCGGACAGATGGCAGCATCCGACTACGTGCCAACCTTCTTCAAATACCGCTTGCATCTGGCAGGGCGTCCACAGATGAGTACGCACCCTAATCCGTCGCCTTCACGATCTCCGACGGCTGCGAGGCGTAGTAGGCCGCTGCCTCATCGATCTCTTGCGGCGTCATCGCGCGCGCGATATTGCGCATCTGCTGGCTGATGTCGTTGGTGCGCTGGCCTGACGCGAACGCGTGAAGCTGGAACTTCAGGTAGGTCTCCGACTGCCCCTCAAGCCATGGGCTACCGGCCTTGTTGTCCAAGCTGCCATGGCAGGATCCACAGGGCGCTACGCCGCGTATCGGCGCGCCGTAGATCACGACGCGCGGCTTCCGAAGCTGCTGCTGTGGGTGGTAGGCGGGCAGGCGGGGCAGAAAGGCGTAGTAGGCCGCGAGGTCGGCGATTTCCCGGTCCGTCAGGTTCACGGCGAATGGCGCCATCACCGCGTTCGTGCGCGCTCCTGAGCGAAAGTCGACCAACTCCTTGTAGATCACGCTCCCATACTGGCCGGCGAGGTTCGGCGAGTCCGCGCGACTGACGCCCGTCGGCCCGTGACAGATCGCGCATCGTTGCGCCAGCGTGGCGCCGCGTCCGATCGACTCCTGCGTCGGGTGCGCGAGTGTTGTCGGCGTCAGGACCACCTCGGAGAGGCGACGCACGGGCTGGACCGCGTCGGAGGAGGCTGACCGCTGCGGCAGACCCGCAGCGCTGCAGATCACGTCCCAAATGCCGGCGAACTTCAGCTCGGGCTGGGCGTAAGGCAGAATGATGAAGCCTCCGACCGCGGTCAGTACGAATATGCCGGCCACGACGCCGACGCTGATTGCGAAATAGGGATTGCGAGAGGAGAAGATTTCGCGCGCGCTCATCACTGCGCTCCAACATAGACCGCCGGGACGGACGTGTCCGGCCGTGAGGCGAGCACCGCGATGGGATACCCGTAATTGGTGACGGTGAGGCCGATCATGAGCGCTACCCAGAGCGCGAACGTGTTGAGCGCGATAGGCACCGTTGTTGGCGGATGGACGGCGACGCTGAAGCGGTAGGCCCCTGCCTCCGTTGCTGTCTGTCGATGCGCAGTCGCCAGGATGAAGAGAAACAGCAGACCCGAGATCAGCAGGATGATGGCGCCGATCGCAGACAACGTCACCGAGAATGCCTGAGGCGAAATCGCGGGGTCCGCATAATCATAGTAGGCCATTCGCCGGGGCATGCCGAGGATTCCGACCCAGTGCCATGGGAACGTGGTCACGATCATGCCGACGAACCACAGCCAGAGCTGCGCGCGTGCCAGCCGCAGGTCCGGCAACGCGCGGCCGGTGAGATGGGGCCACAGGTCGTAGGCGATTGCGAAATACATGATGACGATTGCACCGCCGAAGATCAGGTGGAAGTGACCGGTGATCCATTGCGTGTTGTGGACGGTGGTGTCGAGTTGATAGCTCATGTTAATCAGCCCGCCGGCGCCGCCAAAACCGAGAAGCACGAAAGAGAAAGCGACCGCGAGCATGATCGGGTTCTTCCACGGCAGCACCGCGATCCAGCCGAATAGACCTCTACCGCCGCGCAATCGCCCCGCGATCTCGACGGAGGCACAGATCGTGAACACGGTCAGCAGTGTCGGCAGCGCGACCAGTGCGGTGAAGGCCGAGTGGATGAATTTGAATCCGGCGCCAACCTGCGGATCGGCAAAGGTGTGATGAATGCCGATCGGCATGGCCACGATCAGGAATAGGATGAACGCGATCCGCCCCATCGAGTCGCTGTAAAGCCGGCCTCCGATCGCGCGAGGCACGATCGTGTAGTAGGCGATGTAGGTCGGCATCAGCCAGAAATAGACGATGGCGTGCAGCGTCCAGGAGAAGAACACGCGGGCGAGCCCGGCGTCAATTGTCGTCTTCCAGCCGAGCGCAACCGGAATGATCTGGAGTAGAAGTTCGAGAGCCGCGCCGACCGCCGTCCAGGCCCACAGATATGATCCAGCGACGTTGGCGAACATCGCGAGCGGCACGGGTTCCCCCGGGTGCTCGCGCCGCCAGACCCGGAGATTGATCGACATCAGCGCGACCCAGATCCAGGAGCCGACCACGACCAGAACCACGCCGACGTAGTAGAAGGCGTTGCCGATCAGCGGCGGGTAGAAGGTGTAGAGCACCGAGGCCCGGCCGAGCGCGACCGGGACCATCGCCATAACGGCGCCCAGAACGATGAGCCAGAAGCCCGCCCAGGCCCAGCGCACGCCGACGAGGCGTTGTTGCAGAGCAGACTCGGTGATCGCGTATCCGAAGCCCATCGCGACAAGCGTCGGGAAGACATAGCCCATCACCGTGCCGTGCGCCGTCAGCGACCGGTAGTACCATTCCGGATTGCTGATCCACGCATAGAGCGGGCTACGGACGAACATCTGCCAGGCACCCAGTAACAGCGCCAACCCGAAGCCACCAAAGGCGAGCCAGAAATGCGCGAGAATGAGTTTCCTATTCACCAACACAGCTCAGCCTCCCACGGTTCTTCGCCCGCGAAGCGAATTCCGTCTTGTCGATCACCTTGACCTTGCCCCACATGCCTTCGTGGCCGAAACTGCAGAACTCCTGACAAGGCATGAGGTGGTCGCCGGTCTTCTCGAACCGCATGAACTGCTCGGACACGTAGCCCGGGATCAGCATGGTGTTGACATTGGTGCCCTGTATGAGGATTCCGTGGACCACGTCGGCGCTCGTTGCCCGAAGCGTGACCGGCGTCTGTGCGGGCACCAGGATGCAGGACGGCGTGAACGAATACTGTTGGCCGATGGCGCGCACCGTCACCGTCCCGTCCGCCTCCGCCGCCGTGCCGAGGTTTGACTCGACGAACTCGCCGGAGAGATGCAGGCGCGCGGGATCCGTGGTCTCGACGCGGGCCTGCGGCATGGTCGCCTGATGGATGCCAGCGAAGGCAGCGAGCAGCACCAGCATCACGATGATGATGATGGAGATCATCGCCCAGCGCTTCTCGGTCCGCTCAGCGACCTCGGCGCCGTGATGGCCGTCCTGCACCGTCATTGCAGGGCTCCGCGGGGCAGGAAGACGAAGAGGTAGAACGCGAACCACATCGCGATCACGATGGCGGTGCCGATTCCGGCCAGCGTGAGCGCGCCTCGAGGACCTGCGGCCACGATCCTGTCGACACGGTCATTTGCGGTATTCGCGATCTGCTCTGGTAGGTCCGAGTTGATCATGTGTTGCGTTGCCTCAGTTGAGGGGCGCCGACCGCAATTCATTAGCCTCGCGGGCGCTCACCGGCGTGCCGCGATTGCCCCAGGTGGTGCGGATGTAGGTGACGACAGCAGCGACTTCGTTGTCCGACAATAGGCCGGCGAATGGCGGCATGCCGTAGGGCCTCGGGTTGCCCTCGGTGCCGGGCGGATAGCCGCCGTTCAGCACCATCCGGATCGGATTGACCGCGGACTCCATCTCGATCGACTGGTTGTTGGCGAGCGGCGGCCAGTGCGGCGGCTTGCCTTCGCCTTGGGCGCCGTGACAGCTCGCGCAGCGGGCGTCGTAGACGGTCTTTCCGAGACTCGTCAGCAGACTGCTTTCGGTGGTGGGTAGCGCGGAACTCGATGGCACCCGAGTCCCCGACTCGGCGATGCTCTTCAGGTACACCGCCATCGCCTTCGTATCTTCATCGTTCAGGTATTGCAGGCTGTTGTGGACGACCTCGGCCATCGGCCCGTACACCACGCCGCGCGCCGAGACGCCGGTCTGCAGGAGATCGGTGATGTCCTTGATGCTCCAGTCGCCCAGTCCCGCTTCGCGATTGGAGGTGAGGGAAGGAGCGTACCAGTTCTGCATTGGGATCAGTCCGCCCTTGAATGCTTCGGATTGCGGCGTGCCCCCGAGCGCGTTAATTGGCGAGTGGCACATGCCGCAATGGCCTAGTCCTTCGACGAGGTACGAGCCCCGATTCCATTCGGCCGACTTGCTTGGGTCGGACTTGTACTCGCCCTCGCTGAAGAACAGCGTGCGCCAGCCGAGGATGAGAGATCGGTTGCCGTACGGGAAGCGGAGGTCGTGCGGACGGTTCTTCTGGTTCACCGGAGGTATCGACCTGAGGTACGCGAAGATCGCGTCACTGTCGGCGCGGGTGACCTTCGTGTAGGAGCCGAACGGCATCGCGGGATAGATCAACCCGCCGTCGGGAAAGCGGCCGCTGTGCATGGTCTTGTAAAAATCGTCGGGGCTCCATCTACCGATACCGGTCTCCGGATCCGGCGTGATGTTGGAGGTGTAGAGCGTGCCGAACGGGGTGGGCATGGCGCGCCCGCCGGTGAAGATCTGGCCATCCGGTGCGGTATGGCAGGCGATGCAGTCGCCGGCGCGGGCGAGGTACTCGCCGCGCGTGACGACGACGGTGCGGTTGTCCTGCGCCTGGGCCACCGTACCCGTAGAAGCAAGAAACAGAAGAAGAGTCAGCCACGCCGATCTCATCGATCCCTCCTCAGTTCGGCTGGCTGCCGCAGAAGAAGGGCAGGATGTAGGTGCCCTTCGGTACCGGCGCCGCGTTCTCCGGAGCGGGGCGTGTCGCAAGGAAAGCCGCAACCGCCGTGACGTCCGCTTCGGTCAGATGGCCCGCAACGATCTGCATGCAGTCCGGAGCCTTCGCCGTGCGAGTCCCGTAGCGCCACGCCCCAAGCTGCGCGCTGACGTAGTTCGGACGCAGGCCAAGCAGTCCCGGGATGGCCGGCTCCATGCCAGTGAGCGTCGGTCCATGGCAGCTCGCGCACGCGGGGATCTGGCGCGACGCGTCTCCCCGGGTCACCAAGGCCTCGCCGTGCCGCAGCACGTCCTGGCTGACATCACTGGGTACGGGCGCCGGCAACGGCGGATGCTGGCTGGCGAAGTAGTCCGCCATCTCCTGGAGGTACGGATCGCCCAGATATTCAAGCAGGTAGTTCATCGGCGGGTACTTCCGCCGCCCGTTCTCGAACGCGAGAAGCTGGTTGTAAAGATAGCCGGCGGGCTTGCCTGCGAGCCGCGGAAAATAGACGTCGCTGGTGCCTTCGCCCTGGTTGCCATGACAGGGGGTGCAGGCCTCCACGCGTGCCGCCATCGTGTCCGGCGGTTGGCCGGGTGTTTGAGCGCCAACGGGAAAAACCTGAACGGAGAGGCCTATCCCCAACCCGGCGATGGCAATTCGTAGCGACACGCAGCCTCCCCAAGCTCAGTTCGATCCCAACTTCTCGTAGGCAAAGTCTTCACAAATGGAGACGACGTAGTCGATTCCCTTGGCCGCGAAATCGAATACGTCAGCCAAGATGCACACTGGGATTGATGTAGATCAAGCTCCAGAGTCCCGACAAAACAATGATGCTCAACACCCAGCGCGCTGCGTCGAGCAATGTTCAGGAGCGAAGCGGACAATATGTGCTCCTACTGAGTTCTTCTCAGTTTAACCCGACTCGGACATTGGCCTTTTTGGCAACTATTAAGTCAACCTCTCTGACTTATGGTTCGCCAGTCGCGAATGATGTAGCTTCACCCGTGTGACCTCGCGTTCGCCAAAGCCGAATTCGCCTAGCGGCTCAGCCGCTCGACAGTGGAACCGCGCGTGACCCTTGATCCGATTCACCAGTTCAATATCGACAACCTCTTCAAAATCGGCCAGATCGGCAATCAGACCATCTACTTCACCAATTCGTCCGTCTACATGTTGGTCTCGGTGGCGGTAATTTGCTTGTTGATCGTGGGTGGCGCTGCAGGCCGGCAATTGGTTCCCGGGCGTTTCCAGTCGATGGCCGAAGTGAGCTACGAGTTCGTGGCCTCTATGATCCGCTCCACCGCCGGCCCGGAAGGGATGAGTTTCTTCCCGCTAGTGTTCTCACTGTTCATGTTCATCCTAGTCTCAAACGTGATCGGCATCATTCCCTACACCTTCACGGTCGCGAGCCACATCATCGTTACTGCCACATTGGCCCTGCTCGTGTTCTTCACGGTGCTGATCTACGGCTTCTACAGGAACGGCCTGAAATTCTTTAGGATCTTCGTGCCCTCGGGCATTCCGATCTACATCCTGCCGCTTGTCGTCGCGATCGAAATCATCTCCTTCCTGACGCGGCCGCTCTCACACAGCGTGCGTCTGTTTGCCAACATGTTGGCCGGCCACATCACGCTCAAGGTGTTCGCCGGATTCGTTGCGCTGCTCGGCACCTCGCTTGGCGCGATTGGTTGGATCGGCGGCATAGTACCGCTCGCGTTGACGGTTGCGATGACCGCGCTCGAACTTCTTGTCGCGTTCCTGCAGGCTTACGTCTTTGCCATCCTTACCTGCATCTATCTCAACGACGCTATTCATCCAGGACACTGAACCGCCCGGGGAATTTCTACCCCGAACCTCAGGACGTGTTGCCGATAAGTCCGGAAATGTCGGTGTCAATGATCCCCCGACGCTTTGCGCGATCTCGAACGGTTGGAGCGCATTTTGGCTGCGCCGAGACGACACCAATCTGGAACGTCCATCGACTATGAAGGACGGATCAGCAAGCAGGGCCACGTAGCCGTTCGGGAGGCGCCATGCGAGGCGGCTGCAAGCCTTCTACTGCGGGTCAGGAAATGGTCGGCATTGCGGGCGTGGGGCCTGCGGATCGGCCAAACGGTCGAGCATGCTGTGCGCGATCACTGCGGTTGCTCGGAAGCTGGCAAGCATTCTGCATCGGATGTGGGTCAGCGAGACCGACTTCCACGTCGGTTTCGGCGCCAAGGTCACGTAGCGAAGCCTGCACAGTAACTTGTGCAGGAGCACGAAAGATTAGCGCCGGTGTTGCACCCAGCATGTTGAGGAGGAGCAAACTTAGAGATCCGCGCGCGCGG
>Ga0066684_10001055_pt1 | contig 10538 bp, 5 predicted proteins | sample GraSoiAngelo_133_FD_62301 | JGI IMG/M metagenome (GOLD analysis project Ga0066684, IMG submission 62301) | Grasslands soil microbial communities from the Angelo Coastal Reserve, California, USA - 14_0929_05_20cm | ecosystem: Environmental > Terrestrial > Soil > Grasslands | place: USA... | reverse complement strand
CGGTTCCGACTACGCCGGCATGGATGTAAAAGAGGAATTCATGCGCATTGATTGCCGATTGCCACAGCGCGGCCTTCACGATCGGGGCCATCTCGGAAAGCCGCGGCGCCCACCCGACCGGGAGGCCGTCTCGATAGACATCGCTGCGGAGGTGCCCGTCGTCCCGCATCTTGGCGCTGATATCGATGGTGATGGTGGGCACGACGTGATCGTCCGTTGCGAGATGGCCGATGATTGACCTGACCAGCCGCACCTGTGCCACGTGGCCGAACCGGATCAGCGCGCAGGTCTCGAGCAGGCGATAACGCTCTTCCGCCACCGGCTCAAAGGACGCATAAGGCGCGCAGCCCGCCGCCTGGCGCGCCGCCTCCGCGTCGCCGTCGGGTGACGGTCTCAAAACAACGGGCGCGACTGGCCCATCTTGAAACATGCCGCACGCCGTGAAGGCATCGAGCGTAGCGGTTACCCATTGTTCGGCTTCTCCCGAGGGCACGAGCCCTTCCGCAGCGAGGACGTGCGCAAACTCGGAAGCAGGGGTGCCTTTCTGTAGCTCACGGAACAGCAATGCCGCCGGCGAGTTGAGGTGTAGGAGGTGCTGTGCCTCTTCGGAAAAAACGACTGCATCGCCGTCGAGTGGCAGGAGCGCCAAGTCGGCCCGCAGCCTCATACGGTTCCCCTAAGCCCACGCATCACTGCTTCCCGCTCCCATTCGGCGCTTGCGGCTCATATCAGGTTGACGTTAAGAAATGCGCACTATTCTGTCATGGTGAAGCACTCGATCCAAAGCATAATAGAACGCGGTGACATCGCAATCGCCCCGCCGGGCCCGAGTTCTCGGTGATTAACGTCGAATCGGGTGCGTCGGCTCTCGCGTCGGCCAATGGAATGAGAAAACGTCTGATCGTCGAGGGATGGCGTTTTCTGCCGCATTCGTATGCCATCGTTAACCAGTGGCAGCTTCTGGCGCTATTGCGCCGGAATATCGCACTCAAAGTTGTCGACGTGCCGTTCTATCGCCCCTCCTGGCAAACACAGGCGGGGTTGCTCGAACCGGCTGCAGAGCAGGCGCTGAGATCGATCGAGGTCGCACAGCCTGCCGAGAGCGCAGACGTGACGATGAGAGTCTTCTATCCCTTCACTTTTTCGCCGTCGCGTTCCCGCCTGACGGCGGTATTCGCAACTTTGGAACAGCAGTTGATCCGGAAAAATCACGTATCGGATTTGCGCGAATACGAGCAGCTGCGACGGCGTCCGCCGCCCGCCAATATCAAGGCCGTGACGCCTTCACAGTGGTCGGCCGAGGGATTTTACAGGGCTGGCTTTGATAGGGACCAGGTTCTCGTTGTTCCGCATGGCGTGGACACCGCGACGTTTCACCCGATGCCGGATGTCCGTAATAACATCCGCAGCGGGATCCCGATTTTGGACGCCGAGTTCGTATTCCTCAGCGTCGGCGCGATGTCCGGCAACAAGGGGATTGACCTGCTGCTCCGCGGCTTCGCGGAGGTCTGCCGAAAATTTCCCCATACGCGCCTCGTCCTGAAGGGAATGGACCTCCTATACGATTCGAGGGCCTTGCTACTCAAAGGCATACGGACCCTATCCGCCGGCGATCAAAAGATAGTATTGGAGAGAATGACGTATGTCGGGGACTCTTTATCGCATCAAGCCATGGCAACGTTGTACCAGGTTGCGGATGCTTACGTGTCTCCCTACCGTGCAGAGGGCTTCAATTTGCCGGTGTTGGAAGCAGCGGCGTGCGGTATCCCGATCATCTGCACGCAAGGAGGACCAACCGATGACTTCGTTACTGACGCATTTGCACGACGAATAGAAAGCAGAACATCGGTCATTGCGATCGACGGACAACATGCTTCGCGGCTGGATCCCAGTTTGGAGCATTTGATCGTCCTGATGACCTCTGCAGTCGAGGACCGTCTGTGGCGCAAGCACGCAGCCGAGGCCGGCCCGTGCCATGTTGGTGCGAGCTACACATGGGATTGCGCGGTCGATGCGCTGATCAGGAAACTGCTGAGCTGACTGCCGGCGCGGGAAAGCGGCTTAGCGCTTCATCGTGTCACGAAGGAGCTCGAATTTTGCGGACCAGGATTCCCTCCTGCATGAGGCGCTCGGTAAAGACGATCTTCTCCTCGTCTTCCAGATCGCCGCGGATGTCGCGGATTGCAAAGCGGGGCGTGTTCAAAGCAAAATCCAAAGCCTCACGGAAGAGTCCGGGGAAGAGTATGCTTCGGGTGCCGACATTGAGGCGGACCGGGTCGTCGCCGCGATGCATTCTGCAGACAATGCCAGGGCGCGGTCCAACGACATCCTCGACCGTGAGCGGCGTCGGCTGGAAGAAACCTGCGATCTGACCCGAGATGTCGATCGGAGAGGTTTGGACCAGCTCGTCCAGGAACTGATCGAGCACGGCGCTCACGAATGTTTCGTCAGCGACGTGCCGCAATGCCGCGATCGCGCGCCTTACGATCCGGTCCCCACCGCGATGCGTGAATCCTAGCGGCAAAGCGACGCGCAGATTTTCGTCGCCTCGGACCGCCGCCTTGATGACTGCGTGGAGAAATTCTTCCAGGACGACCGGCACCATCCCGAGCGAGATGTGAAGAGAGGCTTCTGGTCCGCACTCCGCGACATGCATGAAGCCGCGCGGGATATAGATGAGGTCTCCCTGATTGACGGTGAAAGACGTCGTCTCGCCGCGGAACGCCTGTCCGCGGTCGCCCATCCTGTCGGGCCGCACGGGAAAGATGCGCCGCTCGTTTTCGATCTTCCAGCGCTTCGAGCCCCAGACCTGGAGCGTGAACACGTCGACATTGTCCCAATGGGGGACGGAACTCTTGCCGCGCGGCGGCGTCAAGTACAGATTCGTCTCGAAATTGTGGCCAAGCTCTTGCCCCAGCAACCGGCAGAGCAGGCCTAGCTTCGGCTCGTGACGCTGCAATTGCTCCAGGATGAGCGTGCCACCATCACGCATATCGGCGAGAACGGCCTCCAAACCCTGCACCGTCGCATGTTTGACTGAGGTACCAGCCTTCGTCGCATTATTTATCTTGATATATTCGGGAGAGCTGGTGATCGCTTTGTCGAAATCGTCCACCGTGAAGAGATCGCCGTAGTAATCCGGATCATTGCGGTTAACGACCAGCGGCTTCTGCTCCCAATATTGTGTTTGGAACTCCTGTTCCGTCACCGGCGCGACAAGGGAAGCGAGCGTCAGGTTCTCCAGAAACCGGCACGTCGCCATGATAGGAACTCCTGCCCTTGAACGAAGCAACGATGCTAGCGCAGAATCGGCGCTTTTTTTGCAAAATAGCGCGTCAAACGTGGAGTGCCTGTTCAAGCTCCAGTTCAACCCGCTCCAGCACGCTGTTCCAATCGCCTTGCGCCTTCTGGCGAAACAGCCGCATCGAGGGATACCAGGGGCTGTCATCCCTGTCGAGCAGCCACCGCCAATCGGGAGCCCAGTTAAGCAACACCCAGACGGGGACCCCAAGCGCACCTGCGAGATGAGCGACGCTGGTATCTATGCTTATGACAAGGTCCATCAGAACACAGAGCGCCGCGGTATCGCTGAAATCGGCAAACGCATCCCCGGCATGAAGGACGCCTGCGCGGTCCAGCAGAGAGCGCTCCGCGTCGGTCACCTCTTTCTGCAAGCTTATGAATTCGAGGCGCGGATTGAACAACCGTCGGAACCGCTCCAACTCGATGCTTCGGCTCTCGCCCGGAAACGCATTTCCCTTCCAGACTACGCCAACTCTGAGTTTGGTTTTCCTGCCGAGTCGATCCCTCCACAGTGCGACTTTGTCTTTATCGGCAGAGATGTAGCTCGCGCTGGGTATACTCCCGATATCCGTCTTGAACGCGAACGGGAGACTCATGACGGAACAGTGCAGATCAAACTCGGGGACCACCGTGTCGTGATCGATAATGCAGACGTCGGGATCGAGGCTCCTCATTAAAGTCCGTAAGTTCTTCTGCGGCAAGAACAGGACTGTCGCGCCGGCTTTTTTCAGAAGACTTATGTAACGGCACATTTGAATGACATCTCCGAACCCCTGCTCCCAATCGACCAGGATGGTCTTTCCCGAGATGTCGGTCTCGCCCAACCAGAGAGGCTTTCCCCAGCAGCGATTTGAAACATGTTCCCTGGTATTCTTGCGCGCCTCGTAATCTCGCCATCCGATATCGAACCGTCCCATCAGGAGATGCAGGAGCGCCCTGTTAAAGATTGCCTCATGATAGTCCGGCTTTAGCGCGAGCGCTTTGCCGAAGCTCTCCATTGCTTCATCGAAGCGCTTCAGTTCTTTCAGCGCAACACCGCGATTGTCGTACACATCGGGGTAGTGAGGACTGAGCGCAATAGCCGTATCATAACTCTCGATTGCGTCCTCGAAACGCCCGAGTGCTACAAGCGCATTGCCACGATTGCTATGCAACCCCGCGTGATCGGGCAGGAGAGCGATGGCACTCTCGAAGTCCTGGCAGGCCTCATCGAAGCGCCCGAGCCGTCTAAGGGAAACCCCGCGATTGTTGTAAGCGTCGCAGTAGTCGGGCCTCAGGGCGATTGCTTTTCCGTAGCTCTCAATTGCCTCCTCGAAGCGATTTAGAGATTGGAGAGCGTTCCCACGATTGCTGTACGCCGCTGCGTAATCGGCTTTGAACGCGATCGCGTTGTCGTAGGTCTCGACCGCTTCATCGAAGCGTCGGAGGGCTTGCAGCGCATTCCCTCGGCTGTTGTATGCAAGCGAGTAATCGGGCTTCAGTGCAATTGCTTTATCGAAACTGGCGATTGCATCTCCGTAGCGCCTCAATTCTACCAGTACATTCCCGCACGCATAATATGCCTCGGGCCAATCCGGCTTCAGCGCGATCGCTTGCTCCCAATTCTGCAGCGCAGTGTCGAGGGGCTCGCAGCTATTGGGTGGTGCAGCAGGAGTTTGTTGGAGCAACCTATGTTCTCCTTTGAGACGTTGTAAGCGAGGTCTTCTAACCCGCCGGCCTCTATCATGTATCCCGATCGCGGCGTTGCCGCAGGCCAGTCAGGCGAGTCGCTCTAGGCCCGAACTCGGAAGAACCTCGTCGCATTTAGGCGGCGCAGGCTGGTGTGCAATTAACGGCAAAACTGGCTGCCGGTAGCCCATCCTGCTGCCGCTGCCACATTATCGTGTAGGCGGTTTCGAGATCGCGCGTGAAGCGCGCCGTATCGAATAAGGGCTCGGTGTCGCGATTACGCTTCAGCTTTTCCTTGATGGCAGCAAGCCTTTCGGGCGCGCGCGCCAGCACGAGCGCCAGTTCCTCATACTCGACCAGCGATGCCGTCACCAGCTGCGGCAAGCCGGCCGCATAGAGCAGGCTTGCAGCAACACGTCCGGGAAAGGTGGCGCCCGCGCATGTCAGCACCGGCAGACCTACCCAGAGCGCATCGCATGCGGTCGTGTGTGCATTGTACGGGAGGGTGTCGAGAAAGAGATCAGCCAGGCGGAGCCGCGCAAGGTGGTCTTCCCGCTGCGGCACTCGGGGACCGAATACAAGCCGCTCCGGCGCAACCCGCCGGGCGGCGGCCTCTCGCCGCAAATTAACCACTGCGGCGTCTATCGTGGAACTAAGCCACAGCACGCTGCCCTCGACCGCTCGCAAGAGCCGCATCCAGATTTCAAACACTTCCGGGGTGATTTTGTACGGGGTATTATGGCAGGCGAAGATAAAGCCGGTTTCCGGCAATCCTGCCTCAGTGCGTGTTGGTGTATACTCCGCGATCCGCCTTTTCCGGTCAGTCGGAAAGAAGGTATGTGGCAGATAAACGACCTTCTCGCTATAATAGACGTGATGTTCCTCGGGGATTACTATCCGATCGGCGATGATGTAATCGATGAAAGGCATACCCGTAGTGCCCGCATAGCCGGCAAAATTCACCTGTAGGGGCGCCGGCCGAGCAGCGACGATTTCGGTGCGCTTGTCTCCCGCATAGCCGTTCAGATCGATGGCAATGTCGATCTCACAGTCGCGCAACAGGGTAGCGACTTGGGCGTTGCTCATGACCTGTGCTTCAACGAAGTGATCGAACGCGGATACGATCCGCCGCCGCGTGTCGCTTCCGTCATCTGGGTTCAGCGATATTCCCGTGGTCTCGAACCGAGTCTTATCGTGGCCCTCGAAGCAGCCAGCTATCGCATTTACCGAGAGAGTGTCGCGGAAATCCGTCGAGATATAGGCGATACGGATTTTGTCGTGGCGGTAGCGTTCGCCGCGCCATAACGGGTTTGCAGACGGCGGAACTGTTTTTGCCCAAAGCTTTGCAAGCGCGAGGTTCTCAGCTTCGGACTCGGATATGGCCAGATTAAGGAACGGCGTGATAATGAGCCGCCTGGCTTTCAATCCATTATCAATTCGGCTTTTGATGGTTTCGCGCCGGCGCCAGTCGCAGACGAATAGCAGGGCATGGATTCCGATGCGCGCCGCCGCGATATTCTCGGGATCAAGGGCAAGAGCGCGATCGCTCGCCTCCAAGGCTTCTGCATAACGCTGCAAGTCTGAGAGCACGTATGCGTATCTTGTCCACGCTTGCGGGTCTTCCGGATCGAGCGCGAGTGCCCTTTCGATATAAGGAAGGGTCGCTGCTCGTCGGCCGGCAGCACCCATCGCCCTGGCACGATCTATCCAATTAGCGGCGTCGTCGGGCGCCAGTGCGGTCGCGCGATCATAGCAGGCAATTGCCTCTTGGTACCGATGGAGATCTGACAGTGTACGACCGAGATTGCGCCAAGCCGCCACGTCGGCTGGATTGTTGGTCAGGGCCCTGCTTGCGGCCGCTAACGCATTCTCCGTTGCGAGCCGCGGGCCTTGAGATGGAATCTGTTCGAGGGTTCCCCTAATTCTAGCGAGAATCTCACGATTTCCAATGCGTGTCTGGTGGACGATCTCGCAAAAAGCCTCGAGGATGTCTGACGGCACCATACCGGGAGCGACGCAGACCAGCGTATGGGCGGCAAGGCTCGCGACGCCGCGGTCGATTGCCGTCTGCGCGAGGACCGACCAGTCGATGCCCTCGCCGAGCATCTGTCGGATCGTGGCTTTGTCCTCTTCGGTGGTAGTAAGCTTGGCGCAGGCCAAAAGAAGACACGACTCACGTGAGGGAGGTATTCTTTGGTCCACTCTCTCACCGTTCAAGGATGGCTTGCCGCATGAGGCGCTTCGACACAATCGTCAAGCGACATTCACGGTGTTCACGATGATTTGAGCCCAGGATGGCTCTTTTGCAGATCTTTGATAAACAGGAAATCCCGCGTGCCGAGTGCTGAGGCCGTGACCCCGGCCCGGATTTTGCTCCCGACGGCTACGCCCGGTCCCCCGATTTCGGCATCTTTCAAATCGAGGCGACCATGTCGAACACCGAGCGGACATCCTTGCCGAAAGCATCAGATCCCCCGATCCCCCCGGCTACCACCACGATGCCCTTTCGATTCACCGACCATTTGATCGTGGATCCAGCGGTAGGTGGGCTCCAGCCCGCGTTCGAGGGATACGCTGGGCTTCCAGCCGAGGCGTTCACCGATCAGGGTATTGTCGCTGTTGCGGCCGCGGACCCCCTTGGGGGCTGCAAGGTTGTAAATTCGTTTCAGCTTTACCCCGGCTATCGCCTCGACAATGTCCACTAACTGGTTGATCGTTACAAGACGGTCGCTACCAAGGTTAAGAGGTTCAATCTCGTTGCTGTCGAAAATCAGACGGGTACCAATTATACAATCGGAGATGTACATAAAGCTGCGGGTCTGGTTACCGTCGCCCCAAATCTCAATCTCATCGACACCCGAGAGCTTCGCCGCGATCACCTTGCGGCAGATCGCTGCCGGCGCCTTCTCGCGTCCGCCATCGTAAGTGCCCGCGGGACCGTAGACGTTATGATATCGGGCGACCCTGGTCTCTAGCCCGTAATCTTCTCGGAAGTGACGGCACATTCGTTCGCTGAACAGTTTCTCCCAACCATAGCCGTCCTCGGGCATCGCGGGATACGCGTCGCTCTCTCGCAGCGGAGCGACTGCGGCGGTGGTTTGTTTCTTGGTTGGGTAGACGCACGCCGAAGAGCTGTAGAAAAACCGTTCCACAGAGGCCTCGCGTGCCGCTATCAGCAGGTGCGTGCTGATCAGGACCGACAACATGCATTCAGCTTTATGCGATTCGATAAATCCCATCCCGCCCATATCTGCCGCGAGATTGAAGACGTAACGCGCATCTCGCGTAACGGCCCGGCACGCATCCATCTTCCGAAGATCGGCGCGAACGTTTTCGATTTCGCGAAAGACCTGATGCCACTCCGAGATGGGTTTGCAGTCGACCACGCGGAGGTCCGTGTTTCCCCTACGAAGAAGCTCGGCGACTAAATGCCCGCCGATGAAACCACCACCGCCCGCGACGAGGATTTTTTCCCGCCTTGTCCAATCCGCCCTCTCGAATTCGAAACCAGGGAACTATGTCCGGGCAACGGAAGAACTGTCGTGGGTGCCTCGCAGTGTTGAACCGACCATCTAGGCGGCACACGCTGGTATGCGATCAACGGCAAAACTGGCCGGCGGTAAGCCATCCTGCTGCCGCTTCCAAATGATCATGTACGCGGACTCGAGATCACGCGTGAAGCGCGCCGTATCAAACAGCGGTTCGGTGTAACGCTTGCGCACCAATTTCCCCTTGATCGTTGCCAGCCGGTCGGGATCTTGCGCGAGCGCTGTTGCCAGGTTCTCATATTCAGCAAGCGATGCGGTGACCAATTCCGGCAGTCCGATCGCGTAGATGAGGCTCGCAGCGACACGCCCCGGGAACGTGTTGCCCAGGCAAGTTATCACCGGTACTCCAGCCCAAAGCGCGTCGCACGCGGTGGCGTTTGCGTTATACGGCCGCGTATCGAGAAAAAGATCGGCCAGCCGAAGCCGCGCAAGATAATCCTTTGCCTGAGGCAAGCGCGGGGCGAACACAAGCCGCTCCGGAGCAACACCGCGGACATTTGCTTCACGCCGCAAATTAACCATCGCGGACGCATTCGGGGATTTGAGCCATAATACGCTGCCATCGACGGTCTTCAGCAGGCGCATCCATAGGTCGAAGATCTCGGGAGTGATCTTATATTCGGAGTCGTGATAGGCGAAAACGGAGCCTGTGGTCGGCAGCCCTGCATCAGTGCGGCTTGGGGCCCTCGCAAAAATCTGACGCATTCTGTCGTTCGGCATGTAAGTGTGCGGCATGTAGACAACATGTTCCGCGTAATGGATCCGGTGCCCGTCCGGAATCACGACCGGGTCTGCAATGATGTATTCGAAGAACGGCAACGCCATCGTTCCGGGATAGCCCAGAAAGCTCACTTGCACCGGCGCCGGCCGATGGGCGAAGATCCCGGCGCGACAGTCTCCCGAGCCGCCGTTCAGGTCGACTACGATGTCGATTTCCAGTTTGCGCAACAGCTTGGCGACCTCAAAATCGCTTATGGCTTGAACGTCGATGAAACGGTCGAATGCGGCCGTGAGCCGTTGGCGCATTACGCTCCCGTCGCCCGGACCCAGCGAAATAGCGGTAGTCTCAAAACGAGACCTGTCATGGTGTTCAAAGCAGCCCGCGATCGCGTCCGAGAGCACATGGTCGCGGAAATCCGTCGAGCTATAGGCCACGCGGATCTTGTCGTGGGCATAGCGCTCGCCGCGCCACAACGCGTCGGCCGGCGGCATTTCTCCGGTCCAAACCCGGGCCAGCGCAAGGCTCTCCGCTTCCGAGTCGGATATCGCCCGATGAAAAGAGGGCGTTATTATCGGCCGGCCCGCCTTGACCTCTTCGCTGACCCGGCGCGCATCGGCTTCGCGGCGGCTCCAGTCACATGCCCATAGCCGGGCTTGGATGCCCGCGCGCGCCCCGGCGATACTGTCAGGGTCGAGCGCGATAGAGCGATCGGCGGCCTCGATCGCCTGCGCATAACGTCGCGAGCTGAACAATTGCGCGGCATAGATCGCCCATGCCTTGGCGTCTTGCGTGTCACCCGGGAAATCCGGGAGGTCAATCGCGGCACCGGTCGCCCGTACCGCGTTCAGGCGCCTCTTCCAAATGGTCGTATCATGGGGGGCATACTCGAGCGCCTTGTCATAGCAGGCAATCGCGTCCCGAGGGCGTCTGAGTCCGACGAGCGCGTCACCGAGATCCCGAAGCGCCGCAGGATCGTTCGGGGCGCGGGCCAGCGTGCGTTTTGCATACGTCCGAGCTCGCCGGTATTGCCTGATGGTCTGCTTGGTTTCAACGGAAGCCGGAATGACAGCAAGAGCGGCCTCGGACCCCGCGAACGCATAGGGCAGACGCCCCACCGGCGCAAGCGCTTGCCGAAGGGCTTGCCACAGTGGCAGCGCCATCAGGTCGTGGGCAAGTTTGATTGGGATGTAGGCGAAGCCCAAATGCCGCGGCAAAGCGATGGAGGCAACATACTCCGGCCCTGGCAGGAACAAGGTCCGCGCCAGATAGCGCACCCGCCGCACGAGCCCGTCGTGGAG
>Ga0066684_10001049_pt1 | contig 10563 bp, 9 predicted proteins | sample GraSoiAngelo_133_FD_62301 | JGI IMG/M metagenome (GOLD analysis project Ga0066684, IMG submission 62301) | Grasslands soil microbial communities from the Angelo Coastal Reserve, California, USA - 14_0929_05_20cm | ecosystem: Environmental > Terrestrial > Soil > Grasslands | place: USA... | reverse complement strand
ATCTCTTGCATCACAGCCTTCAAAAGGTTTTGAAACATGTAGTATGTAGCGGCCTGCGCCGCCCAGGGCAAGCGCCGAGGAGGCCTGCGTGCGACAGCCAGACGGTCTGCCGATCCTGCGGGGCCTGTGCGCAGCCGTGGCCCCCGCGGACCGGCCACCGGCCCCGGCGCTCGCAGGCCACGCGCTCTCCTTCTACTGGGCGCATCCGGAGAGCGGCACGCGGTTCGCCGGCTATGGGGAGGCGCTGCGATTCGAGGCCCGTTCACCGCGCGAGCTTCGCGATCTGTTCTCCGTCCTCACCGCTCCCGATGCCGTCGAATGGCTCGACGGCCCCGCCAGTGCTCGCGATCGGCCACCGGGACCGTTCTTCGGAGCGGTTGCCTTCGATCCCGACGAGCCCTTGGGCCCGGAATGGGCCGGGTTCGCTGCCGCTCGCTGGGCGGCGCCGCGCATCGTGGTGTTCTCGACCGCGGGCCGCCGCGCGGTGGCGGCGTTCGGCGACCAGGCGGGCCGCGACCTCGACCTCGCTGTGCGGGAGCTCTCGATTCCTGCGGCGGCTGCGCCGGTCCCCCGCGTCCAGGCGGCCGCCCCGAACGGCGCGCGCACCGCCTGGGGCGAGCTGGTTTCGGCGGCGCTGGCCCGCATCGAGCGGAATGAGCTGAGCAAGGTCGTGCTCGCCCGCACCGTCGATGTCCGCGGCGAGCTGCCGTTTCCCGAGCAGGAGCTGCTCGCGGCGCTGGAAGCGCGCCATCCCACCTGCCGCACCTTCTTCCTGCGCGGCGAGGGCGGCTCCTCCTTCGCCGGCGCCACGCCCGAGACGCTCTGCCGTCTCGAAGGCCGCGATCTCGCCACCGACGCGCTGGCCGGATCCGCCCGGCTCGCCGAGGCGCAGGCGCTCCTCGACCGCCCGAAAGAGCTTCGCGAGCACGCCTGGGTCGTCGAGCACGTGCTCGCGGCGCTGCGCTCGATCGCCGAGCGCGTGGAAGCCGCCGACGGTCCCGAGGTGCGAAAGCTCGCCGACGTCGCCCACCTCTACACGCCGATCCACGCCCGGCTGCGCGAGGGCAAGGGGCTCGCCGACGTGGTGGAGATGCTTCACCCGACCCCGGCCGTCGGCGGCGTGCCTTCGCTTGCCGCGATGCGCTTCATCTCCGAGGAAGAGAAGCTCGGCCGCGGCCTCTACGCCGGCATCGTCGGCCTGTGCGGCCCCCTGCGCGCCGATCTGGCGGTGGCGCTGCGCTGCGCTCTCTTGCGCGGTCCCTCGGCGCGATTGTACGTGGGGGCGGGCATCGTCGCGGGCTCCACGGCCGAGGGGGAATGGGCGGAAACCGAGCTGAAGGCCCAGGCGCTCCTCTCCGCGCTGGGGGTGACGGGTTGAAGGAACCCGACAACCTCAACGCGCTCTTTGCGCGCGCGCTGGTCGACGAGCTTTGCGCGGCCGGAGCGCGCGAGGCCGTCATCAGTCCGGGCTCGCGGTCCACTCCGCTCGTCCTCGCCTGCGCCGAGGAGAAGCGGATGAAGCTGCGCGTGGTGCTCGACGAGCGCAGCGCCGCCTTCGTCGCTCTCGGCGCGGCAAAGGCGACGGGGCGTCCCGCTCTCGCCCTCGCGACCTCCGGAACGGCCGGCGCGCACTTCTTTCCTGCCATCCTCGAGGCGGAGGCCGCCCGCGTGCCGCTCGTCGCGCTCACCGCCGACCGCCCGCTGGAGCTGCATGGATTCGGCGCGCCGCAGACGATGGACCAGCAGCACCTCTTCGGCACCCACGTGCGCTTCTTCGCCGACCTCGGCGCTCCCGAGCCTCTCGAGGCGCGCCTGCGCCACCTGCGCGCCGTCGCCGCGCTCGCCTGCTCGCGCGCGCTCGGTCCGCCGCGCGGGCCTGTGCACCTGAACGTGCCCTACCGCGAGCCGCTCTCGGGCGCGGACGGCGCCTTGCCGGCCCTGCGCGACCGGCCGGCACCGCGGATCGCGACGCCCCGGCTGTCCGCGGACGACGCTGCCCTGGACGAGGCCGCCCGCGAGATCTCCGCCCGCCCCCGCGGCGTGATCGTCTGCGGGCCACGCGACGCCGACGACGATCTGCCCGACGCGGTACGGGCCCTTTCCCGCTCGACCGGCTACCCGATCCTCGCCGAGGCGGCCTCCCAGGTCCGCTTCCGGGTTCCCGAGGCGGTAGCCCACTACGACGCCATCCTCAAGCACCGGCCCAGCGCGGAAGCGCTGCGCCCCGAGGCGGTGATCCGCTTCGGCGCAGGCCTCACCTCGAAGACGCTGCAGCAATGGCTCGACGCGAGCGGCGCATACACGGTGCTGGTGAGCGATGATTCGGCACTATTCGACCCCGCTCACGCGGCCAGCCTGGTCCTCGCGGGCGATGCGGTCGCCACCGCCTTCGCGCTCGCCGACCGCGTCGTGCGACCCGCCGGCGCGAGCTTGCCGTTCGCCGACGCGGATCAGCGTGCCCGCTCGGGACTGGAAGCAGCTTTCGCTCGCGAGGAGGAACCATCCGAGGCGGCCGTGGCGCGCGAGCTTCTCGCCGCATTGCCCGCCGGATCGCAGCTCTTCGTCTCGAGCAGCATGCCGGTCCGCGACGTCGATGCCTGGGCGGGCCGCGCCGCGGCCGTGCGCGTCCTCGCCAACCGCGGCGTGAACGGCATCGACGGCATCGTCGCAAGCGCCCTCGGCGCAGCGCTCGCGACCTCCCGGCGGACCGCGGTGCTGCTCGGCGATCTGGCCCTTCTGCACGATCTCGGCGGCCTGGTCGCCGCGGCCCGGCTCGGCGCCGAGCTGACGCTGGTCGTCGTGGACAACGACGGCGGCGGCATCTTCTCCTTCCTGCCCATCGCTTCGCAGACGCCCCGCTTCGAGGAGCTATTCGGAACGCCGCACGGTCTCGATCTCGCACGCGCCGCGGCGCTCGCGGGCGCCCGCTTGCACTCGCCGCGGACGCTGCCTGAATTGCGCGCTGCCCTGCGCGAGACGGGCGGGCTCCACTTCGTCCACGTCCGTTCCGACCGCGCCCGCAACGTCGAGCGGCACCGCGCGCTCGAGGCAGCAGTCGCTTCGGCCCTCGGGAGCGCGCCTTGATTCCCGCTCTCGCGCTCCTCCACGGCTTCACCGGGTCGGGGCGGTCGTTCGATCATCTCCGCGATCCTCTCGAGGCGCGTTTCCGCATCCTCGCTCCCGATCTTCCCGGACACGGAGCGAGTCCGGACGCGACGGGTTGGGACGACGCGCTCGACTCCCTGGCCGCGGCGCTCGGACCCGATCCGTTCTTCCTCGCCGGTTACTCCATGGGCGCGCGACTCGCGCTGGGGTACGCGCTGCGGTTTCCCGACCGGGTCCGCGCCCTGGTCCTCGAAAGCGGGTCGCCGGGAATCGCCGATCCGGACGAGCGCGCCGGCCGCAAGTTCGAGGACGAGGCGCTGGCGACGATGGCGGAGCGCGAAGGCATCGAGGCCTTCGTCGACCGCTGGGAGAAGCATCCCACGCTCGCGACCCTGCGAAATCTCGGCGAGCCGATGGCTACCGAGCTGCGCGAACGCCGCCGCCAGAACCGCGTCGAAGGGCTCGCTTCGGCGCTCCGGCATCTGGGCTCGGGAGCGCAGCCCTCGCTCTGGAAGGCGCTCGTCCGACTACGTCCCCCGACGCTGATCCTCGCCGGCGAGCGCGACCCGAAGTTCAGCGCCATTGCACGCAGCATGGCACGCGCCATCCCGGGCGCCCGGTTGCGCCTCTTCGCCGGGGCCGGACACGCCCCGCACCTCGAGGCGCCGGACGAGTACGTCACCGCCGTTCTCGACCATTTCACACCCCGTGAAGGAACCCGCCCATGAGCCAGCCGCAATGGAAGGAAGCGCGCCGTTTCGAGGACATCCGCTACGAGAAGTGGCAAGGCATCGCCAAGGTGACCATCAACCGTCCCGAGGTCCGCAACGCCTTCCGCCCCCAGACGCTGTTCGAGCTGTCCGCCGCTTTCGAAGACGCCCGCGAGGATCCGGACGTCGGCGTCGTCATCCTCACCGGCCAGGGGAACGACGCTTTCTGCTCGGGCGGCGACCAGCGCATCCGCGGCGACCAGGGCTACGTCGGCAAGGACGGCGTGCCACGCCTCAACGTCCTCGATCTGCAGAAGCAGATCCGATCGCTCCCGAAGCCGGTGGTCGCGATGGTCGCGGGCTACGCCATCGGCGGCGGCCATGTGCTCCACGTCGTCTGCGATCTCACCATCGCGGCCGACAACGCCCGCTTCGGCCAGACCGGGCCCAAGGTGGGCAGCTTCGACGGCGGATTCGGCTCTTCGACGCTGGCCTCGATCGTCGGCCTCAAGAAGGCGAAGGAGATCTGGTTCCTCTGCCGCCAGTACGACGCGCAGCAGGCGCTGCAGATGGGTCTCGTCAACACCGTCGTGCCGCTGGCCGAGCTGGAAACGGAGACGTTGAAATGGTGCGAGGACATGCTGCGCCTGTCGCCGATGGCGCTCCGGCTCCTCAAATCGTCCTTCAACGCTACCCTCGACGGGCAGGCCGGCATCCAGGAGCTGGCCGGCAATGCCACCCTGCTCTTCTACATGACCGACGAGGCGAAGGAGGGCCGCGACGCGTTCAAGGAGAAGCGCAAGCCGGACTTCAAGAAGTTCCCAAGGCGTCCGTGATGGCGGAATCGGCGGAGCTGAAACGGCCCGGCCTGGGCGTCTGGATCCTCGCGGCGCGGCCGCGCACGCTCACCGCGGCCGTGACTCCCGTCGTGGTGGGAACCGCCGTCGCGGCGTCGCAGGCAAGCTTCCGCCCGCTGCCCGCGCTCGCCGCGCTCTTCTCCGCGATCTCGCTGCAGATCGGGACCAACCTCGCGAACGACTACCACGACTTCGAGCGGGGAGCGGACACCCACGAGCGGGTCGGCCCGCGCCGGGTGACGCAGAGCGGGCTGGTCCCGCCACGGACCGTGCGGGCGGCGGCGATCGGGATGTTCGCGCTCGCCTTCGTGCTCGGCATCTACCTCACCGTAGTGGGCGGCTGGCCCATCTTCGTCGTCGGGATCGCGTCGATTGCGGCGGGGTGGGCGTACACGGGCGGACCGTGGCCGCTCGGGTATCACGGGCTCGGCGACGCCTTCGTCTTCGTCTTCTTCGGACTCGTCGCCGTCACGGGAACCGTGTACGTGCAATCGCATTCGGTGCCGCCGGCCGCCTGGATCGCCGCCGTCCCGGTCGGCGCGCTGGCAACCGCCATCCTCGTCGTCAACAACCTCCGCGACATCGTCACCGACGCGAAGGCGGGAAAACGCACGCTCGCGACGCGCATCGGACCAGGGAGAACGCGCGCGCAGTACGTCCTGCTCCTCGCCGTCGCCTTCACGGCGCCGTTCCTCCTCGCCGGAGTCGCCACGCCCTGGGCGCTCCTGCCGCTCGCCGCCCTCCCGCTCGCCATTCCCCCTTTGCGATTGGTGCTGCGGCAGAGCGGCGGCGCCTTGAACCCCGCGCTCGGCGGCACGGCGCGGCTCCAGATCGTCTACGGCGCGTTGCTCGCCATCGGACTCTGGCGATGAAGCTGCGCTTCGCTCCGTACTCCTTGCCGCTGCGGTCCCCGCTCCAGACCGCGCATGGAGCGATCGAGCGGCGCGACGGATTCCAGATCTGGATCGGCGCCGGCCGGGGCGAGGCGGCGCCCTTGCCCGCGTTCGGCACCGAATCGCTCGCCGAGTGCGCGGCGGCGCTCGATGCCGCCGGCGCCGGACTCGCCCGCGCGCCCGCGCCAGAGACCGTCTACGACGTCGAAGCTCTTCTCGACAGCCTTCCCCCGGCGGCGCGTTTCGGGATCGAGCTTGCGCTCCTCGACGATCTCGCGCGGCGGCGCGAGTTGCCTCTCGCCAGGCTCCTCTCGAAAGACGCCGGCTGGGAAGTTCCCGCGTGCGCATTGCTCGGTGCGGGAGACGCTGCCGCTCTCGCCCGCGAAGCGCGTGCCGCCGCGCAGGGCGGCTTCCGCACCGTGAAGCTGAAGGTGGCACGGGGCGCTCTCGAGGACGACCTTGCCCGCGCCGCGGTGGTCCGCGATGCGGCCGGTCCTTCCGTTCGGCTGCGCATCGACGCGAACGCAGGCTGGACCGAGGAGCAGGCCCTCTCCGCGCTGCGCAGGCTGTCTCCCCTCGGAATCGAGCTCTGCGAGGAGCCCGTCAGCGACCCGCGCGCGCTCCGCAGGCTCAGGGGGGCGACCGCGGTCCCGATCGGCGCCGACGAATCGTTCGCTGCGAGTTCGCATCGCGAACAATTGTTCGAATGCGCCGACGTGGTCGTCCTCAAGCCGTCGCTCCTCGGCGGGCTCCTTTCCGCGCTCCGCTGGGCGCGGCGCGCCCGGGAGCGAGGCATCCAGCCCCTGGTCACCACCGCGCTCGACGGCGCCATCGCACGGGCGGGAGCGGCGCACCTCGCGGCTGCAATCCTGGGGGATGGCCCGGCGCCCGACGCGGGCCTTGCGACCGGACGGCTCCTCGCGGCGGACCTCTGCGAAGATCCGGCCGAGCCGCGCGACGGCCGCGTACGGATCGGTGCGGCGCCCGGGCTGGGCATTCCATGATCGAGTGTCCGCTCGCCCGCAGCGCACGGCTTCATCCCGACGCTCCCGCGCTGCGCTTCGGCGCCTCGACCTGGAACTACGCCCAGCTCGATGACGAAGTCCGGCGCTGGCACGGAGCGCTCTTGCGGGCCGGTGTCCGGGAGGGCGACCGCGTCGTGGTCCGGTCTCCCAACCGCCCGGAAGTGGTCGCGCTGCTTCTCGCATGCGCTCGCGCTGAAGCAGCGCTCTGCCCCTTGAATGCCCGCCTTGCCGGACCCGAGATTCCGCCGCTCCTCGCCCGGCTTTCACCGCGAGTGAAGCTGGGGGAGCTTCCAGACGGCGTGCCCTTGTCGGATTTCGCGACCGGCGCCGTCCCGGTGGCCAACCACCCGCTCGACGGCCAGGCCGTGCACACCGTGCTCTTCACCTCGGGCACCACGGGTACGCCAAAAGCCGCGCAGCTTCAGTTCCGCGCCCATTACGCGAACGCTATCGCCTCGAACGAAGTTCTCCGTATCGAGGCCGGCTCCCGCTACCTCGCCTGTTTGCCTCTCCACCACGTCGGCGGAATCGCCATCGGGATGCGCTGCGTGGTCGCCGGAGCGGAGATGATCCTGCATCCCCGCTTCGACGCCGACGCCTGCGCCCGCGATCTGGAAGAGGGTGCGACGCATGCAAGCTTCGTCGCGAACATGCTCGCCCGGGTACTCGACACCGGGCGGCGATTCCCCGCCGCCATCGTGCTGGTCGGTGGCGGTGCCGCGCCGCGGGATCTGCTCGCTCGAGCGCGGGCCGCGGGTCTCGAGGTGCTGCACACCTACGGGCTCACCGAGAGCGCCTCTCAAGTCACCTGCGAGCTTCCCGGAGAGGCGGATGGCTCGTCCGCCGGCATGCCGCTGCCCGGGACCGAGGTGGTCATCGGCGCGAACGGAGAGATCGAGGTGCGCGGACGCACGTTGATGCTCGGATACCTGGGGGAGCCGCCGATCGGGGAATGGCTGCGCACCGGCGACCTCGGCGAGATCGACCCCCGCGGCCGCCTCATCGTCCATGCGCGGAGGACCGATCTCATCGTCAGTGGCGGCGAGAACGTCTATCCCGCCGAGGTCGAGGCGGCGCTCCTCGCCCACCCCGCGGTCGCGGATGTCGCCGTCGTCCCCTGGCCCGACAAGGCGCTCGGGCAGGTCGGGTACGCGGCGGTGGTGACCCGCGCCCCGGTCGCGGAGGGTGACCTGGACCTCCACGTTCGCGACCGGCTAGCGGGGTTCAAGGCGCCGCGCCGGTACGTCTTTCTCGAAGCCCTCCCGCGTGGCGAATCCGGGAAGGTCGATCGCCGGGGCCTGCTCGGGACGCTTCAAGCCTTGTGAGGCTCGAGCGCCGCGCGTAGGCGCGGGGAAAGCGTAGTCGAGCGCCCGGTCGCGGGATCCACCGCCACGTGAACCATCGAGCAGGTAGCGAGGAGCTCGCCGGCGTCGTCCCGTAGCTCGTAGTCGAGGCGCATGCTGCGGTCGGAAAGCTTCCCCACCACGACGCGCACGTCGACCAGCACCCCGTGACGGAAGGGCTTCTTGAAATCGGCCTCGGCATGCCCGAGGGGGAGGATCTGCTCCTTCGAGCGGATGAGCTCGTTCAGGGGAAGGCCGATCGCCCGCAGCATCTCCTCGAAAGCGTCATGGCAATACACGAAGATGTTGGCGAAAAAGACGATTCCGGCCGGGTCGGTGTCGTGGAACCGCACCCGCAGCCGGTGTTCGTACGCCATCGCGCTATCTCCCTGAGGCGGCGAGGCGTTATACAGGAGCCGTGGAGCTCCCGCTCGCAGGAGGCACGCAGGGCGCCGTCCCCATGGACGCCGAGACGGCGGCGGCGTACGGCCTCACTGAAAAGGGGCCCGCCCGGGCGCAGGGGCTCCTCGACCGGTTCGGGCGCAGCCACACCTATCTGCGCATCTCGGTCACCGAGCGCTGCAACCTGCGGTGCAAGTACTGCATGCCCGAAGAGGGCGTGACGCTCCTCCCCCGCGACCATCTGCTCTCGTATGAGGAGATCGAGCGCTTGGCCGCTCTCTTCGTGCGACTGGGGGTGCGCAAGATCCGGCTCACCGGCGGAGAGCCGCTCGTGCGGCGCGACATCGATGACCTGGTGGCGCGCATCGGACGGCTCAAGGACCACGGCCTGCGCGAGCTGGCGATGACCTCCAACGCCCTGCTCCTGCGCGACCACATTCCCCATTTCCTCCGGTCCGGCCTCGACGCCGTGAACCTTTCGCTCGATACGCTCCGCCCCGACCGCTTCCAGCGCATCACCGGACGCCCGGGATGCGAGGAGACCATCGAGGCGATCCAGGCCGCTGCACGAGCGGGATTCCGGTCGGTGAAAGTGAACGCCGTGGTCATGAAGGGCGTGAACGACGACGAGATCGTCGATCTCGCCCGCGCCTTCGCCGGCGAGTTGCCGCTCGAGGTCCGATACATCGAATATATGCCGTTCGAGGGGAACGGCTGGGGCGATGCGCTGCAGATGTTCCCGGCGGCGGCGATCCGGGCCCGGCTCGAGGAACGATTCGAGCTCGCGCCCCTCGGGCTGCAGGAGACGGCGCAGATCTACCGTGCCCGCGAACGCGGTGGAGCGGAGCTGCCCGGCCGAATCGGCATCATCTCCTCGATGACCGAGCCGTTCTGCTCGACTTGCAACCGCACCCGGCTGACCGCCGATGGGAACTTCCGCTGGTGCCTGCTCGACGAGGGCGAGATCGATCTGCGGGCGCCAATGCGGGCCGGGGCGACCGATGCGGATCTCGTCGCCATCATCGAAGAAGGCCTGCGTCGCAAGAACGCGGGCCATGCGCCGGCATCGGTGCTCAAGGAATCGCAGAAGGCCGCCGGTCCCTTGCGCGCCCGGTCGATGATCCGCATCGGCGGCTAGCGGTTCGCGACGAGTAGCTCGACCGGGATGCCGCCGTTCTGGGTGCGGAAGGCGGTCTCGAAGCGCAGCTTCGCCGCCGCCGTGGCGCCGCGATTCGAGGCGAGCACCGCGAGCCGATGCCCGGAGCGCCTGACCAGATCGCCGAGATCGGAGTACAGCCGCGTCAGGTCGGCCGAAACGCGCACGCCATAGGGTGGATTGGTGACGATGAGGCCCGGGCCGCCTTCGAGGCGGACTTCCCGCATGGGGCGTTCTTCGACCCTCGTGTCTGCCTCGACGCCGGCGCGCTTCGCGTTTTCCTGCGCCGCACGCACCGCGGCGGGGTCGGAGTCGGAAGCGAGGATTCCGTGTGAAGCCTTGGCAAGCTCCCTTCCGCGCGCCTCGTCCCGGAGTGAGGCGAGCGCAGCAGCATCGAACCCGGGCCAGCGCTCCAGGGCGAACGAGCGCGCGATTCCGGGCGCGCGGCGGCGAGCGATGAGCGCGCCCTCGATGGCGATGGTTCCCGACCCGCAGAGGGGATCGACGAGCGCAGCGCTTCCGTCGTAGCCCGCGGCGAGCAGCATGGCGGCGGCAAGCGTCTCCCGCAGCGGGGCGCGGGACTGCGCCAGGCGGTATCCGCGGCGGTGGAAGAGCGCCCCGCTCGTGTCCGCGCTCACCGTGCAGACGTCGTGATCGAAGCGGGCGAGGAGGAGCTGCGGCGGCGCGTCCGATTCCTCGTCGCCCGTCGCTTCCGGCGTAGGCGCGCCGAGGCGCTCGCCGATCGCCTCGTGGAGCCGTTGCGCCACCGCTTTGGAATGGTAGAGCCGCGACTTGTGGCAGGTGACGCGCAGGGCGACCCGTTCGCCTTTGCGCAGGCAGAGATCGAAGGGGAGCGCGCGCGCTTTCTTGACGAGCTCCGCGAAATTGGTCGCGTGGAACTCTCCCAGGCGGACGAGGACGCGGGTCGCCGTGCGCAGAGTGAGGTTGAGGCGCGCCGCGCGGCTCAGATCGCCTTCCGTCTCGACGCCGCCGGCGGACGGCAGGACGGCCATCTCCCGCGAAAGGACCTGCTCGAGCCCGGGCGGGCAGACGACGAAAAGGCGGTGCATTT
>Ga0066684_10001045_pt1 | contig 10571 bp, 9 predicted proteins | sample GraSoiAngelo_133_FD_62301 | JGI IMG/M metagenome (GOLD analysis project Ga0066684, IMG submission 62301) | Grasslands soil microbial communities from the Angelo Coastal Reserve, California, USA - 14_0929_05_20cm | ecosystem: Environmental > Terrestrial > Soil > Grasslands | place: USA... | reverse complement strand
TTTTGCCCGTTTTCGTTCAACCACAGACGGTTGGGGACGGTGTCGTTAGAAACGAACAAATCCATGTAGCCGTCGTTGTCAATATCGGTAGCCACTGTGCCCCAAGCCTTTCCCGGTTGCGCCAGCTCCATAGCTTGACTGACGTCTGCAAATTTCCCAGAGCCAAGATTGCGATAAAGGTGACTGGAAGCGCTCTTCAAGAGTTTGGGATGGCAATAGTAACTCTGAGCAGTTGGCAGGGACGGTGCATTTCCACCGTAGGACCCCGCCAGTGAGCATACTTTGTTGTCCGTATAGTCGCCAAATTCCGCGACAAATAGATCGAGTCTGCCGTCGTTGTCGAAATCAAACCAGACGGCGCTTGTGCTCCATTGCGTCGGAACGATCCCACTTCCTTGAGTCGCATCTGTGAATGTGCCATTCCCGTTGTTGTGATAGAGAACGCATCTGTCTATTCCAGTGATGAAGACGTCTTCGAAACCGTCGTTATCGTAATCTCCGATGGCGATGCCCATTCCAAACAGTTCCGTATTCAAGCCAGCGGATCGGGTGACATCGCTAAAGGTCCCATCGTGATTGTTGCGGTAAAGGGCTGCACGCAACTGCCCAGAAGGACGATAAAAGCGGCTGGGACCGGAATTCACCAGGAAGACGTCCATCCAGCCGTCGTTGTTGTAGTCGAAGATCGCGATGCCTGCGCCCGTCATCTCGGGAAGATACCGCTGCTTTGATTTTCCGTTTTGATGGATCCAGTTGATGCCGGATTGCGAGCTAGGGATTTCCTCGAAAAGTATGGTTGGATCAATGCCGGCTGCATTTGGTAACAGGAATGAAGCAAATAGAACATTCGCGAGGACTGACCGAGGCCACATTTTTGGTTTCGAGGGCGGACGAACTCCGCCTTCAATATGATAGGGGCGTGGTGCAGAGGGTTATGACGGTCGTCCATATACGTGGACGGTCAGTTCCGCAGCTTAATGGGCGATATCCCCGGCAGCGGCCGAAATTTTTGCGGCTGTGCGCTTCGCAAGAGTCACCAGGCGCTCCATATCCTCAATGCGAATCTGGGCCGTCGTTCCCGTCACGCTGACCGCGGCGCTGACCTCTCCAGAAGTAAATATCGGTGCAGCAATGCAACGTATGCCGAGTTCTTCTTCCTCATCGTCCATTGCGTAGCCATTCTGACGTACTCGGGCAAGCTCGGTTAGAAATGCAGCTTGTGAGGAAATAGTTCTCTTGGTGAAGCGATGAAAGGGATAATTCAGCAGAAGGCTAAGGATGGTTTCTTCCGGCTGGAACGCCAATAGTATTTTCCCCAAGCCGGTACAGTGAAGCTGGGAGCACTTGCCGATATAGGTGTCGAACTTGATGATTCCCGGACCATCTACTTTCTGCACGAACACCACTTGTTTTTTTTCCAGGATGCCGACATGGGTGGTGAGTTTGCTCTCCTGCACCAGCCAGCGCAAGTGCGGCAATGCGATGTCGGGGAGTGGGGTGGCTTCCAGCGCCCGGCGTCCCAGGCTGAACATTTTTGAGCTTAGCTGAAAGCGGCGCGAAGACTGGTACTGCTGCTTGATATACCCCAATTGATCCAGGGTCGAAACCAGCACATGGGTCGTGCTCTTGGGAATCTTGAGCTTGCGGCTCATTTCCGAAATATTCCAGCCACGCTTGGAAGAGTTCAGAAACTCTAGAATCGTAAACGCCCTCTCCACCGAACCGGCCGAGGGTTTCGTTGAATCGCCCATTCTCGGTCTCCTTTTCACAGCCCCAGTTACCCTTATTAGTTGCCTGCGGGAAACTGAAAATTGACTTTCCTGATTCTGCTCGCAACTCGTTGCGAGTTTCTTGCCTCGGGTAGTACGAGTAAGTGTTGGTCGCAGTCGATCAGCCGTCAAGACGAAGCTGGTTCGTCGTCCAGCATTATGGACGAAATGAGTCGGGTTCGTCCATCGGCGCCGGTTTCGAAGATTTTGACCAATATTTGTTGAGAAAAGAAGGGCTATCGAGCTTCGAGGAAGGCAAACCCGATTGGAGATATTACATGGGCGATCTCGCTAATCTTGGTTAGGCGGCCGGACTTGCGATCAATGTGAAAGACCACGACATTGTCGGAATTCTCATTGCCCACCAGCATGAATCGTCCGCTAGGATCAATCGTGAAGCGTGGAGTCTTGCCACTGCTGGGAACCGTTTCGATTAAGGTGAGCATTGCACCTTCTGGATCAATGCCGAAAACAGTGATAGTGTCGGCCCCGCGATTGGAAACATAGAGATAGCTTCCAGATGCATCGACTTCGATATCGGACGCGTCACTCTGTCCGGTGAAGCCTTTGGGGAGGGCAGTAATTGTTTGTTTCTCAACTAAGGTGCCTTGTGGATCGTAGGCGAACACTGAAACAGATGAATCAATTTCGTTTACGAGGTAGAGAAACTGCCGATTTGGATGAAATGCAAAGTGCCGTGGCCCACTGCCCCCGTGGACCTTTGCAAACCGTGGATCGGATGGCGAAAGCCGACCGTTATTGGAATCAAATTTGTAGACGAGCAACTGGTCCAATCCCAAGTCGGCAGCGATGGCGAACTGGTTGTCAAGAGTCGTCTCAATAGCATGAGGATGTGGTTTGCCTTGTCGCTCAGGATTCAGGCCCGATCCATGGTGTTGAACAAATCCTGAGGCTTCACCGATTTTGCCACCCGCACGCAAAGGGAACACTGCGACGCTTCCGCCGCCATAGTTGGCTGTCAGTAAGAAAGACTTAGTTTTGTCGAACGCAAGATAGCACGGGCCGGCGCCGCCGGACGCCACCTCGCTCATCAGTTTGAGGTCACCGGTCTTCGCATCGACTTGGTAGGCTTGGATCGCGCCACTGCTTTGCCCCTTGTACTCGGCAACCTCAGTCACGGCGTAAAGCACCCTCCCATCTGGGCTGAGGATTACGAACGAAGGATTGGTGGATTTAGCCTTCAGACCCAATGGCGAAAGGACCCCGGTCTTGCCATCGAAGTCATAGGCATAAATGCCCCGGCTGCCGCGGACTGAATACGTCCCCACATACAAGATGTACCTGTGCAAGTTTGCCTCCGCCAAACCCGGCAAGACGGTACCAAACAACGCGGTGAACAAAACGCAGACGACCGTTTTCGGCGAGAGACTCGGATTGCGTGCTCGTTTGGGGATAGCCATGACGGGAAGGATGTGCCGCATTAAAGAATATGTGTCGCCGAAGCCGAGCATACGTGTAGGAAAAAGCCATGGTCAACTATCGTTGTGAAGGTTCCCCAGAAATGGTTCAGTCCACTGGACGCCGCGATAAAGTGGCGATTCGGAACATAGAATCTAGGGAAGGGACAATTTCATGTTTCTGGCAGATATGACGTGGCAGCAAGTGGCCGGACTGGATCGTTCGACGGTCGTGGTGGCGACATTTGGCGCGATGGAGCAGCATGGCCATCATCTGCCGCTAGAAACCGACGCGCTCATCGGCAGTGAATTGGCTAAACGCCTTGACCAAAAGTGTGGCCATCGCCTTCTCATCCTCCCAACCCAGTGGTTGGGATTGTCCACGCATCATATGAGTTTTCCCGGCACGATAACGGCTTCGGTTGATAGCTACCTTTCGATGGCGACCGACATAATCGGATCGATTGCAGCGGCGGGTTTTAAGAAGATACTGGTCATTAATTCGCATGGCGGAAATGTATCAGCACTCGATGTGGTACTCACAAAATGTCGCATTCAATATCCGGCGGCGCGCATTGTGCTGGTTACGTATTGGAATGCAGCTGCGAAAGAATTAGCGGCGATCCGTGAAAGCACCGAAGGCGGAATGGGGCATGCCTGTGAACTGGAAACTTCATTACTACTCGCTGCTGAGCCACAGGTTGTTCAACAAGACAAGCTACAACCTGACGGCGGATGGTCAACTTCACGATTTTTGGGTAAGGACATGCTCTCCGGCGGCCCTGCAAGTGTCTCCAGAACATTCGCAGAGATCAGCAAGCATGGCGGAGTAGGAGATCCTCGCACCGCATCCGCAGAAAAAGGGGAAAAGTTCTTCACGGCTATCGTCGACCGGCTGTCTGAATTGGTGGCTGAGATTGAATCCGGCAGGATCGACGATTTCAAACCTGTCGGAGCCTAACTCTTCATTACTTTGACCGGGCCAGTTTCGGCACCTCGGTTTCAACTCCAAAGCCATTTCCCTCAGGAACGATGGCACAGCCGTTCGCATAGCGAATGGGAGTGTTCGTGAAGGACCGCTCGTAGTACAACGGTCCAATGATGTCATGACCCACCTCGGTTGCAAGCGCGGGCACAGCAACCGCCAGATGTAACATTGCCGCCGTTCCCAAGTCCATTTCCAGGTTGCTTCCAATCGTGCATTGCAATCCCGCGGCTGCCGCTATCTGAGCTATTTCCAGAGATCGCAGGATTCCGCCGTTTTTGCCCGGATAGATGCTGATCAAATCACACGCTTCGGCGTTGATCGCTTCCAGTGCATGTTGCCGGGTGAACACCGACTCGTCCAACATGATCGGAATCGATGTGCGCTTGCGTAAACGGGCACAGCCGCGGAAGTCCCCGCGCCGCAAAGGCTGTTCCAATGCATTCACTGCGAGCTTTTCAAGGCTGGGAAGAGCTCGAACAGCATCGCTTTCCGTCCAACCGGAATTGGCATCGACCGCGACCTTGAAATCATTCCCCACCGCCTCGCGCACTGCTTCTACGCGAGCAATGTCGCCGGCAACATCAAGACCAACCTTGACCTTGGCCGACTTCAATCCAATAGTTGCGGCATGTGTCGCCACACGCGCCGCTTCCGAAGGGGAGAAAGCGCCAATAGAAAACTTGAGTGGGATTGCCAGTGGCCGCCGTGGTCCACCCAGTAGGATGTGAGCGGGAACCTCGAGAATTTTCGCCGCCAAGTCCACCAGCGCCATTTCTATCGCGGCTTTTGTAAATGGATTACCGATCAGGACGCGATCCATGGAGTCGGCCAGCGCCTGAATGTGAAGCGGATCTTTCCCAATCAGGAGTGGAGAAAGAAGCTCGCGAATGAAGTGCTGAGCGCCCGTCTGACTTTCGCCGCTCCAACCGGGAACCACTGTGGCTTCTGCCTGGCCGGTTTGGCCCTCATCGTTGTGAATGCTGACGATGAGATAGTGCGATTCCGGGTGTTTCCCGGCAGCACTCACAATCGCAAGTTTCGGATTCACCACTTGCGAGACAGCGCTAACTTCGACGGAAGCGATTTTCATGGAATGAACTTAGTCTCCAGCTTTTACCGGCGCGACGATTCCAATAACTTTCAGCCGCGAAATCGCAGTTTTTGCAAACATCACGCCGCTTACGACAGCGCCTATCAACGCCACAATACCTTGCGTGAGATGGCCTCCCATCAAACTGAACAAGGAAGTGGTCAGTAGGAAATAGAAGAGTATTCCCAAAGCACAAGCCTTCAGATCATGCAGAAGATTTGCATGATCAGCCTCAACCGCATCTATTCCAAGACTGCGCCGAACCGGTCCCCAGAAACCGATCGGCTTGGCGGTACGGAAGAAATTTTGCAATATTTCCATTGGCTCAGGGCGCGTCAACAACGTCGCCGCCAGAATGCAAGCCCAACCCATTGAGAACAATATGGAGAATCCCACCCAGAAAGGATAACGATCAAGGTTGCTGAATGCGGGAATCAATCCGTTTAAGTTAAGCCCCAAAACATGGCGAAGCGAAACCCGCAGTCCTACGGGCAGCACGGAATCGGATCCGAACCAGACAATGTAGCCCGCTGGGAATCCGCCTAGAATACCTACCATGTCCCCCACCGCGTTCGTCCGCCACCAGAACCACTTAAGCCACGCCAGCGGCAAAGAGAAAACAATGAGCGAAGAGTTGATGAACAGTATCCATTTCTCGAGTTGCCGGGGTTCGATCATGCCGCCCCAGGCAAAAGCCGCGACCAGAAGCAGGCCGGAAACCACCCGGCTAGCTAACACAAATTCCTTTTGAGTTGCGTGTGGTCTCAAACTGCGGCGGTACACATCATTCACCAAGTAGCTTGCCGCCCAATTGCCGATAGAAGAAATAGCCGCCATATAGCCGGCCAAACTGCTTACCAGCAACAGTCCGAATAGCCCAGGCGGTGCGTATTTTTTTACTACTTCACCCCAAAGGGCTGCGGGAACGGCAACACTTGTCCGCGGATACAATGCGGTGGCACCGAGCGCGACAATGATGAAAGGAATTAGGCGAACCACCAATGCCAGCACGCCATTGGATATCTGCCCTACAATCGCGTGCCACTCGTTGCGTGCCGCCATGAAGCGCTGCGCCGTCCAGCCTTCGCCGGCGAATGGAGACCCGGCAAAAAATAAGCCCTGCAAGCACAATGCAATTAGCGAAGGAACCAAAAGAGAATCGCCGGAAGGGAATGCATTCAAAAAGTGGGGTCCGCGTTCTGCAGACACCTTTGCCCAAACCGCGGTGATGCCACCTGCCTTGGCCACGAGCACCCAGCCCAAAGCCAGGTTTCCGCCCATCAGAATTACGAACTGCACAACATCGTTGTAGGCGACGGCAAACAGACCTGCGATCAAGCTGTAGATCACGGTGATGGCGCCGAACACCAGCAACACCTGGAACGGTGACCAACCCAGGACCGGACTGGTCGTAGCCGCCATCCAAGCCGCCCCGTAAGCGATGGAGGTAAGCCCCCAGACGCAGCATGCATAAAACGCGTACATATTTCGGTACACAGCTGCCCGAGTACCCGCGTATCGCTTTTCAATAAACTCACCCGTGGTGACGACGCCAAGGCGCCGCCACATCGGCGCCCATAAGATTGCGACGAGAGGCATCCAAATGACCCAGCTAACCCAGGCCATTAGCCACAGGCCGGCGTAGCCGGACAGAAACAGGATCATCACAAAGCCCTGGCCGCCGCCGGTATAACCGGCAACATCGGCAAAGCCAATCACCCACCACGGGAGATTTCGTCCGGCGATGAAAAACTCTTCCAAGCCACGGCTGGCGCGGGCGCGGAAATAGAGCGCCATCACCATGATGCCAATGCAGTAAATGGCGAGAATGATCCAGTCGAAGGTGGCCATAAATCGGAATCTGGCAATAAAGAAAGTCGTGTCTGAAGCTTTAGCGTCTGCGGTATTGGACGGAAGAAGTTCCGGCCTTACGCTCGAAGAACTTCTTCGTGACTCGATTGAAAGCTGAGCATAGTCAGCACCCAAAGTCCCGTCAACATTTCACGGGGCCGCGAAATCAGAAATCGTACAGGGGGCTGGACGCCCGTTGCGTTCGAAATATCAGCCGCTCGATCATTGACTCGGACAATAAGGAGTCGGAATGTTTTCATTGAAGGGAAAAGTGGCCCTGATAACCGGCGCAGCGACCGGCCTGGGTCAGGCGATTGCCGTAGCGCTTGGCCAACGTGGCGCGGATATTGCGATCAGCGATAAGCAATTGGATCGCCTCTTTGAAACCGAGAGTCTTCTCGTTCCCTTGGGCAGCAAAATTCATAAACTCGCGATGGATGTTCGTGACCCGGAACAGGTGAAAGCCGGGGTTGCTAGTACGGAACAATTCCTTGGCCGAGTCGATATTCTTGTCAACAACGCGGGGATAAATCGTCCTTCACCAGGACTGGAAGTGTCGCTGGAGAATTGGGAAGACCACTTCAATACAAATGTCCGTGGCGGGTTTTTCGCAGCCCAAGCTGTGGCTCCCGGAATGATTCGTAGAAATTGGGGGCGTATTATTTTCATTTCGAGTCAATCAGGGGTAGTTGGAATTCCGGCGCAACCTGTCTACTGTGCTACGAAAGGGGCAATCATCCAATTGGTTAGGACTCTGGGCCTGGAATGGGCGAAGCATGGAGTCACGGTAAACTCGATTGCCCCAACTTTCGTAGAAACGAACCTAACCCGAGCCCGCTTGCAAAATCCGGAGTTTCGCAAATTTGTCGAAACAAAAATCCCCTGCGGGCATCTGGCTCGGCCTGAGCACATCGCCGCCGCCGCGGTTTATTTGGCGAGCGAAGAAGCAGCCATGGTGAACTGCGAAACCCATTTAGTGGATGGTGGCTGGACAGCCTGGTAGATGCGATCCGGGCAAGGGCCGTACCCCGGCGATCACAGGAATCTATTGACCGCGCTACCGGCGAGATCGTGCAAGACAGTGTGGGAGTGAAACTACTGCGATTGGGCTTTCCTAGTCTCATCTTCCGCCTGACTGGATCTGCAGCCAGTGTTTCAAGTCCGGGCTAAAGCCGCCGGCCGTGCGCCTCCTTAGTTATGCGTGCGCTAACCGAGCTTGTGGATGTGGCGAGAGCCAGATCAGGGTCCGAGTTTCGGTTCGAGGCGAATGCTGTTCGACGGCATGCAGCAATATGCTCAAGGCCGTGATGGCAAGAGAGCAAAAAGCGAGCAAAACAGCCGAAAAAATGTCAACTGTTGGGCACTTGGAGCATGGGTGTTCTCAGGAGCGTACTTTACCGCCTGTGACGCTGGGCGCGTGAGATCGGTACCGTTCGATCAATGAATGATGGATTCAACGTGGACGGAAACTCACTCTGACCCCCAGTTCGGGAGCTGCCACGGCTCCTTATGCCAGGAGGAGGTCGAGAACCACCAATCCCGAAACCATTCTGGTTCTCGGTAACCATTCCATCTCGCCTCGGCGGGCCGAACCTGGAACGAGGCGTGATACACGAACGGAAGGCGTTTCCAATAAAGAATCTCGAAATCCGTATGAGTTTGCCACTTTATCGTATCCAGTTGAATCTGTTCCCGATTTACTTCCGGGTACCACCCCATGTATGCAAGGAGAAGATCGCGATCTGCCGAGATCAACTCACCGGTTGCGCTCTTGCCGTTTGGCGCGCTGTACGTACTCACGCAAACGAAGCGTCTCCAATCAGGCTCAGCGGTTTTCTCCCAAGCTTCACCGCCACGTGCTGTTAGCTGAAAGTGGACTCGCCGACGGTGATGGTGTTGGCCAGTGCTTCCGGACGATGGGCGATCTCTGGGTATGAGGTGTCGCACTATGGAATCTTCTCTAGACAGCCGCCGAAATCGATCCAAGAGCGTTGAAACACCACTTCTACTCCGTACATCGTCCTCCGGAAATTCAGAGTCCAATTCAATCCGCTCCGCAACAAATAGGTCGAACAGACTGCGGGCGTAATCTTCGGAGCTGCAGCCTGGTACTGGCCTTACGTTCAGGCCCTGGACTTCCGCCTCAGGAAAGAGCAAGCCAAGACTGACCGGATGCTCTACCGCTAGATTTAACAACCAGTGCTCGATCAGTTGTCCTCTATCCACTTCAGTTCCCTAACTCATTTTTCATAAATGACACCCCAACGTTCCGTAGGAATGGGCCCGGCGCTGGTATCCTCACAGCAGGGACATCCAACCAAGTCTCCCGCCTGTTTTCCACCCTTCGCGAAATTGATGCCAATGTGCCAGCCAGGCGTGTATGGGCCGTCGATTGAGCACGGGCCGGTTTTGGCAGGAGCATTTCTGCCCTTCCGCAATTTGCGTTTTCCGTAGTAATCCTGAATGTCTTGGTAGGCCTCGCCTTCGCTGTGAAATGCATACCAGGATGGCAATTGGTTCACGTTAATCAGCTTCGGGAACTCGTCCTTGCATTTCGGTCGGGCTTTCTGCTTACACGGGCCGTCTTGTATGCCCGGCAGATTGCTGGTCACGGCAGCCGAGAGTCCGCTCCCGATTTCTTCAAAGGCGCAGTTGATTTCTTGCGCAAGGTACTCGCTCCCTGCTATCGCTGAAAACGATACAATAGCGATGACAAGTCCATACTCTACAGCGCCGGGACTTACTCTCGGTTGTGTAGGCTGAATCGGGGCCCGCGCGGGCGAGGCAAACCGACCCGTTGGATCAACTTCATCCACAGGATCGTCAGACACGTATACGTATGGGTTAAAGGTTAACGGAATCCCCGCAACGCCTTCTTCAGGGTCTCTGGCCCAGAATCGGCCTGTCGCTTGGTTGTAGTACCGCGCTCGTAAGTCGTACAGGCCGATGTTGTTGTCCATCCGCTCGCCGCTATAGAGAAACACATTCGGAGTTGTACCCGTGGTTTTGATCGGCATCCTAAAGGCATCGAAGTCATAGCTGTCCGTGATCGTTCCCGCCGAGTTCGTCAGGAAGCGTACATTGTCATGCCCGTCATATCCGTAAAAACTCGGCGTCCAATTTCCGCCGATCATTCATTTTCTCCTGAAGAACACAGTTTTCCATGCCCTCGACATCAGGCCATCTCTGATAGAGATAACTACCCGGCAAATCCACGCGCGGGAACTCTTTCTTAAATGCTTCGGCACGCTTGCGAGGTCTCAACTCGTTCACGTTGTTTTGTCTTTTTTCCAGTTCCCGAAAGACGCTTTATTTGATCCGGATCCTGCTTCCCATCAGGCCCTTCCGGTGGAGCATCGAACGTTTGTGATTCGGGGTAGTCCCACCTTTGCTCAAATTCCTTGAGCTTAAGGACAGTATCTGCCAGGTATTTCTGAAGTTCACCGACAGACATT
>Ga0066684_10001044_pt1 | contig 10575 bp, 8 predicted proteins | sample GraSoiAngelo_133_FD_62301 | JGI IMG/M metagenome (GOLD analysis project Ga0066684, IMG submission 62301) | Grasslands soil microbial communities from the Angelo Coastal Reserve, California, USA - 14_0929_05_20cm | ecosystem: Environmental > Terrestrial > Soil > Grasslands | place: USA... | reverse complement strand
AGGATCAACGACCAACGACCAAGGACCAACGACCAACGACAGCTTCAGACTTTGTGTGCCTCACAGCGAACTCGCGGAGTGTGAGCCACAGCCGGACGTCCGCAGACCTCGCACCCTGCGCCGGCCACAGCCATCGTCGGGGATGTCTCGTCGTTCTGCAACAGGTGTTCTTTCCGGACCTCGCTCGCCCTGAAAATCGAGACAAATGGCGCCGGTGCAGCCGCTTTCTCTATGTTCGCACGTCCGCCAGCTTCCTCGCGTTCAACAAGACACAACACGCCCACAATTTCAAAGCCGAATTCCCGCGCCGCCTCGATCGCCTGAATCGTCGATGATCCCGTGGTGCAAACGTCATCCACAATCGCTACGCGCGCGCCTTTTTCCCGGAATCCTTCGATGCGTTGGCCGGTGCCATGATCCTTCTGCGCTTTGCGAACCAGAAATCCATCGATTTCGCCACTAGACACGGCCGCCGCCACCACCACGGGATCCGCCCCCAGAGTGAGACCGCCGATGGCTCGGGGTCTCCATCCGCGAGCTCGAATCTCCTCCAGAACGGCCTGCCCGGTCAGCCGCGCACCCTTGGCCGAGAGAGTCGTCGTCCGGCAATCCACGTAGTAGTCGCTCGTAGCTCCGGAAGCGAGCTTGAACGATCCCAGCCGAAACGACTTGGCGGCCAGCATGCGTAGAAGTTCCTGACGCGCAGAAGACATGGAGAAAGCATACGATATCACGCGAATGTCGCTACTCCTCTTCGTACTCACTGAGTCATTCGTTCTAAATGCCGGAAATGATCCGTTCCCAGGTAGAGTAAAGTGAAAAGCGTGAGGTTGTAGCCGACATGTATAAGGAAACCAGGGGTGATGGATCGTGTTACTACTCGCGTGAGGGTCAGAACCAAACCAATCATGAATAGAAGGAGCAGCGGCCCCCAAGCTTGTCCGAGTTGCTCACCATGAACTAAGGCGAAACCGCCGCTGGTAATGAGCACGGCGACTGCTCTTCCCCACCGGCCCGCTGCCGAAACATCGACCGGTGATGCCGTGCTAACCACTCCGAGCAAGCAGGCCAGAACGACAAATCCCGCAGTTGCCGAACCGAAGGCGTGATCCGCAATCGAGCGTGATGCCAATGCCCAGGCAACCAGCGCTGCGCCTGGCAGCAACATGAAATGCGCTTGCATACCGCGAGACCTCAAGTTCTGCGCTACAAAAAATGCTGCGGTGCCCAGGAAAGCCACCGCCGCAAGCAGTAGAGACCATGCGATTGGAAGATGATGTTCGAGGTAGCCCCATCCCGCCATGATGAGAATCCACACGCAACCCCGCCGAATTCGTTGCGGCGTCATAAATAAGGTTTCGAGCCAGCGATCCAGTACGGGATAAAGAAAACCGCGGAAGAGCATCTCCTCGGCAAAAGGGGCAATTGCCACTCCGAAAAACATCATGAGATAGGCGCCTTGCCGATTCTGAAAAAAACGATCCATGGGCAATGATTTCGGAATTGGCAGCACCCGTGAAAGCTCTCCCAACCCGACCGCCAATATACTTCCGAAGACGATATATCCAAGCCACCAGCCGGATGGCCAGTGCCAGCCGACAGCCTGCCAGAAGGGACGTCGCCGCTGCCGTTTCACTAGCCCATACATGGCTCCCAGCATCACAAAATACGCGAGCGTCATACTGGGAACAATGATTTGCGGTCCAGGAGTCCTGCTGAACTCTGTGGCTGATGTGCCGGAGGATTGCGACTCATGCAAGGCGAGCATGAAAAATATGGCGCTGAAAAAGAAGAGCGCTGCCAGCAGTACCAGCCCAATGATCACCAGATCCAATCCGCTCCAGGGTGGATTTTCCGCCTCTGGATTTATCGAAACTCGAGGCTCCGGCACCAGCGGCTCAGTTGGCGGTTCTAGCTGCATTTCAGGGAGAGGATGATCTGGTGAGGGCACAATAGATTCGGATACCTTTTTGGACTCCAGCCGATTTAGATGCTTGTCGCTGGCTTCGCTACTCAAGCAATCGTGGTCTTTTCCTGGGATGCGAGTCGGTCTCCATTGACAAAATATCTCGCCAGCGCCTGCCCGGTATACGATTTTTTATTTCGCGCCACCTGCTCGGGAGTACCTTGAGCAACTATGCGTCCTCCGTCTTCTCCACCCTCGGGCCCAAGATCAATGAGCCAGTCGGCGTTGCGGATCACATCCAGATTATGTTCGATGATCATAACTGTGTTTCCCAGGTCTGTTAGCCGGTGCAGCACCTCAAGCAATTTATTTACATCAGCAAAGTGCAGGCCGGTTGTGGGCTCATCCAGCAGGTACATGGTTTTTCCGGTCTGCCTCTTGCTCAACTCCCGCGCCAGTTTGATCCGCTGGGCCTCTCCGCCGGAGAGGGTCACTGCCGATTGTCCCAGGTGAATGTACCCCAGACCCACATCTGCCAGCGTCTGCAATTTCTGCCGGACCTGCGGAATGTTCTCCAGAATGGGCAGCGCGTCCGAGACTGGCATCTCCAGCAGATCGGCGATCGATTGGCCTTTATATTTCACTGCCAGAGTTTCGTGGTTATAGCGCTTGCCGCCACAAACTTCGCAGAGGACATAGACATCGGGCAGGAAATTCATCTCAATCCTGCGCTGTCCCTCGCCTCGACAGGCCTCGCAACGTCCGCCCGAGACGTTGAAAGAGAATCGGCCTGGCTTATAGCCCCGCTCGCGGGATTCCGGCAGCATCGCATAGAGATCGCGGATTTGCGCAAAAACTCCAGTGTAGGTCGCTGGATTCGAACGCGGCGTGCGTCCAATCGGAGATTGGTCGATACGGATAACTTTGTCGATGTTTTCTGTGCCCGAGATCGCTTTGTGCGCGCCGGGCTCTTCTCGCGAACGATAGAGCTTTTGGGCCAAAGCGCGGTAAAGAATGTCATTCACCAGCGTCGACTTACCGGATCCAGAAACCCCGGTCACTACGGTCATTATGCCCAGGGGAAAACTGGCGTCGATATTTTTGAGATTGTTTGCCCGCGCGCCTAGAACCGTGACTGCGGCGCCATTCGGCTGGCGCCGTTGTTGCCGCATTCCGATCTGCGCCTTACCCGAGATATATGCGCCGGTCAGCGATTCGGGCACTTGCACGATCTCATCTGGGGTACCGCGTGCCACCAATCCGCCGCCATGCCGGCCTGCTCCAGGACCAAGGTCGATCACATAGTCGGCCCGGCGAATGGTTTCCTCATCATGTTCCACTACCAGGACTGTATTTCCCAAATCGCGCAATTCTTCTAGCGCTTTCAGCAGCCGGCCGTTATCGCGATGGTGCAATCCGATGGAAGGCTCGTCCAGCACGTAGAGGACGCCCCTCAGTTTCGAGCCGATCTGCGTGGCCAATCGTATCCGCTGTCCTTCTCCGCCAGAAAGCGTTGCAGCCGATCGTTCAAGCGAGATGTACCCCAGTCCCACAGCATTTAGGAATTGCAGCCGCTCCACGATCTCATGCACGATTCGACCGGCAATGATCGCTTCCCGCCCCGTGAGTTTGATCTTCCTGGCTGTCTCCAGCGCTCGTGACACGGGCAACGCGGTGAAATCGGCGATAGACATTCCATTCACCTTCACTGCCAGGCTCTCCGGGCGCAAGCGCCTGCCGTGGCAGGCTGGGCATTCCGTAGCCGACATATAGTCCAGCAGGAATTCCCTGTAAGTGTCGGATGTGGATTCGTCGACCGCCCGCTTGAGATATCCAAGAATCCCGCCGAATCCGGTCTTCCCGTTCTTCCCCGCCTCTCCGTAGAGCAAAAGAGTCTGGATCTTTTCCGGAAACTTTTCGAACGGGACTCCGAGGTCAAATCCGTGCGCGGCAGCGGTAATCTGCAATTGATGAATCAAATTCTGGGAAGCGGACCCGGGGCCCAGACCGCCTTCCAGCAGAGGCTTGGACCAATCGTTGATCACTCGCGCCGGATCGAATTCGTAGCGGCTGCCCAGTCCGTGGCACTCCTGGCAGGCGCCGTAGGCGCTGTTGAAGGAAAACGAGCGCGGCTCAAGCTGCGGCACGCTTATCCCACAGTCCGGGCAGGCCAGCCGCGCTGAGTAGAGCTGTTCATCACCGCCCACTACCGCAACTTGCACCAGACCGCCAGCCAGTTTCATGGCCAGTCCCACCGACATTTCCAGGCGATGCTCGATGCCAGGCTTGACCAACAGCCGGTCAATCACGACCTCGATCGTGTGATTCCTTCGCTTGTCCAGGGAAATATCGTCTTCGAGGTTAACCAGTTCGCCATCGATCCTCGCCCGGGTGAAGCCGTGCTGCAGTAGTTTCTCGATCTCTTTCTTGAATTCACCCTTGCGTCCGCGCACGATTGGGGCGAGCAACATAACCCGATCTTCCGGCGTGAGGCTCATGACCCGTTGTACGATCTGCTCTGCCGATTGTCGTGCGATCGCCCTGCTGCACTTGGGGCAATGCGGAATCCCGATCGATGCGAATAAAAGACGAAGATAATCGTAAATTTCAGTTATGGTGCCCACGGTCGAACGCGGGCTCCGACTGGTGGTCTTTTGCTCAATGGAGATCGAAGGACTGAGGCCATCAATCGCGTCCACATCAGGCCTCTCCATCTGATCCAAAAACTGGCGGGCATAGGCGGAAAGCGTCTCCACATAGCGTCTTTGGCCTTCCGCATAAATGGTGTCAAACGCCAGGGAAGACTTGCCAGAGCCACTCAATCCGGTGATCACCGTGAGTGTGTTGCGCGGGATTTCGACGTTTATATTCTTGAGGTTATGCTGGCGCGCCCCGCGCACCGAAATCTTGGTAATAGGCATGAACTCGCGAAAGTAACGACTGTCCTTCCGTAATATGGACGGGCTGTCAGAAATGTTGGAAAGTAGGTTTGCGCAACTCTACTCACGTATCTTAGTTGCTAACAGCAGCTAGCGTCAACGCGGGTAAAGTGGTCGATTGCGCGGCAGGGATTGCAACATCTGCCGGGACAAGGAAATTGCGCAAATAGGGTTCCGGACATTGCATCCGGCACTTAAAGGAAAGTAGGCCGAACTTGGGCGCGCTGCTCGTTCTTTCGTTATTTCCTTTACTGTTATTTCCGTTGTACTCGTGGGAGTTCTTGTCACGTACGTGGCCGTCACTGGGATCCTGAACGCATTTGCGTATTCTTCCCGGCAGCACTCCCGCGGAACCCAGATGCTCGTTCCCAGCCAGAGTCAAGCCAGCGGAGACTAGTTCCGGACTGCAGAGTTCATATCACTTTCAAACTTTAACGGCATGGTGCCGTGAGGTCATTTGGGCGGACGGTCTGGCGTAGTCTGTGGAGGGGGAGAACTGCCTTGCTGTTGCTGCATTTGTTGTTGCTGCCGTTGTAGCTCCTGTAATAGCTGCTCGGGGGTCTTGACCTGAGGCTGTCCGCCAGGCTGCGGTTGTTGGCTTTCCTCACCCGCAGCGTTCTCGGCCGAGTCATCGCCTGGCTGTTCAGCAATGTCCATGCCGGGGGCTTCGGATTCGTCCGTCGGAACCGCAGCATTCGCGCTCTGCCCAGGCGGCGTCGGGGCCGAGGTGGTATCTGGTGTTCCGCCGGATTTGGAGGTCAGAATAATCCGGTCGACTTTTTCGGGTTCTGTAGGCGATCCTAACATCACGTAATTAAAATGCGATCCATTCAGTAGCGATGCAAGCACATCGCGCGCCGGCCCCGGCCCAAGATGTGTGACCACCCGCTCAGTTGCGTTTGGTGGAATCTCAACGCCAGCCCCGGTCTGCTTCCGAATCGCGCGCAGAATGTCTGCCAATGTGGAGTTTTCAGCCTCAATCGTGAGCATGCCATTGCTAAAGCTCACCTTTGGTGGCATCGAGGGCATTTGCTCCAAAGTGAGAGGGGGTGGAGGAGGCGCGGGCTGGGGCGGCGGTGTAACCTGTTCCTGCTTTATCACCTTCTTGTGCCCGGGCCGCTGTGGAGCAGCTGCACGAGCCATACTTACGAGACCGAACGCAAGCAGAATTGAGGCAACAATCAAAGCTGCTTTCGTGTACGACGCTGGAGTAGACATCAAAGCTCGCTTCCACGAAGCCTGGTCGCGGCCACTGGGGGCTGGAGACAGATTACAGCCTGCTATTGGAATTGTAGCACCTCTTTGTTCAGCACTATGATGGTCCGCGCGGGAGGAACTCACGTGAATCACAGGAATGAAAAATCACCTCGTGTACTGCTGCTCGTCGTGCTGTCGTTCAGGATCGCCGTAACTGGCATAATTCTGTTTCTTGGCGTCGACCTTTCTTCGGCTCAATCCACTGCTAAAGTGAGCCATCAAAGCCCATTCTCTCATTCCCTGCCGCAAATGGACGGCAATCATCTGCGGGCGACAGTTGTTGAAGTGAACTATGGACCCGGCGAGGCGTCGAAGCCCCACAGTCACCCATGTACCGTGATTGGACACGTGGCCGAAGGCGCAATCCGTAGTCAGGTAAAAGGCGAGCGCGAGGCCATTTACAAAGCTGGAGAGAGTTTCTATGAGGCGCCCAACGGTGTTCATCAGGTTTCAGCCAATGCGAGTGAGAAGGAACCTGCGAAGCTGATCGCGTATTTTATTTGCGATCATGACACGCCGCTTACCGTGCCGCCGATCGGAGACCATGCTGGACACGAAACCAAGTAATTTCGTCGGTAAGTTGAGATTCAGACCTAGCTACTGTCGCGGCGCGTAGTAGCCCTTGCGCGCCCGGACTTGAAGATCTCTCTTCAGGGCGGTGATTTCAATCGAGCGATAGCGGCCATCGGCATCGAAGTCGGCCGGTCGGTAGGAAACCACGTACTGACTGCGAAGCTCATCTTCAATAGCAGCGAAGGAATTCTTGATGTCCTTCATCTTGAATGGGAAAAAAGCGCGCCCCCCGGTGGCGTCCGCGAGCTGCTGCAACGTTTTGTCGCCACGCAGAATTAAGCCGCTGTCATCGGTGGAGATTGCGTAAATGATGACTTCGGCACGTTGCGCCATCTCAATCGCCAGCGGACGGCTGACTTCGCTTTGATTATCCTCGCCATCGCTCACCACAATCACGGCGCGCCGCACCGGATGGTCGCTCCGGTCCTTGCTCAATTTTTCCCGGCAGGCACGATAAATAGCGTCATACAGTGCCGTGCCTCCGCCGTCATGCAGACTCCTGACGCCGGTTTCGAGTAGTCGCACATTGTCGGTGAAATCCTGTGTTACCTGACTGTGGCCGTTAAAGCCCATCACGAAGGCTTTGTCGAAGTTCGTTCGCAGGGTGTGTTGGAGAAAACTGACAGCGGCTTCCTGCTCAAAATCAAATCGGCTGCGTACCGAACCGCTGGTATCAACCAGAAGACCCAATTCGAGCGGCAAATCGGTCTCGCGACGGAAGTTCACAATTGCTTGTGGCGGCTTATGGTCGTCCAGGATCGTGAAATCACCTTGCCCTAGATTGCGCACGAACTTGCCACGGTGGTCAGTGGCGATGAACAGAACATTAACTTCATCAACGCGTTTCTTGATGGTGAGAACGGGATCTGATGGATCAGAGCTGGACGTGGCGGAAGCGGTGGGCAACATGCTTGAGGTTGCCACGAAGGGGGACTGCGCCTGCAGCCCTGTCGTGGCTACCACAACTGCCATCACGCACAGACACCATTTCGTGTAGTTCATTCCCATCCCATCCAAAAATTTCATGCCTTACCACGGCCAGTGGCTTCCTCAGTTAATTAGATGCACGTATCGGGCCGAAAGCCGCTGCCAATGGGCCTACTGCTTCTACTGTCCGACTCTAGGGACTCTCCGCACGAGTGCCAAGTTACAAAAGGAGCACACGTTTGGTCATTAGTGCAACACATTTAAGTTCGGTCACTTAGGCGCAAAGCCCCGCCTTTGGTATTGACTACCGTTACGACGTTGTAAGATAGCGCCATCCTGAATGGAGGCATCCATGAAAGTCATGCTCACTATGCTCCTGCTGTGCGCTCTGTTGCTTCCCGCATTGGCGGCGAACGACGAAAAGGAAGAAGATCGCGTTAAAGAATCTGGAGAGGTTTTGAAGGAGATTCTCAATATTCCAGACAATATCCCTCAGGACTTGCTCGACAAAGCAGAATGCCTGGTCATTCTTCCATCGGTGAAAAAGGGCGCATTCGGAATAGGTGGCAGCTACGGCCGCGGAGTCATGATCTGCCGCGGCGGCTTGCACTACACCGGACCATGGGGAGCGCCTGCCCTCTACGCACTCGAAGGCCTCAACATCGGTTTCCAATTAGGCGGTCAGGCCACCGATTTCGTCCTGCTGGTAATGAATCCTAAAGGTGCGACATCACTGCTGAGCAGCAAAGTAAAGCTCGGCGCAGACGCATCGGCGGCTGCGGGCCCGAAGGGCCGCACTGCGGAAACAGCTACCGATGTGGTGATGAAAGCCGAAGTTCTCTCCTACTCGCGTTCCAAAGGCTTGTTCGCTGGCGTCTCACTCGAAGGCTCGACGCTGCGCTCTGATGGAAGCGCAAATGAAAAACTGTACAAGCAAAAGCTGAGCGCCAAGGACATCATCCGCGGCGGCAAAGTTAAGGCGCCGCCTGCGGCGCACGAACTCATTGCTCTCTTGAACAGCAAGACGCCAAAGAATAAATCCGATCCCAAATCGTTGCAGTAGATAACCAGCTGTGTGGCCAGGTCGGCGCTTGTCCTGAGCAAAGGGAAAGACCGGGCCATGCCCAACAAGCTCGGTAGCGCTCGATGAAAACTAATGCTTCTGATCTCATCCGTTGCACTTGGGCTCGCAACCCGCTCGCCATCCGCTATCACGATGAGGAATGGGGGCAACCGCAGCACGACGACCGCATTCTTTTCGAATTTCTTATCCTCGAGGGCGCCCAGGCTGGCCTGAGCTGGGACACGATCCTGCAAAAACGCGAGAATTATCGCTCCGCTTTCAACGGATTCGATCCCCAGCGCATCGCCCGTTACAGCCAGGGCAGGATTGACACCTTGCTGCGCAACCCCGGCATAATTCGCAATCGCCTGAAGATCGCATCCGCGGTCCAGAATGCTAGAGCTTTTCTCGGTGTACAAAAGGAATTTGGGTCGTTCGATTCCTACGTCTGGCAGTTCGTCGGTGGAAAGCCGCTTGTGAATGCCTGGCGTTCAAATCAGCGGGTTCCGGCGCGCACGCCGGAGTCCGACTCCATGAGTAGAGACTTGAAAAAGCGCGGCTTCAACTTTGTTGGCTCGACTATCTGCTACGCCTTCATGCAAGCGGTAGGTATGGTCAACGATCATCAGGTCGAATGCTTTCGCTACGAACAACTGAGCGAGTCGCGACGTCGGCGTGCCTGACTTGTTTTTACTGCATACTTCGAGCATAGCAATTCCCGAGGGGTAAATGAGACATGCCAGGCCACAATATATTTCCCATCCACACAGCGGGTTAAGGAGAATTGGCATTTTTTAGGGGCTTGACAAAGTTTTCTAATTTGCCGGTTTACCCGTGTGTGAACTGTGGGCGAGCTACGTTTCTGCTGCCACACACAAGATAAACGTGGGATGCATCGCGGCACCTTCTCCTAAACATTCGTGCTCGAGGCCAACAGGAGAAATGCATGACGTCTTCAAGTTGCCCAAGTTCCGAGGTTGCTCAATTATGTGACTTAGTCAAATATATAATTGACTTTGTCATATATTGGAAGGATCAACCACGGCGACCCGACCGGCGGCGCAAATGGATCACAATATCGAGGCGATCCGCCGCTTCAATCGTTTTTACACCAGGGAGATTGGCGTGCTGCGCGAGGGCCTTCTCAGGAGTCCCTTTTCGCTGACCGAAGTGCGGGTGTTGTACGAGATTGCCCAGCGCCAGCACCCTAGTGCTACCGACCGCTGCAGGGACTTAGGAATCGACCCCGGATATCTCAGCCGCATCCTGGGCGGACTTGAGAAGCGGGGCATGGTTTCAAGGTCAGCATCCACGGCCGATGCCCGGCAAAGCCTTCTTACATTGACAGGACGAGGCAAGCAAACCTTCGCCAAGCTCGATGATCGCCAGAACAAGGAAGTGGCGACGCTGTTGCGGCATCTACCGCCCACTGAGCAAGCCCGGCTCATTCAGGCGATGCAGGTTATCGAGAATCTGCTGGGCTCACAGCCCGAACCTAAGACTCCATACATCTTGCGACCGCAGCAGCCCGGCGATATGGGTTGGGTAGTCCATCGGCATGGGATTCTCTATGCCCAGGAGTACAAGTACGATGAGCGCTTTGAGGCCCTGGTCGCGCAAGTCGTAGCCGAATTCATTCAACACTTTGACCCCCAGCGTGAGCGTTGCTGGATTGCCGAGAGGCAAGGCGACATGGTCGGATCGGTATTTCTGGTCAGGAAATCCAAGACGGTTGCCAAGCTGAGGCTTTTGCTGGTAGAACCGTCGGCGCGCGGACTCGGCATCGGCAAACGATTGGTTGGCGAATGTGTGCGCTTTGCCCGGCAGGCAGGCTACAAGAAGGTAGCTTTATGGACACAAAGCGAGCTCAAGGCAGCCCGTCACATCTACGAAGAAGCTGGATTTCAGCT
>Ga0066684_10001031_pt1 | contig 10629 bp, 8 predicted proteins | sample GraSoiAngelo_133_FD_62301 | JGI IMG/M metagenome (GOLD analysis project Ga0066684, IMG submission 62301) | Grasslands soil microbial communities from the Angelo Coastal Reserve, California, USA - 14_0929_05_20cm | ecosystem: Environmental > Terrestrial > Soil > Grasslands | place: USA... | reverse complement strand
CGAAGGTCACGGATTCGCCAAACGCGAAAACCAGATCGATGCCATACAACGCACGGTCGCATGGTTTGATAAGTATTTGAAAGGAAGTGGCGGTCAATAACACCGCCAGCCGGTCGCGGCAGGCGCGTCAGTTTGGCAGTTCGCCCTTCCTGATGCAAGATGATCTTTGTAGAACGGCCGTTCAGTCCATAATAATGTGAACGTGCCTTTTACATTCGCACACGCTGCTGCCGTGCTGCCTTTTCGACGTTCACGCTTGGACTTCTCTGGGCTCGTAATCGGCGCGTTCGCTCCGGATTTCGAGTACTTCCTCAGGCTTGCGCCGAGTAGCGGTTTCGGGCACACGTTGCCAGGAATTTTTGTTCTGACGCTTCCACTTTCGGTGCTCGTGTTTTGGATGTTCCACAACTTTGTGAAGCGTCCGTTTGTTGCCCTTCTGCCCTGTAGGATTCGAGTCAAACTGGAGACAAATTTCGATGAATTCCATTTTGGCGGACGCGCCAACATCGTACTGATACTTGCTTCTCTCCTATTGGGAATTGCTACCCATGCGGTGTGGGACTCATTCACGCATGCGGGAACTTGGCCGTACCGTCACATTGAGGTTCTTCGACGGCCAATTCACTTGCCGATGATCGGCTGGGTACAGCTCTACAAAATTTTCCAGCATTCCAGCACAATCTTGGGACTCGCGATTCTCGCCTGTTGCTTACTGGACTGGTGCAGAAAAGACTTTGTTCCGGTGGGCATTAGTGCGCCTGCATCGACTGGGCCAGAAATTCTAACGATTGTGCTGATCTTTGGAATCGGCACGTTGGGCGCAGCGATACGAGCCATCGCCGGGGTTGGACTCACCTTCAATCACGCGATGCTGCCCCAATTTGTAGGCGAATTTAAAGTAACGGCAGTCGCTCTTGTTTGGTGGCAACTGGTAGCGTACGGTGCACTGCTTTCATCAAGGCGAAACAAAGTTACAGGTGGGACGCTGCCGGACTTGCAATAGGAGTGGCTTTACGCCATGGCCGCGGCGGACCGGCTATCGCTGGCAGCCGATGCAGGCGGATGCGGGCCAGTGAACGCAATTGTCTCCAACATTTCAGGCGTAGGCGTGCTCACTCGCACGTCCGTGACATCCACAATCGCGTGCCAGTCGCGGCACAACTGGCCGATCTGCTTGGGGTTGACCTCGAGCAGTAAATCGACACGATGCACATATCCCGAAACGGCGGCATGCATATAAGGGATATCGAGGCCCCGCCGCGAAACTGCCGTCAGAATGCGCATTAACGTACCTTGGGTGTTGCGATAGTGAATGTGAAATGCCTGCATGTTCATTCCTTTAATAAACTTACGTGGCGACGGACGCCCTCGTCCGTCGTCGGGCCGAAGGCCCGGATTATTTCGCGTCGAGCTCTGCTCGACCGGGCGGGTGAGGGCACCCGCCCCTACATGAACCTCTACTCTTCTTCAAACAACATCTCCGAAAGCGCGGCTCCCGCCGGCACCATCGGATAAACATTCGCTTCCGGAGCGCAATCGAATACCAGCAGCTCCGGCTCCCGCGATTTCAAAAACCGTTCCAGCGAATCGCCGGTTTGTTTGCTCACCGGAAATTCTTCCATCGCCTCTTCATTCAGCCGCTCGGCATTAATGCGATATGCTTTTGCGATCTCCACGAAATCCGGATTGTCGCTTAAGTCTGTCTCCGCGTAATTGCGTTGATAAAAAAGCTGCTGCCACTGCCGCACCATGCCGAGATACTTATTGTCCACGATCACCATCTTGATCGGCAGATTCAGCCTGCGAACGGTGGCTAGTTCCTGAATGTTCATCTGGAAACCGCCATCACCCGATACGCAAAGCACGGTCGCATCCGGTTTCGAAAGCTGAACGCCGACCGCCGCAGGCAGAGCAAATCCCATCGAGCCCAATCCACCAGAGGTGATAAATCCTCGCGGTGATCCCGAACGATATCTCTGCGCGGCCCACATCTGGTGCTGGCCCACGTCGGCAATCACAACGCTGTTCTCCGGCAACCGTCCAAACAGTTCATCAAGAAAGCGAATCGTTGACTGCGCCAGCCCGCGCGGATCAAGCTCAGCGCGGTCTTCGCCGCAAGCCAACGCGCGCCACTCTGCCCAGTTCGGTAACTGTGCAGCTTTTACTCTCTTGTGGAATGCGGGAATCGTCTGCGCGAGATCGCCGATGATGGGAAGTTCGCATTGCCGCACCCGATCAAGTTGCGCCGGATCGATTTCAAAATGCGCAATTTTCGCATTCGGTGCAAACCGCGTTGGATCTCCAGTCACGCGGTCATCAAGCCGCGCTCCGAAAATCAGCAGCAGATCAGTTTCATGGAGCGCCATGTTGGCGGCGCGCGTTCCATGCATGCCGACCATTCCCAGATAATAAGGAGCATCCGGGTCAACCGCTCCGAGTCCATGCACCGTCGCGAATGCCGGAACATTCAGATCCTCCAGCATGCTGCGCAATCCGGCAATCGCACCTGAGAGTTTTGCTCCCGCCCCAATCAGAGCCACCGGACGCTGCGCTTTCGAGAGCAGCGAAATGAGCTCATCGGCAAATTTAGCTTCGGCTTTCGCATCCGACGGCCGTGGCTTCGGCGTGAACGTCGCCGGCCCAGCAAACTCTGCTTTGGCCTTGAGAAAGTCGGTAGGAATATCAATGACCACCGGCCCCGGCCGCCCTTCGCGCGCCCAATAGAACCCTTCCGCAATCGCAGAAGGAATTTCGTCAATCGAGCGCACCAGCCGGCTCCACTTTGTTAGCGAAAGCGTCAGCCCGAATACGTCCGTTTCTTGAAACGCATCAGTTCCGATCAGAGCACTACGCACCTGCCCAGTGATGCAGACCAGCGGAACCGAATCCATTTTTGCATCTGCAATTCCAGTGACTAGGTTCGTTGCTCCCGGACCGCTCGTCGCAATTGCAACGCCGACCTGTCCTGTCGCGCGTGCATGACCTTCCGCAGCAAACACCGCGCCCTGCTCGTGACGCGTCAGTATGTGCCTGATGCCGCTGCCCTCGAGCGCGTCATACAGCGGCATGATCGCGCCGCCCGGATAGCCAAACACGAGTTCGACGGCTTCAGCTCGCAGGCACTTCAAAAATATTTCCGCACCTTTAAGCATTCACAACCTTTTTCTGCGGAGCAGTTTCAATCTTCTGTGCCTGCTTGCCCGATTTCAACCAGCTCATCATGGCGCGCAGGTTTGCTCCCACTTCTTCTACCTGATGCTTCTTCTCCGCGTCTCGCAGCGCGGCGAAATTCTTGCCGCCGATCTTATTCTCGTTGATCCACTCGCGCGCGAAGACTCCAGCCTGGATATCGGCCAACGTCTTCTTCATGGCCGCCCGGGTCTCGTCGCCCACAACTTGTGGCCCACGCGTCAGATCGCCGTATTCGGCGGTGTTCGAAATCGAATAACGCATCCGTGCCAGGCCCCCTTCGTAAATCAGATCCACGATCAGCTTCATTTCGTGGATGCATTCGAAATATGCGATCTCCGGCTGATAGCCGGCTTCAACTAGCGTCTCAAAACCTTTCTTCATCAGCGAAGTCAGACCGCCGCACAGCACCGTCTGCTCGCCAAACAGATCGCTCTCCGTTTCCTCTTTGAACGTGGTCTGCAAAACTCCTGCGCGGGTCGCGCCGACCCCATACGCATACGCCAGCGCCAGTTCGTGCGCGCGCCCGCTCGCGTCCTGATGAATCGCAATCAATGCTGGCACGCCGCCGCCTTCCGCATACACGCGCCGGACCAGGTGGCCCGGCCCCTTGGGCGCAATCATTACCACGTCGACATCTGGTGGCGGAACGATCGCTTTGAAATGGATACTGAACCCGTGCGAAAACCCGAGCACTTTGCCCTTGGTCAAGCCAGGCTTGATGGCTGATTCGTAAAAGTCGGCCTGCGTCTCATCGGGCGTCAGAATCTGCAGATAATCGGCGCGCTTGGCGGCCTCTGCCGGAGCCAGCACCGTGAATCCGTCGGCCTGCGCCTGTTTGGCGCTGCCGCGGCTCGGGTCAAGCCCAATAATCACGTTGTATCCGCTGTCGCGCAGATTTTGCGCCTGCGCGTGCCCTTGGCTCCCATAGCCGAACACAGCAATGGTCTTGCCCTTCAGGGCTGAAGGATTCGCGTCGCTCTCATAAAAGATGGTGGCTGCCACGGTGCACGCTCCTGGATATTAAAACCGACCGGTCGGTATTGTAGAGATCCTAGCCTGTGAGTGGGCGTCGAGTCAAGAAAATTTGATTCAAGGGTGGGGCAACCGGCCGGAAGTCGGAACGTGTGACGGTGACTGGCAGTCGCCGTCAGTTCGTCTCAACTCGGCAGCCTTACGGAGATTCAGGGAACTTCCAATAACGGTTGATGCGTCAGAGACTGCTGCGCCCATCAGCAGTTTCCAGGCCTCGAGATATGGTGAGTACTTTCTGCCATTGATGGCGACGATGATGGTTGTGCTGCCGCGGATGAGTTCCTCAGGAATGATGAACCAGATGTCGTCAGGGATGACGTAGGCGGCGAGGAAATCGTAGGCGGATGCGGGGTATGCTCCCTGGCTTCCGCGGATTTGAATGGCATATCCGTGGTGCTTGCGCGAACCGGTTGACTTAACCTGGACGCACAGAAGCCGCGAGTGTTGGTCTTCCACGATGAAGGACCTAATCCAAAAAGAGAATGGGGTAAAGACGAGTACGAATCAGTGGGAGCTTCGGCTAGCGGAGAGGTTTTTATGTCCACGGCGACTACATTTCGTCCGAGTGGCCCTGTTGCTGCTGGTCAGATGGCCGCCTCGCGAATCTCTGTTCTAACGGCTTTGCAGGTCAGTGGCGGGACACGAGCTACATTCAGCGGCACTCCGACCTAACGCTAAGGCTCGATGGTCAGACCCTGCACCTCAGCTATCCGGGTGCCGGGCAGTATGTTGACGCGCCGTTCGATGGAGTCGACGCGGCGGTGCATGGGATTTCCGCTCCAGAGAAGATGACCTACTCAGTGCGAATGGCCGGACGACGCGAGATTCACACTCCGACGAAGCTCAACGGCAAAGCTCAACGGCAAAGCCCTCACTCAAGGTTCTCTAGTACTCAGCGACGATGGAAAGGACATTACGTCTTCTTGGTGGAGCCCAGGTCGGCCAACTGACAAGCGTACGCTCGTCTACGAGAAGAAAAAGTAAGGGTTTTGCTTGTGGTGGCGTTCGGCACTAACCTGGGCGGAGAGGCCCCACCCTTTTCGTTGAAACTACCACACACCTGAGGGTGCCCCATCCTTCCCTGGTTTCGGGAAGGGTTGGATCACAATGCTCAACCCGAGAAGCTCTGCGTCGCTCTCCGCTTTAACTCCGCGGGTCTTGCTCGTTCACCAGAACGGGGCCGACTTCTCCATAGGCGTACCAGCGAAACGTGCTTTATCCCCACGCTCCGGATCAATAGCAATCTGCGCTTGGCGATTTTACGAAGCCCCTGGACAACCATCCATGTAGCTCCCTGAATCAGGGTATGCAGAGGGTCAGTCTTGGCCATGCTGATCAACTCCCTTGTCTTGTATTCCCCTGATCAAAGACATAAAATGATGACACCAGAGTTGTGTCCGAAGGAGTGCCTGTGGTCATGTCCCGTGTTGGTTTTGTAAGCCGCTTTTTCCTGTTCGTGTTGCTGGTTTGTGCTGCTGCCGCATTTGCTCAAACTCAGCCGGCAGATAATTCGGCCAAGCCCGCCGACACGGCCAAAGACAGTCCCAAATCGGATCAGACTCAGCCTGCGGCGACGCCCAGCAGCAACGCTGGCGAGCAGTCCAAACCTGCAGCCGCGCCCGCCAAGACCGATGAAGCCCAGGACCAGTCGGGCGATCCGCTGAAGCGTCCCATTTCGGAAAAACGCAAAAAGCAGAACGCGAAATCATTCAAGCACGAGCTCTCTGAAGACGATAAGCGCTGGCTGAATGAAGACGTGCGCTGGATCATCTCGGATGAAGAGCGCAAGGCGTTCATGACGCTCTCGAACGAAGAAGAACGCGACAAGTTTATCGAAGCATTCTGGGACCGGCGCAATCCGAATCCTGACAGCGAAGACAACGAATTTAAAGACGAGCACTACCGCCGCATCGAGTACGCGAATGAGCATTTTGCGGCGGGCGTCCAGGGATGGCGCACCGACCGCGGGCGGATTTACATTGTGTTCGGGCCTGCTGACGAAGTCGAGTCGCACCCCTCGGGCGGGCAGTATGAGCGCCCCATGGAAGAAGGCGGCGGCGAGACCTCTACTTATCCGTTTGAAGACTGGCGGTATCGGCACATTGACGGCATTGGCGACCAGGTCATCGTTGAATTCGTTGATACCTGCATGTGCGGCGAATACCACATGACAATGGACAGAGGGGAAAAGGACGCGCTGGCCAAGGTGCCGGGTGCGGGGTTGACACTGTACGAGCAGATGGGCATGTCGACCAAAGCGGACCGGTTCTCGCGCGGAGGTTTGGAGCAACTGGGGCAGGGGCCGAATTCGTCTAGTTTGCAGGCGAAGCAGTTTGACCGACTGGAACAGTTTGCGAAATTGAATGCGGCGCCGCCAATCAAATTCAAGGATCTGGCGGAAGAGGTTGGGCATCGGATTACGTATAATCCGATGCCGTTTGATGTTCGGACAGATTTTGTGAAGATTACCAACGAAACGGTGTTGGTGCCGGTCACGGTGCAGATCCGGAATCGCGACATCACATTTAATAACAAGGATGGCGTGCAGCACGGCGTGGTGAACATCTTCGGGCGGGTGACGAATATCGGCGGTAAGGTGGCTCAGACGTTCGAAGACACCGTCGCGGCAGATGTTCCGGCGGAGTTGCTGCCCCGTGAGGCGGAGAATTATAAGATTTATTGGAAGGCGGTGCCGCTGCATCCTGGACGGTACAAGCTCGATGTAGTTGTGAAGGACGTGAACGGCGACCGCATGGGTACCTACAGCCGTGGAATTATCGTCCCCAATTTCTCGGACGATAAGTTGACCAATTCGACTTTAATTCTGGCAGATCAGGTGGAAGCGGTGCCTACGAACAGCGTGGGAACGGGCATGTTTGTGATCGGGACTACGAAGGTGCGTCCGCGAGTGGCTGCGGCCGACAACAAACCTGCGGTGTTCAAGCGTGGCCAGAAGGTAAACTTCTGGATGCAGGTCTATAATCTCGGCGTGGATGAGAAGACCCACAAGCCTTCGGCAACATTCGAGTACGATATCGTGAACGCCACGACGAATAAAGCGATCGTGCATGCGGTAGATTCTTCGGACAAGATGGGCAATCTGGGAGACCAGGTCACATTGCAAAAAGCGGTTGCCTCGGCCAACCTTGACCCGGGGGTGTATCGTATTCAGATTAAAGTCAACGACAATATTTCGAAGCAGACGGTAGTTCCTTCGGCAACCTTTCAGGTAGAGTAGCGGGGCGGAACGAAGAGGTCATTTGATCTTGCGTAAGCTCGGATACTTCGTGGCGGTGATGGGATTGATGCTGCTGCCGGCGTGGAGCGCGGAGCGCAGCGCATCGATTTCGGGCTACGTGCGAAGCGGTGATGGCGTTCCGCAGATGGGCGCCATGGTGGACATATTGGGGACGGCGTTGCATACGTTCCGCGTGTTCACAGACGATAAAGGATATTTTGCGGCGGCAGGGCTGCCGCCGGGCAATTACAGCGTCAAAGTTTCAGCCCCGGCTTTCCTTCCTACGCTTCGCGAAAAAATCAACGTAAAGGCCGGCGCCGGCATTCTGCTCAATCTCACTCTCACCACATTGTTTGATGCAGTGCAATTTGCGCCGCGAAACGCCAACACTGACAATGGCGATTGGGACTGGGTGTTGCGTTCCACTGCGAACCGCCCTGTTCTGAGAATCATGCCTGATGGATCGCCGGTTGTAGTCGCAAAGGCGAACGACCCGTCGTCAAATCTGAAGGGCACACTCTCATTTCTGGCGGGATCGTCTTCGCAAGGCTTCGGATCACTTTCGGACTTAAGCACCGGCTTCAGCGTCGAGAAATCATTTTTCGCTTCTGATACCTTGCGCGTGGGCGGCGACGTCGGCTACGGACCTGGGCTGCCGAATGCGGTAATGCGGACCTCATATAAGCACCAGATGGCCAATGGCTCCACGCCAGAAATCGCGATTACGATGCGGCGTCTCTCTACGCCTGGTCTCGGGCTGCGAAACGCGGACTTGCAAGCACTAGCGCTTTCTACGTCCGACGATATCGCCGTCGGCGATGTGTTGGAGCTGAAGTTCGGAAGCGAACTTCAGACGATCCAATTCATGGGAAGAGTAACGGCGTTCCGTCCATTTGGGTCGATTGCGGCGCATCTGTCGCCGGACACACTTGTTGAGTACCGCTACACGACTTCGCGTCCTGACCGGCGCGGGGAAAAAGGATTCGATTCTGCACCAGCAGACTTAAGCGAAACCGACCCGCGCATGAGCGTCAACGGATACGCGCCGGCTCTAGAGCGCGCGCACCATCAGGAAATCGCGGTTTCACATAAAGAAGGTAAAACCAGCATGCAGGCGGCGGTTTTCTTTGACCGGATCGCCAACCCGGCGTTGACCGGAGTGGGAACTTTATCTGCTGCGGATGGAGATGTGCTGCCTGACCCTTATTCGGGGACATTTACCTATCAGGGAAATAATCTCGATACGCGCGGAATGAGATTGGTACTGCAACGGCAGTTGCTTTCCGACATCTCAGCGACCATCGATTACAGTTTTGGCGGTGCGCTCGATTTAGAAAAGAACGACGCGACGCTGCAAGACGCGCGCGATGCAACCGCGTTGCGGTATCGTCATGCGGTCTCGGGGAAGTTGAGCGGCGGAGTCCCGGGAGCGAAGACGCATTGGATTGCTTCATACGGCTGGACCAGCGGACGCACGCTGACGCCTGTAGATATGTTCAATAGCTCCGCGGGACAAGCCGATCCTTTCCTCGATTTCTTCATTCGGCAACCGGTACCGGGAATGGCCTCATTACCTGGGCACATGGATCTTCTAATAGAGATACGCAATCTGCTGGCCCAGGGGTACGTCCCCGTAGTCGGACAGGACCACCGGACTGTGTACCTGGTGCAGTCAGCACGCGCAGTTCGCGGCGGCGTGGCGTTCAACTTTTAGCTGTCAGCACTCAGGTAAATCTTTTGCGATGAGCTGTCAGCATCAGCCCCAGCTAAATCACTGAATTCTTGTTCATCATCATGGTGACTCCCGACAAAACTGAACTTGCCGAACGGACGGAATAACGATTGGCTTTGGGGGTTCACAATTTTCCCATCAATATGGACCTAAGTCGTTGAATTGTTAGCTGGAAGACGCACGCTCGGGTGCGTTACAATCCCGCCGTCCACCAACTCTTAATTGACGAGAGGCCGGTATGAAAGTGCGTTTGGGCGCGGGTGTATGTTTTCTGCTGATTTCAATTTCTCTGCTTTCAACTTCGTTGTTCGCGCAGACTTTCCGCGGCACGATCTTAGGCACAGTAACCGATCCGCAGGGCGCGGTGGTTGCTGGCGCGACGGTGAACGTGCGCAACGTGAACACCGGACTTGAGCGGAGCACCGCGACCAGCGGCGACGGGAGCTACTCGGTGCCCGAGTTGCCAATTGGCACATACACGGTGACCGTTTCGCAAACGGGTTTTCAAAAGTCGGTCACGAGTAACGTTGCAGTGGACGTTGCATCGGAGAAGCGGGTTGATGTCAGCATGAAGACGGGGCAGGTTAGCGAGACGGTTGAGGTTTCCGGCGAGACGCTGCCCATTGTCGAGACTACGACTGACACTCTTGGCGGAGTACTGACTCAGGAAACAGTGAAAGACCTGCCGATCAATGGGCGTGACTATACAAAGCTCATCTACTTGAACCCTGGGGTTGCGGGATCGCCGGATCAGATCACGGATTCGCCGGGATCATTTGGCGAGTTTTCAATGAACGGTGCACGCGGGCGATCCAACAACTTCCTGCTCGACGGCACCGACATGAACGATGGGTACCGCAATAATCCGGCAATCAACGAGGCCGGAGTTTTTGCGACACCAGCGACGATTTTGCCGATCGATGCGGTTTCGGACATGCGCGTGTTGTCGAACTTTCAGCCGGAATTCGGGCGGAATGGCGGCGCAATTGTGAACATAGTGACCAAAAGCGGAACGAATGCGCTGCATGGCGACGTGTTCGAATACTTTCGCAATAACGCGCTCGATGCACGGAATTACTTCGATCAGAGCCCCGCTCCCAAGGCGCCATTTCACAATAATCAGTTTGGAGGGGCGATTGGCGGACCCATCGTAAAGAACAAGACATTCTTCTTTCTGGATTATGAAGGGCAGCGGGAAAACGTGGGAGTGGTGAGCCTAACCTGCGTGCCAACGCCAGCTTTTATTCAGCAGGCGACTGCAAATGCAACCGCATCGCCAGCAGGAGTGAGTCCCGTGGGCCAAGCGATACTGAACTTCTGGCCGCATAACGCGGCGAATTACATTCCAGGAGTGATCGCAACCGACGCGGGATGTTTTTCAGGCACTAGCTTCTCGCCCGATTACACCGCGATTGCGCCATCGTTTAACAACCTG
>Ga0066684_10001017_pt1 | contig 10687 bp, 8 predicted proteins | sample GraSoiAngelo_133_FD_62301 | JGI IMG/M metagenome (GOLD analysis project Ga0066684, IMG submission 62301) | Grasslands soil microbial communities from the Angelo Coastal Reserve, California, USA - 14_0929_05_20cm | ecosystem: Environmental > Terrestrial > Soil > Grasslands | place: USA... | reverse complement strand
TCCATGGCTTTGAAAAAGCTTGCGATGCGACGACCAGCTTCAGCATCCTGGCCAGCCAGTTCCATGGCTGTGGCCACCAGCAGGCATCCGCGCCGACCATTGGCACCGCTCGTGCGGTCCACGTAGCCGGCAAGGTAGGCCCGCAGGCCGTCGACCGGCTCTCTGCGGGGGTCGAGCTCGATATCCATCCGTGTCAGGGCATCGGCAATGTAGCGATCAAGCGCACGCAAGAAGAGCGAGTGCTTGTCACCGAAAGCGGCGTAAAGGCTGCCACGCGAGAGCTTCGTCGCACGAAGAAGATCCGGGAGCGCCGTGGCGTGATAGCCGCGCGACCAGAACACACCCATCGCGCGTTCGACAGCGGCTTCCACGTCGAAACTTCGGGGGCGGCCACGGGGCAACTGCACTGGGGTTTGGTGGCGCATTGCTGATATATAGACCAAATGGTCTTTAATTCCAAGTGGCCGTTTCGGGTCGATTGCAACGCGATTGCAATGCTTGCGCATGGGGCTTCACGCGCGGGCGGCCGTCCTTTACCCCTCCCGCCCGCGGCTTCATCCGCCAGGAAATTAGACCGCGTACTCATAAATTGAGCCTTGGTTGGTGTGGCTTGACCGATGTCCGCCATGCTCCGATAGCGACCAAATTCCGCATCGCAACAAAAGGATGCGACGTGCCGGTAGGCGACCTGCGCAAGCAGTTCAGCGTTTTTTCCGATTGTCGCGGATGCCGTGAACATGACCATGCGCGTGATCGGCTTCGATCGGCATCATGACTACGTGGCCGTGACGCACGCCGCGTTCCGCAATGACATGGTCGGCGAAGGCTTTCACCTCACTGCCGCGACCCTTCAGCACCGTCACTTCGAGGCAGGAGTCATGATCGATATGCACGTGAAGTGTCGCCTGCGCGAGATCGTGGTGGTCGTGGAAATCCTTTGTCAGCCGCTTGGGCAATTGGCGCGCGGCGTGGTCGTAGACATAGCTCAACGTCGCGATGCAGTGGCGGTTGCTGGCCGCGTCACCGCCGGCATGTTCGAGGCCGCTGCGCAGGAGATCGCGGAACGCCTCCGAGCGGTTGGCGTAGCCTTGTTTCGCGATGAAGTTGTCCACCTCGGCGACGAGGTCGTCGTCGATCGTGATCGTCAGGCGCTGCATGCGTGGTCTCCCGCGCGCGTTCGAGTATGATGAATCAAGATTGACATCATACTAATACCATCGTTACGATCTCTACCATTCGACGAGCGGGCGAGCGACGCAATCCCCCATACGCGGGCAATGGGGCCTGCTGACGCGTCGACACTTGCGCCGGGGGGGCAAGGAGTTGCGTTGGTGTGGCGTGAATGGGGACTTGGGCTGGCGGCCCTGTCGATGCTCCATGCCGGGACGTCTCGCGCCCAATCGCAGGATAATGCCCACACGCTGCCGCCGGTGACGGTGCAAGCGCCAACGCCCTCGGCAAAACCGCATCCATTGCCAAAGCGCCAGGCGCGCAAACCGCCGTCACCGGTGACACGCACGGTGGCGCCGAATCCTTCGCCACAGGTCACGGTCGGTGGATCGGGCGCACCGAATGTGGGCTCCGGTCCCAAAGGCACGCCCAACATGGCGAGCCAGATGACGGTCTCGGGCGAAGACCTCAACGCGCGCCCGGTGACGCGGCCGGGCGAAGTGCTGGAAGCAACTCCCGGGCTGATCGTGACCCAGCATTCGGGTGAAGGCAAAGCCAACCAGTATTTTCTGCGCGGCTACAATCTCGACCACGGCACCGATCTCGCTATCTATGTCGACGACGTGCCGGTCAACATGCGCACCCATGCACATGGCCAGGGCTATGCCGATCTGAACTGGCTCCTGCCCGAAACGGTCAATGCGCTCGAAATCCGCAAAGGGCCCTACTTCGCCGATGAAGGCGACTTTTCTTCCGCTGGCAATCTGCACATCGGGCTGATCGACAGCGTGCCGAAGGCCATCGCGCAGATCACAGCGGGGAGTTTCGGCTATCGCCGAATCTTGGGCATGGACTCCGCCAAGGCCGGCGACGGCACCGTGCTGGTCGCGGGCGAGGCCGGCAGCTATGACGGGCCCTGGGTCCATCCGGATGATATGCGCAAGCTCAACGGAATGGTGCGCTACACCCAAGGCACCGCGCTCGACGGGCTGTCCGTCACCGGCATGGCCTATTCCAATAAGTGGAACTCGACCGACCAGATCCCGCAGCGTGCGATCCCGCTGATCGGACTCTATGGCTCGGAAGACCCGAGCGATGGCGGCAACACCAATCGTTTTGCGCTCTCGGCGCGCGTCGCCGGGACCGATGACGCGGGCTATTGGAAGGCGAATGCTTACGCCGTCAAGAGTGAGCTCGATCTCTTCAACGACTTCACCTATTTCCTCAACAATCCCGTGTTCGGCGATCAATTCCATCAGCATGATAACCGAGTAATGGCGGGCGCCAACGCCTCGCGCGCGCTGAACGGCTCATTTGCGGGCCTGCCGATGCAGACCACCTTCGGCGTGCAGTCGCGCTATGACGCGATCGATCTCGCGCTATCAGATACGTTCCAGCGCAGCTTCCTCTCCAATATCCGCAGCGACAAGGTCGGCGAAGGCAGCGTTGGCGTGTACGCGCAGAACACGGTGAAATGGACGGACTGGCTGAAGACCACCATCGGCTGGCGCGGCGATTACTATCAGGCGCGCGTCAACTCGATCTTCGACGCCAACAATTCCGGCGAGGTCAGAGCCGGGATCGGCAGTCCGAAATTCACGGCTGTCGTCGGCCCCTTCAACAAGACGGAGTTCTTTGTCGGCGCTGGATACGGCATGCACTCCAACGACGCCCGCGGCGCGACCATCACCGAGGATCCCACCGATCCCGCGACAAAGCTGTCGGCCTCGCCGCTGCTGGTCCGCACCAAGGGTGCGGAAACCGGCGTGCGCACCAGGATCATTCCGGGGCTGGATTCCTCGCTCAGCGTGTTCATGCTCGACCAGGATTCCGAGATCGTGTTCAAAGGCGATGCCGGCAACACTTTGGCAAGCCGTGCCAGCCGGCGCTATGGCGTGGAGTGGACCAACCGCTATCGGCCGGCGTCCTGGATCGATATTGATGCCGACTTCGCCTATTCACACGCGCGCTTTGTCGGCTTCGACAGCAGCCAGCAGGCGCTCTTTGAGTCGCTCGCCGGTTTCCCGCAGGCGCAGATCGGCAATGCGCCCGGCAATTACATCCCGAACGCGCCGGCGATCATCGCTTCCGCCGGCATCACGCTCGGCGAAAAGACTGGCCCATTCGGCACGCTGCGCTGGCGCTATCTCGGCTCCAGCCCGCTGACCGAAGACAATGCATTCCGCTCGCCAGCGACCAGCATCTTAAACGGCCGACTCGGCTATCGGTATGACAATGGCTGGCGCATCCAGCTTGACGTGCTTAATCTGCTCAACACCAAGGCCAACCAGATCACCTATGCCTACGGCTCGCTGATCAAGACCGACAGCCTCTACAATCTTTGCTTTCCCGTGCAGGCGGCGCCCGCGGCGGTGTGCCAGAACGGCGTGATGGACTATGCGCTGCATCCGATTGAGCCGTTGGCCATCCGGATTACGGTGGCAGGGGCCTTTTGAACGCGTGTAGTCCATAAGCGGTCGTCGAACGTCGGCGCCTAACGCGTCAAAGGCTTGTTAGGCAACCTCGTATGACGCAACGTTGTCAGGTTCGGCCAAAATAGGTGGCGGCCAGCCGTACGCAGTCGTGTACGCCTTATCTCTTCGTTAGGAGTTGGGTTTATCATGGAATTGATTCGGGTCTTTGCGACAACGATACGTTGGTCGATCTCAATTCCAAAGGACGTATACAATGGACCGGCTTCGACCTCGTTTCAAAAGCCATGAGCAGAGCAGAACAAAGCGCTCTGCGACCGATCTGTACGACGCCGCCGTGCGCCACTTTTTGTCCAAACGATATGGACAGGCCGAAGACTGCTGTCGGCAGGCATTAACGCTTAATACGAAGCACGCGGATTCGCTCCATCTTCTTGGTTTGGTCCACTGGCAGACCAACAGGCTGGATTTGGCCGTCGATCTGATCGCCTCGGCAATCAGATGCAATCCGAACAATCACGAATACTTCTTGAATCTCGGGGAGCTGCTTCGAGAGCAGAACAAGTTGGATGAGGCCAGGAAAAGCTTCGACATCGCGATCAAGCTGGCTCCAAACCGGGCCGCGGGTTGGATCAAGTTAGGAAACCTGCTGCGAATACAGCGTCGATACGATGAAGTGTTGCTGACCTATGAGCATGCTTTTACGCTCGATCCGAACAATGCGGAGGCATCAGCTCTGAGCGCCGGCGTCTTGCTCGAATTAGGCCGGTATGAGGAGGCGCTCGCCAAGTGCGATCTTTCGCTGGCGATTTCCCCGGATCAGGTTGAAGTTCTCTGTGTCAAAGGTGATTGCCTGCGCAATCTCGGTAGGACTGCAGAGGCAGCGGCTAGCTATCGGCGGGCATCTGAGTTAGAGCCGGACCGTGTGTCTGTCTGGCGGTTGCTTGGAAAAGTGCTTGAGCAACTCGGAGATCGTGACGGCGCGATCAAGGCCTTACGCCGGGCGCGTGACATAGATCCTTCCGATCGGTTCGGTGCGAGCGTCGAACTGATGCGACTGGGCGCTGACGAATTGTCCGAAATGCCACCTGCCTATGTGCGTTTGCTGTTCGATCAATATGCGGCTAAATTCGACACCGCTCTGGTGGAGAGTCTTGGATATCGCGGACCCTCAGTGTTGGTTGAGGCGGTGCGGTCCGCGTGCCAAGCGCATCAGAAGCCGGCCAATTTCAAACACGCGATCGATCTCGGTTGCGGTACAGGACTGGCGGCGGTCGCCTTTGCTAAAATGGTCGATCAATTCATCGGCATTGACCTTTCGCCGGGTATGATCGAAAAGGCACGCGCCACGGGTCTCTATGTCCAGCTTAAAGTGACCGATATGCTGGAGGGTCTGCGTACGACGCCTGACTCCAGCGTAGAACTCATTCTCTCTGCCGACGCGATGATCTATGTCGCCGATCTATTTCCGGTTCTGAAGGAAGCGAGCCATGTTCTGGCTTCCGGCGGCCTTTTGGCTTTCACCTTGGAAAGACACGACGGCGACGGTTTTATTATGGGCGAGGGCAGGCGCTACGCTCATAGTGCTTCTTATGTGCGTGCGTCGATCGAGGCAGCCGGTCTTGTGGTGTTACAGCTTGAACAGCAATCGATCCGCTACGAGAGAGGCGTGCCCGTGCCAAGCCTTGCGATCGTTGCGGAGAAATCGTGAATTGTTCGCCATGCCTGGATGCACGCAATCCCGCCGACGCGATTGCAATGCTTGCGCATCCGCTCTGGGGCTTCAAGCGCGGGCGGCCGTCCTTTACCCATCCCGCTCGCAGCCTCATCCGCCAGGAAATTTAGAGCGCGTACTCATGAATTGAGCTTGATTGGTGTGGCTTGACCGATATCCGCCATGCTCCGATAGCAACCAAATTCCGCATTGCAACGAAAGGACGCGACGTGCCAATTCCGGAAGTCACGAGATTATTCGATCACCTCATCGGCGCGGGCGAGCAGCATTGGCGACACGGTGAGGCCAAGCGCCTTGGCAGTCCTGATATTAATCACTAGTTCGAACTTGGTCGGCTGCTGGACCGGCAAGTCCTCAGGCTTGGCTCCTTTGAGAATTTTGTCGACATACAAAGGTGTGCTGCGGAAAATTGCTTCGGGGTTTGGACCGTAGGACATCAACATGCCAGATTCTACCGCATCCCGAATTGGATGCATTGTGGGTAGCCGATGCGCCAAGGCCAACTCGGCAATGCGTCTACGCGCATTGAACAACATGGGATCAAGTACAAGCACTAGCCCATCGACTCGTTTGTCGGTCATTTCAGAAAATGCCCGCTCAAGCTCGTCGGGTGAGCGTACCTCTATTGGTTGAATTGTCAGGTTGGAGAGGGAGGCTGCGCGCTCAGTATCCTCAAGAGTTCGCCTCGCGACCAACGGATCGTTGGGGTTGAGTAGGAGCGCAACACGCGACATGCCGACAACTGTCTCTTTGAATAGTTCCAATCGCTTGGCACTCAAGTCTGTCCCAACATTCGAGACCCCGGTAATGTTTCCGCCTGGTCTGGCAAGACTATCAACAAGCTTGCTCGCGACAGGATCGGGCACGGCGGTGAACACAATCGGTATTGTCGTGGTGGCTCGTTTGGCGGCAATGGCTGCCGGGCGCGTTACTGCGATCAGTACGTCGACCTTGAGCCGGACCAATTCAGCCGCGAAGTCGTTAAATCGCTCATATTGTTCAGCAGCAAAACGATATTCGAACGCGATGTTCTGCCCCTCGATGTAGCCGAGATCCTTGAAACCCTTTTGTACCGCTATGAGGAAGTTGCCCTCCTCCTCCGCGCTTCCTGCGTGCCATAGCTGGCCAACCAGGGGAGTTTTCTTGGGCCGCTGCGCGCGTGCAGGAAACGACGACGCCATCGCCGCACCGCTGAGGAGTGTGATGAACTCGCGCCGTCGCATATCACCTTACCGAGACCGTGCCTTATGCAATTCCTGAACTATAGCAAATCTTGAAGCCGCCCGGCGAACGTCACGTACCTCAAACGGCTCAGAAAGTGATCAAGTCGAATGTCCGTTCCGGGGTCGTCCGCGACCGTGTCGAGCGAGCAGCAACTCCAGCAATGTCGGCTATGCCGCCGAAAGCAGAAGTAAGTTCAGAGCATTAGCGGCTCAGCGAGCTATTGCCGATCGATGGCGCCGTTGACGGCGGAGGCTCGGCCCTCGGCCTACACCAAAAAAGATTGGGTTCGATGTCGGACGCCCCGAGTTTCCAATCGTCCTTGGGGCAATTGTAGCGGAAGGAACCGTCATGACGAGAGCCAAGGTGGTATCACAGGTTGAATGGGACGAAGCTCACCGCGCGCACCTCGCGCGGGAAAAGGCATTCCTGCGAGAACGCGACGCGCTTGCGGCCGCGCGACGCGCCCTGCCTTGGGTGAAGGTAGAGAAAGCGTACACGTTCCAGACGCCCGAAGGACCAGCAGGCTTGGGCGATCTGTTCAAAGCGCGCAGTCAACTGATCATCTATCATTTCATGATGGCACCGGGGGATAAGCACCGCTGCACGGGATGTTCTTTCTTATGTGACCATATCGATGGCGCAAATCTGCATCTCAAACACCACGACGTCAGCTTGGTCGTCGTCTCACGCGCTCCGCTCAGCGAGATCGAGCCCTTCAAGACTCGAATGGGCTGGAAATTTGATTGGGTCTCGTCCGAGGGGAGCGATTTCAACTTCGACTATCAAGTCTCATTTGCGGACGGGCAGATCGCAACGGGCAAGGCTAGCTATAACTTCGAACCGATGACCAGCGGGTCGCGCGACCTCCCGGGCGTGAGCGTGTTCTACAGGGACGAGGTCGGCAACGTATTCTGCACGTTTCAGGTGCGCGCCCGGGGCGGCGATCCGCTGATTGGTGCCTACCACTACCTCGACCTCACGCCGAAGGGCCGGAACGAGAAGGTGCGCGGCAACCTGAGCGACTGGGTGCACTTGCACGATGAGTATGACGCCACCCGGGCTTGACCTGCCATTGCAGATCGCAGGAGACGTTGTAAGCCGCTTCCACGGATTGGAGTAGTTGCGGCAAGCGAAGCGCACGTGCCATTGGCCCTGGCCTGCGCTCAGTCGCACGTCCGCTTCTGAAATGAACAGGACCGAGAACTGAGGTGTTTTCCTCTTGCTCGGCTCACTGGTGTTATTGGCGCGCCTTTGGGCATCCAGGCGCAAGCGCAACGTCAGCCGCGCCGCGCGGCCTTGATCGCGGCGACGTCTATCTTCTTCATACCCATCATCGCGTCAAATGCGCGCTTTGCTTCATCACCGCCAGCCGCTAACGCCTCGGTTAGCACACGCGGCGTGATTTGCCAGGAGACGCCCCATTTGTCTTTGCACCAGCCGCACGCGCTTTCCTGCCCGCCATTGCGGACGATGGCGTTCCAATAGCGGTCGGTCTCGTCCTGATCGTCAGTGGCGATCTGGAATGAGAAGGCCTCGTTATGTTTGAACGCGGGACCGCCGTTGAGGCCGATACAAGGAACGCCGGCAACCGTAAATTCGACCAACAACACATCACCCGCCTTGCCGGATGGGTAGTCACCGGGTGCACGGTGGACGGCGCCCACGACGCTGTCAGGGAAGGTTTCGGCGTAGAAACGGGCAGCAGCCTCGGCGTCCTTATCGTACCAAAGGCAAATCACGTTCTTGGCCATTGCGAGTCCTTTCGGTTCCAGCGAGATCACGCCCCATTGAGATAGGCAATCCTGTCGATGTGCTCCAGCCTAGATGTCCTTAGGCTCACGGAATCGCGTGCGCCTAAAACGTAATTTGATGAGGCGATTCAAGCTGATTTGGGTCGTCCAGTCCCCTTGCCAAAAATATTCCGCTTGTGCCGTCGGGCAAATCACCTGCACTGATTCCCGCGTCCTGCACTCGCAAGAGGGGCGCTTCGCGATCGTCACGAACGTTGGGTGCGGGATGCGGTGGACGTGGTAGCGCGTGAGACGAACGTTGCTAAATTTAGCGCGGACGGCAAAGCCGTGTGGTCCTGACGCCCCGACGCTGGCGTCAAGTTTCGCGGGAAGCGATTCCTGCGAAGCGACGGTGGCAAGAAAGCCCGGTCACCGAGGAGAGCACGTTATAAGCCGTAAACCATTGCGCAGGGAAGGCCGGACTGTTTGGCGAACCTGTGGTGACTACGCTCGTGCGCTTTTTTGTTTGCGTGCGAGGCTGCGGGTGCTTGCTGAGCACCCGGCTTTCCCTGCGCCCTCTCTCTTCGAGGGTCACGGCCAAAGCAAAACTCGGGCACCTCATGCCGCGGGAATGCGGTCGCATGTCTCTCCACTGTCAGGCGACGAGGTCCAGCAATCTTGACGAGCCTCGAACCAGGACTTTGCGTCCCATGGATGTCATGACCGGACGCCCATCATCCAGCGCGGCAAGGTCAAGCGCGACGAGTTGCTCGAACGCAAAGCGAGCGAAAGAAAGACGCGCGGGCGTGCGAAGCGCCTTCAGCGCCTCCCATTGGTCGGGCGTCAGATCGTAGTCGGATTCCACGCTCATGCTCCCTCGAATATGTTTCGCGAGTTCTCTTACAAATGCCGCGTGAAAACGGTGCGACCACAATGAGTCAGGATTTCGATCCGGCGAGAGTGTCTGTGGAAATCGTTGTAAGTTGCAAGCAATCAGCGTCAGGTAACGTAACGGTCACATCATTGTGTCGGTTGGAACGATTACAACGATATCGCCGCGGCGGTTCAGACGGGCGAATTAAGTTTCAGCCCGATCATCCCGGCGACAATCAAAGTCAGGCAGAGGATGCGTATGGGATCGGCCGGTTCGCTGTATAGAATGATTCCAACGATGATGGAGCCTGCGGCTCCGATCCCCGTCCACACCGCATACGCGGTGCCGAATGGCAGCGAGCGCAACGCAAGCGCCATCAATCCGAAGCTGAGCGCGATCGCAACCAGCGTTGCAACACTCGGCCAAAAGCGGGTGAGTCCATCGGAATATTTCAGACCGAGCGCCCAGGCGATTTCAAGCAGGCCGGCGCCAAGAAGTGCGATCCATGCGCTCACGGTAGTCTCGGTCCCGGCATCCGTTCGCCGCTCCTCAAAGCTCCGGCCGACCTCTCCTTGCGTGGTTCGCGCGACAGGGATGTGACAGGCGAACCCCCGATCTCGCGCGGCTATCGCCCGGCTGTCGTAAATGTGTTGCGCTGCGAAATGATTCCTGCCGATCTTGCTGCGGCAGACGGCGCCGCAGTGAAAATCACTGCGGTCAACAGGCGGTGATGAGGTCCTGGCGCCGGACACGCCGCGCAGGTTTCGTGTTAGTAACAAGCCAAAAGCTGTCGGGACGGATGACAAGGTCAGCAATCATCGGGGGCATTTTTGCCGCGCTGTGCGTCGGCGGCGCGGCGGCGGCGTTTGCCATCGCGTGGCGGCCCGCGATCGCGGCGATCGATCCGCCCAAGCCGCAATCCTTCGATGCCAGCCTGGTCAAACGCGGCCGCGAGTTGGCGGCGATCGGAAACTGCGGCGATTGCCACACCGTGCGTGGCGCCAGGAATTTTGCCGGCGGCCTGCCGGTGCCGACGCCGTTCGGCACGGTCTATTCCTCCAATATCACCCCGGATCCGGAGACCGGGATCGGTCGATGGTCCGAAGCTGCATTCCGCCGCGCCATGCGCTCGGGCGTTGGTCGCGACGGCGGCCACCTCTATCCGACATTTCCCTATGATCACTTCACCAATGTCAGCGATGAGGATGATAGCGCGCTCTACGCCTTCCTGATGACGCGCGAGCCGGTTCGCGCGCCGGCTCGCGAGAACCAGCTTGCCTTTCCGCTCGATTATCGCGTCCTGGTCGCGGGCTGGAAGCTGTTGTTTCTGCATCCCGGCAGTTACCGTCCGGACAGCACCAAGAGCGCGGAATGGAATCGCGGCGCCTATCTGGTCGAGGGGCTCGCGCATTGCGGCGCCTGCCATACGCCGCGCAACGCACTTGGTGCGGAACGCGCCAGCGCGTCATTTGCCGGCGGCGACGTCGACAACTGGCAGGCCTATCCGATCAACGCGCAATCT
>Ga0066684_10001015_pt1 | contig 10688 bp, 9 predicted proteins | sample GraSoiAngelo_133_FD_62301 | JGI IMG/M metagenome (GOLD analysis project Ga0066684, IMG submission 62301) | Grasslands soil microbial communities from the Angelo Coastal Reserve, California, USA - 14_0929_05_20cm | ecosystem: Environmental > Terrestrial > Soil > Grasslands | place: USA... | reverse complement strand
TCTGCCGGACGCAGACGCTTCACGCGCTGGCCGACCTTCAGCGAGCCGTTGAAGATCGTTCCGACCGGAATGAAGCCGAAGAGCTGATGCCGCGCGACGGCTGCGAGGCCCGCCGACGCGATGCAGCCACACTGGCTGCAGTCTGGAGCGCCGCCGTACTGGCACGGCGTGACCCTCGTCTTGAGATCCGCTGAAAATACCGTCGTCGTCCGCGCGAAGACGCATTCGTCCGGCGACTCGGGTGGCTCCGCGTAAACGTCGATCAAGCCTTTCGGAAGCGCCAGCTTCGGATATCTGAGTCGGAGCGCGTGCAGATCGTTCACGACCATCTCGCGATCGGCGGGACGAAGGCGCTCATCGGACACCTCGCCGATCTGCGGCGTGTAAAGGCTGATCCAGATTTTCTCGACCTCGGGCCGCGCCGACCAGATGCGAAGGAACTCGTCGATGTAGCCCGGACGATGAACCTGCTGGCGCGTAATCGTGCAGTGGACCGTGATCGTGTGCCCCTGAATGTGTTTGAGAATTCGTTCGTACGTCGCCGGCGTCCGCCGTGCGTCGTGCTCCGGCTGCAGGCCGTCGATCGAGACGACGATCGACAGCCGGAAGATACCGCGCCAGTGTTTGGGGATTTCGCGGACCGCGCTGGTGACGAGCTGCGCGTGGATGCCTCGCTTCGACAGCATCGGCAGGATCACATCGAGCTCGCGGTAGCGCACGAGCGGCTCGCCGCCGACGATCGAGACGTGCAGTGGTTTGTGCCGATCGACGACTTCCATGAACTTGTCGACGAGCTCCTGGCCCTTGAAGTCGCGCACTTCCCGAAGCGTCACCTCACCGCCGAGGTGGCCGTCGCCGTACGCATAGCATCCGGGGCAGCGAAGCGGGCATTCACGAGTGATTTCAATCGAAAGAGCGGGCGTGTATCCGCTCAGGATCCGTCCCCACGCCGAGAAGATGGCTTCCATGGTTGTCCACTATAATCCGGCATCGTATGAAACGCCGAACACTACTTCAATGGATCGCGTCGGTGACGGCGTCGTGGCCGCTGCACCGCGTGCGGCTTCTCGCTCAACCGAGCGAGCTGACGCCGGACGCAGTCGCGACGTTGCGCGAGATCGCAACGACGGTGCTGCCCTCGTCTCTGGGAACGGCACGCGTTCGGGCGATCGTAGAGCGGTTCGTCGCGTGGACGCGCGGGTACCGGGAGGGCGTGGCGCTGGCCCATGGCTACGGGCACCCGCGCCTGCAGAAATCCGATCGGACGCCGGTGCCGGTATACAACGCGCAGCTCACCGCGCTCGACAAGGAGGCCCGCGCAAAGGGCGGCGCGTGGTCGGCGCTCGACGTCGAGTCGCGCCGCGCGATCCTCGACGCCGCGTTCGCGAAAGCCGGCGTCCGCGGCCTGCCGCCCCGCCCACTCGGCCAGCACGTCGTGGCCGACCTGATGGCGTTCTATTTCCGGAGCAGCGAGGCGAACGACGACTGCTACAACGCGATGATCAATCGAGAGGTGTGCAGACCGATCGCGATCACGACGAGGAAGCCCGCACCGCTCGGCTGAAAGCCTCGCGCTACAACGGTCGCAGTCGCCTCGCGCGACAACGGTCGCTGTCGCCTCGCGCTACAACGGTCGCTGTCGCCCCGCGCTACAACGGTCGCTGTCGCCTCGCGCTACAACGGTCGCTGTAGCGCGAGCCTTTCAGGCGAGCGGGTGCGCGAGGCTTTCAGCCGAGCGCGGAGACACGTATGCCTACCCACGAATCCGACGTCTGCATCATCGGCGGCGGCATCACCTCTGCGATGCTCGCGCAGAAGCTCTCGGAGCTCCGTCCGTCTCTGCACATCACCGTCGTCGAGGCAGGACGATCCATCTTCGACGTGGAGAACCGCGGGCGTTACCGCGAGCGCGCGATCGCCTACGGGGAGCATCCGTGGCCGGATGATTACGTCGAGGATCAGCAGGCCGAGGGCATCATCTCGATGACGATGGCGGTTGGCGGGTTGGCGCTGCATTGGGGCGGTGCCTGCAACCGGTTTTCCGAAGAAGACCTGCGGCTGAAATCGATGTACGGGCTGGCGGTCGACTGGCCGATCGAGTGGCGCGAGCTGGAGCGCTATTACTGCGAGGCCGAGCGCCGTCTCAACGTCGCGGGAGAGCCGAGCGCGTATCCGCAGGACAAACGGACCGAACCCTACCCGCAGCCGCCGATTCCGCTCTCGTTCAACCTGCAGCTGTTGAAGCGATGGGCGGAGCAGAGCGGCCTGAAGTTCGATTCGCTGCCGATGGCGCGGAACCTGACGCCGTCCGGCGGCCGCGGCGCCTGTTGTGTGTACGACACGTGCGGTGAAGTGTGCCCGTCCGGGGCGCGCTACTCACCAGACTTCACGTTCCGCCAGCTGATGGAACCAGAGAAGATCGTCCTCCACGATCGTACGCTCGTCCGCCGTCTCGTCCTCGACGATCGCCGGTCGACCGTCGCCGCCGCGCAAGGATTTCATCAGGATCGCCGCGCCGATACGGTCGAGTACCGCGCGAAGACCTTCGTCATCGCGTCCGGTTATTGCTGGAGCTCGCATCTGCTGCTGCTCTCGGCGAACGCGCGCTTCCCGAACGGGCTCGCGAACCGGTCCGGCCTCGTCGGCCGCTACATGAACGGCCACAAGTTCGTCTCGGCGACGGCGAACATCGACGATCAGACGTTTCCCGGACAGAACATGACGCACAGCCTGATCTCGCGCGAGTACTTCCGCTGCGGCGCCGACAAACCGTTCGTGCGTCACGACACGCGCGTGTGGGAGAGCTCGGCCGGCCGCGATCCGCGGCTGCGGACGCCGGACGGCAGACTGCTGCTCGGCGACGAACTGATGGCCGACTGGCGGTCGCGGACCAAGGGCAGCTCGGTGCGGCTGCGTGCGTACGTCGACGTCCACCCGTCAGCCGACAGCCGGCTGACGCTGGATCGATCGAAGAAGAACCGCTATGGAGATCCGATGCCGAAGATCGAGCATCGCTTCGACGAGGCGACGCTCGCGCGCGAGGCGGCGGCGAAGACGCACGTGCTCGGCGTCTTCAACACGCTCGCCAGGGCGAGCAACGGCCGCATCGTGAGCACCGGCGAGGGCGACTACCTGGATCATCCCGGTGGCGGCTGCCGCATGGGCGCCGATCCGGCGACGAGCGTGTGCGACAGCTTCGGCCGCACGCACGATCACGAGAACCTGTTCGTCGTCGGCGCGCCGACGACGCCGACCGGCGGCTGCACGAACGGGACGCTCACGTTCGTGGCGCTGACGCTGAGGTCAGCCGACGAGATCGCGCGGGGATTTTCGTCGTGATTCGGGATTCGGGATTGGGGATTCGTCAAATCCCAAATCCCGAATCCCAAATCCCGAATCCCGAGGAGTGTCACTTCACCGCAGTCATCATGATCTCGACGGCGGCGTCTGCGCCCATGAGCCCCGTGCCGACGGTGGCGCGCGCGGGGAAATCCTTCTTCAGCGCCTCCCGGTACGCGGCGTTCATGCTCTGGTAGTTCGCCATGTCCGGCAGGTACACCATGCTGTCGACGACGTTCGGCCACTCGAAGCCGGCGGTTTTCATGGTGCGCTCGATGCGCGCGAGCGTTTCGGCCGTCTGGGCTTTCGCGTCGCCCTTGTTCGAGGCGGTGTTTCCCGTGATGCCCGCGACGTAGAGGCGGTTTCCAACCTGGATCGCTGAGCTCAGGTTGGGGTTCGCGGTGCCGGCGGTGCCGTCGGCATTCGGCGTGGTGATCGCCTTGCGACTCGAATCCCTGACCGCGACCATCGTGATCTCGACGAGATAATCCGGGCTCGCGAGGCCCGTCCTCGCCGTGGCGCGTGCCGGCATCGACCCCGCGGTGAAGTATGGACGGTACGCCGCATTCATCGCCTGGAAGTTGGCATCGTCGGTGATGAAGACGCGCGAGCTGACGACGTCGCCGAAGCCCATGCCGGCCTGCTTGAGGATCGCGGCGCCGTTGTCGAGGATCGTTTTGGTCTGCGTCGTGATGTCGCCTTTGACCGTCGTGTTGTCCTTGCCGTTGCGGCTCACGAGTCCCGAGAGGAACAGCGTGTTGCCGCTCTTGATTCCGTAGTTGTACGGCGCCGGCGATCGCATCCAGTCGCTCGGATGGACGACGACGCGCTCGCCGCCGTTCGGGACGGCGACCATCGAGATCTCGACGAGGCCGTCGGGATTGGCGAGCGGCTGCGTGACGATGACGGTCGTACGCGCCGGCGGATCCTTCGGCCAGAAGGTCGCGTAGACGTCGTTCATCGCGGCGAAATCGGCCGGACTCCGCAGATACACCATCGTGCTCGCCGCGTTGGCGAGGCTCGAGCCTGCCGCCTTCAGCGTCTTGTCGATGTTCTCGAGCGTCTGCTTCGTCTGCGACTTGATGTCGCCCTTGTTGTTGGCATCGGCGCCAATCGTGCCGGCGACGTAGACCAGTCCGCCCGCCTTCGCGGCGGCGCTGAACGGGCGCGTGGCGTCGGCGCCGAAGATCTGACGTCCCGATTGTGCGAAGGTCATAGACACCAGCGCGGCAACGAATGAGAGAGCTGTGAATAGGCGCATAGTGCGCGGCATTGTATCTTAAGAACAGCAGAAAGCGCCTGCGGCCCGAGCGAGCGCGCATGCGCGAGTGAGAGCAAGCGGGGGCAGCCCTGAGCCCGCGTGGGGGTGGGGCCCCACGCGAATGAGAAAGTTCCCCGCGAGCATAAGAACATGATCGAGAAACGGCGGTCGAAGATTCACGGGTGGGGCGTTTATGCGACCGAGACCATTCCGAAGAACAAACGGATCATCGATTACGCGGGAGAAAAGATCTCGAACCAGGAGAGCCTCAGGCGCGAGCGGCGCTATATCGGGCGCGGCCACATCTGGTGCTTCAAGCTGACGAACCGCACCGTCATCGACGCCGGCGTCGGCGGCAACGTCGCGCGCTTCATCAACCACGCCTGCCGTCCCAACTGCTACATCCACATCGTCGACGGAACGATCTGGATCCGTGCGGCGCGGAAGATCCGCAAGGGCGAGGAGCTGACCTACAACTACAACACCGACGGTGAAGGGTTGATCAAGTGCCGCTGCCGTCCGGGATGTCAGGTCCTCCTCTGATGACCGTCTACTACCTTCATGGGTTCGCGTCGGGCGCGAAGTCGACCAAGGGCGGATATTTCGGCGATCGGCTCCTCGAGCGCGGCATCGCGCTGCGCTGTCCCGATTTCAACGAGCCCGACTTCGCGACGCTGACGCTGACGCGAATGCTCGATCGACTCGAATCGGAGCTCTCTCGCTCGACGCGCGAGGGCGCCGTGCTGATCGGATCGAGCCTCGGCGGCACGCTCGCCGTTCTCGCTGCTGCGAAGTTCCCGCGGCAGGTGAAGAAGCTGGTGCTGCTCGCGCCGGCGGTGATGTTTGCGAAGCCAGGTCATCACCTGCTGCCGCCCGAGCGCGTCGATGACTGGCGGCGTCGCGGCGCGCTGCCGTTCTTCCATTACGCGTACGGCGAGGAGCGGCCGCTGAACTACGCCTTCTACGAAGACAGCCTGCGGCACGACGCCTTCGATGCGGCGTTCAATCAGCCGGCGCTCGTGTTTCAGGGATTGCGCGACGCGTCGGTGGATCACGGGACGGTGGAGCAGTTCGCGCGCACTCGCCCGAACGTCACCTTGTCGCTGCTCGATGACGATCATCAGCTGATCGCGAGCCTGCCGCGCATCTGGGACGGCGTCGCTGATTTCCTCGAGCTGCACGAATGACGCGTTCGTTGGTCATCGCCCTGATTCTTGCGTTCGGCGTGCAGAACCCCGAACCCCGAACCCCGAACCAGGAACGGAGAACCAAGAACCTCGAACCAGGAACCCGGAACCCCGAACCCGTGTTGCGAGTGGGATTTGCGAGACCGGGCGGCGGATATGTAACCGAGACGATGCCGCTCGAAGCTTACGTTGCGCGCGTCGTGGCGGGCGAGGCGCTACGCAACAGTCAGCCGGCGGCGCTCGAGGCGCTCGCGATTACGGTTCGCACCTTCGCGCTCGCGAACCGCGGACGCCATCGCGCCGACAACTTCGACTTGTGCGATCAGACGCACTGTCAGGTCGTTCGTGCCGCGACGGCGGCAACCGAGCGCGCGGCCCAGGCGACCGCGGGCCGTCTGCTGCTGCGCGACGGCGCGCCCGCATCGATCTTCTACACGGCGTCGTGCGGCGGCCGCACCGAAATCCCCTCTGCGGTGTGGCCGGGCGCCGAAGATCCACCGTTCCTGCCGTCTCATGAAGACGAGGCATGTCGGGGCGTGCCAGAGTGGTCGGCGGAATTGCGCGACGCCGATCTCGTGCGCGCGCTGCGCGCGGCCGGCTTCCGGGGCGAGCGTTTGCGCGACGCGCGCGTAGTCGCGCGCTCGGGGTCCGGCCGCGTCGCGCGGATCCGGCTCGACGGTCTGCGGCCCGATGAGATCAGCGGTCAGGATCTGCGCGTCGCCGTCGGGCGCACGCTCGGGTGGCAGCACATCAAGAGCACCGCCTTCGATGTGCGGCGCGCGGGCGACCGGTTCCGCTTCACGGGTCACGGGTCGGGCCACGGTGTCGGCCTGTGCGTGATCGGATCGGCGCGGCTGGCCGAACGAGGACAAACGCCCGAAGCCATCCTCGCTCACTATTTCCCCGGCCTGCCAATCTCCGGGGTCTCGGGGCTCTCCGGGATCTCCGGCGTCCGACACCTGCCGGACCCGGTCATTTCTTTGACGCTCCCCGACGAGGACGAGGGGGAGCGGACCGCGATCGAGCGCCGGGCGCTTGGCGCGCGCGACGAAATCGCCAAGGTCCTCGGCGTGGCGCCGCCGCCGACCATCACGCTGCGGTTCCATCCGACTGTCGATGACTACGCGCGCGCGACCACGCAGCCGTGGTTCACCTCCGGAGCGATCGTCGACGGCGAGCTGCACCTGCCGCCTCTCGCCGAGCTCCGCGATCGCGGCGTCCTCGATCGCGCGATGCGGCACGAGCTCGTGCATCTGATGACCGATGGTCTGCTTGCGACCCGGCCGCTCTGGGTCCGCGAAGGCGCCGCTTTGTACTTCTCGAATCGCGACGCCGCGCCGCCGGCCGCAGTCCGCGCGCCGTGCCCCGGCGACAACGAGCTGCGGCGCCCCGTCTCGGCCGGCGCGCTGACCAGCGCGTACGCGCGCGCCCGCGCCTGCTTTGCGCGGCAGATCGAGCAGGGGAGAGACTGGAGGAACGTGCGCTAGGTTGCGCTTCACTTCGGATCGGGCACGACCGGTCGCTCGTACACCTTCTTCAGCGCTGCCTGGTACTCCGCGAACAGCGCTTTGATCCCGTCGAACTCCTTCTTCACAGCCGATCGATAGTCCGCATGCGTCGCGAAGTCGTAGAGAATCGCGGTCATCGTCTGAGCGTCGACCGTGAACCCTTTGTGACCGATCGGCTTGAGGTTGTCGGCGTCCATTTCGTACGTATGATTCGGCGCGGTCGACGACTGCGCCGTGATGCCGATGCCGGGGATGTCGCGCGACACGCTGCCGGTCTCTTCGAATCCCTGCGGCTTGCCCGGCTCCGGCTGTACGTTCGTCGCGCCGAAGATCTTCATATATGCGAAGCCGAGCTCGCCGAGCGTTGCCGTGCCGATCCCGTCGCGGTTCTGTCCGTAGTGATCGATCTTCACTTTCGTGCCCGTCGACAGCGCCGCGGCTTTCGCCGCGTTGTCGACGAACTCGGTCACCTGCGCGAGATACACCTCATCGGGGTAACGGATGTAGAAGTCGGCCGCGGTCCGATCGGGCGTCACGTTCGGGGCCGCGCCGCCCTCGGTGATGATTCCCTGAATTCTCGCCTCGGGACGGATGCTGCTCCGCACGCTGTCGATGTTGTTGAACAGATGGATGACGGCCTCGAGCGCGTTGCGCCCGTTCCACGACGTCATCTGGTGCGCCGGCGCGCCGCTGAACGTGTACTTGACGCCGTCGATGTTCAGACAACACGTGCCGAAGCCGTACCGCGGACGCGACGTGACCGTCGACGCGTGGCTGCGGACGATGACGTCCATGCCGTCGAAGGCGTGCGCGAGGTGCATCTCGGTCTTCGCGTTGGGCGGCATCATCTCCTCGCCAGGTGTCCCGAAGACTGTGACGCTGCCGGGCGTCCGCGTGCGCGACAGGTACTCGGACATCGCGACGGCGACCGCGATCCCTGCCGGCCCCTGCGCGCTGTGCTGATCGCCGTGAAATGCGCCCTTCGTGCCGCGCAGCGCGTCGTATTCCAGGATGACGCCGAGATTCGGCCTGCCGTTGTTGCCGCGGTATCTCGCGACGAACGCGGTCGACAGACCGGCAGTGCCGGTTTCGATGCTGAAGTTGTGCTGACGCAGATAGTCGGTGAGCTTGCCGATCGACCGCGTTTCCTGGAAGCCAATCTCGGGATGCGTCGCGATGTCGTCGGCCATCCCCAGCAGCTCTTTCTCCATCAGCTCCTTCGCCCGCGCGACGACCGCGTCGCGTTCGGCGCTCGCGGCCGTCAGCTTCGCCACCATGCCGGGAACGTCGAGCGACTCCTCGAGGGCCGCCATCTTTTTGAGCACGTCGCGCGCGGCGGCGCGCTCCGTGTCGGTTTCCTGTGCGCGGGCGGTGGGCGGGGCGCAGACGGCGATAAGGACGGCAAGGCGGATGAATCGATTCATCCGGGCATTATAGTCAGCGGCTTCCGGCTATCGCTGTCAGGTGTGTATGTCGCCCCATCGAACTTCATCGCCATGACGAAGCAGCAGCTTGCGAATTCTCAAGTACTGCTCGCCGCCGAGACGCTTCGACAGCTTCTTCGCGTTCCACACGACCGCCTGGCGCACGAACGGCAGCCACGCTCCAGATACGAGGCCGGCGATGACGTCGGTTGTCGTCCAGCACTGGATCGTGAAGCGGCCGACGAGCGTGAGACCGGACGCCTGGCGCGGCGTCCGCGTCGGCTCGGACGTGAACAACTGTCTGATGCCGGCGCGCGCGGCGGCTTCGGCGACCGCCGGGGCGAAGTCGCCGCCTGGTACCGACGCGATCCGCACCTCGCCGCCGATGATGTCTTCGAGCGTCCTGCAGCTGCGTGTCCACTCGTCGAGCAGCTGCGGCCAGGAGCAGTGGCCCATGCGCAGCGGGTGCGAGCACGAATGGCTCCCAATCACGTGACCGCGCCGATGGAGTTCCCGGATGGCGCGCCCGTCGACGAAGCCGCGCGTGCCGATGTAGTTCGTGGTGATCAGAAAATGTCCGACGAGCCCGCATCGTTCGAGCGCGTCGGCCGCTGCGGACGCGCTGATGCCGCCGTCGTCGAAGGTGATCAACGGGGCAGAAGACGATCGTTTCAGCGTCGCGAGATGCGCGTCGAACGTCTGCGGCGTCACCTTATATAAAGCCGCATCGCGGCCGGGAAATCCGCTCGAGTCTTCTGCGCCGGCCTCCACGACGTCGTGGTACATGAGGGCGGTCATCATTCGTTCGGTAGCGCGAGGCTTTTGGCCGAGCCATCGAGGGCGACGTTGGAGGGTCCGCTCGCTTTGAAGGCTCGCGCGCCGCGTCGTCGCCGCATTCGTATATGTGCGCTGAGCCACGGCTGGCCCCAGGTCGCGGACGAGCGGCCGGTGGTGTCGATGGGTTGCGCCGTGCCGGCTTCGATCGCGATCAATGCGTCACGGATCGCGTCGAGATGCTCGAGAACGACGCGATGCTGCGTCACCACGTGCGACTCCGACACATCGGCATCGACGCGGAAGAATCCGAACACGGGACCGGTGTCGACGCCGCGATCGATACGCAGCAGCGTCATTCCGACGTTGTTGTGGTCGCCGTTGGCGCGCGCCCAGAAGCAGCCATGCGCATTGCGATACTCCGGACAGATCCCCGGATGCATGACATACGTCCCGAGATGCGGGATCGTGAATACCTGTTCCTTCAGCAGCGTCTTGCAGCGCGCGATGACGAGATCCGGTTGCCGCTCGCGCAGGAACGTTTCCGCCTCTGGCGAATTCGGTGACGACACAACGAGCTCCGGCGCCCGCGGCCGAATCGGAAACAAGCCGCGCAGACGTTCGAGCTCCTGCCGCTCCCACGCGACGTCAGCTCGGGCGTGGGCAAGGCGGTAATAGGCGCGGAAGGCGAGCACGTCGAGGAAGCGTCGCCACCCGACGCGCCTGATCTCGCGTGTGACGCGCTTCCGCAACTGTCGACCGGGTTCGCGGATGACGACGGTGCCCGCGAAGGTCGAAAACGATCCTAGCCAGCGAACGAGTCCCTCTCGATCAAGGGAGGCGCTTTCGTGACAGATGAGAGCGGTTTTCACCAGCAGATTCCCCGATAGTCCGCCTGCAGCAGCGATCCATAGATCGGGAGCCGCACGAGATCGATGATGATCTGATCCGCCCGGCATTTCCTCAGCGCGTCGGCGAACTCCGGCGACTGGTTGCCCACGACAATCACTTCCGACTTCTCGATGACTTCATCGACGGCGTTGCACAGCAGCGAGGACAGGTGCGGTATCTGCTTTTCGATGTACTCCTTATTCGAGCCGACCAGCTTCGCCAGCGAGACGTTTTTGTCGTAGATGCAGAGCGACAGCCCTTTGCCGAGGAGCTGCTCGGCGAGAATCACGATGGGGCTCTCGCG
>Ga0066684_10001006_pt1 | contig 10752 bp, 9 predicted proteins | sample GraSoiAngelo_133_FD_62301 | JGI IMG/M metagenome (GOLD analysis project Ga0066684, IMG submission 62301) | Grasslands soil microbial communities from the Angelo Coastal Reserve, California, USA - 14_0929_05_20cm | ecosystem: Environmental > Terrestrial > Soil > Grasslands | place: USA... | reverse complement strand
GATCTCGTACTCGACGCAGCAGGTAATCTCTACGTTGCCACGGGCGATCGCGGCGAGATTTTCCAGGTCACCCCGGCGGGAACTCATACAGTTTTTTTCAAAAGTGACGAAGCTCACATCCGCGTGCTGGCGCTCGACGCTAACGGGAACTTGATTGCCGGCTCGGATGGCAGCGGTCTCGTGTACCGCATTTCGCCAAAAGGTGAGGGATTCGTTCTATACAGCGCGCCAAAAAAAGAGATTACAGCGTTGGCAATCGATAAGGCTGGCAACATCTATGCTTCGGCGGGAGGCGAAAAGCGCGGTGGCAGCGCCACTCCAAGTTTCCCGGTACCTGCCCCTAACCAGCCGCCCGCCTCAGTGGCGCCGGCAGCGCAGCCGGGGATAACGGTTTCGAGCGCCACGCCCCCGCTCAACCCGCAACCCGCGCTCGGTCCATTCCCGGCAGGCGGTTCTGCCGGAGGCTCGGAAATCTACCGCATTGCCCCCGACGGCTCTCCCAGCCGGATCTGGGCATCCCGCGATGATCTGGTCTACGCGCTGGCGTTTGACAAACGCGGACGCTTGCTGGCTGGCACGGGAAATCGCGGTCACATTTTCGCAATCATTGGAGAAGACAACTACACCGACTTACTCAAGGCAAGCGCCAGCCAGGTAACCTCATTTGCCGATACGGCGGACGGCGGAATTTACGCGTCCACCAGCAATCTGGGAAAAGTCTTTTTGCTGGGAGGGGCACCGGAGGCACAGGGAAGTTACGAGAGCGATATTTTTGATGCTCGCATCTTTTCGCGCTGGGGACGGGCTGAGGTGCGCAGCGCGGGCAATACAGAACTATTTACGCGCAGCGGGAATGTGGACAATCCCGACCGCAACTGGAGCCCCTGGAGAAAAGTTGATCTGCGGAAGGATGCTGAAATGCCCGTACCTCCCGCTCGTTTCGTGCAATGGAAGGCGGTGTTGCACGCAGGCGATCCGGCGCCGCGCGTTGACAGCGTCACGCTGAATTATCTTCCCAAAAACGTTGCGCCCGATTTTGACGACGTCATGGTCTCGGTCGGCTTGCGCTATCAATCAATTCCCAAGCCGGTGAGTGACAGCAGCGCGGCGGCCGGCAACCAGCAGCGCTTTGATGTTATGCCTCCGTCCGTTCACGACCGTGACGCCATTGGCGTGCGCTGGACCGTTCACGACGACAACGACGATCAGATGGTCTATTCGATTTACTACCGCGGCGACGGCGAGACGCGTTGGTTGCTGCTCAAAGACAATTTGACTGACAAGTTCTACTCGTTCGACGCATCACTGTTGCCGGATGGCGGATACACCATCAAAGTGGTTGCGTCTGACGCGCCCTCTCATTCCCCTGATCAGGCTCTGACCGCGGAAAAAGAGAGCGCGCGATTTGAGGTAGATACCACTCCGCCGCAGATTCAGAATCTCAACGCGGGGATGGACGGAGAAAAAATCCATATCAACTTCCGCGCCGCCGACACCTTCTCCTCGATTAAGCGCGCGGAATATTCAATCGACGCCGGCGATTGGCAGTTTGTTGAGCCAGTCGGCCAACTCTCTGACGCTAAGACGGAAGCTTACGATTTCCGCATCGCGCCGCCGGCCGAGCCAGATCCTCCAGGCGCGAAGCCGTCAGTTGCCTCCACGCAGGACGCCGAGCACGTTGTCGTGGTGCGTGTCTATGATCGCTATGACAACATGGTCTCCGCCAAAACAGTGATTCGCGGGAGATGAAACCGGCGCACACGCTTGCAAAGCTTATGGGACACGCTGATCTAAAAACAACTCAGCGTTACGTGCATCTCTCGAAACAACACTTGGGAGAAGCTCAAAGGCGGATGGAAGATTTCCGCGCGGCGTTAGAGATGGCGGACGCAGAACAGAATGCCCGATCTGATTCGGGAGTGGGACAAACAGCGCAGTGGAAAAACTGAAATCGTATAGCCTGGGTTTTGAAGTGTTAACGCCTGTGGCTGTTGAAAAACTCACTTTTGTCCGGAAGAAGTCAAAGTTAGGGGGATAGAAAATGCCTTGCGATCCGAGAAGATCGCCCATAACGCATCCTGACGCAATTTTATTTTTGCGAATTTAGCAAGAAGGAGTTTTTCGACAGCCACGCCTGATTACAACAACTTCGTTGGGGTCTGTTTATACTCGTTTGGCGACAGTTCTTCAGATTTAGGACATTGCAAAAGTGTTTGAACGCTACACGGAGAAAGCGCGTCGGATTATTTTCTTTGCACGCTATGAAGCCAGCCAATTTGGTTCTCCCTACATCGAGACGGAGCACCTGCTGCTGGGCCTTCTGCGCGAAGACAAAGCTCTCACCAATCGTTTCCTGCACTCCCATGCGTCTGTGGAGTCAATCCGGAAGCAGATCGAGGGACACACCAACGTTCGGGAGAAGGTTTCGACTTCAGTCGACCTTCCTTTGAGCAACGAATCCAAACGTGTATTGGCGCATGCGGGAGAAGAAGCGGAGCGCCTCTCCCACAAACATATAGGCACGGAGCACCTGCTGCTTGGCCTGTTGCGCGAGGAGAAATGCTTTGCGGCGCAGATTTTGATGGAACGGGATCTCCGGCTGAACCAGGTTCGCGAGGAACTCGCACAGCAGCCGCACGAGTCGGCTCACGGGCAAAAACGACCCCCCGTGCTCGATGAACTCAGTCCTTATATCAGCGATCTGGTGGAACAAACTCATCCGCTCGTTGGCCGCGAGAATGAACTTGATCGGCTCATAGAGCTTCTATGCCGCTTCACTCGGAAGAATCCGGTGCTGGTGGGAAAGCGAGGGGTTGGCAAACGAACCATCGTCGGCGGGCTGGCTCGGCGCATAGCGGATGGTAATGTTCCTCAATCGCTGGCAGAAAAAGCTATTCTCGTCCTCGATCTACCTCCGCTTCGCGTACTAGAAAAGGATGGTTCATGGCACGAGAGACTGGATCGTGCCCTGGTAGCGGCGGCAGAGGATGGGAAAATCTTTTTTGTGAACCGGATGCATGACCGGCCTGGAGGAATTTCCCCGGTAGCTTTGTTTCACGTCACCGAATTGCTGCAGCGACCGATCATGGCGGGTAAGATTCAGTGCATCGGTACATCCACACCGGCAACATTCGCCAAGTTGCAGGCAGACAGGCACTGGCTTGCGGAATACTTCCAAGCCGTCGAGGTCGCTCCGGCCAATGAAGAGACCGCCATCAAGGTGCTGCAAGGCATCAAAGGAGCTTACGAGAAATTCCACAATGTCTCTTATCCGGACGATGCCATTGCACATGCCGTTTTCTGCGCCAACAAGTACATCAAGAATAGAAGTTTGCCGGGCACAGCCGTTGACATCATCGACGAGGCGGGTTCGGCTGCCCAACTGCAGCAGGGTTCACTTCCAGAGGAGGTCGCCGAAGTTCAGAAACGCACTCGTTTCATCGTGCAGCGGATGGAGGCTTCCATCGCGAATCACGAATTTGAGAAAGCTCGCTTTTATTCACAAGAAGAACGCAAGGAGCGAGACAATTTGAAACAGTTGCGCGAGAAATACAAGCTCAACGACAATCCCGCCTTAACCGTTCGTCGGGAAGAGATCGAGAAAGCTGTCAGCAAGCTGGTTGGCAATGGCCACGATTCTGATTCAAGGTCAAGTTAGAGCGGTTTAATTTGTCGAGCCAGGGATGGAACGCCTTTGATAGTTGACGAAAAATCGCTATAGCACTCATAATCCTCAGCCGGAAAACTGGAAGCTGTCAGAAAAACGCGAGAGCAGCCCTCCCTACATTTTCCCCTACAGTGGAGGCTCAGACGATTTCCGCACCAGTCGCAAGTTGTTGAGAGATTTGGTGAGCGCGGAAGGAATCGAACCTTCAACCTACTGATTTTCGATCAACAAACCACAAATCAATGGTTTCAACGGTTTCCCAACGATTCCAGTGAGCACAAGTAGGCAGATTTAGGCGAGGTTGTTACCTAGTGTGTTACCCAATTCGAATGAATCTCCTCGTGCTGACAACTGATTAGATTTTGGAAGCTGTCGCTCCTCTTAACTGGCGTTCGATCTGCTGCACAGCTTCTGATGGACCATGCTCGGCAAATCAAGTATCCCCAGGTTTAGGAAAATCGGTGGATTGGCTGAGTTCCTTCCATCGACGGCCAAGCTCGATTTTCGCAAGGTCATTCTTTTCGGCTGCCTCGTATGCGTCGCTGCCGAGCAGAATTCGCCGCCACGCGCGGCTAGAAGGACTGAGAGAACCGGGATTCGAGAAACTCGCCCAGCTTGGCCGTCGCCTTAAATTGGGGAATTGGATCCAGTTCCTTGAATGCCGAAGTGAATGCGTTGGAAAGACTCCCAGATCGTCCGTGGCCGGAACTCCTCGTACGTCGGCTCGAAGTAGAGATCGTGGACCGCGCGACGCCAGATGCTTTGGAGCTTCAAGTTTGCCCTCCACGAACGCCTCGTAAATCACAACCTTGGCTGTCACATCCGTGAGTTCGCTTCGCTGCCAAGCTTCCACCTGCTTCCGCACGGGTTCGAAGTTCCGCTGCATCCGATCGACACCCACTGAGATGCAATCAATGAGCGCGAACGACTTCGAATGCTTAGCCAACACCGGAGTGAACACACCTGAAACAATGCGACAAATCGCCCGTAGACGAAGCCTTGAAACAGGCGAAATACATTTTTACCACTTCGATGGAATTGCACTCGTGGATGGCCACTCGATCGTCGGTTGCATAACTCGTTTCCGTTGCGCCATTCTCGGATCGCACACCTGCCGGTTTCTGTCAGCGCAGGTGTGGATGCAGTCGCGGGGGACGGAATATATGCTGACGCGGGCGCCGTCTTGGAGGCCTTGATTTTGTCGAAGACGACCGTGCCACCTCCGTTGCCGCTCACGTAGAGACTCACCAGCTTGATGTTACTCAGGTCTATAACACCGTCGGCTCGGGCACCCGTGAACCAGTTTGGGCGACGGAAATATTCCTTCGTCAGTGGGATGACGACGGTCTTGCCAAGAGTGCTATTCGGGGTGAAGCTGGTTTCCCAGAACTCGCTCTGAATGGCCTCCATGAACTGGAACGTAATCGTGTCACGGGTATTCGAGGGTTTCACCCACATCGAGATGTAGCCGTACGAGCTCAGATCCAACGACGTATTCCGGCGCAATCTTCCCGAGATCCCTTTGTCACCGGCAGCATGGATGTACTTCATAGTGTGCTCGCTTTCGGTCTTGGCGATTGGATCAAGAGATATCATCGTATCGTTGCCGCATGGCAAAACCCACCAGGCGGAGTTCAATTCGACATCGCTGGCGTATTCGAAATCTTCGACAACTCGTGTGGGAAGCACAGGCGAGGCTGGCGGCGATGGTGGAAGCGGCGGGAGCATTCGTGCCGGAGTGGGTGGAGGTAAAGGCGTGCCGCCCGGCACGATCGTGATGTTCCCAGCATTCGGAATTGCGGAATACTGCACCACCCCTGCTGTCACCGGATACGTCGTGGAGTTGCCTCCTTGTGTGACCGTCGAGGTTTTCCATTCGGCTGGCACTTCTGTGGTTAAGGTAATTGGGTAATCGAACATGCCTTTGGAGGTATCCAGATCGGAGGTCAACGCCAGGCGGAGCTGGTTGCGCGAGATTTCCTTGGGCGAAATGCTGGACTTGTCTCGTTCTTCCGCGTACTTAGGTTTTTGTAAAGGTGTCGCTCCAGACCAGATCTTTCTTTTCGACTAAGTAATCCAGCAATGCGGTGAATGCATCCCCGTCGGATTGCACGCCCCATTCCGAGTTGCGACCGATACCGTGGAGAATGAACGTGTAATAGCCGCCCTCTTCGATTGCGGTGTCAACAAAACTCCGAAACTCGGCAGCGGAGTGATTGATCTGCCAGGCGGGGATATCGATCGCGTGTGCTCCTCTTCCATCCACGCAATGATACTTGGCCAAAATCAGTTTTATCTGCTCTTCGCTCGTATCCCACACTGTTCCTCCGCCCCTGTCGAAGAGCAGTATTTTGGTTTCAGGCTGGATGGCCCAGATTCGGCGCGCATTCTCGCCGATCTCCCACTCGGCATCGCTGGCGTCGCGAGCCCCAGTGTGATGCAACGTGTGGTTAGCAAGATCATGTCCAGCTCTGACAGCTGCGACCCAGTAAGCCTGATCGTCGATAAAGTCGAAACCCAGTTCGTTGTGCCCGCGCCCTGTGTTTACCCACCATGTACCAAAGATCCCGCGTTGAGTCATGAGCGGGATTGCAAAGGTGGTCTGACTCCGCAGCGAATCGTCTCCACCAATCGAGAAGGCGGCAACTTTGCGCCGCGGCTGTAGATCCAGTGCAGGTCGACGTCACCTTGAGGTCGCGTGCAAGACGATCGTCAAAGGCGGTATCAGACCGGGCTTGACGTACAGGTTTACAAGGAAGCGGTGCCCATCAGCCGACACGGCGTAAGTGAAGAGATCGGTTGAGGAGATCGGTGCACGGCTGTGGATGCGGAACAACGGATGCGGCACGCCGGTCGTGAAAGTTCCATCTTCACCGATTGGAACCGCAGTCAACATGCCCTTGGAGCCGACATAATAGATTTCCTTCCCATTTGCGCCCCAGCGACGATGGTTTGCTCCGAATGCGCTGGCGCGCATACTCATCACGACGCACAGCGGCGAGTATGGGTCGCTCAACTAACGTCGTTTTGGCCAATTCAGCGAGTCTCTGTGCATTGCTCAAATCATTCCCCTCGCGGTATCCTCATCCACCCCATGGAGGATCTATGCTTAGGTCTTTTGCTCGCACCTTTGCTTCGTCCGGGATCTTTCTGTTATTCCCACTGTTCGTCCAGGCACAGGCTTTGTCTTTTTCGATCGGCACTGCCTCTGCCGCTCCGGGCCAAAAATCAACGGGCTATTTGGAAGTCCCCGCGGGTGTCGACGCTGCTACCAATATTCCCGTCATCGTCATCAACGGCGAAAAGCGCGGTCCTGTCCTAGCTCTTGTCTCTGGCGCCCACGGGACTGAATACACCTCCATCATCGCGATCGAAAAACTCATCAACCTACTTGATCCCGCTCAAATCGCCGGCACCGTTATCCTTGTCCCGCTCGTCAACATTCAATCCTTCGAACAAAAGGTCCCCCATGTTAACCCCATCGATAACAAGAGCATGAACCGCTTCTACCCTGGGAAAGCCGATGGGACGCAAACTGAACGTGCGTCCTTTCTTATCACCAAACAAGTCGTCGATCGATGTGATTATCTTATCGACTACCACGGCGGCGATCTCGACGAGAGCCTCCGCCCTTACGCATACTGGGCACCCACTGGCAAGGAGACCCAAGACCAAAGATCCAAAGAGATGGTCCTCGCTTTTGGACTCGACCACATCATTATATGGCGCGACCGTCCCATGGACCTAGCCGCCACTCGCTACCTCGACAACACCTCTACTGCTCGCGGCAAACCTTCCATCGTCGTCGAAGCTGGCTATGCCGGTACCGTCGAAGCGGATGACGTCGCCCTCCTCGTTGACGGGACATTCAGCACCATGCGCGCTCTCAAAATGCTTTCAGGAGACCCTCGGCCCATCGAGAATCCCGTCTGGCTCGACAGAGTCGTGGATGTCTTGTCCGACGGCCCTGGCATTTGGTACCCGCTTGTGAAGCGTGGTACCTATGTTCAAGAGGGCATGAAAATCGGCTTGGTCACCGACTACTTCGGCAAACTTATACTCGAAGCCCGCGCTCCCGTCTCCGGTGTCATCTTGCACATCAACGCGGTCCCATCCCTCAAAAAAGGCGACAATATTGCAGACATCGCCGCCGTTGCCGCCCACGCCCCCTAGTCTAATCTGATCCGGATACAACCGGCGTGATCCGAGTCGGAGATCGAGGCGTTCTAACACTTTAGATCGACAATGCATTATTGACTTTGATTTGCGAGAAAGTCGCTGAGCCTACGTCGAAAGGCTCTTCTTCAGCTTCACGACATGCTCGCCGTGAAACCAGGGCATTACTTCCTGGATGCAGTCGAGATTTACCACAGTCGAGCGATGGATTCTGACAAATTGATCTGCACCAAGCTTGTTAACAAAATTGGTCATGGTTATTCGGAGTAGGTGCGTGTTCCGACCTACATGCAATGCCACGTAATTGCCGGACGCCTGCGCCCAGTCAATTTCTCTGGCTTTGAGGAAGATGATTCGGCCCATAGTCTTAATGGCCAAGCGTTCAACATAACCCGGCTGACGCCGTAGGGAAGCTAGCAATGTGCGAAGGGCTGCTTCGGACGAAGCCCTCGGGCGCCGCAACTCCTCGCGCGCACGATCGAGCGCCTCGCGAAAACGCTGCTCCTCAAAAGGTTTTAGCAAATAGTCGAATGCGTGCGCGTCAAACGCGCGCAGTGCGTACTTGTCATACGCCGTCGCAAAAATGAATAGCGGCATGCGTTCGGAATCGATCGCATCGACTACCTCGAAGCCGTTGAGTTCCGGCATCTGCACATCGAGGAAAACGAGGTCTGGAACGTCCCTTTCAATTCGCTCAATAGCTTCAACTCCATTGATGCATTCTGCAACCACCTGTACATCAGGCTCGGTTTTTAGCAGCGTGGCGATCCGCTTCCGCGCCCATTTCTCGTCGTCCACGATCATGACTCGAATCATTCTTGAACTCCACGAAGTTTTCGGATTCCGCTTCTGGAGCTATATGGAACGGAATCTCAATCAGCAGGCGGGCGCCTCCTCCCGAGACACTTTGCAACTCAAAGCGATGGTCATTCGGATAGAGTTGTTCCAATCTCTTGCGCGTATTCCGTAAACCCAGTCCTTCATGATCCGGTGAGAGTTCATTGAAACCGCAGCCATTGTCAGAAAATGTCAGGGCAAGATGCCCGTTTTGCTTAGAGACTGCGACGACAATTGTTCCAGCGCTCTGCCGAGATCGAAAGCCATGGTGTATTGAATTCTCCGCCAGTGGCTGAAGCATCATGCTGGGCACGAGCGCATCCAAAGCCTCTGGATCGATCTGCAAGTCCAGCGCCAGGCGCTCCTGAAACCTGGCCCGCTCGATCTCCACATATGACTGCAGCAATTTCAATTCGTCTTGCAGTGGCACTTCATGCTGCCCGATACTCTGCAATACAACCCGCAGCAAGTCGCTCAAGCGGTTGATCATGCGGTCCGCCGCAGCCACATCCTCGTGCACCATGGCTGAGATGGTGTGCAAGCAATTGAACAGAAAGTGCGGTTGGAGCTGAGCACGCAAGAGGTGAAGCTCCGCCTGGGCAAGTTGCCTCTCCCTGTCCTTGTATCGCTGGCAATAATCGATAGCTGATGAAAAACCGACAACAGCCCAGTACGTCAGGAGATTCGGGTGAAAACGTAAGAAGAGCATGTGGAAAAGCTTCGGCGAAGCGTAACAAAGCGCCGCGTATAACCATGAATGGCTCAGCGAGAAAACAAGGCATGCAGGGATGTGGACCAACAGCGCCTTCCGCCATTTTCCACGTTCAAACGGATATCGACAGGCAAGCCAGACGATGCCAGGCAAAAAAAGTAGGACAATGCCAGCATTTGCTAGCGTCAGCGCCACCATCCTGCTTAACGGAATTGAATCACCGCGGTACAGGAAGAACAGGTAGGCTTCTGGAACGAAGAGGAGGGACAGGATCGTCCACCCGAGGACAATCAGGGCCCAGCGGCCCCACGCGCTCTGAAACATGCGATTCAACTCCAACTTGCAATCGTCCGCGCTTCCAAGGCTTCATTATGGCATCGTCTTTGCCATTGAAGCTAAACGTAGGGTGCAGACCTAGCAGTACGCAATCAAGAAATCAGCGTTGAACGACCGGCGAGGTGGCTGATGCCTGCCCACACTTGCCAGCGCCATGGCAGACACGACTTCTTGAGCTGCAATTGCCGGGATCGGCTAATTCGCCATCGGGACCAATACAAGTCTGAGTGTGGATACACCAGAATAGCCCCTCATTCGAGGGCGGCACCGTCGGATCAGGTTCTGCCACAATGAACTGCCCCTTCCAGCGGAGAGCTGGACACAAATCCGGACGATCGGTGTTGAATCGATCGACTTGAGGACTCACGCGGCACCTCCGGACGCGGCTTTCAGAATTGCCCGTTTGATTGCGACACGTGCCAGCTGGACCTTATAGGCATTGTGCGAAAGGGGGCGTCGCATTTTTCACCCCCGCCTCGCCTGCTCTCCGCGCTGTTTCTTCGCTGATTATGCTTCCGGCGAGGAGCTGCTCAGCTTCTGCTGACCGCCACGGTACGGGCGCAACGTGCCCCATCACTATGCGCGCCGACAGCACACGCGAACCGTTCATTTTTAACGCGACCGCCGCCACGGCGAGGGGCCAGTCGAAAGCTTCCTTTTGCCGGACTTCATAATGGGCTGCTTTCACATCCTGCGCCGAGGGAATCACGATTTCCGTGACAATTTCGTTTGCACGAAGATCATATTCCCGCTCAATGTCCGTTTTGGGGATTCGATAGAACTCGTTTAGAGGCACTTCGCGGTGGCCATTGGATCCTTCGATCCTGATCTTGGCCCCGTAGGCAATCAACGCCGAGGCAATCGTAGACGGGCTTACAAACTTCGCGGGGCCATCGTTGCCGAGAATCGCGTGATATCGGTTCTCACCTTCTGACACCAAGTCCTTGCCCGCTTCGTCTTTCGGAAGCAATCCGAATCCCTTGCGGAAATACCAACATCGCGGACGCTGACATAGATTTCCTCC
>Ga0066684_10001004_pt1 | contig 10757 bp, 9 predicted proteins | sample GraSoiAngelo_133_FD_62301 | JGI IMG/M metagenome (GOLD analysis project Ga0066684, IMG submission 62301) | Grasslands soil microbial communities from the Angelo Coastal Reserve, California, USA - 14_0929_05_20cm | ecosystem: Environmental > Terrestrial > Soil > Grasslands | place: USA... | reverse complement strand
CTTTCTCGTAGGCGACCGCTGGAAGGATATTGCTGCCGCGCGCAATGCGGGATGCCGCGCAGTGATGGTCACAAATGGCCATCAGCACAGCCGCGATCTCTGGGCCTCGCCCGATGCGCGCGTCCACTCGTTGAAAGAAGCTGCGGACTGGATTTTGGGTTCCCAATTCCACGAAGGAGCTCTGGCCAAATGAAATCGATTCACGACTTGAAAATCAAAATCTTCGCCGATGGCGCTGATTACGACGGCATGCAGGAGATGTATGCCAACCCTCTGATCAAAGGATTCACCACCAACCCAACGCTGATGCGCAAAGCGGGTGTCAATGACTACCCGGCATTTGCCCGCAAAGTTCTGAGCGCGATTCCTGACCGTCCGGTTTCGTTCGAGGTACTTGCCGATGATTTCGACGAAATGGAGCGGCAAGCGCGCGAGCTTGCCTCATGGGGTGAGAACGTCTACGTGAAAATTCCCGTGACCGATACTCACGGGCAGTCCTCGGCTTCCGTGATCAAACGTCTGAGCCGCGCGGGAGTACAAGTAAACGTGACTGCCATCCTGACGTTTGAGCAAGTGCAGCAAATCGCTGACTGCCTGGACAGTCCAAGCTTCATTTCTGTGTTTGCCGGGCGGATTGCTGATACCGGGCGTGACCCGATCCCGATGATGGCCGCCTCCGTCCGGCTGTTAGAATCTTCTCCGCTGGCGCAACTGATCTGGGCCAGCCCCCGTGAACTGCTTAACATCTATCATGCCGAGGAGATTGGCTGTCACGTTATCACCGTTACCAATGACATCCTGAAAAAACTCACCCTGCTCGGCAAAGACCTCAACCAATATTCTCTTGAAACCGTCCGCATGTTCTACGGAGACGCGCAACGCGCCGGCTTCACCCTCGAAGTTGGATCCGTAGTCTGACGCAGCCACAGCGTTTCATCACCGGTGCGCGGAGAACGCAGAGGAGCTATGTTCAGATCACATAGTTTCTGCAGGCTCCGCGATTATTCCCCTGCGTTCTGCAGTTTCTCCGAGTGCACGCGCCCCCAGCGAATTCCCACCCAATTTTTTATCCATCTTTCTAGAACTCCCAAGGAGCAGTGAATGAGCGATTCGCCTTTCTTGAGACCGACATTAGTCCCGGAACCAAATCCTGCGGTTGTATTTCCGGAATTGATCGAGATTCATCCGCCGCGATTGCAGATCGCCGAGTCGGCGTGGCTCCACTCGCGTGGCAAGCGGATATTCGATCTCGTGTTCACAGCCGTGGTGCTCCCATTCGCGCTTCCCCTCTTTCTGCTGATTCCCGCCGCCATTCTGCTGGAATCGCGTGGTCCAATTTGTTTTCAGCATCGCAGGCTAGGCCGCAACGGAAGAATGTTCTGGATGTTCAAATTCTGCACCATGATCGATGGCGCCGACGTGATTCTCTCGCAGCTGCTCGACAGCGACCCGGAAGTACGCCACGAGTTTGCAGAAAACTACAAATTGAAAAATGATCCTCGCATCACGCGCCTGGGTAGATTTCTGCGCCGCTTGAGCCTCGATGAGCTGCCGCAGATTTTCAACGTCATCAAAGGCGAGATCAGTTGGGTGGGCCCACGGCCGATTGTGCAACCCGAAGTAAAGAAATACGGCCGCTATGCCCCGGCGCTGCTGCGCATGAAACCTGGCGTTACCGGACTGTGGCAGGCGAATGGGCGCTCCGGCTTGGCTTACGAAGAACGAGTTCGCTTGGATATGGAATACTTGAGCAAGGCAAGCCTGTGGCTCGATATCAAAACCATTGTTAAGACTCTGCCGGTTGTGCTGAGTCGTGCGGGAGCGATGTAGACAGCCATCAAATTCCCGGGCAGATAAAGAGAGGCGGGTGAGCATACCCGCCTCTTCGTGTTTTTGGGATATTACTCCGCGTTCTCTTGCTGTGTCCTGGTGCGGCGGAGGACGGGCCGGCTCTGGTTTCCTTCCCCGGGGGCGTGGCGGCGCAGCACCGGACGCTGCGCCCAGGCGAGCTTGGCTTTCACTTCATCGAACTCGCTCGTGTCTTCAATGTACTCAGATTTAGCCGGGAGCAGAGTCGCAATTTCGTTTTGCACCCTGCTGATGCGCTCCTGCGTCTTGGGATAGCCGGCGAAAATCTTTGCCAGCAGTTGATGCATGGGCAATTTATCCATCACCCTGTAGCCCGGCAGCTTGGCCATCCGCTTATGCATGAAGCTTTCTCTTTTTTGCAATTTTTCAAGAGCCTGGACGTAAGCTTCGGGGTCATAACCGGCGGCGTACTGGTATTCGATGCCAAGCAAGTCAGCCTCAATTTCGGCGTTGCGGCTGAATTTCTTAAAAGTGAGTGGAACTCCCAGCCCTGCGATTTGTTGTACCCCGATACCGATCGGCCCACCAAAGTAAGTAAACGGGATCGAGATCGCGTCCCAGGCGTACATGCGAGTGGCGGAGCGGGTGGCGTGGCGGGCGGCAACATGCGCGATCTCATGCGCCATCATGCCGGCGAGTTCGGCTTCGCTGTCAACTGCCAGGATCAGTCCGCTATCCACGTACAAGTAGCCGCCGGGAAGGGCGAAAACTTGGGTGTCCTCCGAATCGATGACCTTGATGGTGACGGGCACTTGCGCGTCGGAGTTGCGGGCGAGTTTCTGGCCGAGGCGGTTTACGTAATCGCTGACGCTCAGATCGGGAACGAATTTGGTATGCCGGTCAATGCGCTTGGCCAGCGTATCGCCCAGTCTCTGCTCTTTTTCGAGTGAGTAAAAATTGATGCCCTTGCCCACGCCGCGCTCGCCGATGCGGTCGATATCGTATTTCCGGTCATAAGTCCCGGGTTTGGCGCCGGAGTTGTTTTCCGCTGGGGCGGCCTCAACTGAAACTGTGCTAGGTTGCTGCCCGGTTACTTCGGGTGTTTGCTGCGCTCGCGAACTGCCGGTCCAGACCGTGCCCACAAGAAGTGCGGTAGAGCTCCATCTCGCAATGCGCGCGCATGAGGGGAAGTTGATTTTGGGATGCTTCGTGCCGGAGGAGCAAACAGAGAGGTTCGCCATGACTCACCCGCCGAGGGGAGGATTCTACTCTGATGTGCAACTGTGCGTCCAAATTTTTTGCATACGGCCCCCAAAGCGGGCTGGCAGCCTATGTTGTGGACCACAGGGAGCCAAATGCTTCTAATGCTTATACGTCAATCCCATCCCGAAGCGCGGCAAAAGCGCCCGCGGAAGTTTTATGCCATGATAGTGAAAGTTTTTACCCTTGCCCGGGTAGCGAAACTGGCAGACGCGCGGGACTTAAAATCCGACCCACTGGCCTTTGTGCCAGATTGCATATTCCTGTAAGCCAGTCATCGTATGAGGTCTTCTACGAGGTGCTTACCCGGCAGCGAAAAGGTGGAAAAGGTTTGATCTCATCAGATGTCCACCCTAGGTGATCCTAAGAAGATGGCGCAACTTGGATTTGAAGAAGGGATCGGGTTCATTCCGTTCGCGGGTATGGGCTGGAAGGCAATAAAGGAAGTAAGGAAGGATGATTCGTCCCCGGTGCGCGCCGCGTCTGCTCGTGTGCTGGCCGAAGACCCGGACCCAGGCATAACGAAGGTGCTGGCCGATCAAGCTGGCGACAAAAGCTGGGTTGTCCGGGCAGCAACTTTGGAAGCGCTTGCCAAGCGTGGCGATCCTTCTGCCCTTGGCACGGCGGAGCTTTACATCATGGATGAGAAGGACGTAGTGAGATACACGGCGGCGGCAACTACGCTTCGCCTGCTTGCAATCAAGGAGGCAAAAATTACAGCTGATTCGAAAGAGCGGCAAACGATGGTTCGGAAATAATCCATAACCGAACACGGCTCGGGAAGATCACTTGCTATTTCACTCCGCGCGCGGAGCTAGTTTTTCCAGGCGGGTCTTTAACTCCTTCTTTTCCCATCTGCGATGCAGCATCCAAAGGCACAGCGCGACGGTCCCCGTCGTTGGGTGTGCGCCAGACGTGAGCACGATGGAGACAGCCACCCAGATAGTTGATAGCCACATATAGGTAAATAGGGAGGAGGTCATCAAATCGCGAATGCTTAGGGAACTGTAGGTACGTTAGCTCGTTGGGTAAATGGCACAAGAGTGTTAACGGCAAGGAACGATAATTTACCGAGGTCACCAATCCCCAGGTGACTTTAGCTTCCCCAACAAGCGTTGCGGGAAATCTGGGCCCGGGACGATGATCCCCATCTGGGCACGGGAGCTAGTTTTTCCAGAAGGCTTTTCCCAGTTTTTTGAGTCCATCGCGCGAGGTACCGAAGCCCAATTCGGACCTTGCAAGACCTGGCGCGAGGCTGCTGGCGCGGAGCAATCCCCAAAATGCGTTGGCCAACCGCCGATGCCTTCACCATCATGCAAATCATGGGGCATTCCTCGATCACGGCTCACAGCGGTATGTTCACCCGACACCCGAAACGATGGAGAATGCTTTTGTCGCCCTAGAGTTCGCGGTTCGCCAGGCCAGGAGAAGCAAGACACGGAAAAAAGCGCGCGAGTCGCTACAGTTCTCGCTACAGTCGAACCAGCAGCAGAAGGGGTGATACAGTAAATGCTTGCGAATCAATACGCCCGGGTGGCGAAACTGGCAGACGCACGGGACTTAAAATCCCGGGTCCCGAAAGGGACGTACCGGTTCGATTCCGGTCCCGGGCACCAGAAAGCGCTAAACAGTAAAGATCACGGAGTACAATGCGGCCTCTGAAGGACCCTCTAGCCCTCCGCGCCCTCTGCGGTTTCACCGTCACTTTTTGCCTGGCCCATGAATCTCATCCTTGACTCACCAGGGACCGAATGACTTTCCGAACCGATAGCCGGCAGTTTAAACGGTTAAATCGCCGTGAACTGCTGAAGCTGAGCCCGGTGTTAGCGCTCGGAGCCTTCGCTATCCCCAAGCTCCAGAAGCCGCTGCTTAAGGCAGGCCTCGGTTTCAGCGATTGGGCTTCTGCCCGGCTCTTCCGTTCTGGCCACTTGGCGCATACGTTTGCCGATTCTGAGGTTACGCCCTTTGCCAAATTTCCCATTAACGACTACGACGTCGACGATCCCGGAATTGATCTCGAAAAATGGACCCTCACCGTTAGCGGCTCGGTGCAGAAGCCAGGGGATTACACGCTGGCGCAAATCCAGGCGCTGCCCAGGTTCAGGCAAAACACGCGGCACGTCTGCATCGAGGGATGGGATGTTATCGGGCGCTTTGGCGGCGCACGGCTGGTGGACTTTCTGAAGATGATCGGCGCCGACCCGACGGCGCGTTTTGTTGAAGTTGAGTGTGCGGACGATTATTACGAATCGCTGGACATGGCGACGGCCAGACATCCTCAAACTCTGTTGTGCTACGAAATGTACGATCAGCCGCTTACGCGCGAGCACGGAGCGCCGCTGCGTCTGCAAATTCCCACCAAGATCGGCTACAAGCAGGCAAAGTATCTGACTGATTTGAAGGTGACTCATGTCTTGCAGAGGGCCGGATACTGGGAGGATCAGGGTTACTCGAAGTTTTACGGTATGTAGCCCAGGCTGGAGCATTTTTTGACCACGGAGGACACAGAGGACACGGAGGGAAACAATTTAGATGTCAAGTCAAATTGCCGCAATCACGAACGTAAAGACCGGCGCTATCAGCGAGGCGGTATACGAGCATCCGTTTATCGTGCGCCTTTGTCATTGGGTAAATGCAGTGGCGCTGCTGATACTGGTATTCAGCGGGCTGCAGATTTTTCGGGCATTCCCCAGCTTTGGCGCAAAAATCCCACAAAAAGATTTATTGCACTGGCCCAAGGCATACGCTCTTGGAGGATGGCTGGGCGGCGGGTTGCAATGGCACCTGACTTTTATGTGGATTTACATCGGAACGGGGCTTCTGTATATCGGCTACGAGATTTTCTCGCGCAATTACAGACAGGTTCTATTCACGCCGCGCGACATTCGCGGGGTGTGGCCTATGGTCCATCATTATTTTTTCTTTGGTCCTGAGCCGTATGTACGAGAAGCCTACAACCCGCTGCAGAAGCTGGCTTACACCTCGGCCATTCTTTTGGGAATCTTGTCCGTGATCACGGGAGTAGCGATCTGGAAACCAGTTCAGTTCTCCTGGCTGGCATGGTTGATGGGCGGGTTTCATTGGGCGCGTTTGTGGCACTTCGCGGTGATGTGGGCAATTCTGGCCTTTTTATTCGGCCATCTTGTCATGGTCGTGCTGCATGGATGGAACAACTTCGTTTCCATGGTGACGGGGTGGAAAAAGGATCCGGAATATCTTTGATCTCTTTTTGTTTCGGCGGAGTGTTAACCACCCAGGGCACGAAGGTATACAAAGGAACCGTTTGATGATGTTGTCAGAGGCAATGGTTAATCCATCGTTGCAGAATCCAGGTGAAGGTTCCCCGGAAGTGCAGTTGATCCGCCGGGTTCAGGATGGCGAGCGCGAACTGTTCTACGAACTGGTTCGCCCTTATGAGCGGCGGGTGTATTCCACCGCATTTGCGATTCTGCGCAACGAAGCCGATGCCGAAGATGCCGCGCAGGAAGCGCTGCTGAAAGCCTTCAAACATATCCGGCAGTTTCGCGCCGAGGCGCGCTTCAGCACATGGCTGATTCAGATTGTGGTGAACGAAGCTCGCATGCGGCTCAGGAGAGTCCGTGCTGACTTAATCGAACCTATCGACGATCGCACCAGCGAAGAGGGCAACTACACACCGCGCGATTTCGCCGATTGGCGCGAGATTCCTTCTGAAACTGCCGAAAGAAACGAAATTCGGGAAAGGCTCCTGGCAGCGCTGGCATCTCTGGGAGAGAAATACCGCGAAGTTTTCGTGCTGCGCGATGTGCAGCACCTAAGTATTGACGAGACTGCGAAAGCTCTGGGAATCACTACGGCCAGCGTAAAAACGCGCTTGTTGCGTGCCCGCCTCATGTTGCGGGACCTGCTTGCGCCTGGCCTGGGCGGAAGCTGGAGCAGCCGATTGAGTTTTGTAAAGGGGAACAAGCCATGGTAGTCACCTGCGAAGAAGTGTGGCGCGAGATTTCCAACTATATTGAACAAGAGGTAGACCCGGACTTGCGGGCGGCCATGGAGGAACATTTCCGCCAGTGCAAGCATTGCACTGCAGTGTTGGATGGAACGCGCAACGTGATCCAGCTTTATGGCGACGAGCGTCTGCTGGAAGTCCCCGCCGGTTTCAGCGGACGGTTGCGGCGCAGATTAGAGCAGGAGATGCCCGCTCCTCGGGGCAACGCCTGGGGCTGGATGGTGGCTGTTGCCGCCGCGGCCCTGATCGTCATTGGTGGCGTGGCCGGACGTTCCTCGGCATTTAACACTCCGCTCCGTTCTGAACACGCGAAACCCGCGCTTGTCGCAGTGCCCGCCGACATGATGGTTGTGGTTGCGGATGACGGCAAGACGTTTCATGCGGCCGGCTGCCCGTTCATTCACGATAAAGCACACCAGCGCACAATTGCGGCAGGCGAGGCAATTCGCGAAGGCTACACGCCATGCATGCGTTGCATGAGGAAATATTTGCAATTGAGCACGCTGGCGCCGGCTCATGGGAACGATGCGGACGATTCGGTAAATCGAAGGTCAGGATTCTGAGGTAATTCCGCGGCTTTGGTAAGAGCGTCTGTCGCTTTCCATATGGCGTCCCACTGCAGCCTCATCACCTCTGTCGTGCCTCGGCTTCGGCGAGCCAACCACGGCGCAGCCTTTCATCCGGAATGCTAGACAGGTAGGGCTTGATATCGAGAATAGGTGTCCCATCCAGCAAATCGACGCCGCGAACATGCAGCTCGATGCCTTCGCGGCGAAGCAGCTCGACGGTTGTCAGGCCAATCGGATTCGGGCGTTGCGGAGATCGCGTCGCAAAGACACCATGCGGCCGATTGTCGGAGGGCGGTGTACCGAGCAATTCGAATCCGCGCGAGCGATCGAACTCCCAGAGGACGATGAGATGCGAAAAGCCCTCAATGTCAGCAAGCCCCGGCTCAAACTCAGGCAGGATCTTTAGCACGCCATCGGCCTCGTGTTTAGCGCCGAGACCTTTGGGAACTTGGCTTGCGTCCTTGTACGGACTACTCACAAATCCGATCGGCCGCGAGGTGAACATTTGGGGATGGTGCCTCCCATTTTCTATGCTAGCGCAGCCGGAGTTTGTTACAGAGTTCATGGTGAAGCGGGTGAGATTCTACCCCTTAGACGGTAGAGGACTCCGGTCCACCGGATATGGCGACCGCGACGGTCTGGGAGGACATGGCCAGATCGAAATCTCAGGTTTTGAGCTTAATGAGCCCAGCGAAGTATGGATAATTCACGCCATGGTGAAATTGTTGTTGACAGGGGTTTGTTTATTGTAATAACGTACTGTTGTTAGCATTATTAAAGATTTCGGTGAGGTCTATCAAATTGGCAGAAAACTCACTAATAGGAGTTTACGAAATCGCGGAGCTGGCAAATGTCAGTGCTTCTGCCGTTGCCAACTGGCGAAAGCGGTTCTCAGATTTCCCGGTACCCCTGGCCGAGCTGAAATCGGGGCCGGTATTTGGCGAGAGCGCAATCAAAATCTGGCTGGCGAGGAGGGAAGCCAGCGACTCACACGAAATCGAGCTTTTCTACGATCAGTTGGCAAGCAAGCGGGGTGACTCACCGGAGTTGCGCGCCACAGTCGAAGAGGTGCTGGAGAAGTTGCAGAAGGAAGCCACCTCGACGAAGCGCCCCGGCATTTTGCTGGGGAAAGTGCAAAGCGGAAAAACCGCAGCGTACCTAGGCGTAATAGCCCGCGCGTTCGACCGAGGATACGACGTCGCCGCCATCCTGACGAAAGGTACGAAATCTCTGGCGGAACAGACGCTGAGCCGAGTAAAGGATGACTTTGGAGATTTTGCGGATCAGATCGAGATCTTCGACATCCTGGCCGTCCCTGAGTTGACCCCTTATGAACTGACCCACAAGCTGATTTTTGTCGTAAAGAAGGAAGACGACAATCTCAGAAGACTGCTGGACCTGTTTCAAGACCAGTATCCGGAACTGCGGAACCGGTCGGTACTAATCATTGACGATGAGGCGGATCTTGCCTCCGTAAGTGGGCGCAGGGTTGGCGGCGTCGGTACGGCGGGGATCATCTCCAGACAGATCGATCGGCTCCGCGATTCGGTCACAAACTCTGCATTCCTGCAAGTGACAGCAACTCCGTACGCCCTTTACCTCCAACCCAGTGACGAAATTGTTGTCAACGGTGAAGCGATTTTCAAGCCGAAGAGGCCGGCATTCACGGTCCTCCTGCCGACGCACGGCAAGTATGTCGGTGGCGATGAATATTTCGAGAAGAGCGGGGACGCGGACTCCCCTGCGTTCTATTTCTTTCGCGAGGTTCCGCTACAAGAGCGCGATGCGTTGAAAAAGGAGGACCGGCGAAGATTGCAGATTGACAGAGTTCTGACAGAGAGAAATGTGGCGGTCCTGCGCGATGCAATTGTCACCTTCCTGGTCGGAGGTGCGATTCGCCGCCTCCAGCAGCGGGCGGCAGGTCCTCGCCAGAAACCGCAACGTTATAGCTTCCTCTTTCACACGGAGCAGACGCGGAGTTCTCATGAGTGGCAGGAAAGAGTGGCGGTCGCCATTCGGGACGCATTAGTGGATCAATCCCGGGCCGACAGCCCGCTTTTCAATGAGCTGGTTCGGGCCGCCTACATGGACCTCAAAAGATCGATTGAACTGGAGGGCATAGTGCTTCCTAGCGTCGATGAGGTCAAAAGGGCGGTTGCCGAGGCTCTGGAAACGGGACAGCTCATGATCACGAAAGTGAACTCCGATAATGAGATCCGAAAGTTGCTTGCCGACGATGGGCAGCTAAAGCTGCGGACACCATTCAACATGTTTATCGGAGGCCAGATTTTAGACCGAGGGATCACCATCAACAACCTGATCGCGTTCTACTATGGCAGGAATCCCAATCGCTTCCAGCAGGATACGGTCCTGCAGCACTCGCGGATGTACGGCGCGCGTTCAACACCAGACCTCGCAGTTACAAGGTTTTATGCGCCTCAGCACGTCTATCAAATAATGCGGCGGATACACGAGTTCGACGGCGCGTTGAGGGAAGCCTTCGAATCGGGAGCCCACGACCAGGGCGTCTATTTCATCCAGAAGGATGCGGCAGATCGGCTGATTCCTTGCTCACCGAACAAGTTGTTGTTCTCTGACGTGGTCAGCATTCGGCCGGGCCGGCGCCTGGTCCTGTCCGGTTTTCAAACGCTCGCGAAATCGTCGTTCACGGCGAGGAAAAATCTGGGGGAACTGGACAGGCGGGTTGAGAAACTGGCCAAATCTTCCGAAGAGCCTGTGCTGATTGACGTGGACGAAGCCACAAAGCTCCTGGAACTTGCGTATGCGAATCTTGAGTTCGACGACACGACCGATGATGACCGGCAAGCCCACATCGTAGCCCTTCAGCACCTTTCCCGTATTTGCAAGAGGCCTGACCTTAGAGGAAAAGCATGGTTGCTGGCGGCCAAGGATCGCAATGTCGCGCGGTATCGCGAGGAGGGGCGATTCTCCAATGCGCCTGACACGAAACAACAGAAGGACTCAGCCCTCACGCGCGCACGGGAAATTCCCGTGCTCATGCTTCTCCGTCAGAACGGAGATGAGGCTAAGGGGTGGCGTGGTTTGCCGTTTTGGTGGCCAGTCATCCTGACTCCAGGAACTGCAGCGACAGTGATATTTGCAACCGACGA
>Ga0066684_10001001_pt1 | contig 10765 bp, 6 predicted proteins | sample GraSoiAngelo_133_FD_62301 | JGI IMG/M metagenome (GOLD analysis project Ga0066684, IMG submission 62301) | Grasslands soil microbial communities from the Angelo Coastal Reserve, California, USA - 14_0929_05_20cm | ecosystem: Environmental > Terrestrial > Soil > Grasslands | place: USA... | reverse complement strand
AACGGGCGCCGACAGGCCGCGCGCAAGGAGCGCGCCGAGAATCGCCGTGAGGAGCAACGCAACCGCCGCCCAGAAGACCGTGTAGTCGCGCACGCGAATTGCGCCGCTGAACGCTTCCTTCGCCGGCTGCGCGACCGCGACGGCCCATCCCATCGTGCCAACCGGGGCGGCGGCGGCGAGCCAGTCGGAACCGTCGGTGCGTTGCAACAAACGCGCGATCGGCGCGCGCGCAGCGACGGCGCCATCGACCAGTTGCTTCTCTTCGTTCGACAACTCCGTCGCGCCGGCCAACACGGCGCCGTTCTGCGCGGCGAGGAACGCCGTCCCAGGAAGATCGGCGAGCCGCTTCGAGATCTCCTTGAGCGAAAGCTCCGCCGCCAGGACGCGGCCATTTCCGAGACGCAGCGCGACGGGGACGCGCATGGTTCCGGTCGAGCCGCGGTACGGGACGCCGAGCGCCGTGTCGGCGCGATCGAGCAGCGACACGGGCGCGCGGTGCAGCAGCGCCTGCAGGTCCGGCTGCGAAAAGCCGTCCGGCTTCTGCGCGTCGTGCTCGTAGACGGCGGGCGCGAGCAGGTCTCCTTCGTCGTCGAGCAGTGCGACTGCATCGACGAAGGACAACTGGCGGTAGGGAATGCGCAGGACCGCCGCCAATTCGTCGTTCGAGAGCTGATCGAGCGGCAGCGCGCCGACCGAGAGGCGCAGGCCCTCGATTCCGCTCGCCACGGTCCGCTCGACGTTCCGCGCTGCCTCCGCCGCGACGGCGGCTTGCGCGCGGCTGACGGTGCGTTCCACTTCGGCGCGGTGCAGCGAGAACGACAGCCATCCGAGCAGCGCCACTGGCAGCACGCCCGTCAATGCAAGGAAGGCGAAGAGGCGAGCGCGGAAGGACATGAGGTTCGCTACCCGTTGTCTTTTCGTTCCGCGCCGGCGGACGATTCCGCAGCTCCTCGACTGTAGGCAGCGCTCGAAGAGCCATCAATTTCTGGAAAGTCACGGCCGCGTACGTGGATGTGCAACGCGGTGGGTGCCGCTGCCGCGTTCGTGCCGGCGGGTGTGCCTCTACCGGCTCTGCGCATGCCGGGCGAGCGCCAGGTGCTCCTCGATCAGACGCTCGATGCGGTCCCAATCGTCGGTGTGGCGCGTCTTCCGCGCGGCGCGGACTTCGTCGAGGATCTTCTCCCCGGAGAGCAGCACTTCGCGGCCCGCGCTCTTGCTCGCCACGAGACGCGAGAGAAGCTGCAGGCAACGCGCGCGCAGATCCTCGGTCGCCTGGCGCACTCGCGCTTCGAGGATCTGGATGGGAGCGCCCGGATCCGACTGCTTGTCCTTGCGCAGCGCGCGCTCCGGGTCGTCGAAGATTCCCAGCCGCGCCATCGTCGTCGAGCGCTCGATTTCCGTGCGCACCTGCTGAATCGCATCCTCGATGCGCTGCGCGACGACGTCGAGGTCGTCGAAGGGCTTCTGGAGATAGTCGACGGCGCCGAGCCTGAGCGCCTCGATGGCGGATTCCGTCGAGGCATAGGCCGTCATGACGATGAACGCGCAGTGCGGCTGCGCTTCGCGCACGCGCCGCAGCATCTCGATCCCGTCCATGCCCGGCATGTTCTTGTCGGCGAGGACGCACGCGAATCCGCCCTGTTCGAGCATCTCGAGCGCCTCCTCCGCGCTCGACGCGGTGCGAGCGCGAAGACCCTTTTCCTTCAGGACGCGGGAAAAGAGCTGCAGCACGATCGGCTCGTCATCGACGACGAGCACCGACGACGGGATCTCTGCTGGTGGCAGCACGATCGGCTCAGCCATGGATTCGCGCCCTCTGAAAGGACTGTAGAACTGCAGGTAGGTACCCCTCAAGGAGCCGCGCCACGCACCTTTTCGTCCCGGGTGGGCTGCGGTAGACGTGCGCGGCATGTTGCCCGCCCGCCTCGCCGTCCGGCTCGGATTGCGCGCCGCCACGCGCAACCCGGAGCTTTCTTTCGGGAAAGCGTTGCTGGACGCGCTCGGAACCGTCTTGTCGCTGCTGCCGTGGTTGTTGGCGGTCGCGCTGCTGGCCGCGAGCGTCGGCAGGGTCGACGCCTTCGAGGCGATCTTGGCCGTGGCGCTCGCGCTCGCCAAGATGCGCTGGGCGCTCGTCGGAGCATCGCTCACCGTCGTAGTGCTCTCCTGGACGCTCGGCATGGCGTTCTGGGCAGGGGCACTGCCGGTGCTCGCCGCCGATGCCGAGCTACAGCGGCGTCCGCCTCCGGGGCACTTCTGGCCGCTCGCGCTGCGCGGTTTCGCGCGCGTCGCCGCAGCGGGCGCGATCGCTTACGGTCTTCTGTTGCTCTTCGCGGCTGGCCTGTTTGCCTGCGCGATCGCCGGCGGAGTCGCGACCGTCGTGCACCCGAGCCTCGGGCGCTTCGCGATGCTCGCGCTGCTCGCGAGCGTGGCGATCCTCTTCGGCGTTCTGCTCGACGTCCTGGCGGCGCTGATCCTCGTTCGTGCGGCGGCCTTTGCCGATACGGCATCGAAGGCTTTTGCCAGTGCTGCGTCGCTCCTCGGTCGACGTCTGGGTGCATGCATCGCGATGGAGCTCGCGTTTGCACTGCTGCAGCTCATCGTCGCATCGGCGGCGGCGCTGTTCTCCGGAATCGTCGCCGGTGGGCTCGAGCCCGCCGTCCAGATCTTGTCGGTGCCGCTGCGGCTCTCCGTCGGGTTGGCGTTCACTGCCGTGTTCGCCTGGATCACGGTCGCGCGCCACGGCGCGTTCGCCGCGCTTGCCGCCGACGCGGAAGGCCTGATCGAGTTGCCGCCCGAGCCTCCTTCCGCGACGCCGGTGCCAGCGGTCCTGCAGCGCCCCGAAATCATCGAAGGTGTACCCGTGATCGAGGCGCTGCCCGCTCCGGAGCCCGCGAAACCCGACGACGAAAAGTGACCGCGCCGCCTACTTCAGGAAACGCCGGACCGATACTTTCTTGAGGCGGCCGCTGAGCAGAGTCCACGTGACCGCGGCGCCGAAGAGCATCGCCGCGAGAGCAAGGCCGAAGAGCGCCGGCCACGGCCAGTGCGTCGTTCCGGTGGTCGGATCGGAGGCGCGTCCGACGAGAGAAAACGCGCCGGCGATCAGCCCGGATGCAATCGATCCCATGAAGACCAGAATCCCGAGCGCCTTCACGTTGAGATTGAGCCGCGCCATGTCCTCGTTGCGCACGGTGACGTGGAACTTGCCACCCTCCAGATCCATCAGGATCTGCGAGAGCTGCTGCGGCGTGTCCTGCAGGAATCCCTGGAGCTGCAACAAGAGGCGCAGAGCGCCGCCGCTCATCGAGCTCGGGTTGTAGCGTTCCCAGAGGAGCCGCTTGGCGTAAGGCAGCGCGACGGCGACGACGTCGAGATCGGGATCGAGCTGGCGCAAGATTCCTTCGGTGGTCGCCGACGCTTTCGAGAGCACGGCGTACTCCTTGGGGATCTTGATCTTGTACTTGAGCGCGAGGTCGGTCAGCTCGTTGAGCAGCGTCGTCGAGCTCACCTCCGACAACTTGAGCCCCAGATAGCGGTCCAGGATGTCGTGGATGTCGGCGCGGAACTGGTGGAGGTTGATGCGCTCGTCCGGAATCCCGACCTTGTAGAGAAGCCGCGCCACTGTGTCGGGATCGCGCAGGCTGATGGCGAGCACCAGCAGGATGATCGACTCCTGCATCGCCTTCGAGAGCCGGCCGACGAGGCCGAAATCGATGAGCCCGAGCCGGTTGCCGTCCATCACGATGACGTTTCCGGGATGCGGGTCGCCGTGGAAGAACCCGTCCACGAACAGCTGCTGGAAGGCGGCGTCGAGGATGTGGCGCGCGAGCACCTTGCGGTCGATTCCGGGCGTCTCGCGTCGCTCGAGCACGTCCTTGAGTTTCGTGCCGACGAGCTCGTGCAGCGTGAGCACGGTGCGAGAAGAGTGCGTGCGAATGACCTTCGGGACGACGACGAACTCGCGTCCTTCGTTGTTGTGCGCGAACTCCGCGATGTTGCTCGCCTCGTTCTCGAAATCGAGCTCGAGCAGCATCGCCTGGCGGAATTCCGTCACGATGCCGGTCGGCGTGTAGATGCCGGTCTCCTCGACGACGCCTTCGAGGAAGCGCGCCAGGTAGAAGAGCAGATCGGTATCGGATCGGATCTGCTGCTCGATCGCGGGGCGCTGCACCTTCACGACCACGGATTCGCCGTCGGACAGCCGCGCGCGATGGACTTGCGCGATGGAAGCCGACGCCATCGGCTCGGGATCGATGTAGGTGAACAGCTCGCGCGCGGGCCGTCCCAGGCCCTGCTCGATCAGCCGCAGCACCGTTTCCATCGCCATCGGCGCCGCGCGATCCTGCAGGTGCGACAGCTCGGCGATGAAGTCCGGCGGCAGGATGTCAGGGCGCGACGACAGGATCTGCCCCAGCTTGATGAACGTGGGACCGAGCTCGGCGAGCGTCTCGCGAAAGCGGCGGGCGCTCGTGGCGCGCATCTCGGCCGGCGAGGGACGATCGCCGGGCTCGCGCCGGCCGAGCACGTCCCAGAGGCGGCTGCGGTCGAGCAGCTCGCCGAATCCGTGCCGCACGACGACCACGCTGATCTCGCGGAGGCGCTGCAGGTCTTTTACCGCCTGGATCATCCGGCGGAGACTACCAAGGCTTTCGATCGCGCGGCGCTTCTCGAACGGCGCGGTCAGAGAGCCTTGAAGAAATCGATCTTCACCAGGAACGTATCCGCATGCGTCGCCGCGTCGCTCGTGAAGGCTCCCAGCTCGCCGCCGAGGTTCAGACCGCCCGGGTGCGGAGTGAAGTCCGCCGTCGTCTGGTGGGCGTACACGAGGTAGAGCGTCGAGCCGAGCCGCCACTCCCATCGGAGGATGAGGTTGACGTTCAGCCCCGCCTGCCGATCGTCGAGCTTGTCGGGCGTTGGTTCGTTACCGAGCGGCGGGCTCAATCCGGAGAGACGGACCGTGTTCTTGCCTGGCCCGACGTCGGCGCGGAGCGGATCTCCGTATGCCACGCCGGCCGTGAAGAGCTGCGTGTACAGCTGCAAGGTGAGATGCGGCGAAAAAGCGTACGTCGCGCGCACGATGCCGCTGAGCGATCGCGACGACTGCGGTGCGAGCAGGTAGAAGCGGTCGCGCTGCGTGGCGGTTCCGCGGTCGAGCTCGCTCATCTGGGGATCGTCGCTGGCGAGCGCGCCCGCGGTCCGGGTCTGGCGGATGACGCCGCCGCCTCGCGTGAAGTCGACCTGCAGCGTCGTCTCGAGCTGGGAAACGGGTCTCAAGGTGACATAGGTGCCGAAATCGTAGAGCCGCTCGAAGCGCGGAACGCCGCGGCTGTAGTCGACGTATCCGCCCACCTGCACCGGCTTGCGCGAGTCGCTGTTGAAACTGGCGCCTCCTCCGCGCTGCGCCTGTCGCTCGATGGGCGTCCCGTCGCCCAGCTCGCGGTCGTCGACGTACGGCGTGGACGCGTATCCGTACGCGCTGAAGTCCCATTGCGAATTGAGAAGCGCGTACGTTTCGGCGCCCACCTCGTGGTACAGGGCGAGAGCGAGTGACGAGTCGCGCACTTCGCGAAGCCAGGTCCCGACCAGCGCGCGCTGGTACCAGGAGCTCGGGTGCACGTCGCGGAGCTGAACATATCCGAACGTGCGCAAGAGATTCGCGCGCCGCATGAAACCGAGGTCGTTGACGGTGAACTGGGGGCTGAGCCAGTCCGCCGTGAGGAATCCGATCACCGGCCCCGCGCTCTTCTGCAGCTTCCCGCTGACGGCAGCACCGCTCGAGCCGCCCCGCAGGATGGTGCCGTCGTCCTGCACCTCGGGGTATCCGCCCGTGATCCATGAACCCATCGCTTGCGTCGTGAACGACCAGTCGCGCCGCGCGTCGTAGGTGGTGAAGTCGCCTCCCGCCACATGCGCATGCCGCCTCACCACCAGTTCCGAAGACGAGCTGGTGAACAGCGGGTCGCGAGCGGTCCCGAAGAAGCCCAACAGCGCGCGGTCGGTCAGGGGGACGCGGATGCGCAGCACTTCGCTCTGCGCCGCTTCGGCGGTGCGTACGTCGGCGATGCGCCCGTCGAGCAACGACTGCGCCGTGACGCGAGGCTCGTACCCGGTGAGCAGGCCCACGGCCGCGCCCCCGACGGTGCCGCTCAGCTTCATGGCCGCGCCGATGGGCTGCGCGCTGGGTTGGTACAGCAGCGTGCCGTTCGTGTCCTTGTCCCAGTCCGGAGGCGGCTTGCCGAGGCGCCGGGAGTAGAACACCTGGTACGCGTCGCCGCCGTACGGGCCGCCGAATTGGTTTCGCAGAGGCGACTGGAAGAGATCGAGGCCTTCCGTGAAGAATGGACGCTTCTCCGGGAAAAACGTCTCGAAGGTGGAGAGATTGAGGACGCGCTGATCCGCCTCGACCTGCCCGAAGTCCGGGTTGAGCGTCCCGACCAGGGACACGTCGCTGGCGAGCGAATAGCGCAGGTCGAGGCCCGCGCAGGCCCCCGCGACCGAGCGCGCGGAGTACCCGACCGAGGTGCAGGGCGCGAAGAGCAGGGGAGCGGTGGCGTCGGCCGGCGCGGGGCGCGTGGTGGCGCTGCGGGTCGCGAAGTAGGGACGCAGCTCCAGCGAGCGCACCGGCCGGATCCCGCTGAGGCCGGTCAGCTCTCCGAGCAAGCTGATGTCGCCGGCCGCCCCGTGGGGCCGGTAGCGCCATTGATCCTCCTCGTGGCGGCGCGCGAGGATCCGGTAGAGGTTGAAGCCGAAGCTCCGCGCTCCGTCGGGGATGCGGAGGATGCGCAGCGGGATCTTCACTTCCAGCGACCATCCGTGATCGTTGAACGCCACCGCGGATTCCCAGGCCGCGTCCCAGTCGGCCGTGAAGTCGGTGTCGTTGAAGTGGAGCGCGTCGAGTTGCTGTCCGCCGGCGAAGACCTGGAAGTGGTAGGCCGTCCGGCGGTCGTTGGTGGTGTCCAGATCGAAGGAGATGAAGTCTCCGTCCACCGGGCGATCGCGGCGGCTCATGATGGCGGTGGGCGCCTCGGGGTCGTCGCATTCCACGCCGACGTAGATGGCGTCGTCGTCCCAGAGGACCCGGAAGCGGGTCACGACGGAGGGGGGCGCTCCCTCGTCGGGCGAGAACTGGGTGAAGCCGCTGCCCGGCTCGGCCGCGAGCCAGGCCGGCTCGTCGGGGCGGCCGTCGAGCTGGATCGGGCCATTGCGTCGCGCCGCCCGGATGGAGCGGAAGTAGCTGGCGGCGTCCTCCGCGGAAGGCGGCGCGCATACCGCCGCTTCGGGCGCCGCGCAGAGCGCCGCGGCACCGAGCACGAACGCGGAAGGGCGTCGAAGGCGCATGGGCCGCGCGTTCATAACGTATGTGGCGGAGCTCCATTTCAATCTCCGCCGATCTGATAGACAACGGATGGTGTCCGAGCCGGTTCCCGCCCTCGAAGGCAGCGCGCCTGTCACGCCGATGTTGCGCCAGTACCACGAGGCCAAGGCGCAGGCCCGCGACGCCTTGCTCCTCTTCCGGCTGGGCGATTTCTACGAGCTGTTCTACGAGGACGCGAAGATCGCCTCGCACATCCTCGGCATCACCTTGACGAGCCGCGCCAAGGGCGACGACCGGGTCCCGATGGCCGGCGTCCCCTATCACGCAGCGCGGCAGTACGTCGCCCGCCTCGTAGCCGCGGGACACAAGGTGGCGATCTGCGATCAAGTCGAAGAGCCCGGTCCCGGGAAGCAGCTCGTCCGGCGCGAGATCGTGCGCCTCGTCACCCCGGGAACCCTGCTCGACGAGGATCACCTCGAAGCCCGGACCGCCCTCTGGCTGGCCTCCATCGCGGTGGACGGCCCCCGGGCAGCGCTCGCGCTGCTCGATGCATCCACGGGGGAGCTGCGCGCGCTCCCGGCCGGATCCTTCGAATCGGTCGTCGACGAGCTTTCCCGTGCCCGCCCCCGCGAGGTTCTGCTGCCGGAGGATCTCCTGGGCACGCCCGCCGCAGCATCGGTACGGCGGGCGAGCGGCGCGGTCCGGGTCGAGGGCCGTCCGGCGAGGTCCGACGCGGAGCCTCTCTTGCGCCGCCACCTCGGCGTGGCGACGCTCGACGGGTACGGGATCCGCGACCCGCTGGTCATCTCGGCGGCCGCGGAAGCCCTGGCGTACCTGCAGGAGACGCAGCGGTCGGCAGCGCGCCACGTGGTCGGCATCGCCGTCGAGCATCCCGCGGACGCGCTCTGGATCGATCCGAGCGCGGTGCAGAACCTCGAGTTGTTCCGGGGCCCGGACGGCCGCCGTGAGGGAACGCTTCTCGCCACCATCGATCGCACGGTCACCGCCGCGGGAGGACGGCTTCTCTCCCGCTGGATCGCGGCGCCCCTGACCGATCCCGCCGGAATTGGCGCGCGGCTCGATGCGGTGGAGGAGCTTTCCCAGGCATCCGTCCTCCGCGAAGACCTCCGCGAGGCGCTCTCGGGCGTCCTCGACCTCGAGCGGCTGCTCGGGAGGCTCGCGGTGGGACAGAGCGCTCCGCGCGATCTCGCGGGCCTGCGCGCCTCGCTCGCTTCGATGCCGGGGCTTGCCGCGCTTCTCGAGGGGCGCACGGCGAGCCGGTTGCGAGCGCTCGCGCCGCCGCTCCGTGCCCCCGCCGCGCTGCGGGAGCTTCTCGAGAAAGCGCTCGCCGACGAGATGCCCGCCGGGCGCGAGCCGGGATTCGTCCGGCCGGGCTACCGTCGCGACCTCGACGAGCTGACCGATCTCGCCCAGGGCGGCCGGGCGGCCATCGCCGCGCTCGAGGCGAAGGAGAAGGCCCGCACCGGAATCCAGTCCTTGAAGGTCCGCTACAACCGCGTCTCGGGTTTCTATCTCGAAGTCACGAAGGCGAACCTCCACCTCGTCCCCGGCGATTACCAGCGCCGCTCCTCGACGGTCGGTGCGGAACGCTTCATCACGCCTTCTCTCGCGGAGCACGAGGCGAGCGTCCTCTCTGCCGAAGAGCGCCGCGCCGCGCTCGAGCTGGAAATCTTCGAGGAGCTGCGCACGGCGATCCTGGAGCGCAGCGCCGACCTTCGCGCCTGTGCCGCAGCCGCGGCGGAGGCGGATGCGCTGCTGTCCTTCGCGCGCATCGCCTGCGAGTGCGGATGGACCCGGCCCCTGGTGGACGGGTCGGACGTCCTGGAAGTGGAGGGCGGACGCCATCCCGTCGTGGAGCGCGCGCTGCTCCTCTCCGGCGAAGGACCCTTCGTACCCAACGATCTTTCCCTCGACGGAGAGCGCCGGCTCGTCGTCCTCACCGGTCCCAACATGGCGGGAAAGAGCACCGCCATGCGCCAGGTGGCGCTCATCGTCGTCCTCGCCCAGTCGGGCAGCTTCGTCCCGGCCGCGCGGGTGCGCATCGGGCTCGTCGATCGGCTCTTCACCCGCGTCGGCGCCGCGGACGATCTCGCGCGCGGGCAGAGCACTTTCATGGTGGAGATGGCGGAATGCGCGCGGATCCTCCACCAGGCGACGCCGCGCTCGCTGCTCATCCTCGACGAGGTCGGGCGCGGCACCAGCACCTTCGACGGTCTCGCGCTGGCCTGGGCGATCGCCGAGCACCTGCACGACGCGGTCGGCGCACGGACGCTGTTCGCCTCGCACTACCACGAGCTTTGCGATCTCTCGCGCGAGAAGCCGCGCGCCGTAAATCTCACCATGGCGGTCACGGAGGTCGACGGCCGGATCGTCTTCCTGCGCAAGGTGGTCGCGGGGGCGGCCTCGCGTAGCTACGGGATCCAGGTAGCAAAGCTGGCAGGGCTTCCCGAGATCGTCCTGCGGCGCGCGCGGGAGATCCTCGCCAACCTCGAGGCGCAGGAATTGGACGAGGGCGGACGTCCAGCGCTCTCGGGCGCGCGGAGCCGGCGGCGAGCCCAGCTCGGCCTCTTTTCGCCACCGGCCGGGCCGCCTGCGCCGGCACCGTCGAATCCGCTCGCCGACGATCTCCGCAAGCTCGACCTGACGCGCACGACGCCGCTGGACGCCCTGCTCTGGCTTCACGAGCAGCAGAAGAAGCTCCGTGAATGAACCGGCCGGGCACCACCACGGTTACCACGACCACTGAACGGATTGTCAGACCCCTCCGCTAAGGTTCGCGTCGAGGGAGTCGTCATGGAAGCCATCCGTTTGTGGGCGTGTCCGAGCTGTCACCGGGTCCTGCGCGAGAGGAGCGTGGACGAGGTGCAGCGGCGGCACGAGGAGCTGGTTCGCGAGCAGTGCGGCACGAATCCCAGCGCGGAGTTCGTCGCGGAGGCGATGTGGCCGGCGTACCTGGCATCGTTCCGGCGCTGCCGGTGCGGAAGCCGGAAGCGCCTCAAGCCGGTATCCGCCGCTGCCATGCGGGGGCAGCTCGATCTGCACCTCGATCCGGTGGTGGTGCAATGAGCCCCGGGGCCGTCCGAAAAATTGACCGGGCGATCGGCTGTGCGACCGTCTCTGCGTGCCGTCGGGCATTGCTTGCGCGCTCGTTTGCGTCCTGTTCATTGCCGCCGCGGCCCGAGCCGAAGCGGCGGAGGGATCGGCGCGCGCACGGACCGTCGCCACCGCCGCGTCTTCAGCGGCAGCGGCGCTGCAGGCGCGGCGGCTCGAAAAAGGAAAGTCCGACTTCGAGCGCCTGAGCGCGGACGCGCGCCGGAACAAGCGTCGCGACACCTGGGAAGTGGTCATCCGCGAGCTCGAATCCGCCTTCTCCGCGGCGCCGAAGGGACCGCGGGCCGTGGAGGCTGCTGCGCTGGGTGCCCGTGCGCG
>Ga0066684_10000998_pt1 | contig 10781 bp, 16 predicted proteins | sample GraSoiAngelo_133_FD_62301 | JGI IMG/M metagenome (GOLD analysis project Ga0066684, IMG submission 62301) | Grasslands soil microbial communities from the Angelo Coastal Reserve, California, USA - 14_0929_05_20cm | ecosystem: Environmental > Terrestrial > Soil > Grasslands | place: USA... | reverse complement strand
GAGGTGGACTACCATTGAATGAGCATCGCGGCAGCGATCAGCAGCACAAAAAAGATCGGCAGCAATGCCGGCTGTACCAGCCACTCGCGAACACTGAATTTGTGGAGATTGGACATATCGGCCGCCTTTTTGTCGCGGCGTGAGCGCAACGCTCTCGGTCACGGATGACAGCCGGGGAAGCGCGCGGTGATATGGAAGGTATAGTGACGCTTCGCCGAATAACGAGGCTGGTTGCAACTCATTTATCGGGCCATGATCGAGCAGGCTTGTAATCTGATTCCGGAGTAGCCATTTACGCTTGAGCGCCGCCGGATCGCTTCAACACTTTTCCAGTTGCGCGAAGCCTTCGCTGCGCCAGATTTTGTATAGGCCAACGGCACATCGTTTTGCCGTGCGCGTCACGGGTCAGGGCAAACTACGGCCATCGAATATATGCTTCGGTGGGGTTCTGCAAGCCGGCGCGGTGCCCCCCCGTACACCGACAACTTCATCGGTCACAGCCACATGATTGAGTTTCCAAATCACAGTCGTTCATATGACCGGACGCGGCATGCCGTGCGATTTTGGGGACACGATAGCGCGATAGAGGCATCGTTTTTCATAGACGAAGGCGCGTTGAGGCGCATTCAACCAGACGCCCGTCCTGATGAGTCGGGCTTTCTGAACGCGTTCGATTCCAACCGTGATCGGATATGCGCCGCCGCTGCCAGGGTCTACGTTCGCGGAAGCAGAGGTTCTTACGACTTGGTCGCCGCTAATTTTTGAGACGAAGAACCCGTAACCGGGCCGCGCCATTTGAGATTGCGTCACAAGAAAAGCCGCGGAGTCCTCTGCGGCCTTTTGCATACGACCTCTTTCGTCAATTTCCTTAATAGCGGTCGGCCCCAATTCCTACGCTCACGCCAGGAGCGCGAAAACCGATACCGCCACGTTTTTCACCGGCGCGTCGAGTACCTTACTTTCAAACTGAAGCGGCATCACTAACTGCTTCTGGCTCAGAGCCGAACGCTTAGCATGGATGGCGGAAGCTCCTTCGTCTAGCCGCGTCCCGCCGCAGTTCGTTGTTCGTCACGCGGCGGTGGAGACTTTCAGGTCTATTGTAGCCGCCAATTCGAGTTCGATCGGGTCGCGTTCACCAGTAGCTGCACAAGCCAGCATGTTTCTTGCAATCTCGGTTCGATTGTAAGGCGTCCGCATAGCCGCCGGTAACGACTTAATTACTTGATCTAAGACGTGTCCCAAAAGCGAGAGTTCTTCCGGATAGTAGACACCGCTCCGCTCGCGCAACGTTGACGCCACTCCCCTGATAGCAATTCTCGTCGCGCTGTGGCTTGAAAACTGTCGAACCGTTTTGTCGTTGGAGGGCAGAAAAACGTCCGCCAGGCGTCGCCGATCGGTCGATTTGACGGCTGCCCGCGCCTTGGAGGGCTGGCAAAGCACCGGGGCATTGAACCCCTGCCCGCGAGTTCAACTCAAAGCATAAAGAGCCGCATTGGGGCCGGAGCAAGCTTGCGAGGGACCTATGAAAGTCCTGATCTGCGTCAACACCAGCAAGGAAGTCGGCGACGTCGACCATCTCAAGGTGTTCGCAAATGCGGACGCCGCGGAAACATGGTTCGAGGAAAACGACCGCGAGGGCGTGGCATTCGAATATGAGGTCCTGGAATGAACCGGATCGGCCGACTCGCGATCTTCGCCGTGCTGCTGATTGTCGCGCTGCTAATCATCTGGCAGGTGTTGGGGCCGCCTGGGGATGACGGGTCAATCCACTCTTAACCGCATCAAGATATTCTGGAGTTGGGCATTCGGGGCGCGTGTGTGCTGGCTTACGGCCAGCTTTAAGCGTGTGTGTGCACCGATGGCCTTAGACCCGGAAGAAATTGTCACCCTGCTGCTGCTCGCGGCGCTGGCAATCGCCTGGAATTGGAGGCTCGGGCACTGATACTCCTGCCCTAAACCGGCGCTGGGATCGCCCGTATCGCGCGGGCAGGTCTCCGGACTAGATCGATCAAGGTGAAGAACCGGAAGCATCCAGCGATGAGCCGGGTGGCGGATTCATTCGCGGGAATCTGCGGCCACCGTTGCAAACAAGCCTCTCCAAGTAGAACATCCACCGGGGCCAATACCGGGAGAAAAGCAATGAGGGTCCTTGCCGCGACACTTATCTTCCTTGTTTCAAGTGCCGCCGCCGCTCAAGAGTGCCAGACGTGCTCAATGGCCGACGCCTGCATAAAGGCGTATCTTAAGGCTACGTCGGAGGCCCAAAGCGCCACTAAGCACGCAATCCGGGATTGGAAGCAGAATCTGGACAGAAAGGCCTCCGCAGAATTGTCCAGCAGGGGCACGCTCGCATTGCAAAACACCATGGAAGGGCAAGTCCGTTCGGAGCTTGAGCGCCTGACGGAGTGCTTGGCTAAGATTAAGTAGCTGAGCTCGCCTTCATAGGCGCGAACGAGATCGCGAAACCTTCGAGCGGAACTCGATCGCCCGTCGACATTCTGAAGCAGCCGCGTCCCGTTTGAGACCTCGCTACGAGTTGTCGCGCGAGCGGTAGCGATGTTGCTGCGAAGTGCTTGCATCCTTCGAATATGAAGGCCGACTCCCTAAAAACAAACTTGCTGGAGTTGCAACAAACTGACTTCCTTGCCGAAACCGCTTGCTTCCTTCCGAAACGGGCGCAGAAACGTGGCTGTGCTGCAACACTCAGCGAGATAGCGGAGCCAACGCCCGACCAACGAAGACAAGCGCCGTGCAAATGCTGAATGTAGGCGGGTGCGCGGATGGATTCGAGCCTCACGCTCCAACCTTGATGCGGGCAGAACTCGAGCGGCGACCATGAAAGTTCGATGCATCGATGACTCGTTTCAGAGTGACGTTCTGACCGAGGGCGGAGAATACGAAGTCCGCACCGAACGCGACGACTGCTACATCCTTTCCGGCTTCGACAAAGGATTCAGCAAAAAGCGGTTTGAGATCGTGTCACAGCCGACGATCGGGTTCAGCGGTCACGGGGCTGCCGCGCGACATTGAGTTCGGGGCGCGCGCCGACGCCGCGCTGATCAAGGGCCCGATGCGACGGACCGCCGAAGACGTCATCACCATCGGCCAGGCACCGTTAAGTCGCAGCGACGCTCCTCGCGCGTGAGCCAGCGGCCGTCCCGTTCATTCGTAATAGTCTCTATGCGGCAGCGCTCTCGTGGACCGATGGTGACACCACCTGGGCCGATGCCAACCGTAGTGTCGGAGTCGAACCGCTGGCGATCGTCCCTGTCGTAGCGGTCGTCGCGGTCCCTCCCAATCTGAACATCGACGCCTTGGGCCACCTTGACGGCCTTGGCCGGAGTGACGATCGGGGCGGTCGTTAGCAACGCGGCGGCTGCCGAGACGGCAAGAGCGGTCTTCATCATGCGGGAATCCTCCCTTGCTTGATTTAGAGGTGCAACGGGCGCGACCGCCGAGGGTTCCACCTGGGGCAATGCGCCGCGCGGTGATGAAAGCTTCTGCAGGATGCGGAGTGGTCGCATTGGAGTGACCTGGAAATCTCTCGGCGCGCTCAGGTGTCCAATCACTTCGTCCGCAAGCTTCGCGACGAACTGGCGCCGGTAACTAGGAATATTCCTAGTGAGCCGAAGACCTTCACCACCAAGCACGGCACGTCGCAAAGATGAATACCGCCGCGATCGGCAAGAGGCCGCCGCCTATGTGGTCTCGCTCAACCTGAAGCGGCGCTACCTCGACGAAAGCCAGCGGGCTTATGGTGGCGTCAAAGATCGAGAACAAGATGCAAATTTTCAGGTTGATCGCAAGGCCGCTGCCAACGCTGCGGACGGCGTGCGCCGCCTGATGCCGCGCTGAATTAAGCTCGATGCGCCGCACTGCCGAGGACGTGTCGAAATGTAGCGGATCAGTTTGATGGTGGCAGGATTGTTAACTGGAAAACGGACAGTCCGAAGCGCATGTTGAGGCATGACTGAATCGTTTCACAGGGCCTGCAAATGCGGGGCGATTTATCGCCGTACCGAGTCCATGGCTGACGGTCGCGAGATCGACAGCTTCCAATGCGACATATGCGGGGAAATCCTCGAAAGCTGGAACACGGCTTGGGTCCCACACTGGCGACTCGTCGCCGGTCCGGCCAGGCCGCCCGAAGACTCTCAAACGGCCTAGGGATCGCTCCGAGAATGGCGACAATTGTCCGATGCAACAATTGCGGCGCCGAGTACAGACGCACGGAAGAGAAGTTCTTGGTACCGCACACCGGTCACGCATCCTGTAAAGTTTGCGGGACCACGCTAGAGTCTTGGTTGGAAAGCACCCACCTTGCCATCTTCGAGCTGATCAAACGTCCAGACGGAAAGCCTGATGCGGCCGTTGGCACGCCTACAGACAGGTGAATCCTACCTGCAAACAATTTCTTCGGTCAGGCCATCGATCATGAAGAAATTCGAGAGAAAGGCCGCGATGCAAAGCCAACCTCGCGACTACGGGTCCGAGATCTAAGCTGAGCACCAATTTTGCTGCACCGAAGGCAGACAGGGGCGATGCCGTCCTATCCAAGTGGGCGCGGGGAGGCTCGAAAAGATGGCGCTGAACGGCGAAGAGAGCGTATGAACTAAGGCCTTACTATCCCCCGGATGACGCCGATGCTTAAATTGATTCATTGGTTGCTAGCGCTTTTGGCGCATTCGGAAAAGCTCGCGGTGGTAGTTTCTTTCCGCCGCCGAAAGAGATAGACGGCGAACAGGAGCCGCAATCATTGCGCGAACTGGCCAAGCGGAGACGACAAGAGAAGGAGGCACGTTAAAGGCGCGCAGGAGGTGGGGAAAGGTCAGCCTGCAGCGATAACGCGCTGCACGGCGCTGGTGCCGATGCCGAGGTCACGGCAAATCTTGAGGTAGCCGTAACCCTTCTTGCGGAGCTGCCTGATGCGTTTCTCGATGTCGGGATCGATGCGAGGACGGCCCAGCGCAACGCCCTTCTTGCGAGCCCAGCGTTCAACCGCTCGCGGATGATACCGCGTTTTAACTCGCTGAAGACGCCCAGCATTTGAAACATTGCCTTGCCTGCGGTCGTCGACGTGTAGAGCCGGGGCACGGCCCCACCTGGAGGTTTATTGACGGCAAGGCCGTGCAGGTCCTCCAACGGGCGACCGCCGGGGGACCCAGTCGACCAACCCAGACCCAGGCCGGCCCGTTCCGCGCAGGTGGATGCAGCCGCCGGAACTGCCGGTTCGCTGAGGGGTTATCCGAGAGGTGACCCCGGGACCCCGGGCGCCTGGAGCGCGGCCGGCATACAGAACACTCACAAGCTGGCCGTGCTTCCATTGGCGGGGCCATTGGCGCGGAACCGCCCGCGCCTTTCAGCGTTGGGCAAACTATGGATGATCCCCAGACGAAGCACGAAATCCTGATCTTGGCGATCGGCACCATCCTGGTCGAGGCGCGTTCCTCGCAATCGCCGTGGCTATCTTGAGCCACTAGCCGGCCCACCGGGCCGCGGCTTTTATTTCGGCGCGCGCGTCTGCTTACCGAGGCCCAAACCTGCCAATCAAGAAAATCATAGTCCCCGCTCCAGGCGTAGATTTGCGCGTGGCAGGAAACACGGTTGAAGACGCCGAAATGTTCGCCCGGACCTCGATATTGTGAGACCCTACAGACCGTCCCGCACCGTGGGCAGGCAAATACTACAGTTATTGGCTGTGTCTCATTGTTCATTCCCGGAGTGTGCGCCGCGAACCGCTGTTTTGCGAGCGTGGTTTTCCTAGGTTTCCATTTCCGGTCGGCCGATCTCGCCTCGGCCTCTTCATCCTCACCCCTGCCCCGCCCGCGGTCTCATCGATGAACTCGACGCCGGATTGGTGGTGGCCGTCGATGATGTGATTGCGATAGCCCGCGCCCAAACCTCTCGGTCATCATCGGCCACAAGCTCCCCGCTACCTGCTCGCTACCTGTGACTGGTCTTCCGGTAGCTCGACCCCAGAAAATGGATGCTAAGTCTTTGGCTAGCAGCGCAGCCGCGGATCGGGCACCGCCCTCCACCGCTCGAGCACGACGTCGGTGATGTTGGCTTCCGTGACGTAGGGCATGGCGTCCTCCTGTAAAGTTCTTGATCTACGCGCAATCCAGGACTCGGGTTGACGGCCCCGAGTCCTGAATGCTTCGCAATCGCCGGTTAGATCCGCGGATCGACCAGCTCGCCCCCGTTCAGTTTGCGGGGCAGCACGAACGCGGCCGGCTTGAACTCACCCGGTCCGGCAGCATCCTGGGCGCGGGCATAGCCGGCGGAGGTACTGTATTCGGTTGCGGTGTCCTGCTTGAGCTCGATGCCGCAGACTTCCCGCGCCAGTTTAGCGTAGTGGCCTGCACCCGAAAATTCCGCACGCTGCATGGTGAGCGATCGGATCGCCATCAGCGGCGTGCCATTGAAATTCTCGAACATGAACAGGCGGCCGCCCCAGTCGGACAGATAGAGGTCGCGGATCACACGGCCGATCTTGAGGCGGTCATGTGGATTTCCGTTCGGCCCGGTGTTGAGTTTTGTAAAATCGTGTGGTCCGTCGGTAGCGGGGGAGCGATTCGAACCCTCGAGCCTATCCGCCAAGCGACTGCAGCGCGGCGCCACCTGACGGCGACAAAAGCAGCACCACCAAGCCACGACATCGAAAATAGCGTGAAGTGCGGCCTCGCTCGTCACCGCAAGTATAGCGTTTTGGCGCGACGTGGATACAGCCTTCGCGCGAAGACGACCGCGCTCAGCCGCTTGCGGCCTCTTCGGTCGGATAGACCCCGCGCAGCACTTCCTCAAAATGGTTTTTAACGGATTTGTTGCAGAGGCAGGCCCGGGCTTTGAGGGCGTCCGGGTTGCGGACCAGGATCGACCCGCGCCTGGTTTCCAGAATGCCTTCCGCCTTGAGGGTCTGGATCACCCGGCTGGTATAGCTGCGGCCAACACCGAGCAGGGTGGCGAGTTGTTCGTGCGTCAGCGGAACGTTGTTGTCGGCATCGGTGCGCTCCATCGCCGAGACGATCCATTTCGCCGTGCGCTGCTCGATCGAATGGATCGCATTGCAGGCGGTCGACTGGAAGGTCTGCGCCAGCATGCAATCCGCGTAGCGGGCGAATACGTTGCTCAGCGTCTTCGACTTCGCCTTCGCCGCGTCCAGTTTGCCGATGGCGAGCCGGGCAAACGGTCCGCCGAACTTGACCCTAATGCGCGAATAAGCCGGCAAGAATCCCTGGCTGACGATACCGCCAACGGCGCCTTCGCGGCCGACCAAGATGGTTTCGACATCGCGGCCGTCCTCATTGGCGACGAGAAAAGTCGCAAGGCTCGGACCACACGGAAAATGAACGGTGTTGACGTCGTCGCCGGGAGCATAGAGCAGGTCGTTGGCGGTTGCGTCTTCCTGCGAAAGATGCGGCGCGATCAGCGCATAATCGGCCGCGTTGAGGCGGCGCAAAAGGTTGTTGTAAGGCCGCGCATCGTTGTCAGAAGCTCCTTCGTGCCGCGCATTCATCTTGCAAATGCTCCCTGTCCGAACGCCAGCATAACCATCTGCGGCGGGAAGTTATGTTCACAAGTGTACAGACAGCAGAACGGTAAATGCGGTGGTTTCCGTTTCGGGAACCGTCCGATGTGCTGCCAAGGCGTCGGCAGGGACCGTCCTGACCAACCACTCCAATTGCAACGGATGAGATTATGGAACTCGGTTCTTCCGACGGCCGCGCCCTGCCCCGTGACATCCTGATTGTCGAGGACGATCCGATTATCGCGCTCGACTTCGAGGACAGGATCCTCGGCTTCGAAGTCACGACAGTGCGCACAGCGAGCAATGTCGCGCTTGCGCTGGATATGATCGCCGCGCGCGCGCCGGACTTTGCGTTGCTCGATGTCAGCCTGATCCGCGAGAACAGCTTTGCGATCGCCGAGCGGCTCGAAGCGCTGAAGATTCCCTACGTCTTCGTCACCGGGTATAGCGCCGACGCCACGATACCCGCGCCGTTTATGGGTAAAGCGCGGCTGCCGAAGCCCTGTCCGTCCGCGGCGCTGCAAGCAGCCCTGCGGCGCCTGACCGGCGATCCCCACAAACGTTGAGATCTATCCGAGTTTCGGATCGAGCGTGGTCGACAACAGCGTGACTTCGGCGCGCTCGCGCAGGTTCATCGTCATTTGTCCGGATGCGCCATCGATCTTGACGTGACCGGAGAACTGCGTGCCGGCCGATGGCGGCAGGTTGGTTCTGCTTGTCGAGGCCCGGCGCCTTGACGAACTTGACTTCGGGCCCAAACGTGGTGTCGAGTTCGTTCGGACGTTGACCTTCGCCGAAATATTCGAACGCTCCATCCGGCCTCTGTCGGTCGGCATAGCCGCGCGAGACTCCCTCTTCGCCGGCAATGATGATGACTAGCGGGTGCTCCTAGGGCGTTATGATCCCGTCCTGTTGGCCCCCTCTTACCGACGTCCTAGAGCCTAAGCTGGTGAGCGCGGGCTCGTATCTGTTCGTCCGTTGGATATGCCACAGGCTGCCTCCGTCAGGTTTCGAGTTCCTTGCGCACCGCGGTTGCCGAATTGCCAACCTTTTCGACCAGCTTGCGAAGCTGCTCTTTCTGATCCTGAGTTCGCGGGCCCAGTACCTTGCTTCGTGGGGGTCATGCGCATTGATCTTGATGCGAAGGGGCGTTTTCCTCTTCGTCAGATTGTTCACGCGTCACCTCCGGGAGGGGCGCAGCCTCACCCTTGGGGCTTTGGGGGGCTTGAGGCGAGGCCGTGCAGGCCACTATCGAGTACCTGAACGAACAATTCTGCAGGCCCGCTGGAGTTCCTGTGCCCTTGTTCTTCCGAGAAACAGCCACGCCTCAGATGAAGGGCTTGCCACCGGTCACAGCAACCGTCGTTCCCGAGGTATAACTCGAAGTGGATCAGCGAGCATCACATAAGCCGTCGCCAGTTCGGCCGGTTGCCCTGCCCGTTTCATCGGGACCTGCTTGCCAAAATTCCTCACCGCGTCCTCCGGCATCGTCGATGGAATGAGCAGGGTCCAGATCGGTCCGGGCGCCACAGCATTGGCGCGAATTCCCTTTGCTGTCAGCATCTGGGCGAGGCCGCCGGTAAAGTTCTGGATCGCTCCCTTGGTGGTCGCGTAGGCGAGCAGAATGGGATTTGGCATGACCGAGTTAACGGAGGCGGTATTGATGATGGCGCTGCTTGGCTTCATGTGAGGCACGGCGGCCTTCGTCAAATAGAACATCGCGTGGATGTTGGTCTCGAAAGTCCCCTGCCATTCCACATCGGTCATGTCGTCAATGTCCTTGAGCGTTGCCTGCCGGGCCGCGTTATTGACCAGGACGTCGATGCCGCCGAATTCGTCGACCGCTGGAACGCCGCTTAACGCGCCGGCAGTTTCCGATCTATCCAACTCGGACTAAGGCGGATCGGCGCGCTCGCCATCGAGACCTTGCTTGGCCCTACATGCCGAAACTAACGGCCATACCTACGATGCAAAGCGCCATAGCCGAGGTGGATAACCAGCCCAGCCAATAGAGCCATCCCTCGATTACTAGCTCACCCATCACCTTCTGCCTGCGCACCAGGAGCATAAGCATTGCCATAACAGGTGCGGCGAGGACGCCGTTGATGACGGCGCTCCAATAGAGGGCTTTGATAGGGTCGAGGGCTGTGAAGTTGAGCGCGATACCCAGGCCACCGGAGAGAGCCAGAACAGCGTAGAAGGCAATGGCATGTTTGGGTTTGCGCGCCAGTCCGACAGGCCATTTCTTGCCCTCGCCGATCGCATACGCAGTTGAACCTGCTAACACTGGAATAGCTAGAAGGCCGGTTCCGACGATCCCAAGCGCAAAGACCAATTCAGCAAATGCACCTGCGACCGGCTTCAGCGCCTGAGCGGCCTGAGCTGACGATTGAATATCTGTAATGCCTTTTGCGTGGAGCGTAGCGGCGGTCGTCATGATGATCGCAATCGCGATCAGGTTCGAGAACGCCATCCCGATTAATGTGTCTAGCCGGATGCGACGAAACTCGACTTCGTGATCGGAGCTATCCTGTTTCAGCGGTTTCTTGTTTCTGTCAATCCGCTGCTCTTCGGCTTCCTGCGACGACTGCCAGATGAAAAGATAGGGAGAGATCGTTGTGCCAAGTACCGCGACGAGGGTCGTGAGAAAGGCAGCGTTCCAGGTAATCGTCGGAATGATGAGACCCTGGATCGCCTCTCTCCACGGCACCTGCACAACGGCAAGCGCAATGACATACGCGAAAAGGCAAAGCGTCAGCCATTTCAAAATGGTGACGTAGCGGTTGTAGTCGAAGAAGATCTGGGCCAGCACCGACAGCGTGCCCAAGAGGACAACATGTAATATTACGGGTCCGCCGATCAGAAGCTTTGTGGCATCGGCCATGGCGCCGAGGTCGGCCGCAATGTTGATCGTATTGGCAATAGAAAGCAGAACGATCAGGAACCAGATTGTCGGCGAAGGAAAATTTCGGCACACATTACCTGCGACGCCGTGTCCGGTAATCCGTCCAATGCGTCCCGAGATTTCCTGGATGGCGACCATCAAGGGGTAACTCAGTAGCATAGTCCAGCCAATACCAAATCCGAGCTGTGCGCCCGCCTGACTATAAGTGCCGATGCCGGATGGATCGTCGTCGGATGCGCCGGTAATGAGTCCGGGCCCTAGCCGCGCCAAAACTCCCTTTCTGCCGTTGTTATTGCCCGTGTTGTCAGCCGTCGTTTTCATTGCAGCCCTCGCGCAATGAAGCGATCG
>Ga0066684_10000990_pt1 | contig 10807 bp, 7 predicted proteins | sample GraSoiAngelo_133_FD_62301 | JGI IMG/M metagenome (GOLD analysis project Ga0066684, IMG submission 62301) | Grasslands soil microbial communities from the Angelo Coastal Reserve, California, USA - 14_0929_05_20cm | ecosystem: Environmental > Terrestrial > Soil > Grasslands | place: USA... | reverse complement strand
GAGCGGGCGATGCGGGGTCCCGCCAGCGCGGTCCCCAGGACGGCGGCCAGCAGCGCGATGGCCAGCGCGGCGGCGCCCGCGAGGCCACGCGGCGTGTGCACCGCCCCGGTCAGCGCAACCACTTCGAGCGCGGCCAGGAAAACGGCCACCGCCGCCAAGTCGCATGCCTTGTCGATGACGATGGTCGCCAGAGCCGAGCCGGCCGGAATGCGATGCCTCCGCCATAACCACCATGCCCTCGCCGCATCACCGGTTCGGATCGGCATCACGTAGTTGAGCAGGCCGCCCGCCGCGTTCATCGCGAAGGCCCTCACCATGCCGACCGGCGCGAGCGGGCGAAGGAGCAGCAGCCAGCGGCGAGCCCTGATCGCGCTGGTGATGAGGAACAGCACGATCATCAGCGCGACCGCCCACCAGCTGTGGACCCGGGCGTGAGACAGGATCTCGGGCAGAGAGACCGTGCGAAGCCACAGCACGAGCAGGGCCACGCCAAAGGCTGTCTGTAATGCAAGGCGGAGCCGGCGGTTCACGCGATCACCTCAACCTCAGACGTTTGCCCGATGAGAATCCAGCGCTGAGCGAACGCCCAGAAGGCGAAGAGGAATCCGACGAAGACGATGGTCCCGCCGTAGTCGTGGAAGAGGACAGCGGGCGCAACCCCAATCGTCGCGGCGATCGCCGCCACCGCGGAAACCCGCATCAAGTTCAGCAGCATCGTGGCTGCGACCCCTATACACGCCACCTGAACGCGACCTTCGAGCGTGTGGCCGCCACGCAGGCCGGTGACCAGGCTCACGCCGAACAGGATCAGGCTCTGCCAGCCGATGCAGTTCCAGGAGATGAACAGCGTGTGCATGGAGCCCGCGCCATCCCACACGACGAGATGACTTCCAGATGCGGCCGCGTGGATGCCCGCCACGCCGAGCAGGCTCACGACCATGCGCGACTCCGTCGGCACAATCGACTGCAGTGGGTTGTTGGCGCCGAGCTGCATCGCCCATGCCGTGAGCAGATCGTCGAACGTGGTCACGAGCGGAAGCACCATGAGGAGCGCGCATGTGAGCGCGATCAATGTGAGGTTCACGTTGTCTCGGTCGCGCGGTCTCATCTGCGTCGCCTGACCAGGCGGGTCACGAGCAAGGGCACTACGGCCACCAGGCCGATGAGGCCGAGCAGAGCCTCGGGCACGATGATGCTCGGCGGCACGATGCGCGTATCGCCCACGCCAACCGGGCCGTCGTAGACCATCGACGGCTTCCCACCCGTGTTGTGAGTGAGCGTGACGGTGACGCACAGGGATCCACCTGGTGCGATCACCAACGGGATCTGGCTCCCGCTCGTGCTGACGGTGAATGGACTCGTCGTGTTGGCACCGTTCCCGCCGTAGGTGGTTGACCACGTGGTTCCGGCGTTCGGCATAGTGGCGACGAATCCGGCGCAGCTCGACGTCAGCGAAACGCCGGCCGTGATACTCACCGTGTCAATGGTGTTGCCCGTGCCGCCCGTCCAGTACATCGTGAAAGTCCACACACCGGCTGCCACCGTCTGCGCGGGGAGGTTGCTGAAACCCCAGGTGTTGGCGACGCCGCCAGCGGCCGACTGGATCTCGCATCCGGGGTTCTGGGTCCCCGCGTTCTGGTCCATGGTGTTGGGGGCGGTGCACGCCGACGCTGGACCGGTTCCGTGCAGGTACAGCGGGTTGCCGGCCGCGCTGACCACGGGCGCATGCGTGGAAGCCAGCGCCAGGCCGCCCAACATCAGGCCGAGCAGACCGACGATGAGCCAACCCAGCCAGCGCCGGCGCGCCATCGGCCGCGCGGTTGGAGAGGCCGGCAGCCGCGCCGCAGGCGCGCTCCATCGCTGCTCGCTGGGGCGCCGGCCCCTCAGCCAGCGACGCAGCAGGTACAACCGGCGCAGGTGACGCACCTGGTCCGTGACGTGGCCCGTCTTGGGCGTGCGGAACCAGGGTCCCTCATCCTTGCTGATCAGTCCCTTCAGCGCGGCCCAGCCCTGGAACGGGACGAGCGCGAAGGAGAGGACCAGCGCACCGAAAACTCCCTGCACGTCGCGCAGCGGCGCCTCCTCCAGGATCAGCCCACCGAGGTTCATGAGCGGCAGGGCGAACACGTTGGAGAAGATCAGCGACCATCCGAGAAGCGCGGTCCATCCCGGAACGTGGGTCCGAAACACGAGCTCCGAGATGAGCCAGCTGATCGAGCCGGCGACGAACAGGGCGGCCTGCAGGTAATAGGTCGAGTCGTAGACGAACTCGAGCTTCTCGATGGGCGTGACCAGCGGCGATCCCATGATCGGCAGGAACCACTTGCGGACGTTATGCGTATGTCCCTCTGCCCAACGCATCCGCTGCCGCGCCAGCCGCGCGAACGTGCTCACGCATTCCGCGGGAGTCTCCGCCCACGGCGTGTAGATGACCTTGTAGCCGCGTGCGTAGAGCTTGAGGGTGAGCTCCCAGTCCTCCGTGATGCTCGTGCCCCAACCCACGTCGCGAAGCACGTCGGCCCGGATCATGTAAGCCGTGCCTGCGATCATCTTCAGCGCGCCGATCGCGTCCTGGAAGGGCCGTTCGATCATGTAGCTGCCTGAGTACTCGGCACGCACCGCCTCGGTGAGCCAGCTCTCCGACTTGTTCAGGACGTGCCACTGGTAGCTCTGCACCGCGGCGACCTCGGCGCGGCGCTTGACCTTGCCAGGCTCCGATGGAGGTTCGATTCTGCCAAAGGCGGCCTCGAATCGCCGGATCGACGTGCCGTCGCTGACGCGATAGAAGAGGGGCAGCAGGCGCTCGATCGAGTCCGCAAATGGGACGGAGTCGGCGTCGAAGACGACGACGTATTCAGCGCGCGGGTCCATCACTTTCAGCGCTTCGCTGAGCGCGCCGCCCTTGTAGCCGGTGCGGCTCGTCCGATGCAGGATCTTGAAACGCGGCTGGTTGCGCCAGCCCTCCAGGATTTGGACTGACTCGTCGGTCGAGTCGTCGACGACCACGACCTCGTACTCCGGATACTCGAGCTGTGCCAGCGCGTTCAGCAAGCGCTCGATCACACGCTTTTCGTTGTAGGCGGCGACGTGGACGGAGACGAACGGGTGGTAGCCGAGGTCAACGTGATACCCGTTGCCGTTGCCGTTGATGCGGTTCGTCCCATTCCCGTTGGCCTTGGTGCCGCCACCCCGGGGTCCCGCGCCGACGAGCGTAGTGAGCAGCACCATCGCGGTGCTCAGGTAGTACTTGACCGCGTAAGCGAAGAAGATCGCTCCGAGGAACAGGCCGGTGAATGCAAATCCATAGGCGACCCAGTCCGCACCGCTTCGGATCTTGGACTGAACGACGAGGTCGGAGAAGCCGTGGACGATGGCGATGAGCGGGATGACGCCCACCACGAAGGCGAGGATGAGCACGGTGTTGAGGAGGAAGCTCCAGAGAAGAGAGGTGAGGCCTGAGCCGCGGTCCGGCCGCGGCCCGATATGCCGCCCCGGATCTTCTCCCGACGCCATCAGTCCGTGCCCTCGAAATACAGGTCGGCGCTGAGCTCCGCGCTGTCGAATCGCCGGTGTCCACCAGGCGTCGTGACCGTGGCGTGAAGGCGGCCGCGGCGGACGGCCCGGTTGAGCGTGGGCTGGCTGACGCCGAGCAGGCGGGCCGCCTCCCCGGTGGTCAGAAGGCGGGCGCCGTCAGGTTCGTCGAGCAGGCCGGCCGCGAAGGCCTCGATGTCTTCAGAGCGAAAGCGCCGGTGGCCGCCCGGGGTGATGAGCGCCGGGTGGAGAAGGCCTTTGGCCACGGCACGGGAAACTGTCGCCTGGCTTACGCCCAGGCGGGCTGCTACATCCTTCGAACTGATCAATCTGTGCAAGACGTTGCTGGAGCAACGCATCATATGCGGATCGCAGTCCCCTGCAGCCGGCTAAGGGCTTGGGATTTCAAGAACGGCGCAGGCACTTCGTCGTTGAAAATGTGCAAAGATCGACCAACCCCTTCGAGGATTTCGTGCCAGACTTTTGACTGCGCTGTTGTGCGCGCTGGCCTTCAGAAAGGAATTAGCGACTTCATCTTCACTTAGAACCTCACCCCCCGCAGCCAAGCTCGGAGCCGGTGTCGAGAAATCGCCCGGCCCGAGCCTTTTTTATGGGTATTTGATCCCTTCCCCACTCGCTGGGGAAGGTGGCCCCGCCGCGCAGCGGCCGGGCCGGATGGGGAGTAGCGAGCCTATTTGAGGCCGTCCGCCCACTCATGCAAAGCCTCTCGCCACGGTCGCAGCGGGCGGTACCGAATGGTCGCGAGGCAGCCGTTGAGCGGCCTGCGCGCCGGGGTCGGATAAGCCTCGCTGCTCACCGACTCCACCGTCTCCGAGCGGCCGAACTCCTCGAGCGTAGCCCGCGCGAAACTGTCAAAACCGGAGCAGCCTTCATTTACGGTGTGGACGATGCCCGCCGCGCCCTGCTCGGCGAGCTCGAGCGCAGCGGCGGCGAGGTCTTTGGCGTAGGTCGGGTTGACCATCTGGTCAGAAACGACGCGTAGCGGTTGACCCGATCGCGCTCGCTCCAGGATCCGCATGGGAAAGCTCTGCGGCCCGCCAAACACCGCTGCGGTGCGCATCACCAGGACCTGGGCTCCTACCTCGAGCACGTGGCGCTCCCCCGCCAGCTTGGAGCTCGCATAAACGGAGAGAGGCGACGGTTCGTCGGCCTCGGTATAGGGCTCGTCATGTTTGCCGTCGAAGACGAAGTTGGTCGAGAAGTGGACCAGCGCCGCGCCATGGCGGCGGCAGGCGGCGGCCAGGATCCGCGGCCCTTCGGCGTTGGCTGCGTACGCTGCGTCTGACTCGGACTCGGCGCGGTCCACCGCGTTGTAGGCGGCGCAGTTGAAGACCACTTCTGGTTTGCGCTTTCCGATCAGTCGCTCCACCTCGATCGCGTCGGTGATCGAAGCCTGGGCATGACCGACGCCGCTATCCGGCCCGAGGACGTGCACGAGCTCCAGGCCAAGCTGTCCGTGGGCGCCAAAGACGAGAGCTTTCAGAGTGTGGCTTCGTCAGCCTGCGGCGCGGTCTGCTCCGAAAGCAGTGCCGTGATCTCGGACTCTGGAGCGGGCCTGCCGACCAGGAAACCTTGCGCCGCGTCACAGCCCGCTTCGATCAGCACCGCCTCCGCCATCCGGTTCTGGAGACCTTCCGCCACCACCCGCAGCCCCAGGTTGTGACCAAGGCCGACGGCCGAACGAACGATGGCGCCTGAGTCCGCGTCGCTCCCCAAAGCGGAGACGAACGAGCGGTCGATCTTGATCTCGTTGACAGGCAGGCGCATCAGGTAGAGCAGCGACGAGTAGCCGGTGCCGAAATCATCGAGGGCGAGGCGGACACCGATCTCATGCAGTCGCTGCAGGGCCTTCGCGGCAGCGGCGGCCATCGCCACGCCTTCGGTGATCTCGAGGGTGAGTCGGCCCGGGTCGACTTTGAAGTTGCCGAGTGCACGCGCGACCATCTCCTCCAGCGAGTGGTCCTCGATGTTCCGCGGCGATACGTTGAGCGACACGCCGACATCGATTCCTTCTTCGAGCCATTTGCAAAGCTGGGCGAGCGCGGAATCGATGACCCATGCCGTGAGCGGATGAATGATGCCCGTTTCTTCGGCCATCGGTATGAAGCGGTCCGGCGGCATCAGGCCGTCACGCGGATGGTTCCACCTGACGAGCGCCTCGACGGTGTGCACGGCGCCGGTCGCCAGAGTCACCTGCGGCTGGTAGTGGAGCACCAGCTCGCCCTGCGGGATGGCGCGGCGCAGCTCGCCGGCAAGGCCTGACCGCCGCAACGTCTGGGCCTCCTGCTCAGGCTGGTAGATCGCGTATCCGCCGCCTGACCGCTTGGCGACGTACATCGCAACATCCGCGCGGCGCAGCAGCGTGCCCGGATCATCACCGTGCACCGGGTACATCGCGATCCCGATCGAAGCGCCGGTCTCGACCATCTGGTCAGCGATGGCAAACGGACCCTCGAGGGAGGCCAGGATCTTGCGTGCCGAGGCAACCACGTCCTCCGGGTGCCGGGCGTCCGTGGTCAGCACGGCAAATTCGTCGCCACCCAGCCGCGCGATCGTGTCGGTCGCGCGCAGGACGCCGCGCAGGCGCGCCGTCACCTCCTGCAGGAGACTGTCGCCGCGGTCGTGGCCAAGGGCGTCGTTGATGTCCTTGAAGCGATCGAGGTCGAGCAGCAAGACTCCGAACATCTTTTGATTGCGCCGGGCCGCCAGCAGTGCCTGGCGCAGGCGGTCACCGAACAGGCTTCGGTTGGGCAGGCCGGTGAGTGCGTCGTGGAGGGCCTGGTATTCGAGCGCGTCGGTGTGCGCCTTGCGCTCCGAGATATCGCGCAGCGTCGCGATGAACATATGACGTGAGCCGATCTGCATCGAGCTGACCACGAACTCGAGCGGGAAGAGACTTCCGTTCTTCCGCTTGCCCATCGTCTCGTGGGCGCCGCTCACAGGCATGTCGACGTTCAGCCGGCGCTGGAGGTAGTTGTCGAACGCGCTGCGATGCGTCGTCGCGATGAGGATCGCGGCCTGCTCTCCGATCAGGTCTTCTTCCGAATATCCGAACAGCCTCGTGACGGCTGGATTGGCGGACTCGATTACGCCGGTCGGGTCGATGGTGGCCAGGCCGTCCGAGACGTTGTCGAGCACCGAACGCATCCGCTTTTCGCTTTCCTGCAGCGCGACCTCGGCGCGCTTGCGCTCGACGAACTCGCCGATCTGCGAGCCGACGTCGTTCATCACCGCGACAAGTCCATCGTCGAGCTCGCGCGCCGCCCACGTATGGAGGGAGATCATGCCGACGACGCGGCGGCCGCTGCGCACCGGGAAGCCGACGATGCCGTGGAGTCCGACGGCGAGAGCGGCTGCGGAGCGGGCCGACGGATCGCCCGACAGGTCGGGCATCGCGACCGGCGCGCCCGATTCCCAAACGCGCCCGGCAAGCCCCTCGCCGCGACGGTAGTTGACCTGTGCCGCGCTGGCCTCATAGGCCGTCGTGTCGCGGCCTGGCCTCTTCCATGCAGTCACGAAGTGCATCGCCTCGCGTTCGTTGTCGACCTCCCAGTACTCGGCGAGCTCCCAGTCGAGCGTCCTGCACAGACCCTCGAGGACTCCGGGGGCAGCCTTGTCCCATCCAGGAGATGTGACGAGCGCCTGGGTGACGGCGAACCGCGCAGCCTGAAGGACCTCAGCGCGTTTCCTGTCGCGAATGTCCACGGCGACGGTCTGGAAATACTGCGGCTTGTTGGCGAAGTCACGGACAAGGCGCATCGTCAGGTCGACCCACACGTGCTCACCGTCTTTGCGCGTGTAGCGCTTCTCGATGCGGCGGCCCTCCTCCTCGCCCGCGAGCATGCTGTGCATCGCGTCGCGCAGCGCAGCGGCGTCGTCGGGGTGCGTGATGTCGAGAAGCGCGAGCGTGCGCAGCTCGACGTCGCTGTAACCGACGAGGTCGCAGAACGCGGGGTTGACCGTCGTGATCCGGCCATCGAGACCGGTGAACGCCATGCCGGCCTGCGCCTGCTCGAAAAGGGTACGGAAGCGGGTCTCGCTCTCGTGCTCGGCCGCCTCGGCGCGCAGCTTCTCGCTGATATCGGTGACGAGCGTCAGCTGTTGGTTGCGCCTGGTGGTCAACCGATGAATGGCCACATCGAGCGACACGCGCCGGCCCGACTTCGTGACCATCGTCGACGTGTAGCGTGCGGGAGCCTCCTCACCGGCGATACGTCGGGCGAGGTTGACGCGATACATCTCCTGGTCCTCGGGCGCGGCGAGCTCGATCATGGACGGCATTGCGGCCAGCTCTTCGCGTGTGTAGCCGGTGAGCTCGACGTAAGCGTCGTTGCCCACGACAAAGCGCCCGTTCTCGGTGATCATGATGCCCTCGCCGATTTCGCTGAGCGTGGCGAGCAGCGAGCTCTGGCGCTCGACCTGGACGCCGAGGTCACGCTCTACCGACCGGCTGGTCAGCATTGCGAGAATTCCGAGGCCGATCAGAAGTAGGGTCCAGATGACCACGGCGCTCAGAGAGGTCATGAGCTGGGTGACGGCGTAGACCCACAGCGCTGCCAGGCCGAGGATGGCGATGCCGAACACGTAACCGAAGTGACGCGAATGCATTCCGACCTCGAAATGGAGGAACACGGTCGCAAAGCTCACGGCGGCCAGCGGGGGGAGGTCGTCACCGAGCCAGCGCCCCGCCGTCCCCATCACGAGCACGGTCAGGACGGTGGCTATCACCATGACCGGGATCTGGACCCGGAGGCTCGAGCCTATCGGCGAAGCCTTTATCCACACCGCAAAGGCGGCAAAAACCACCCCGATGCCGATGAGGATCGCCTCCTGGCGGACCACGCCGGCTGGTGGGCTGGCTTCCCAGATCCGGTAGGCGACCGCGCCTATGACTGCGGCGACGGCCACTCCATTGACCAGGGGCAGGGTCCACGGCCGGGAGGGCCGCGCCAGGCCGATCGCAGCCCATGCGGCACCGAACAGAGGATCGGCGGCCGGCGCCGGGGACACGCTCAGCTCTTTAGCCAACTCAGAGAACGATAACGGTCGGGACCCTGATTTGAGTTCAAATCGAGCGCCGGCCGACCGTCAGCCGGGTTACTTGCCGCCCTTGGTCTGAGGTCTCTGGGGAACGGTTCGCTTGAGGGGTGGCCTGCGGCCGGCGTGGAGGGGGTTCACCTTGTCCCCGTCGCCGTCTTTGCCCGCGCGGCTGGCCCGCCCCGCTGTCGCATGGAGGGTGCGCAGCTTAGCCAGGCGCTCCTTTTTGGCCGCCAGGGCGGTCTTGAGAGCCTCGGAAAGCTGGGTGTCGTTCATCGGGACGACGCGGAGCCGCGCTTCCAGCTCCAGGACCTCAACTTCGGCCCTTGTCAGTTCGAGATCGATCGTTTTGGACACTGTCATCCTCTTATATACGTTTCAAAGCTACTGAACCCAATAACTACCCCGCAAGTCGCCAAGTTATGCCTTTATCCGCACTGGGCCCCGATTACGACGGTCGCTTGAGTGAGCCGCAGTACGTCAAAGGAGCGCAAAAGCTCTGATCCGTGACCGACACCTTCCTCTCACGACTTCACCGCGCACGTAATGCGGATGGGAAGTCTAAACAGAACTTGACGAAACTAAGCGGGTCTTCTGTTATCGATTTCAGCAGGTGCTACGCCGGCCCAGCCAGGCAAGACACGGAATTCGCCTCGCTGTATCCAACGGTCCATTTTGACTGTGGAAATTCAGCTTCGCTGAGCCCAACGGAGCCAAAACAGGAGCCAGCTCAGTCCAACGAGATCGCGTTGCGCAGCTTGTCGAAAAAGCTCTTCGGCACCTTCTCGGGCTTGCCGGTCAGGCCCCCGACCTTGCGCAGCAGAGCCTTCTGCTCCGGGTCCAGGTCTTTCGGGATGACGACTTGCACGACGACGTACTGATCGCCGCGCCGCCCACCTCGCACGTCCGGCATGCCCCGGCCCTGCAGCCTGAAGGACTGCCCATTCTGGGTGCCGGCGGGGATCGCGATCTCGACCGGCCCCTCGAGGGTCGGGATCTGGATCCGGTCCCCAAGCGCCGCCTGGACCATGTTCACGCGCAGCTCGAAGATGATGTCCTGGTCGTGGCGCGCAAGCTCGGCATGGGCCTTGACACGAAGCACCACATAGAGGTCGCCGGCCGAACCGCCGCGGAGGCCGGCCTCCCCCTCCCCGCTGATCCGGATCTGTGACCCGCTGTCGACGCCTGCAGGGATCTTGACCGCCAGTCGCTTGGTCTTCTGGACCCTGCCCTGGCCGCGGCACTGAGTGCAGGGGTTCTTCAAGATTCGCCCCGCGCCACCGCAGGTCGGGCATATCGCCGTCGTGACGACCTGGCCGAAGAACGACTGGGCAGCGCGCCGGATCTGGCCCGAGCCACCGCATCCCGGACAGGTCTCCTGGCCGGAGCCGGGTTCCGCCCCGCTGCCCGTGCATCGGTCGCATGTGAAGGGTCGCGCCACCTCGATCTGCTTCTCGATTCCTGTGAAAGCTTCCTCGAACGTGATCATCAGGTCGTAGCGAAGGTCGTCACCCCTGTTCGAGCGCTCGCGCCGCGCTCGGGCGCCGAAGCCGCCGCCGAAGAACGTGTCGAAGATGTCCGCGAAGGGCATGTCAGTGAAATCGACGGCCGGTCCGGCCGCGCCCGCCGCAGCGTGACCGAACATGTCGTAGCTGCGCCGGCGCTCGGGATCGGACAGTACGGAGTAGGCCTCGCTCGCCTCTTTGAAGCGCGTGTGCGCCTCCATATCGTCCGGGTAGCGGTCGGGGTGCGAGTCCATCGCGATCTTGCGAAACGCTCGCTTCAGCTCGTCAGGCGAAGCCTGCCGGCCGACGCCGAGCACCTCGTAGTAGTCGCGCTTGACCGCCACTGGTTGTTAGGAGTCGTCGTCCGAGCGCGCCGGCGGCCGCGCGAGCTTGACGAGCGCCGGCCGCACCACGCGGTCGCGGATCCGATAGCCGCGGCGTAGCTCGGAGACCACGGTGTCCTCCGGGTGCTCACTCGACTCCTCGTGGCCGACCGCCTCGTGCAGCTTGGGGTCGAAACGCGCACCGACCGAATCGATCGGCTGAAGGCCGTGTGTGCCGAGGACCTCTTCGAGCTTGCGCACGCTGAGCTGCAGGCCCTTGACCCACGACTCGTCGATGCCGGCAGGCCTGTGCTCCAGCACCTTTTCCAGGTCGTCGAGCACCGGCAGCAACCGCGCGATCAGCTCCGCCGAAGCGTGCTGGATGGTCTC
>Ga0066684_10000983_pt1 | contig 10839 bp, 7 predicted proteins | sample GraSoiAngelo_133_FD_62301 | JGI IMG/M metagenome (GOLD analysis project Ga0066684, IMG submission 62301) | Grasslands soil microbial communities from the Angelo Coastal Reserve, California, USA - 14_0929_05_20cm | ecosystem: Environmental > Terrestrial > Soil > Grasslands | place: USA... | reverse complement strand
TTTCCCCGCCTAATTCGCCTTTAAACGCGCAGCCAACCAATCCGCCCCGCCGGGCGGCCGCACTTATGTCGGCGTGGCTGCGCGATCTGGTCATCTCGCTGGCAATTTCGGCGTTCATTATCGTTTTTCTCTACCAACCGGTGAAGGTCGAGGGCACCAGCATGATGCCTTCGCTCGACGATCAGGAGCGTATTTTCGTCAACAAGTTTGTTTACAGGCTGGAGTCAATTCAGCGCGGCGATATTGTCGTGTTCCGTTATCCGCGCGATCCCTCGAAGAGCTTCATCAAACGGGTCATTGGACTGGCGGGCGATCGCATCCGAATCGAAGCTGGGCAGGTGTTCGTCAACGGTGAGCCGCTGGAAGAAGACTACGTTCCCCGCGCCTATGCCGACGAGCGCTCCTATCCCGAGCAGGTGGTGCCAGACAACAGCTATTTTGTTCTCGGGGATCACCGCACGATGTCGAACGATAGCCGGGATTTCGGTCCGGTTGCCGCCAGCTACATCTATGGCAAAGCGGTCTTTGGCTACTGGCCCATGGACAAAATGGGAAGAGTGCATTGAGGCTGCCGATTCCCAAAAATTCTTCAAACTGACATTCGGCGAAAACACTGAACAAATATTCGCTTGCACTACTCATTTTTTCTCTAGGGTTTTTCACTGATTGTCATTTTCAGTGACTCGATGTATTTTGCCCCGCAGTTTCCGTCTCTATCTTAAAAACTAAATAGCTAGCCAGCAGCAGGAACTGCACCTCCGAGTACGCAGTTGTGTGCGGTCCAGCCTTCCGTCTTTGTCTGCCTGCCGGTCGCGGTGGAGGACCAAATGAGATTTTGGCTGTCTCTCTTCGTGTGGGTTGGTGTAGCACTCGGGCAAGTTCCTCAATCGAAACACGTTTGGCTGATCACGGAAGAAAACCACAGTTACGAGAGCGTGATCGGAAACTCGAGCATGCCCTATTTCAATTCTCTGGCTAAGAAATATGGGCTGGCGACACAATACTACTCACCGCTGCACAATTCTCTCTCTGCATTGATGTGGGTAGTCGCGGGGCAGACGGTCACCGCCGACAACAGCACAACCGCGTGCTTCACCTCCAACAACGTGGTTCGGCAGGTACTGGCGAAAGGGATGAGGTGGAGATCGTATCAAGTGGATTTGCCGTATGCGGGCTTTCAGGGGCTCTACAACCTGAATTATGTCCGGCGGCATAATCCGCTAATCGACTTCAGCGATTCCTGCACGGCTGGGCAGCGGGTGAATTCCGTCCCCTACACGCAATTGGCGACCGACATTGCCGACCATGCTACCCCGAACTATGCGTATATTACGCCGAATGTGAATGAAGACTCGCATGACGGCACTTTGGGCGAAGCCGATCAATGGCTTTCCCAGAATCTTCCTGCAATTCTTAAGCTCCCGGAATTCAAGCCCGGCGGTGACGGATTACTGTTCGTAGTGTTTGATGAAGGCGATCTGTTCACCGACAACCGCTGCTCTTCGCGGGTGAACTTGAGATGCGGCGGGCGGATCGCAACACTGGTCATCGGGCCACAGGTGAAGCCAGGGTATCACTCCAGCGTGCTCTATTCGCACGCCAACCTGCTACGCACAGTTTGCGATGCGATGAGCTTCACTTCATGCCCCGGGGCAGGCGCTCTTGCTGTCCCAATGTCCGATTTCTTCAACAAGGTGAAGATAAGCACGCCACCAGGCCAGACTCAAGTCGCTTCCCCTGTGCGCGTTGCAGCTACAACCAGCAATAGCAGCCCTGTGTATGCAATGCAGGTCTACATCGACGACGCGCTGAACTACCACACCAGTGGTTCTAAAGTCGATGCTTCCCTGCCCATCACCTCGGGAAAACATCATATCGTGGTTCAGTCCTGGGATACGGCCGGCGGGATTCACAAAAGCGGAGTGGATGTGAACGTCCAGTCGGAGGCGGTGATCGTCACTTCGCCAGTCACGAAGTCCGTAGTATCGTCCCCGGTCCCCATTCAGGCGAGCGCTGGCGGTCAGAGCCCGGTCCGCAGCATGTTAGTGTATGCGGACGGGAGCCTTCGATATCAAAACAGCGGCGATTCGGTAAATACCAGTTTGTCGCTGACCCCTGGCCCGCATTCGATGATAGTGGAGGCGCGTGACGACTCAGGTGGCAGCGCTAGTAAGAGTCTCAGCGTAGCCGTAGCGACACCAAGCGTCTCGATCAAGATACCCGCAGCAAATGCCTCTGTGTATTCACCAGTGCAGGTGTTTGCAACGACAGTTGATCCAAAGCCTATTTATGCCATGCAGGTGTATCTCGACAATGCATTGCATTATGAATTCAGCGGGAATGGGATAAACGCAGCTTTGCCCATGCCACTGGGCCAGCATTACATGATGGTGCAAGCGTGGGATGCCGCTGGAAGGATTTACAAAAAAAGCATACAACTCGACGTGCTGCCGATAGTGGTCACGGTTTCGTCCCCGGCGCCCAACTCGACTGTCGTTTCTCCGGTCCATGTTCACGCTTCTGTACCCAGCGCGAGCACTGCGTTCACGATTCAGGTTTACGTCGATGACGGGTTGCAATACCAGCAGAACGGCAAAACTCTCGATGCTTACCTGAAGATGGGAACCGGCAAGCACCACATTGTGGCCAAAGCCTGGGATAGCGGTGGAGGGACTTGGACCACGGGTGTGTACGTGACCGTGAAATAGCGAACACTCGTATGGCGCGAGTATTCTTGCCCGCATTTGTCAATTCGCGGGCGCTGGCACGGAATTCTCATGGCTGAATTTCTACATCCCTGCTAGAATCTCCAAAATCCACTCCCTGGAGCATTGATGCAGGCTATCCTTGCGCTGGAAGACGGGCGCGTCTTCCGCGGCAAAGGCTACGGCGCCAAAGGCGAATGTTCTGGCGAAGTCGTTTTTAATACTTCCATAACTGGCTACCAGGAAATTTTCACTGACCCTTCTTACTGCGGCCAGATTGTAGTTCTCACCAATCCTGAAATCGGAAATTACGGCACCAATTCTGAAGACAACGAAGCCACGCGGCCCTATATCGAAGGCCTGATCGTGCGCGAGTTCTCGAAAGTCAGTTCTAACTGGCGCTCGCAGCAAGTGGCTGAGGAATATCTCGAACAATTCAGGATTCCGGTCCTGGCGGAAATTGATTCGCGGGCGCTTGTGCGTCATCTCCGAGATCACGGCGTGATGCGAGGGGTTATTTCAACGTTGGAGTCTGACGTCGAGAAACTTGTGGCGAAGGCGCGTTCAATTCCGAAGATGGATGGTCAGGATCTCGCCAAAGTTGTCAGCACCAAAAACACGTATGTTTGGGAAACGGGTGAGCGTTCACATCTGCCAGACGAAGTCGTCGGCGTAAAAGACGAGCCGGTGCGGTTTCACGTGGTCGCGTATGACTACGGCATCAAGCAAAACATTTTGCGCAAGCTACGCGGCGAAGGATGCAAAGTTACCGTCGTTCCGGCGCAAACTCTTGCCGAAGATGTGCTCGCGCTCAAACCTGACGGCATCTTCCTCTCCAACGGCCCGGGTGATCCTGAACCCTGCGCATACGCCGTCGACAATATCAAACGCCTCATGGGTCGCCAGCCGATTTTCGGCATCTGTCTCGGCCATCAACTCGTGGGAATTGCCTTAGGCGGGAAGACCTTCAAGCTGAAGTTCGGCCATCACGGCGGCAATCATCCAGTAAAGCAATTGAATACGGGAAAAGTCGAAATCACAGCCCACAACCACAATTTCGCCGTCGATCCCGACTCGTTGCCGCAATCCGAAGTCGAACTGACACACATGGACCTGAACGACTCGACCCTCGAAGGCCTGCGCCACCGCAACCTCCCGCTGTTCAGCGTGCAGTATCACCCGGAGGCATCGCCAGGCCCGCATGATTCGCATTACCTGTTCAAAGATTTCGTGAAGATGATGGAGGAGTGGAAGGGGTGAGGGCCGTGGCTATACCGGCGGTTGGCACGACGAAGGAGCTCAATTTTGGTGATTTTATCCCATCGGCCTTGAGGGATATCGGCGACCTTCAGACCGCGATTCCGCGAATTGCAAAAGACCCGTCGTTATTGAACTCGATCCGAAAAAGTGTCGAGAGGATTCCGACGAAGCACGTTTTGGTCCACGGGGACGCGCGAAAGATAGATCGCGATCTTACTGGCGCGATACACCTAGTGATTACGTTTCCACCCTACTGGACACTTAAGAAATACCGAGACACCAGCGGACAGTTAGGCCACATTTCTGACTACGACGAGTTTCTGACGGAGTTGGATCGCGTCTGGCAAAAGTGCTTCGAGCTGCTCGTGCTCGGAGGTAGGCTGGTCTGCGTCGTCGGCGATGTATGTCTTTCGCGCAGGAAGAATGACGGTCGTCACACCGTGGTGCCTCTTCACGCTGCGATTCAGGAGCATTGTCGACGTATCGGCTTCGACAACCTATCGCCGATTATTTGGCAAAAAATCGCTAATGCAGCATATGAAGTGGAAAATGGCGGAGGAGGGTTTCTTGGAAAGCCGTACGAGCCGAACGCGGTCATAAAGAACGACGTCGAGTACATTCTCATGCAACGCAAGCCTGGAGGATATCGAACTCCGAGTGGAGAAGTCCGAATACTGAGCGTGATATCGGGCGAGGAGCACAAAAAATGGTTCCAGCAAGTTTGGAATGGATTGCCAGGGGCTTCTACAAAGGATCATCCCGCACCCTATCCCGTGGAATTGGCTGAACGTCTCATTCGCATGTTTAGCTTTGTTGGCGACACCGTTCTCGATCCGTTCATGGGCACGGGAACGACGGCCTTAGCTGCATCGAAGTGTGGGAGAAACAGCGTTAACTTTGAGATCGATCAGGAATATTTGGATTTGGCGGCCAAGCGACTTGAAAGCGAATTGTCGACGTTGTTCTCAGACCCAGTCGTAATAACGGACCAGGATCGAAATTGAACGAGGATCTCAAACAAAAGCTAAAAGAAGCGATTGCACGTTTCTGGCAAAGCCGCGAAACACAAGCTCAGAAGCAAGGAACCAAGACAGGCGTGCGAGATGCTGGTGCTAGAGCTGCTGTAACTGGCGGCAGTCAGATGGATGGTTTTGTCGAACGTGATTTGCTGGAGGAATCTGGCCTTGATAAGCCCTTGATTTTCTGTGAGCGCTACGTAGAAATTCCTGGCTGGTTCCGACCTGAAAAGAAATGGGACTTGCTCGTCGTTGTTGACGGATGTTTAATCGCCGCAATCGAATTCAAATCCCAAGTGGGTTCCTTCGGGAATAATTACAACAACTGGACTGAAGAAGCCGTCGGTAGCGGGACGGACTTGTGGGCCGCGTATCGCGAAGGTGCGTTCAAGCCATCGGCTCGGCCTTGGCTCGGATATGTGATGTTGTTAGAAGAAGCGCCTGAATCAACACGCCCAGTTCGGGCGCAAGAGCCCCATTTCAAAGTATTCGAAGAGTTCCGATCCGCTTCTTACGCGAAACGATACGAGATTCTACTTACAAAGCTTGTCCGGGAGCGTCTCTATGACGCAACGTGCTTTTTAATGTCAAACAGCATTGATGGTCCCAAGGGTTATTACAAGGAACCTGCGCTTGAGTTGAGCTTTTCAAATTTTGTTGCGTCGTTAACCGCCAAAGCGATGGCTTGTAAGAAAACACAATAATGCCCAAACGCACTGACATCTCCAAAGTTCTTATCCTCGGCTCCGGGCCGATCATCATCGGCCAATCCGCTGAGTTCGACTACTCCGGCACGCAGGCTTGCAAGGCGCTTAAATCCGAGGGCTTTGAAGTCGTCCTGGCGAACTCGAATCCGGCAACCATCATGACCGATCCCGAGTCCGCCGATCGGACTTACATCGAACCGCTTACCCGCGAGTATCTGGAAGAAATTATTCGCGTTGAGCGCGAGATGTCGTCCGGCGCTGGTTTTGCCCTACTGCCCACGGTCGGCGGGCAGACTGCGCTGAATCTTGCCGTTGAACTTTCCGACGGCGGCGTGCTCGACAAATATAACGTTCATCTGATTGGCGCCAACATCGCGGCCATCAAGAAGGCCGAAGACCGCCTCTACTTCAAAGACGCCATGCAGCGCATCGGCCTCGACGTGCCCAAGTCTGCGCTGGTGAATAATCTCAAAGACGGTTTGGAGTTCGCCGGAAAAATCGGCTTTCCGGTTATCGTGCGGCCGAGCTTCACCCTAGGCGGCTCGGGAGGCGGTATCGCCTACAATCGCGAAGAACTGCTTGACGTTCTCGCGCGTGGCCTCGATTTTTCTCCCGTCCATGAGGCACTGATCGAAGAGTCCGTCCTTGGTTGGAAAGAGTATGAACTCGAAGTCATGCGTGACCTTCGAGACAATGTCATCGTCATCTGCTCGATTGAAAATTTCGATCCCATGGGCGTACATACGGGTGACTCGATCACCGTCGCCCCGGCTCAAACCCTCACGGATCGCGAGTATCAAGCCATGCGCGACGCGGCGATTGCCGTAATCCGCGAAATTGGCGTCGAGACCGGCGGATCCAACATTCAGTTCGCTGTCCAGCCCAGCACCGGACGAATGGTTGTAATAGAGATGAATCCGCGAGTTTCGCGCTCTTCGGCTCTGGCATCGAAGGCTACGGGATTCCCGATCGCGAAGATCGCTGCCAAGCTGGCAATTGGCTATTCCCTCGACGAGATCACCAACGACATCACGCGTAAAACTCCCGCCTGTTTTGAGCCAACGTTAGATTACGTCGTCGTCAAAATTCCCAAATGGCAGTTCGAGAAATTCCCGGGAGCAGACGAAAGCCTCGGCCCCCAAATGAAATCGGTCGGCGAAGTCATGGCTATTGGCCGCACTTTCAAAGAGGCCCTGCTTAAGGGCGTGCGCGCACTGGATACCGGCAAGAAAGTCGGCTCAGAAAAAATCGAACCTAAGATTCTCACTCAGCGGCTGGTCACGCCGCATCCCGAGCGGCTTTCTTACATTCGATACGCCTTGCGCCAGGGTCACACCGTAAAGAATCTGGCGAAGATGACTTCCATCGATCCGTGGTTCCTCTACCAGCTCAAAGAGATTAACGACATGCAGCTTGAGCTCGAGAAACACCCGATGGAATCGATTCCTGCCGAGGTGCTGCGCGATGCCAAACGCATGGGCTTTTCCGACGGACGCCTGGCAGGCGTCTGGAGGCTGAATGGAAAAGGCGCACAGGAGAAGGTTCGCCATCTCCGCAAGAAAAATAAACTGGCTCCGGTATATAAGCGCGTCGATACCTGCGCCGCTGAATTCGAGAGCAACACGCCATATCTTTACTCCACGTACGAGGAAGAGGACGAAGCGACGCCCACGAAGAAAAAGAAAGTGATCATTCTCGGCAGCGGGCCAAACCGCATTGGCCAAGGAATTGAATTTGACTACTGCTGCTGCCACGCGGCGTTTGCGTTACGTGATGATGGCTATGAGACCATCATGGTGAACTGCAATCCTGAGACGGTCTCCACCGATTACGACACCAGTGATCGCCTTTACTTCGAACCTCTGACCCTCGAAGACGTCTTCGCCATCTATGAGCACGAAGCCGCGTCAGGCGCCCCCGTCGGGGTAATCGTCCAATTCGGCGGCCAAACCCCGCTGAATCTCGCCTTGCCGCTGAAAGCCGCCGGAATAAGCATTATCGGGACATCCCCCGAGTCAATCGACCTTGCCGAAGACCGCAAACGCTTCAACAGGCTCCTCGAAGAACTCGAAATCCCGCAGGCGCCGGGTGCAATGGCGGCGTCGATCGAAGAAGCTGTGGAAGGCGCGCGGCGTGTCGGATATCCCGTGCTCGTGAGGCCATCTTATGTGCTCGGTGGCCGCGCCATGGTGATCGCCTACGATGAAGAGAGTGTCGTCCACTACATGAAACAGGCAGTCGAGTACTCTCACGACCGCCCCGTCCTTATCGACCACTTTCTTGAGGACGCGATCGAAGTTGACGTAGATGCGCTCTCGGATGGCCAAGACGTCGTCATCGGCGGAATCATGCAGCATATCGAAGAAGCTGGAATTCACTCCGGCGATTCTTCCTGCGTGCTGCCAGCCGTGGATATCCCCGACCATTTGCTCAACCGCATGCGCGATTACACGTTCAAGCTCGCGCGCGCTCTGAAAGTCATCGGCTTGATGAATATTCAGTTCGCCATTCCGCGCAGCGAGACGTGTGGGGACGGGGCTTTGCCCCGTCCAGGCGGGTCAGAGCCCCCCCCCCACACAACGACTGACCACGTAGGGGCGGACGCCCTCGTCCGCCCAGGCGGAGCACAGCTCCGCCGTGAGGCTGGTAGTGAAACCGGCGGTCAAGTTTACGTCCTCGAAGTCAACCCCCGCGCGTCGCGCACCGTGCCTTACGTCTCTAAAGCAACGGGCATCCCGATGGCGAAGATCGCCGCCCGCCTAATGACCGGGCGCAAGCTGCGCGAATTTCTGCCTGAGTTCATCGAACAGAGGAAAGACCTCGACACCGGCCGCTGCTATTACGTGAAATCGCCCGTCTTCCCGTGGAACAAATTTCCCGGGGTGGATACCGTGCTTGGCCCGGAGATGAAGTCCACAGGCGAAGTTATGGGCGTCGCCGACAATTTCGGCGAAGCTTTTGCCAAGGCTCAGACTGCTGCCGGCCAGCGGCTGCCGGTGCAAGGAATGGTGTTCATCAGTGTCACCGATCATGACAAACCACAGGTCGCCGATGTCGCGCGCAAGTTCGTCGATATGGGATTCAAGCTCGTCGCGACATCCGGAACCGCCGACGTAATCGAAGCCGCCGGCATGGTCTGCGAGCGGGTTTACAAAGTGAAGGAAGGCCGACCCAATGTCGTCGATCTAATCAAGGGCGAACGCATTCACCTGATCATCAATACCCCGCAGGGCCCCGATCCATTCTTCGATGAAAAAGCCATCCGCCGCGCAGCCGTGACCGCGCGGATTCCGACGATCACGACTCTCTCAGCGGCCCGAGCGGCGGCCGAAGGGATTGCAGCCCTGCAGCGCGGAGAAATCAATGTGCAAGCCTTGCAGCAATTGCACGCCGAAAGGGTAAGCACTTCAAAAGAATTGTCTTAACCCAAGGCGATTCGCGAATCCCACCCAAAAGTGCCGAACAACCACGCACAACGCCCGAATTCGAATTGACGGGCGGCTGAGTTGTGTTACAATCATGCCATATGAGTAACACACTCACCATCCGCCTTCCGAAGGAGCTTCTGGATCGTCTCCGGCAGGTTTCACGTCAAAGCGGGCTGCCTGTTGGTCGCGTGGTTCGCCAGTCACTGGAAACTACATTGTCGCAGGAGGAGAGGAAGCCTCTGCTGCACTTCGCCGGCCTAATCAAGGGCGGACCGCGCAATATCTCTTCTCGTAAAGGCTTTTCCCGCGAATAATTATGCAGGCCATCGTGGACACTGGTTATCTTGTCGCTCTATTAAGGCGGGATGACGAGCATCATTCATGGGCGACGGGCCTTGCCGGACAACTCACATTACCGCTTCTGACTTGTGAGGCGGTGCTGGCGGAGACCGCGTTCCATCTGAAGTCGAGCGCGTACGTCCTCGCAATGGTGCAACAGGGAGCAGTTCGTGTCGCCTTCGATTGCGCAAGCCATGTGGACCACCTTCACGATCTAGCCATACGTTACGCGGACCGGAATGCTGACCTCGCCGATCTGTGCTTGATTCGAATGAGCGAGCTTTACCCGCGCCATGCCCTGATCACGGTGGACGAGGAGGACTTTCGAGTCTACCGCCGGAACAAGCGGGAGGCCATTCCGCTGCTCTGTCCGCCGAAGAAGTGAAGCTTCCCTAAAACCGGCTAACTGACGCTGAGATACGCCTTCAGTCCGACGGCAGAAACTTCGGCATCCTGGGAGGCTTATATACCGGCGGAGTCCCTTTTTGGATAAAAGGTAGATCGTCCGGCTCTCGAACTTCAACATGGCCATCAGCCATCAGCTTGTAGGGCCTGCCCAGCGGATCCGCTGGAGTGCCGCGCAGCGAGCCTGATTGCTTCAGTTCTGCCCAGCTGGCAGGAAAATGGCCGGTTGTTTGCCGGTAATGCGAAACGATTGCCTCCAGCACTGACACATCTTCATCCACTTGCAAAGCATGTAGATGGGCGGCAGCATTGGCGCGGATAGATTTCTCCCGCGCCGTATCGTAGGTGAGACTCCACATAGCACGCGCGGTTTGCAGGTCACCTGCGTGCTCCGCCATCTGACCTGCCAGGATTTTCAAGAACGGATGCGCATGCGGCACACGCGACCCACGGGCAAAAGCATCGGCTGCGTGCGTGTAATCGTGTAATTCCGTGTAGTAAATGAATCCGAGGTCGTAATATAGCCGCCACTCGTCAGGGTTGTTGCGGATGCCAAATTCGTCGAGTTTGATCGCGCGGTCAGGCATGCCGGCGCCGTTCGGCGGCTGTGGCGCAAGAAAGTTCGAGCCGTACTCATAAGCTACGACCAGATGCGGATCGAGTGCTGTCGTAATCTCGAGCAGCGGCGCCAGCAGGTTGAAATTTTCCGCACCCACATTGTGTTTGTTGCCGAAATATTGCACAGCCCGCGTCCAATAGATATCCGCCAGCAGACCGTCGTAGCCTAGGCTCAGCCGCTTCAACACCTTGGGCGAAGGGATATACAGGACTTCCTCCAGAGTAGCGTGGCTCCGTAGCCGGTCCAGGCCGCGCAGAAGCAGAACACATCCAGCCAGACAAGCCACCAGCAGCATGCTGAAAAAGATCGTAATTTCCCGTGACGCTCTCATTTCAAATATGACTGCTCAACCGATATTGT
>Ga0066684_10000980_pt1 | contig 10851 bp, 7 predicted proteins | sample GraSoiAngelo_133_FD_62301 | JGI IMG/M metagenome (GOLD analysis project Ga0066684, IMG submission 62301) | Grasslands soil microbial communities from the Angelo Coastal Reserve, California, USA - 14_0929_05_20cm | ecosystem: Environmental > Terrestrial > Soil > Grasslands | place: USA... | reverse complement strand
CAACGCTCGTCAATGGTCAGAAGAACAAGAAGGAACTGCTGGTGAAATACGTGATCCGCATTGCGCCGGTGCCGCGTGCGCGGCGTAAACAATTGAGAAATCGAGAGAAAGAATGGTCGGGGAGAGAGGATTTGAACCTCCGACCCCCTGGTCCCGAACCAGGTGCTCTACCAGGCTGAGCCACTCCCCGACTTGTCTAAGTGGCAGGAAAATCGCGAAAAAATAGCGAATCCGCTGATCAGAGTATAGCAGGTAGGAGACCGCCGGGCCTTCTTCCTTCCTGTGCCCCTCTGCAATGTTTCAGCGGTGCTTAATGAAAGCTCCAGTATGCAATTCGCCGATGGCTTGGCGAATCTCCTCTTGTGTGTTCATGACAATCGGACCGTACCACGCTACGGGTTCCGAGATTGGCTTGCCGGATACGAGAAGGAAGCGGATACCTTCGTCGCCCGCCTGAACCACGATCTCGTCGCCTCGATCGAAGAGAATGAGCGAGTGATTCTTGACGTCGTACATAGGAGTCGCGTTCGGATCGACTCCAGACTCAGTAAGAACAGCGCGTGGAGTTGAAGCATCCCGAAATGTGCCGGAGCCGACGAACACATAAGCGAACGCATTGCGCGTGGTTTCGACCTTGAGCCGCTTGCGCTGGTTGGGTGCAACAGAAATATCGAGATAGTTCGGATCAGCAGCTACACCTTCCACTGGTCCGCGCTTGCCGCCGAATTCTCCGCAGATCACGCGTACACGTGCGCCATCGTCTTCCATGAGTTCAGGAATGGCGGTTGAGGGAATATCTTGGTACCTCGGATCGGTCATCTTGAGCGATGAAGGCAAATTGGCCCAAAGCTGGAAACCATGCATGCGGCCCTGCGTGTCTCCCTTGGGCATCTCCTGATGGAGAATTCCGCTGCCGGCAGTCATCCATTGAACGTCGCCTGCTGTCATTTTGCCCTTGTTGCCGAGACTGTCACCGTGTTCTACAGAACCAGCGAGAACATAGGTAATGGTCTCGATACCGCGATGCGGATGCCACGGGAAACCCGCGAGATAGTCCGCGGGATTCTCGTTGCGAAAATCGTCAAACAGCAGGAAAGGATCGAACTCCTTGGTCTTACCAAAGCCGAAAGCGCGTTGCAGTTTTACGCCGGCGCCTTCGATCGTGGGCGTGGTTTGAATAATCTGTTTGACCGGACGGAGTGACATAGTTTTTCCTCTTTCCATAAATCCGAAGCGCATGAATTTGATGATTGAGGGCTCTGAAGGATTCATACGGGAGTAGCTCCTGCTAAGCCGATATCCGCTCTTTCAGGCAGAGCACGTCGCGCTGGATCATGATGGCGGAATCCGAGCCTTAGGCAATAATGAGTTCCATGAGTGCGATCGCCTACAGACAGGCTTGCAAGTCCGACATTCCCGCTATGGCACGCCTGCGTTCGCTGGAATGGGGCGAAGAGAATTACTGGAGAAATCGAATTGACGGCTACATGGATTGTAAATTCCACCCGCAGCATGGCCTGAAACAGCGTGTCGTGTTTGTTGCAGTGCAGACTAATTTCATGGTCGGCTTCGTCGCTGGGCACCTCACGCGCCGGAATGACTGCGACGGGGAATTGGAGTGGATTAACGTGATTCCCAGCAGGAGAGGGAGCGGAGTCGCGCTGGAACTCCTTCGGCGACTGGCTGAGTGGTTTGCTGAGCACGGAGCACGACGGATTTGCGTAGATGTCGATCCGGCGAACACAGCCGCCCGGCGCTTCTATACAAAGCATGGCGCCGGTGATCTGAATCGGCATTGGCTGGTGTGGGATGACATTAGTGTTGTACTAGCCAGTTGACCTTTTCTCTGCTCGCATAATCAGTGCAGGCAATTATTGCTTTTCTGTTACTCTTGCGTTCACTTTCTGGAGCAGACACTCTTGACAACCTTCTCCATTTCAGTCCTGCGTGTGATTTCTTTAGCTGTTTTGATTGCAAGCGCGAACCTGGCGCTCGGCCAACAACAGAATGGTTCTTCTGCTGAGCCTACATTGCCCTATTCGCCGAGCCTGGATCTCACGTCGATGGATAAAGCTATCGATCCCTGCCAAGATTTTTATCAGTACTCGTGCGGCGGCTGGCAGAAGAAGAATCCAATTCCTCCAGACCAAACTTCATGGGGCGTATACGGCAAGCTGTATCAGGACAATCTCGTCTTCCTGCGCGGCATTCTTGAGGAAGCGGCCAGAACCAAACAGCGAGACGCCGTGGCTCAGAAGATTGGCGACTACTACTCCGGTTGTATGGACGAAGCGGCTGTGAACAAGCGCGGCCTTCAGGCGATCAAACCGGAGCTGGATGCGATTGCTGCGTTGAAGTCCGTGCACGGTCTGGCTGCTCTTGTAGCTAGCTTGCAGCTCGAAGCAGCGGGCACAACGATGTTTGCATCATCTTCGATTCAGGATCCCGATAACTCCGAACAGCAAATCGCCGGTATCAATCAGGGCGGTCTGGGACTGCCTGATCGTGACTATTACACGAAGGATGATCCGAAATCGAAAGAAACGCGCGAGCGTTACGTGCAGCACGTGCAAAAACTATTCGAGCTTCTCGGCGATTTGCCAGACAAGGCGAAAGCAGAAGCGCAGGACGTGATGCGCATGGAAACGGGGTTAGCTGAAGCGTCGCTCACACGCGTGGAGCGTCGCGATCCCTACAAACGCAAGAACAAGATGAAAGTGGCTGACCTGCAGGCGCTAGCTCCTAACTTCGATTGGCCGGTATTCTTCAAGACAGCAAGCACGCCTCCGTTCGAAATTCTGAACGTGACCGCACCGCCGTTCTTCAAAGCTCTCAACTCCGAGTTGGGAAACGAGCCACTCGGCAACTGGAAGAACTATCTCCGCTTCCACATCGCAAACGCCTATTCGCCTTATCTTTCGCAGCCATTCGTAGACGAAAACTTCGCCTTCTATCGCCAGTACCTGCGAGGCGCAAAAGAGCAACAGCCTCGATGGAAAAGATGCGTTCAGTACGTGAATGATGACCTCGGCGAAGCCTTGGGGCAGGCTTATGTGCAGAAGGTGTTTTCTCCCGAGCTCAAGGCCAGCACGCTGGATATGGTTCGTCGCATCGAAGACGCGATGGGGCAGCGCATTCAGCAGCTCGACTGGATGAGTCCTGAAACAAAGCGGCAGGCGATGTTAAAGCTGCAAAGCATGCGCAACAAGATCGGATATCCCGACAAGTGGCGCGACTACAGTTCGGTGAAAATCTCAGCAACAGACTTTGTCGGCAACATTCGCAACGCCAACTTGTTTGAGTCGCACCGACGCATCAATAAGATCGGGCAGCCGGTCGATCACGCCGAATGGGGCATGACGCCACCAACCGTAAATGCTTATTACAATCCGGCCATGAACGACATCAACTTTCCCGCCGGAGTGTTGCAGCCGCCGCTCTACGACGCCAAGATGGACGACGCTCCCAATTACGGAAATACCGGGGGCACAATCGGACACGAGTTAACCCACGGCTTCGATGATCAAGGTCGCAAATACGACGCCAAGGGTAACCTGCGCGACTGGTGGACGAAGGAAGACGCCGAGAAGTTTACGCAGCGGACGCAGTGCATCGAAGACCAATACTCAAAGTATGTAGTTGTCGATGATGTGCATATCAATGGCAAGCTCACGCTGGGCGAAGACGTTGCCGATCTTGGGGGCGAGATTCTTGCATACATCGCGTGGAAAGACGCAACCAAGGACAAGAACCTCCAACCGGCAGATGACCTGAGTCCTGATCAGAGGTTTTTTGTCGGCTTTGCACAGTGGGCATGCGAGAACACTCGTCCCGAAGATGCACGCCTGCGCGCTCTCACTGATCCACACTCGCCTGCCAGGTACCGAATTAATGGCGTCGTTGTGAACATGCCGAACTTCACGGAGTCGTTCTCCTGTAAGGCTGGCCAGCCCATGACGAAGCCGTCGGATCAAATATGTAGAGTATGGTGAAAGCTGCGGCTAGCAGTAAGACCCTGAAATCGCGTCTCGCAATCGGTCAAGCGACTCAATTCTTGGCAAATTCCTGGTCGGGTAAACTCCCGCGACGTCCATGAGCATCGCGTGCATGCCAACGTGTTGCGCTCCAAGATAATCGATTGAGTAGATATCGCCGAGATAAAGAGCCCGATCCGCCGCAACTTGCATCGCAGCGAGTGCCGCTTGAAATATTTTGGGCGAGGGCTTCTCGTATCCTAGGCTGCCGGAATCGATCACATGCTCGAAGTATTCGCCCAAACCGACAGACGCAAGCCGTTCCGCCATGTGCCCATCGGAATTCGAAATCACACCGAGTCGATACTTCCTTCGCATCGACTCAAGCACCTCTGTCGTCCCGGGATGCATTCGACTCCAGTTGGATGAGGTTCGAACGAGGTTCACTAACTCCAGTCGCAAAGAAATGTCGCTGATGTTCAGCGTGCGCAGCAGATGTGCGTAGTAAGTCTCCCAATACTGCTGATCGACCTTCCGAGTTTGTGAAACAAAAAGGTCCATCTCCTGACGCGCCACGCGTTCCGCAGCGAAGAGCTGGGCATCAGTCGGACGAATTCCACGCCTCCACAATGGAGCTAGTGTCTTTTCGTGATCGGGAAACAGCAGGGTGTTGCCTACGTCGAAGAACACCACTTCGATGGGCATGCTCTCAAGCTTATCGTGTTGCCGCTTCTTCTCTTCTTCCGGTGAGATAGAAGTGCACGGCAGGTGTGACGAGAAGGGATAGCACCATAGAAATGAGGATGCCACCGACGACCGCAATGGCGAGCGGCTGAAGCATTTCTGATCCGGCGCCCAGTGCAAAGGCAAGAGGCAACATGCCCGCCACGGCCGCGATGGCAGTCATTGCGATTGGGCGCAAACGTCGTCGGCCGGCGCGCATCATCGCATCTTCTGGCTCAAAACCCGCGCGTCGGAATTCGTGTTCAGCATCGAGCAGCAGGATTCCGTTCTTGGCCACAATACCGATCACCATGATGAGTCCCATGAACGCGGAAACGCTGAAGTCAGTCCTCGTGATAAACAGTGCCAGGAAGACTCCGGCGGTCGAGAGAAGCGCGGAAGAAAGAATGGCAGCGGGCGCCGAGAAGCTGCGGAACTCGAACAGCAAGACTGCAAACACGAATGCCAGAGCCATGACGAACACGAACAGAAGATCGCGGAATGTCTGCTGCTGGTCTGCGTATTGCCCTCCATACTCGATTCGGATAGATGCAGGCAGCTTCAGCTTGGCAATTTCATTCTGCACTTTGGCCATGCCGGTGCCCAAATCTACTCCTTCGAGTCTGGCCGTCACTTGCAGGTCACGCTGAAGGTTCTCGCGCCGAATCTCCATCTGCCCCGGTATCTGCGTAACAGTCGCCAGCGACCCGAGAGTTCCAGTCCGGCCAGCAGAGCTTACTAATAAGGTGTTGTTCATCGCCTCGATGTTGGTGCGATTCGCATCCGGAAAACGGACGCGCACCGTGTAGGCGCGATCATTCACCACGACGGGAGTTGCCGCAGGCTCCCCTTCCAGAATTGCCGCAGCGTCGATTGCCACTTCGTCTGGAGTGAATCCTGCACGGGCAGTCGTGGGTGGATCGATCTGGTAATTCACAGCTGGCCCGCTCGTAGTGTTCTCAATGCCATTCTGAACGTCGACCACTCCCTTAATTTTCGAAATGGCATCTGCCACTTGTGGTCCCACTTTGGCAAGGAGCTCGGAATCGTTGGAAAAGAGCTTGATCACAACTGGCTCAGGAGCGCTGGTGAGATCGCCAATCATGTCCTGCAGCAGTTGTGGAAATTCAGTATCCAACTCCGGCTCCTGCTGCTTGATTTTCTCGCGCAGATCGGCAATTACTTCCTCGGAAGATTTTTCATGGTTTGGCTTAAGCTTCACGGAAATGTCGCCGCTATTCGCCTCGGTCACCGCCGCCAATCCAAGTTGCAAGCCCGTGCGGCGGGAAGTGCTTTGAACGTCCGGCTCAGAACGGATCATCCGCTCAACGTGGCTGATCACCCGGTTAGTTTCTGCCAATGAACTTCCCGGAGGCATGATGTAGTCGACGATGAAGCCGCCTTCGTCCATCGCAGGTAGGAGTCCAGTGCCGAGAGCTCTATAACAGAGGTAGGAAGCAACGATCAGCACGACACTCAAGGCCGCGAGCAGCAGCGGTCGTTCTAGAGCGCGTCGCAACCAGCGCTCGTAAAAGTCCACGACTGCCCGGAAGCGCCTACCATATGACGCCTCCTCAGCTTCGATCATGTGTTCGAGGCGCTCGCGCTCGCTCCAATTTTCCGAGACCACTTCATCGATTTCATGTTTGACCTTTCGACGAACAAAGTACTGGCTCAGATTCGGAGTCCAGGTAAGTGCCAGCGCAAGCGAGGTGAAGAGAGAGACGCCCATGGTGATTGCTAACGCACGAAAGAATGTTCCATAGACACCGTGAATCGCAATCAGCGGCAGAAACACGACGATAGGAGTGACAGTCGAGCCGATCAGGGGTGGTGTGACTTCTCTCAGCGCGCTGTAGATCGCCTGAAACGTTCCCTGTCCTAGATCGCGATGCAAAACGATATTCTCAATGACGACGATGGCATCATCGATGACTAGACCAACCGCGGCGGCCAGTCCGCCGAGTGTCATTAGATTGAAGCTTTCCCCAAGCGCCTTCAGCACTACAAAAGTGATCACGATCGTAATCGGAATCACCATTCCTGCGACTGCTGAACTGCCCCAGTCGCGCAGGAATGCGACGATGACAATCGAGGCGAGTGCCAGACCAATAAGAATGGCATCGCGCACGCTCTTGATCGAATCGCGCACCAGCCCAGACTGATCGTAGTAGGGTTCGAACTTGATGCCTGGAGGAAGCGACTTCCTAAGCTCGACAACCTTTGCGTTCACTTCATCGGCCACATTCACGGTATTACTGTCCGGCTGGCGATTAATCGACAGCAACACTGCAGGCTTGCCGTTTGCAGTCACGACAGTGTATTTCGGTCTCGTACCGTTGCTCACGGTCGCTACGTCCGCAATGTGAATTGGAATTCCAGCGTTGTTGATCTTGATGACGATTTCGCCGAGCTGCTCAGGGCTTCGCACTTGCCCGTTCACCAGGCCTAACACGAGTTGATGGCTCTCCTGAATAAGGCCGGGAGAGTCAACGGTATTGGTTTTGGCGACTGCAGTGAGTATGTCCTGAACCGTGACATTGGCGCTCAATAGCTTGGAAGGATTCGGCGTGATCAGATACTCCGGCTCTTCGCCGCCTTGCACCAGAACCGTCGCAACGCCATCCAGCCGGTTGATCTGTGGCTTTAGTGTGTAAGTGGCAAGTTCCCAAAGCTGCGTTTGCGGAACCGAATCTGATGTGAGGCTGTAACCCAAAATGGGAAAGCTGGCGAAGGTAAGGCGGTGTGTATCGATCTTTGCCGTGTTCGGCAGCGAGGTTTGCACCTGTGCTACGGCGGAGTTCACCAACTGCAACGTCTGGACCATGTCGACGCTCCAGTTGAAGAAGAGATCGATCTCCGCAGAACCGCGGCTCGTAATTGAATTCACGCGCTGCAGTCCGGGAACGCTGTTCACCGCGTCTTCTAGCGGTCGGGTAATCGTGACCATCATCTGATCGATAGGCATCACGCCATTGTCGATACCAATGATGATGCGCGGGAAGTTCACTTCTGGGAAAACGGCGACAGGGATCGTAAATGCGAGATACACTCCCATGATCGCCAGCGCGATGATTAAAAAGATGAGCGGCTTCGAAAAACGCGAGAACCAGTAGTCGGGTAGCGGAACCGCAGCGCGAGGAGCTTCGTCGATTGGCGTGATCTTCGTCGCCATGCTTACGGCTCGCTCCCGCCTTCGCCTTTGTCTTTTCCTTGATCACCGCCTTCTTTGCCGGGAGCGGCTGGGGCCTCGATCTTCACTTTGGTCTTGTCTGGCAGACCGTAGGCGCCGGTGCTCACTACCTGCTCTCCGGGCTTGACTCCGCTGACGATCTGCACCGAGTTGCTGGTTTGCACGCCGGTTTCGACTTCCCGTTTTTGGGCGATACCGTCACTGCCGATGACCATGACCGACTTCTTTCCTTCCTCATCGGTCACTAATGCTTCAGCTGGAACGATCAGGGCATCGGGAACGGTACGTGCGACCATCGCCAGCGATGCCGACGATCCGGCTTTCAGCACGCCCTGGGGATTGGCAGCTTGAACCCAGACTTCGACGGTTGTGCTGCCGGGATCGAGGGCGGGGCTGACGAGAATGACTTTGCCTTTGATTTCGTCTTCAACGCCCGCCATCTTGACGCTTGCATCATCGCCCTTCTTCAATAATGCAGCCTGGCTCTGCGGAATGTGCGCCTTTGCGATCATTTGCGATAGGTTCATCACAGTGATCAGCGACGCACCTGCCTGGGGCTGCATTCCCGGATACAGCGGTCCGTCAGTGACGACGCCCTCAATCGGGCTCCGAATCTGCGAATACTGAAGCTGTGCCTCCGCCCCCTTTTGCTTGCCCTCTGCAGCGACGAGTTGCGCGCGGGCCGATTTGATTGCGTTCTGATTTCCTCCGGCTTTCAGTCCATCGAGGTGCTTCTGCGCCTGCTCGAACTGGGCCCGAGCCTGAACCAAAGCGACTGCTGCGGCATCGAGATCCTTTCGCGGGATCGCACCTTGATTGAACAGGTTCTGGCGGCTGTCGAAAAGCTTCTGCTGGGCATCCAGATTCTCTTTTGCCGCTCGCGTATCCGTCTCAGCTTTCTGCAATTCCTCAGGTATGGAATTTTTCGTCGCAATATCCGTCTGCGCCTGAGCCTGCTCCAGACTTCCACGACCTTCCTCAGCGGCTGCTGCGAGATCCTTATTCTCGAGCTCTACCAGCAACTGTCCCTGATGAACCTTCGATCCGCGGGTTACGTACGTCTTCAACACGGGGGCGGCGATCTTGGGAGTGATCGTTGCCTGATTGATGGGAAAGAGCAGCGCATCGGCCGTGACGGTTTGCGAAATGCTGCCTTGCTTCACCGGCGCAGCCTGCACCGACACAATCGGCTGCGGCTCACCCTTCTCCTTTGAACACGCCGCGAGCGGTAGAAGGGCCAGGACCGCGAACCATCGGGTTGAACGCACAATGAGTCGAGTTGCCATTAAATTAGAAGACGCCCGTCAAGGTCTGCAGATTAGCGATCGCCAATCGGTATCGAGCTTGGCCGTCATCATAATTGTTGCGGGCCGTAACTAACGAATTCTGCGCGTCAACAACTTCCAGCGCCGTGGCTTCGCCGCCGCGATATCGCAGGTTCGTAAGTCGCACGCTCTCGGCAGCCAAGTCAGCAGATTGTTGCAGCACGTCGAGTTCGATTTTCGCGGCTTCGGCTTCCGCATAGAAGGTCTTCAGATCGCCGAGGAGCTTGCGTTGCGCAGCCGATAACTCTATTTGCGCCTGCTCGCGCCGAAGTTCGCTTTGCTTCACCTTGCTGCGCGTAGCTCCCCAGTTCCAAATTGGAAGGTTTAGGGCTGCAATTGCCGAATACCCGAGATTGCGGATCGGACCTTCCGGCGTGAGCGTGTGCACGGCGAACTGCGGAGCATCGATTCCGTAGAAGTAGTCCAGCGATAGTGTGGGCAAGTATGCGGCTTGCGATACGCGCACTTCATATCCCGCCGCACGTAGTGCCTGCATGGCTGAATAAAGCTGTGGATTCCTGCTCTTCGCTTGTTGCTCCACTTCTTGCATCGGGGGTAAGGGCGGGGGCAGACGCAAATCATCGACGGTTGAGTAATTCTGGTTAAAATCTGGGAAGACGAGCAGCGCCAGTTCGATGTGGCTGCGGTTCATTTCGAGTTCGGCTTCGCGAAGCGCGCGTTTAGCATCGTTGGCTTGTAGCTGGGCCTTGATTACGTCGGAATGGGCAACCTCGCCTCCCTGCTCCAGCTTTTGGCTTAGATCAAAGAAGCGCTGAGCTTCGTCGGCTGCAAGTTGTGCATTAGCGTACTTGCGGCGGGCTACAATCTCGGCATAGTACGTCTTCACAACAGTTGCGACCAGCCCGCGCGTAGCGACTTCAGCGTTGGCTCGTGCTGCCGCCTCTGCAGCAGTAGTTCGACTGAGATCGGCAAATTGTCCAACACTCAATTGCTCGTGAGCATTCGCCTGACTGACATACTCATGAACCGCGTTGTTGGCGATGTACCTGGGCGTGGAAGTACCGTTCCCCTGGGTATACAGATACTCATTGTTGTAGGTCACACTAGGCAGGAGCCCAGCGCGCGCCTGTACGTGCTCTTCGTGCGCAATTCCAGCCGCGGTCAGGGCGGTGCGATAAGTCGTGTCGAGGTTGCGCGCTCGCCGCAATGCATCCAGAAGCGTAATCACGACAGGCGCATTCGAATCGATCGCGGCAGGCTGGCTCTGAACTACGGGTGGACTGCCGCTCTGCTGCGCACCAGCGCAGGCACAGAGTAGTGGGACTATCGCACAAATGCCTGCTCTCAACTTCCACGAACGCTGCTCGATCACGATTCCTCCAGGACGAAAATTATGGCAGAGTCTCAAACGCTAACACGCGAGCAACCGTATCTATCTTCGCCCGGTGACGCCGCCAAGTACAACCGGTTCAGTTCCGGAACCAAGAACACGTGTCTTCGCCCCGGGGGCCGTCGGCACCTTGACGGTGATCTCATATTGGTCAGGATCCTTCCACTGGTACACGGCTATATCCCTCAGCTCCAGGTACATAGATGCGTTTGTGAGCTGAATCGAAAGCCATGCCATCAGAATGGCCCGCTGTATCCCAGGCTGTATCTAGAACGACGAGCTTGG
>Ga0066684_10000979_pt1 | contig 10853 bp, 12 predicted proteins | sample GraSoiAngelo_133_FD_62301 | JGI IMG/M metagenome (GOLD analysis project Ga0066684, IMG submission 62301) | Grasslands soil microbial communities from the Angelo Coastal Reserve, California, USA - 14_0929_05_20cm | ecosystem: Environmental > Terrestrial > Soil > Grasslands | place: USA... | reverse complement strand
GACAACCACGCCGGGAGCCCGTTCCAGGACCGGATCTACGTGGCCTACACGGAGTTCGCCGCCGACGGGACCGCGTACATCTACGAGTCGTACTCGAACGACTACGGCGAGCACTTCAGCACGAGGCATCTCGTTAGCGCGACCTCGTCGCTCTGCTCGCAGACGTTCGCCGTGCCGACGCCGCAGGGCGACTGCAACGAGAACCAGTTCGCCGACCCGTTCACCGGGCCCGACGGCGCGTTGTACATCGCGTACCAGAACTTCAACAACTCGGTGACGACGCCGGACAACCGGAACCAGATCCTGCTCGTCAAGTCGACCGACGGCGGCAACACGTTCTCGCCGCCGGTCAAGGTGTCCGACTACTACGACCTGCCCGATTGCGCCACCTACCAGGGCGGCCAGGACTTCGGCCGCGCGTGCGTGCCGGAGAAGGGCGCGAGCCAGCGGTCCGTGTTCCGCGCGACGAACTACCCCTCGGGTGCGGTCAACCCGACCGATGCGAACCAGGTCGTCGTCACGTTCGGCTCGTACATCAACAAGCACTCGAACGAGACGAACGGCTGCGCCCCGGCCGGCTTCAACCCCGCAGACGGGCAGAACCTGTTCACGGGCGTGAAGACGGCGGGCGCCTGCAACAACGACATCCTGATCAGCACCTCAAACAACGGCGGCACAACCTTCACCGGCACCGCTACCGATCCACGGGCGCTGCCGACCGTGACGCAGGATCCCGGCCAGGCAACGACCGACCAGTGGTGGCAGTGGGCCGGGTTCACCAAGAACGGCAAGCTCGCCGTCTCGTACTACGACCGCCAGTACGGCGACGACGAGACGACTGGTCAGTCGGACGTCAGTCTCTCCGGCTCCGGCGACCTCGCGAACTTCAACACGCTCCGCGCAACGTCCTCGTCGATGCCCGTGCCGACGCAGTTCCCGGACGCGCAGGGGAACGGCACGTTCTTCGGCGACTACACCGGGCTGGCGGTGGCCACGAACGCCAACCCGCTGTGGATGGACACGCGCAGCCCGGACCTCTTCGTCTGCCCGGGGGTGCCGCCTGCCGTCTGCGGCGGCCAGAACGCGAGCGGTGCAACGCTGAACGACCAGGACCTCTACACGGCGAACCTGCCCGTGGCGTCGAAGTAGCTCGACGAGAGTACGGTTCGTGCGGAAGGGCCGCCCTCGGGCGGCCCTTCCCGCCTCACACGCCATTTCGGTGCGGTGCGCGACTGCTATCCCGACGAGCATCACGACCATGCCGACGATTCCGCCATCGACCGACGTCGGGTCACATCGCCGTACCCGACCGTCGTGACCGTCACGACGGCCCACCAGATCCCGTCCCAGGTGGAGGGAAAGTCGTGCGTATCGACGAGGGCCTCTGCCGAGCCGCCCACAACGTCCGCGGCAAGGGTAAGTAGGGCTTGATGCGGTTTGCCGCAATGTCGATGAGTGATAGGCGGGCAGGCCATCCAATCGTTGAAACGGCTCGCTACGCTCACCCCGGAGCGGCATGGGCCCGGTGGCCCAGGCGGTCTTCAAAACTGCTGCGGTCGTGTAACCCACGGCTCGGTCGGTTCGACTCCGGCGCCGCTCCGTCCGGGGCCGCGGCCTTGCGCCCGCCGGTGAGTTTCCGCACAATGCGAAGGCATCCCCCAGGCATCGCCCAACGTTCCTTGGAGGACAGCTGTGGCCAAGAAGGTCCTGAACCCCTCTGCTGAAACGCGGCGTGACGGAGCCGCGCGAACTGCTGCACCGACGACGAACGGCTCTCCCGCGCGGAGCGCCCTCGCCGCCGACATCATCATCGCGAACGCGCCAGACCCGGTGTTCGTCTCCGACCTGGAGGGCAAGATCCTCCAGGCGAACGACGCGGTCTCGCAGCTCCTGGGCTTCCGCCAGGACGAGGTGCTCGAGCAGTCGCTGTCACGCTTCATCAGCGCCGAGGAGACCCGCGAGTTCACCGCCGCCCTGCGCGAGGTGGTGGAGCGCGGCGTAACGCGAAACGCCATTCTCAACCCGCGCAGCGCCTCGGGCGAGGTGATCACGACCACGCTGAACGCTTCGGCCCTCAGGGACTCCGACGGGGCCGTGATCGGCGCGATCGGCATCCTCCGAGACATGCGCGAGCTGGACAAGGCCCGCGCCTACGCGGAGAGCCTGATCGAGAACGCGCCCGACCCGGTGTTCGTCTCCGACCTCGAGGGCAAGATCCTCCAGGCCAACGACGCGGTCTCGCAGCTCCTGGGCTTCCGCCAGGATGAGGTCGTCGAGCAGTCGCTGTCGCGCTTCATCAGTCCCGAGGAGACGCGCGAGTTCACCGCCGCCCTTCGCGAGGTGGTCGAGCGCGGCGTGACGCGAAACGCGCGGCTGAACCCGCGCAGCGCCTCGGGCGAGGTGATCCCGACCACGCTGAACGCGTCAGCCCTACGCGACTCGGATGGGAAGGTAATCGGCGCAATCGGCATCCTCAGAGATATGCGCGCGTACGAGGAGGTCGTGCAGGACCTCGAGAAGTCGAAGACCGAGCTCCAGGAGAAGATTCTCGACCTGGAGAAGTTCGAGGAGGTCGTGGTCGGCCGCGAGCTGAAGATGATCGCGCTGGAGAAGGAGCTCGAATCGGTGCAGCGCGAGCTGGGCACCCTCAGGAGCAAAAGCGCCTCGGGCTGATGGCCGCCGAGCCGGAGCGCGTTCCCCAGCAGAACGCTGAAGAGCTCGACGCGGACAAGCTCCGCGAGAGAGTGGCGTGGCTCGAGCTGCGGGTCGCGCAGGCCGAGGAGCGTCGCCGCGCCCTGCTGCACATCATGGGCGACCTGAACGAGTCGAACCGCAGGCTCGGCGACCAGCGCAAGGCGATGCTGCACATCCTCGGCGACTACGAGGACGACCGCAGCCGACTCGCCCGTTCCAACGTGAAGCTGGGCGACAGCCGCAAGGCGATGATCCACATCATGGGCGACCTGCGCGAGACGACGCAGGAGATGGAGCGCCGCGAGCAGGAGCTGCGTGAGAAGCAGGAGCAGCTCGTCCAGGCCGGCAAACTGGCGACCCTCGGCGAGCTGACAACAGGCGTGGCGCACGAGCTGAACAACCCGCTGAACAACATCGGCCTGTTCGTCGGCAACGTGCTCGACCAGCTCCGCGGCGGCGACCTCGAGCCCGCTCGGGTCGAGCAGGAGCTCGAAAGCGCGATGGAGCAGGTGCAGAAGGCGACGGCGATCATCTCGCACCTGCGCACGTTCGGCCGGGCGGCGCCGGTCAGCCTCGCGGAGGTCGACGTCGACGAGGTGATCGAGCGCTCGCTCTTGCTGATGCAGGAGCAGCTGCGCCTCCGCGGGATCGAGGTCGAGCTCGACCTCTGCAGCGAGGAGCTGGTCGTGCTCGGCAACGCGATCCAGCTCGAGCAGGTCTTCATCAACCTGCTCACCAACGCGCGCGACGCGCTCGACGGCTCGCGCGGCAAGACGATCCGCGTGGCCACCAGCCGCGACGCGGAGTGGATCCGGATCCGCTTCGCCGACACCGGCCCGGGGATCCCGCGCGAGCTCGAGCAACGCATCTTCGACCCGTTCTTCACGACCAAGGAGGTCGGGACCGGCACCGGCCTCGGCCTCTCGATCACCTACAGCATCGTCAAGGAGCACGGTGGCTCGATCGCCGTCGAGCCCACCCGCCGCGGCGCCGCCTTCCTGATCGAGCTGCCGGTGATGAGCGAGCCCGCTCCCGAGGTGGCGCTGCTTTGACACGTCTCCTGATCGTCGACGACGACACCGCGCTGCTCGAAGCGCTTCCCCGGGCACTCGAGCTGCGGATGCACGGCGTCCAGATCGAGACCTCCGACAACGCCGCCGACGCGCTCGAGCGGATCGAGCAGACCGACTACGACGCCGTCGTCACCGACATCAAGATGCCAGGCATGGACGGCCTGGCCGTCCTGCGCGAGATCAAGCGGCTGCGGCCGACGACGCCGACGCTCCTCATCACCGGCCACGGCGAGCACGACCTGGCCGTGCAGGCGCTTCGCGGCGGCGCCTACGACTTCGTCCAGAAACCGATCGACCGCGACTACTTCGTCGCCTCGCTGGAGCGCGCCTTCGAGCTGCGCCGGCTCGAGCGGCAGGTCGAGGCCCAGCGCCTCGCGCTGGAGCGGCACGCGCGCGTGCTCGAGCACGTGGGCGACGGGATCTTCGTCGTGGACGGCGACGGCCTCGTCCAGCACTGGAACCCGGCCGCACGGGCTGCAACCGGGATGAGCCACGACGACGTGCTCGGGCGGCCCGTAACCGAGGTCCTGCCCGGCTGGCAGCAGGCCGGCCCGCTCGTCCCGGTCGCGACGATGCCCGGCCCGGACGGCCTCCCGCCCGGCACGCTGCCCTTCGAGCCCGGCGGCCGGGAGATCTGGCTCTCGATCTCTGGGGTCGCCTTCCCCGACGGCGTTGTCTACGCCTTCCGCAACGTCACCGAGGAGCGCGCGCTCGATGAGCTCAAGGGCGAGTTCGTCGCGACGATCTCGCATGAGCTGCGCACGCCGCTGGCAGCGATCTACGGCTCGGCCCAGACGCTGAGGCGCGACGACCTCGAGCTCGACGAGGAGACCAGCGGCCGGTTGCTCGAGGTGATCACGACCGAGTCGGAGCGGCTGACGCGGATCGCGAGCGAAATCCTGCTCGCTAACTCGCTCGACTCCGGCCGGCTCGTCCTCGACAGCCGGGAGGTCGACGTCTACGCGCTCGTCGGCGAGGTGGTCGAGGAGATGCGCGCGATCTTCGCCGACCGCGATGGCCTGCGGATCGACCTGCCGAGCGCGAACGGCCAGCCGGCGGTCGTCGCCGATCCCGACCGGCTGCGCCAGGTACTGATCAACCTGATCGACAACGCGGTCAAGTACTCGCCGGAGGGCGGACGCGTCGCTGTCGAGATCGAGCCGCTCCCGCACAGCGTCCGCGTCGCGATCCGGGACGAGGGCATCGGCATCCCGCGCGGCGAGCAGCAGCGGATCTTCGGCAAGTTCTACCGCGTCGACCCGCAGCTCTCGCGCGGTGTGGGCGGCACCGGCCTCGGGCTCTACATCTGCCGCGAGCTCGTCCGCCGGATGCAGGGGCGCGTCTGGGTCGCCTCGACCGAGGGCGAGGGCTCGACGTTCTACGTCGACCTGCCGTTGGCCGAGTCGCCCGTCCCCGCTTCCCTCGTCTAGCACTAGGATCGCGGCGTGGCCGCGGCGATCAGGATCGGGACCTGCTCGTGGGCCGACGAGTCGCTGACGAAGTACTTCTACCCGTCGTCGGTGAAGGGCGCCGAGGAGCGGCTGCGCTTCTACGCCGACCGCTTCGACACGGTCGAGGCGAACTCGACCTACTACAGACTCCCGGACCGCGAGATGGTGCAGCGCTGGGCCGATCGCACGCCGGACGGGTTCGTCATGCACGTCAAGGCGTTCGGCGTGATGACGCGCCATCCGGTGAAGGTCGAGCAGCTGCCGCCCGACCTGCGCGACGAGGCGCCGCGGGACGAGCGCGGCCGGGTCGACCGGCCGCCGCGCGAGTTCCGGGCCGAGGTCTTCCGCCGCTTCCACGACGCGCTCGAGCCGCTGCGCGAGACCCGAAAGCTCGGCGCGATCCTGATGCAGTTCCCGCCTTACGTCGTGCCGCGGCCCGCTGCCTTCGACTACCTCGAGTGGGCGCACGAGCAGCTCGGCGGCGACGAGATGCTCGTCGAGTTCCGCCACGCGAGCTGGCTCGATGACGAGCACCGAGCCGAGACGCTGACCTTCCTCGAGCGGAACCACATGAGCTATGTGATCGTCGACGCGCCGCGCACCGGCGGCCGCAACGTCCTCCCCACCGTCGTCGCGACCACGAGCCCGACCGCCTACGTGCGCTTCCACGGCCGTAACGCCGCCACCTGGAACAAACGGACGGGCAGTGCAGCCGAGCGCTTCGACTACCTCTACTCCGAGGACGAGCTGCGCGCGTGGGTCGATCCGCTCAGCGAGCTGGCCGGGCGATCGGACACGGTCTACGCGATGTTCAACAACAACGGCCGCTCGACGATCCCGACGCCGGGCCTGGGCGAGCTGGTCGGGGGCGAGACCGTCGCGCAGGCGCCCGTGAACGCCCAGATGCTCCGCACGCTGCTGCAGGACGCGAGCCTCCCGGTCACGGTTCCGTAGCATCCAGCGCATGGAGCCCTGGTCGTACGAGCTCGCCGGCCGCCTCGACGAGCACGCCTTCGAGAGCGAGGTCTTGAAGGACAACGCGCTCGGCGATCCGCACGTGCGGCCGCTCTGGGTCTACGTCCCGCCCGGCTATGACGACTCCGACGGTCGCTATCCGTCGATCTACGTGATCCAGGGCCTGACCGGCCAGATCGACATGTGGCGCAACCGCACCGCCTTCCGGCAGAACTTCCCGGAGCTCGCCGACGCCGCGATCGCGAACGGGGAGTGCCCACCGTGCGTGCTCGTCTACCTCGATGCGTGGACGTCGGTCGGCGGCAGCCAGTTCGTCGACTCGCCGGGAACCGGCCGCTACCACACGTACATCTGCGACGAGCTCGTCCCGTTCGTGGACGAGCGCTACCGGACGCTGGCCGGCGCCGAGCACCGCGGAATCGCGGGTAAGTCGAGCGGCGGCTACGGCGCCATGGTCAACCCGATGCTCCGGCCCGACGTCTTCGGCGGCCTCGCCACGCACGCCGGCGACGCGCTCTTCGAGATGTGCTACCTGCCCGAGTTCCGCAACTCGGTGCGCACCCTGCGCGACCGCTACGAGGGGTCGTTCGACCGCTTCTGGGAGGACTTCCGCTCGCGGCCGGCCTTCTCGAAGGACACGGACCACGCGCTCCTGAACGACTGGTGCATGGCCGCCTGCTACTCGGCCGACGAGGACGGCACCGTGCAGCTGCCCTACGACACCGACACCGGTGAGCTGCGGCCCGAGATCTGGGAGCGCTGGCTCGCGTGGGACCCGGTACGGATGGCGCGCGAGCGAGCCGACGCCCTCCGCTCGCTGAAGGCGATCTACATCGACTGCGGCAAGCGCGACCAGTTCTTCCTCGACCTCGGCGCCGAGGCCTTCAGGCGCGAGCTCGAGGCGATCGGCGTCACCGACATCTTCTTCGAGCTCTTCGACGGGACGCACTCGATGATCGAGTACCGCTACCCGCTGGCGCTCGCGTACCTGGCGGAACGGCTGGCGTGATCGCGGCGGGGGTCGCCGCGGCCGCGCTGATCTGCATCGACCCGGGCCACGGGACGCCGCCCGCGATCGGCGCGCAGACCGAGCCGATCGGGCCGGGCTCCTCGGAGCGCAAGATCAAGGACGGCGGCGGTGCGCACGGCGAGGCGGCGGTCGCGCTGGCCATCTCGAAGCGGATGCGTGGGCTGCTGCTCGCGCGCGGCTACCGAGTGGCGATGACGCGTACGGGCCCGACGATCCATCTCGGCGACGGCGACGGCAACGTCGCGCGCGCCAAGTTCTGCAACCGGCGGCATGCGGCACTGATGGTGCGCATCCACGCCGACGGCTCGCCCGACCGCTCGCTGCACGGGATCTCGACTTTGGTGCCCGCCTGGCACAAGGGCTGGACCGACGACATCTACACGCCGAGCCTGCGCGCCGGCCGCGACGTCCAGAAGGCGGTCGTCGCCTCGACCGGGGCGCTCGACCGCGGCATCGTCCGCCGCTCGGACCTGACCGGCTTCAACTGGGCGAACGTCCCGACGATCCTGGTGGAGACCGGCTTCCTCTCGAACGCAAGCGACTGGAAGCTGTTGCACACCCCGTCGTATCAGCAGCGCGTCGCGCGCGGCCTGAGCGCCGGCGTCGCCGCCTTCGTCAAGCCCTGACCTTACGAGCGTTCGATCCGTGCGCCGACGACGCTTTCCAGGTACTCGAGCGCGACCTGCTCGAGGCGCTCGTCCACGGTCGCGCAGGCGTCCGCCAGCACCGAGACCTTGAAGCCGAGCTCGCGCGCGTCGATCGCGGTTTGGGCGACGCAGCCCTCGGTGGCCGAGCCGGCAAGCAGGAGCCGCTCGACCTCGAGCTCTTGCAGGACGAGCTCGAGCGGCGTCTTGTCGAAGGCCGAGTAGCGCGGCTTGACGACGAAGCGGTCGTCCTCCTCCGGCGCGAGCGGGTCGAGCAGGTCCCCGCCAAGCCCGTCCAAAGCCTCCCGGACGAGCCGGCTCCGGTCGCCGTCCCAGACGCCGCGGCTGTCCTGCGCATAGATCACCGGGACGCCGCCGGAGCGCGCCTCTGAGAGCGCCCGCTCCATCCCCTCGTGCCGCATCCGAAAGGACTCGAGCAGCCGCTCGCCGTCCTCGTGCCGGAAATCGTTCAGGACGTCGACGAGGAGGAGCGCGTCCTTCACTCGCCGGGCTTGTGCCGCATCTGCTCGGCGGCTGCCCGGCCGCGCTCGTGGACGGACTGGCGGCGATCCTCGACCGCAGCGTCCGGGTCGGCCTGGTCGACAGGGGTCTCGCCCGCCTCGAACTCGTCGCGCTCGTCGACGACGGCGCGTGATTCGTCCAGCTTCTGCCGGAGCTCCTCGGCGCGCGGGTCCTCCACTGGAGCCGGCGCGGAAACGGGTTGGCGCATCCTGCGGTAGACGGCGATCGCCGCGCCCGCTGCACCCGCCAGCCACGCCGTTCTGGCCCTCACCAGGCCGATGCTACACTGGCCGCCTTCCTGCCTCGCCCTCGCGCCGTCCGTTCCCGAGCGGCGCTCGCCGGTGAGGCCGCCTGAGACCGAAGGAAGGGAGGATTCGGGAGCGTGACCGACTACGAGATCCTGTTGATGCTCGACGCGGAGCTCCCGGAGGAGCGCCAGAACGAGATCATCTCGCGAATCCGTGAGGCCGTCGAGCGCGACGGCCGCTGGGAGGGCCACGAGCCCTGGGGCCGCCGGCGCCTCGCCTACGAGATCGACCACAAGCCGGAGGGGACCTACCACCTGCTGACGTTCGAGACCGAGCCGGCGACGCTCGACGAGATCTCGCGCGTGCTGAAGATCACGGACGGCGTCATGCGCCACCTGGCGGTGCGCCGCGTCAAGGGCGGCTCGACGCGCCCACCGGACCCCATCCGCGAAGAGGCCCGCCGTGAAGAGCCCCGCCGTGAAGAGCCAAGCCGTGAAGAGCCCCGGCACGAAGAGCCCGTAGCGGCTGCGGTTCCCGCAAGTCAAGATTCAGAGCCGGAACCGGAACCGGAACCCGAGAGCCCGCCCGAGAGCTGAGAGGAGAGGGAGGAATGGCAAACATCAACCGCGTCGTCCTCGTCGGCAACCTGACGAAGGATCCCGAGCTGCGTCACACGCCGAGCGGCACGGCCGTCTGCAAGCTGCGCCTCGCCGTGAACACGCGCCAGAAGGACGGCGCCACCGGCGAGTGGGGCGACAAGCCCAACTACTTCGACGTCACCGTCTGGGGCAACCAGGGCGAGAGCTGCGCTCAGTACCTGTCGAAGGGCCGCCCCGTCGGCGTCGACGGCCGACTCGACTGGCGCGAGTGGGAGGCCCAGGACGGGTCGAAGCGCCAGGCGGTCGAGATCATCGCCGACAGCGTCCAGTTCCTCGGCAGCCGTCAGGACGGCGAGGGCGGCCAGCCGCAGTTCGTGCCGAGCGGCGCCGGTGCGCCCGCCGAGGGCGCCGACTTCGGCACCGCGAGCGACGACGACATCCCGTTCTGATGGCCCAGCGAGACCAGCGACAGCAGCGCAAGGGCCGCCCCGCTCCCGGCGGGCCGATCCGCAAGCGCAACTGCTACTTCTGCCGCGAGAAGGTGCAGGAGGTGGACTACAAGAACATCAACCAGCTCCGACGCTACGTCTCGGAGAAGGGCAAGATCCGCTCGCGGCGGATCACCGGCGCCTGCCGGCGGCACCAGCGGCAGGTGGCTGTCGCGGTCAAACGGGCGCGCGAGATGGCGCTCCTGGAGTACGCAAAGGGCTAGCGGGATGCAGGTGATTCTCCGACAGGACGTCGAGAAGGTCGGGCTCCGCGGCGAGGTCGTGGACGTCGCGCCCGGCTTCGCGCGGAACTTCCTGCTCCCGCGGAAGCTGGCCGAGACGGCCACGCCGGCCAAGGTCGCCGAGCTGCGCAAGCACGAGGAGAAGCGCGCGAAGCACGAGGCGCAGAGCTTCGAGCAGGCGCAGGAGATCGCGGCCAGGCTCGAGGGCACGGAGCTGCGCTTCGACGTCCCGGCGGGCGAGACCGGGACGCTGTTTGGCTCGGTAACGGCGACCGATGTCGCCGAGGCGACCTGGCGTGACCTCAAGGTCCGCGTTGACCGCCGCAAGCTCGATCTGCCGGAGTCGATCAAGCGGATCGGCCGCTACCAGATCCCGGTCGACCTCTTTGCCGACGTGACCGCGACGCTGCGCATCGCGGTCGTTCCCGAGGGCGGCGAGCTGCCCCCGCAGGAGGAGCTCGACGCGATCGCCGCCGCCGAGGCGCAGGCCGAGGCCGAGGCGCAGGCAGAGGCCGAGTCGGAGCACGCGGAGGCCGAGGCGGAGATCGAGGCGGTCGTCGCCGAAGAGGAAGCGGAGCCGGAGCCGCCGGAGGGCGATGAGCCCTCAGCCAAGGCCGAGGCTCCCGCCGGGGCGTAACAAAAGCGCACAGCCTTCTCCACAGGTCGCGCCCGGCCTGTGGAATTGCAAACGAACTTCCCGCTGAGAGCGGGAAAACTGCCCACAGGCGCCGTCCGGTGGCTCTGGGAACATGCGTTCCCTTGTGCCTGCAAACCGCACGGACCTGGCATCTGGAGGCCTGTCGAAAGAGGGGTCGTCCAGACCTTCCGCGACGGCCGCAAGCGTGGTTGGGTAGCGCCCGATGGCCCAACTCGCCCAGGCCTCGCCG
>Ga0066684_10000978_pt1 | contig 10854 bp, 5 predicted proteins | sample GraSoiAngelo_133_FD_62301 | JGI IMG/M metagenome (GOLD analysis project Ga0066684, IMG submission 62301) | Grasslands soil microbial communities from the Angelo Coastal Reserve, California, USA - 14_0929_05_20cm | ecosystem: Environmental > Terrestrial > Soil > Grasslands | place: USA... | reverse complement strand
TGGAGCAGAATGCCCTTATCAATCATCACTTTGGTGAAGAAGAAGGCAGTCGCGGTGGGACTATTGCTCCCACCCTCCGCCCAAACCCTTATAGAGCTGCACCAGGGCCAACAGCTCGTTTTGCTGTGCCTGGACCAAGTTAAGTTCGGCAGAAAAATAATTCGTTTCATTGGTGAGCACCTCGAGATAGCTAGCGACTCCACCGCTGTACCTCATGTGGGACAGCCGCGCCGCATCTTGCGCGGAGTTCACGAGCAACTGTTCTTGTTCACGAAACTCCTGTGTCTTGCGGTAGGCGATCAGGGCGTCGGAAACGTCGCGGAAGGCGCCCTGAATGGTCTCCTGATAAAAGAGCACTGCTTCTTGATGTTGGGCTTCTGCGAGGCGAACGTTCGACCGGAGTCTACCCGCTGTGAATATGGGCTGCGCGAGCGTTGAGCCAAAGGTCCAGAATCCCGCGGGACCGGTGAACAAAGCCGTCAGCGCCGAGCTTTGATATCCAGAATTGGCAGTTAGCTCAATCTGCGGAAAATATTGAGATCTGGCAACTCCGATCTGGGCGTTGGCGGCGATCAACTGTTGTTCAGCCTGGCGTATGTCTGGCCGGCGTTGCAATAGCGACGATGGCAGGCCAGCGGGCACTGTAGGTGGATGTGGCTGATCGGTTAACGACCTGCCACGTGGTACGGTCGCAGGATTGTTACCTAAAAGGATGCTGATGAAATTCTCCTGCTGCTCGATTTGTTGTTCCAGACTTGGAACTTCTGAACCCGCGGTAAAGACAAGCTGCTCGGCCTGGCGGACATCGAGCAGAGATGTCGAACCGCCATTGGCCAGAATTTGCGTTAGGCGGAGCGAGTCCTGGCGCGATGTCAGCGTGCGCCGTGTGATTTCGAGCTGCAGGTCAAGTGCCCGCAGGCTAAAGTAAGCACTGGCCACGTTGGCCACCAGTTCTGTCGCGATCTCTCGCTGACCCCATTCGGTTGACGCGAGGTTGGCGCGCGCCGCTTCCGTGGAGCGGCGAAACTTTCCCCAAAAATCCAATTCCCAGTTGAAATCGAGTCCGACTCGATTGGTACTCGTCTCGACTGGAGGGATCCCGCTTTGCCCCGAAATACGCTTATTTAGGCCTGAGGCATCGGCTGAAATTGTGGGAAACTGGTCGGCGCGTGTGATACCCAGTGTCGCTCTTGCCTGGAGAATCCGTGTCCCGGCGCGGCGAAGATCATAGTTCTGTTGAAGGGCAGTCTTGATGAGTTCCTTAAGTTGTTCGTCTTGAAAGACGTCCCACCATTTTTGTTCAGCGAACGATGTAGTATCACCCTCGGCCGCTTCTTCCGGCGTCAACCCTCGATAGATTGTTGGAGTGTTAACCGTAGGCTTCTTGTAATTGGGCCCGACTGCGCAACCGGATGTCAGGCAAATAACCAGAAGAAGCGCCGCGCTTTTCTTGGTGTTAGTCATCCGCGGCTCCCGGGCTCTGAGACGGAAACTGTGCAGCATCGACCGGAACCGTTCCAAGGAGCTTAGGCCTGGAGAATCTCTCCACTATGTAGAACACCGCCGGAACAAAGAAAATACCGAGAGCGCTCGCTGCCAGCATGCCGCCGATGACTGTGGTGCCCATGATCTGGCGGGCCACGGAGCCGGCACCGGTTGCCGTCCAAAGAGGAATGCATCCGCAGATGAATGCCAATGAAGTCATCAGGATCGGACGAAGGCGTAGCTTTGCTCCCTCAAGCGCCGCATCGATCAGGTTTTTGCCTTTCTCATATTCGTCCTTAGCAAATTCGACAATGAGAATGGCATTTTTGGCAGCCAACCCGATCAGCATGACTAATCCGATTTGTGAGTAAACGTCGCTTTCGATCTGCACCATATAAGGCGGGTAGAAGGCGCTGACCAGCGCGCGTCGAAGCCAGAGAACCGCGAAAGCGCCAAACACAGCAATCGGAGTACTCAGTAGAACGCTGAACGGCAGTGTCCAGCTCTCGTAGAGCGCAGCCAGGATCAGAAACACAAAAAGCAATGAGAGTCCAAAGATCACCGCCGGCGGCACACCCTGCTGTGCCTTTTTTTCTTGGAAAGATATGCCAAGATAGTCGTAACCCATTTCGGGTGGCATGGTCTGGGCAAAGACCTGCTCCAAGGCCGCCATGGCCTGATTGGAACTGTATCCCGGGGCGGCACTGCCATTTATTTGCGCAGAGCGAAAAAGGTTATAGCGCATTGTGAATTCAGGACCAGCACGAGATTCAAAGTTCGTGAGCGCCGAAAGCGGAACCATGCTCCCACGGTTGTTCTTGACATAAAACTGGCCCACATTTTCGACGTTCGTGCGGTAATCGCCTTCCGCCTCGATATAGACCTGCCACTGCCGGCCAAAGCGATTGAAGTAATTGATGAACAACCCGCCCATGAATGCCTGAATGGTTCGATAGACATCGTTGATGGCCACGCCCTGCTTGATGACTTTGTCACGGTCGACATCCACGAATTGCTGCGGTACGCTGCCCAGAAAGGTCGTACTCACGCTTGCGATCTCGGGGCGTTTACGAGCAGCCGCCAGAAACGTATTCAGGTTCGACGAGAGGAACTCGATATCTTTGCCGTCCCGATCTTCAAGAACGAAAGTGAACCCTCCCGAGGTACCTACGCCAGGGATGGCGGGAGGTGAAAAATCGAAAGCAATCCCTTCCGGCAGTTGGCTGAGTTCGCGATTCAAACGCGCTTTGATCACTTGAAACTGCTCCAGCCGGCTTTTTCGATCGTCCCATGGTTTCAACGTGACGAAGAGGAAAGCGTTGTAACTCGCACGGGTAAAGCTGAGCAAACTGAACCCAACGACACTGGTCGTCGATTGCACTCCCGGTGTGTGTGCCAGGATGCTTTCGATTTTCTCCACGACGTGATCGGTACGCTCGAGAGACGCAGCACTGGGCAACTGCAGATTGACGTAGAGGTATCCCTGGTCTTCGTCTGGCAGAAAGCTGGATGGAACTCTATTGCTGAAAAAAGCCGCCCCTGCTCCGAAAGCCGCCAGCATGATTATGGCGATGGCGAACTTGCGAATGAGCGCGCCGCAAATCCTGACGTAGGAGTTGGTCGCACGTTCAAAGGTGCGATTGAACCAATCAAAAAACCTTCGCAATAAACCGCCTCGCTTTTCCCTGGGCCGCAGCAGCAATGCAGCGAGAGCCGGGCTGAGCGTGAGAGCGTTGAATGCCGAGATAAGCACCGAGACAGCGATGGTTATCGCAAACTGTTGATATAACCGGCCGGTAATTCCGGGTATGAAACCTGTGGGCACAAATACTGCCGACAGCACGAGCGCAATTCCCACGACAGGCCCGGAGATCTCTTCCATGGCTTTCAAGGCAGCGGCCTTCGGTGACATTCCGTCCTCGATGTGCCGCTCCACGGCCTCGACCACCACGATGGCGTCATCCACCACCAGGCCGATCGCCAACACCAGACCAAACAACGACAGCGTATTTATGGAAAAGCCAAACAACGGGAAGAAGATAAAGGCGCCCACCAGTGATACGGGCACGGCTAGAAGCGGAATCAGGGTCGCCCGCCATCCCTGCAGGAAGAGGTAGACGACGAGAATCACCAACACAATGGCGATGACGAGGGTGAGAATAATCTCCTTTATTCCTTGGACCACTGAGCGGGTTGTATCAAGGGCAGTGGCGTAATCCATGTCGCCAGGAAAGCGAGTCTTCAGTTCCGCCACCAGTTTGTTCACGCCGCTTGCAGCATCCACCGCATTGGAGCCGGGTAACTGATAAACGGCGATTATGGCGCTCGGCTTCCCGTTGAGGCGGCCGGCTACCGAATAGTCCTGTGCTCCAAGTTCGATACGAGCGACGTCTTTCACGCGCACCACGCCGCCTTCCGGGGATTCACGAACCACAATCTCTCCGAACTCCTCCGGCGAAACTAACCGCCCCTGGGCTCGAACCGCGTACGAGAACTGCTGTCCGGAAGGAATTGGTTCTCCTCCGATTTTTCCGGCAGGATTTACTGTGTTTTGGGTTTGGACTGCATTGACAATCTCCGGAACCGTGATACCCAGCTTGGCAAGCTGGTCCGGCTTAACCCAGAGCCGCATGGCATACTGTCCTGCCCCGAATACTTGCACCTGCCCGATTCCGGATGACCGGGTTATGGAATCGACCAGATTGATGTATGCGTAATTGGCAAGGAAGCGTGCGTCGTACGTACCGTGCGGCGAATACAGAGCAATAAGCATGAGCGGCGCGGTAACCGATTTGCGAACAGTAATTCCGTAGTTCGTCACATCGATAGGGAGCTGAGATGCCGCCTGTGTCTCTCTGGACTGCGCGAGGATCAAATCGTTGTTGGGATCCGTCTTAACGTCGAAGTTGACAACCAGAGTCGTCTGCGAGTTCCCAGTTGCGTTCAATGAGTACATGTAATTCATGTTGTCCACACCGTTCATCTGTTGCTCGATGGGAGTGGCAACTGATTGCTCGAGAGTTTGGGCATCCGCGCCAACATAGGTGGCAAGCACCTGAATTTCCGGGGGCGCGATGTTAGGAAACTGAGCGATTGGCAGACCGGCGATCGTCACCGCACCAACTATCACCGTGACGATGGCAATCACCATGGCGACAATCGGACGATTGATGAAAAACTTGGACATAACTCAGCTGCCTGCGGGCGAAGCAGTTGCGGACGCAATCTTGACCGGCATGCCATCCCTGACCTTTTGCACGCCCTCCACGACAACTCGCTCTCCGGGCTTGATTCCGTGTTCAATAATCCACATCGGGCCGCTCCGCTCTCCCACTTGCACGGTCCTGATGCTCACCTTGTCGTCACTACCGACCACCGCAACCTGGTACGTGCCTTGGAGTTCAGTGACCGCTTTTTGCGGTACCAAAAGCGCCGCCGGTCTGACATAGCTGACGAAACGCACACGACCGTACTGACCAGGCCGAAGAACATTGTCGGGATTAGGAAACAGTCCGGCCAGACGAATAGACCCTGTCTGCGCATCGACGTGACGATCAGCAGCAAAGAATTTCCCCTTCATGGGGTATTTCGATCCATCGGCGAGAATAAGTTCCAATACGAGCTGTCTTTCAGTCTTCTCTCGCGACGCGACCGTGGGATTGCGCTGGACAAAAGCGAGGTATTGCTGCTCACTGACAACGAAATAGGCTTTGATGGGGTCGAGCTGTGAGACGGTGGTGAGAACGGTCTGTGGGCCGACCAGATTTCCAACCTGGCCGGTGGCGATACCGGCCACGCCGTCGACCAGCGAGCGAACGTTCGTGAACTCGAGGTTGATTTCTGCCTGTTCGACCGCCGCCTTGTCCGCTTGGACAGTCGCTTTCCCCGCCAAGTTTGCCTGTATGTCGTTGTCGAGTTGGCTCTGCGCGATTGCCTTCTCCTTTGCTAGAGGAGTGTCACGCTGCACGTCCAGCTGGGTTTTCCCGAGCTGTGCTTCTGCCTGCGCGAGCTGTGCCTTATTTTGATCAAGCACCGCTTGAAAAGGCCGCGGATCGATCTTGAAGAGCACATCGTTCTTGCGAACCAACGCGCCCTCCCGGTAATTCTGTTTAATGAGGTACCCTGAGACCTGCGGCTGGATTATCGCGTTTACATACCCATCGAGCGTTGCAATCCATTCGTGGTAGACCGGCACGTCTTGTTGAGTGACCTCAACAATCTGGACGGTTGGCGGAGCACCAGGCGATGCCGAGGCGCTCTTAGTTCCACACGCCTCAGAAAATAGAAGAAGGCACAAAAGGCAGCTAACCAGCCACACATTCTCGGTGTGGTCTGTTGAGGGGAAATTGTAATCCCGGCCTTTTGTGTGTCCCAGATATGGAAACGAGTCGCCGGAACGGTATGATTGCGCCCACATGACTCCCTCCTTCAGCTTCTGCAGTTCTTCGTGGTCTAAACCCGGCCGGGATGAATTCGTACTCCGGGACGAAACTTCAGTCAGCATTCAATGAATGCTGGTATCGTCTTTAGCCGATGGCGCACCATTCTATTCCTGCGCGAAAGGTGAGTGCAAAACCTCAATCTGGCTGTGCCTTGGCCGCAGAGAGCCCGGACGGACGAACAGGAATTGCGCGACCGAATGGGATTTTCGGTATCTAATTAAGTCATTCCGGCAATCCCCAAGGTCTGTCATGTTTATCCGGGACTGAGACTTATCATGGCGAAACCAATTTTGTTGAGTGTGGATGACGACTCCGATGTTTTGCGGGCGATTGAGCGCGATCTTCGTTCGCAGTATGGCGCTGGATATCGTGTCATCGGAAGTGATTCTCCCGAGGGCGCGCTCGACCTGTTAAAGCAGTTGAAGCTGCGCAACGATAGCGTGGCCTTGCTTCTGGCCGACCAGCGCATGCCGCGCATGGACGGGGTGGAATTTTTGCAACAGGCAATGGGAGTCTTCCCCGGAGCGAAGCGGGCATTGCTCACTGCCTACGCGGACACGAACGCTGCGATCAGCGCCATCAATCAGGCCGGCATCAACTACTTTTTCCTGAAGCCATGGGACCCTCCGGCGGAGCACCTGTATCCGCAATTAGATGATTTGCTCGACGACTGGCAAGCTTCCTTTCGTCCAACGTTTCAAGGGATTCGGGTGCTGGGCACCCGCTGGTCGCCCCGCTCGTATGAGCTCCGGGACTTCCTAGCCCGCAACCATGTGCCCTATCAGTGGATCGACGTTGAGCTTTCCGCAAATGATCCCGAAACCAAGCGGCTTGTGGAGGCTCTGGGTCCGGAGGCTGCCAATCTTCCCGTGGTGCTCTTCCCCGACGGGACGAAGCTTCTTGAGAGTGTGCCGGCGGACGTCGCCCAAAAAGTTGGGTTGCGAACGCGTGCGCAAACCAGTTTTTACGACCTTGCCATCGTTGGGGGAGGGCCGGCGGGTTTGGCCGCGGCCGTTTATGGCGCCTCGGAAGGTTTACATACGGTGATGATTGAGCGGGAAGCACCCGGCGGTCAGGCGGGAATGAGCTCCCGCATTGAGAACTATCTTGGATTTCCGACCGGACTCAGCGGCGGCGATCTGGCCCGGCGTGCGGTGGTGCAAGCCCAGCGTTTCGGAGTGGAAATTCTGGCGCCGCAGGAGGCGCTCAGTGTCCGAACGGAGGGGCCTTACCGAATTATTAAGCTCCTGGATGGCAACGAGATTTCCTGCCATGCGCTGATGATCGCGACGGGTGTGCAGTGGCGGCGCCTGGAAGCTCCGGGAATCGATCGGTTGCAGGGGGCAGGGATCTACTATGGCGGCGGCGCTACGGAGGCGCTGTCCTGTAAGGGAGAGATCGTCTATGTGGTGGGCGGCGCAAACTCGGCCGGTCAAGCAGCCATGAACTTCGCGAAATTCGCGGAGCGCGTCATCATCCTGGTGCGTGGCGACTCGCTTTCCAGCACCATGTCGCAGTACTTGATCGACCAAGTTCAGGAGACGCCTAACATTCAGCTTTGGACACACGCCAGCGTGGCTGAGGCGCATGGCGAAACCCACCTGGAAGAGATTTCGGTGCTTTGCTCCGACACCGGCAAGATAGAGCGAGTGCCGGCGAGTGCGATGTTCATCTTTATTGGGGCGTTGCCGCGGACTGATTGGCTGACCGGTGTGGTCGAGCGGGACGATCGCGGTTTCCTGTTGACCGGTCCTGACCTTATACGCGACGGGCAACGCCCGAAAGGATGGGCTCTCGACCGCGATCCGTTTCTACTCGAAACCAACGTGCCCGGTATTTTTGCCGTGGGCGATGTGCGACATGGCTCTATAAAGCGGGTAGCTTCGGGAGTCGGTGAAGGATCCGTGGCAGTCCAGTTTATCCATCAGTACTTGAGCAAGGTATAAATGGTCGAAAAATCGGAACTACTTCGCGTTACAGCGTTCGCTGACCTGCCCGACGATCAGCTTGCCTGGTTCATCAGCCAGTGCGAGGAACAGGTCCTCAAACCCGGAGATACGTACATCTGCCAGGGTGATCCTGCGGAGAACATGTTCGTAATGTTGGAAGGAGAATTCCAGGCGCGAGGCGAAATTAACGGCGAGACATTTTCTTTTCCGATCAAGGCGGGAGAGGTAACCGGTCTTCTGCCCTTTTCGAGGATGAAGCGCACGCCTGTGACCGGACGCGCACTCGGCAATGGCCGGCTGTTGCGTTTTCCTTCGGCGCACTTCCCGGAGCTTGTACAAAAAATGCCGGAGCTCACCACGCGCCTGGTGGGACTGATGTCCGACAGAATCCGCGAGACCACGCGCATCGAACAACAGCGAGACCGTCTGGCTTCCCTGGGGAAACTCTCGGCGGGCCTTGCACATGAACTAAACAATCCCGCTTCTGCTGCGAAACGTGCCACGAGCCAGTTGCGCGACATTCTAAAGAAGATCAGGGACGCGAGTCTCGAGTTGGGAAGGCGTGACCTCACGCCGGCGCAGAAATCAGAGATTGAAAAACTGGAAGCGTCGTTCACGCAAAAAGACGTAGTTCCACCCGATGCGCTGACCATCAGCGACCTGGAAGACCAGATTGACTCCTTGTTACGCAGTCACGGGCAGAACGACTTATGGCAATTGGCGGCTGACCTGGCGCGAAGGAGTATTAAGCCGGATGTGCTTGAGTCGTTGTTTGCAAACCTCGATGCCGACACCGCTCGGGCCGCTCTGGTGAGGATCGCCGCTTCCGTGGAGGTCGCGAGTCTATTGCATGAAATCGAGAGCAGCACCTCGCGCATTTCGGACTTGGTCCACGCGATCAAGGAATACACCTACATGGACCAGGCGCCGGCGCAAAACGTGGACATCGTGAAGAGCCTGGAAATCACCCTGACCATCTTGAATCACAAGCTGAAACAAGGCGTGGTGGTGCAGCGCGATTACCAGCGGGTTCCGCTTCTGGTGAATTCGTTCGGGAGCGAACTCAACCAGGTCTGGACCAACGTTATTGATAATGCGATCGACGCGATGCACGGAAAGGGCGAGCTTCGCGTCCGAACCTACCGCGACGCCAGTTGTGTCGTAGTTGAGATCGGCGATAACGGTCCGGGGATTTCACCCGAGGTGCAGCCCCACATCTTTGAACCTTTCTTCACCACTAAGGGAGTTGGAGAAGGGACGGGACTCGGCCTGGACACTGTGCAACGCATTGTCAAGAAGCACCGGGGAAATATCCAGGTTACTTCCAAGCCCGGTGACACGCGCTTTCAAATTTGGCTGCCGTTGGCGGAGGCCTCGACCTAAGAGCCGTGTTTAGCTCGCCTATGTCCGTCTGGGCGTAATGATTATGTGCAAACGACACAGGAGCATTCTGTAGTTGACCCCGCTCGTTTTCGATGATAGTGTGCGCTCGGTTCCCCGGTGTTCTGAGTTGTAATCCCTTTTTGAATGGCTGCGGCACAGGAGGTTTCCCGACGAGTTGTTCGGTTGGGAGATCAGAACCCCTCGTAGGTTGACGAGGGCTCCTGTTGTTCCTCATTGAAGGAGGAAGAGTCTATGCCCCGGAAGCATCCGTTTCCATTGATACTTTTTCTTTTCCTGGCCGGAGGTGTTTGCGCGCCTGCGCGGGCGGAAATTGGAACGATTACCACGATCGCAGGAGGAGGGCCGAAAAATGTGTTGGCCACCAAAGCCCACCTGCACAATCCCACCGATGTTGCCACGGACTCGCAAGGAAACGTCTACATCGTCACATCTGGTCAGGCCGAAGTATTCCGGGTGGATGCTGTCACCGGCGTGTTGACTGCTGCTGCAGGTAGCGATAGCAGTGGTTTCAGTGGCGATGGCGGTCCGGCCAAGCAAGCCAGCTTGAACGGTCCATACGGACTAGCGGTGGATGCTGGGGGTAACTTGTTCATCGCCGATTCCTTTAATGAACGAATCCGCCGAGTGGACGCGGTAACGCACCAGATCACCACCTTCGCGGGAGGCGGGACCGGATGTGCCGGACATACTTATATCGGCGATAGCTGCGCCGCCACAGACGCGATCCTATCTCTTCCGAGCGGTGTGGCGGTAGATGGCGCAGGCAATGTCCTGATTGCGGATCTCGGCCATAACCGCATCCGACGCGTGGATGCGGTTACAGGAGTAATCACGACTGTTGCCGGAGGCAAAGCAGGCAATCTGGGTACCTTTGGAGACGGCGGCTTGGCAACTGACGCCAACTTGTCATTCCCGCAAGGAGTTTCTCTGGATGGCGCCGGCAACGTGCTGATTGCGGACACTAATCACAACCGGATTCGGAGAGTAGATGCGACCACTCACATCATCACCACGGTCGCAGGCGCGAACAGGCCAGTCAGGGCGCTGGCAGATGCAATGGGCAATCTGTTCATTACAGAGAGCATCGGCAACCGGATCCTGCGAATGGACGCGACAAGCGGCATTATCACAATCGTCGCCGGCACCGGCGCCTATGGTTATGCAGGCGATAACGGTCCGGCAACCAGCGCAACCCTCGCGAATCCCTATGGGATCAACGTTGATCGCGCCGGCAATCTGCTTATTGCCGACGCCAAGAACAATCGCGTACGCCACGTGGATGTTGCGGCAAACGTGATTACGACGTCGGCGGGCGCCAGTGGCCCCATGGACTATGATCTTCGCGCCCGTCAAGCTAGTCTGAGCAGCGTGGGGCAGGTTGTCATTGACGGCGCCGGGAACGTTTTCATCTCGGAAGCCGGTTCGGCAACCCTTCTGCGTCTAGACTCTGTGACCAACCTCCTCTCTAAACTCGCTGGCGATGGATTCGGAGCCCCCTTCGATGCCATGTTCGGGCTTGCGCGAGACCGCGCTGGCAATTTGTTCGTTGCTGACGAGACACAAATCTGGCGCGT
>Ga0066684_10000972_pt1 | contig 10878 bp, 4 predicted proteins | sample GraSoiAngelo_133_FD_62301 | JGI IMG/M metagenome (GOLD analysis project Ga0066684, IMG submission 62301) | Grasslands soil microbial communities from the Angelo Coastal Reserve, California, USA - 14_0929_05_20cm | ecosystem: Environmental > Terrestrial > Soil > Grasslands | place: USA... | reverse complement strand
GCCGTGAATGTACAAACGATGGTGTTCGGGAACATGGGAGAGACCAGCGCGACGGGGGTTGCATTTACGCGTGACCCAGCGACCGGCGAAAAAGTTTTCTACGGCGAATATTTGATCAACGCCCAAGGCGAAGACGTCGTCGCAGGTGTGCGCACCCCGCATCCGCTCGGCGATCTGGCGAAAGAAATGCCCGCAGCGCACAAGGAGCTGATGAAAGTGCGCAGCGTCCTTGAACATCACTTCAAAGACATGCAGGACCTCGAGTTCACGGTGGAGGAAAACCGCCTCTACATTTTGCAGACGCGAAATGGCAAGCGCACCGGCCACGCCGCCGTCCGTATTGCGGTCGATATGGTCGATGAAAAACTAATCACAAAGAAGGATGCGGTGCGCCGTATTCCGGCAGATTCGCTCGCACATCTTCTGGCGCCAATTTTTGACCGGCAATCGGTGCGCGCCGCAAAAAAAATCGGAAGCGGCTTGCCCGCCGGGCCGGGCGCAGCATGCGGCCGAGTTGTTTTTAACGCAGAGGAAGCCGTGATTCGCGCCGAAAGGGGCGAGAAAGTCGTGCTCGCCCGCATTGAAACGTCCCCGGAAGACCTGCGTGGTATGATCGCGGCTGAAGGAATTCTCACGTCGCGCGGCGGCGTTTCTTCGCACGCGGCCCTGGTCGCGCGGCAGATGGGAAAAGTCTGCGTCTGCGGCGCGACTGGAATTCAAATCGATTACCAAAAGCGTACCCTCAGCGCGAACGGCACGACATTAAACCGCGGTGATTACATCTCCATCGATGGCACTGCTGGAGAAGTTTTTGCTGGAGAAGTCGCCACCGCGCCCTCGGAAATCGTTCAGGTACTCGTCGATCGGTCGCTCGATCCGAAAAAAAGCATCACTTATCAGGAGTACGCGAAGTTAATGAAGTGGGCGGACGAATTTCGCACGCTCGGTGTGCGTGCAAACGCTGATACGCCTGAGCAGGTAACCAACGCTGTCGCGTTCGGCGCAGAGGGAATCGGGCTTTGCCGCACAGAGCACATGTTCTTCGAGGGCGATCGGATTGACGCGATGCGCGAGATGATTCTCGCCGGCACAAGGGACGAACGCGCACGCGCCCTCGCCAAATTACTTCCCTATCAACGCGGCGATTTCATTGGCATCTTCACAGCCCTGAAAGGGTTGCCAGCCACGATTCGTTTTCTCGATCCGCCGCTGCACGAATTTCTGCCAACCGATCACGCGCAGCAGAACGAGCTGGCCAACAAGCTCGGCGTCCCTGTCGATCAAATTGGACGGCGTGTGCATGAATTGCATGAGTTCAATCCGATGCTCGGTCATCGTGGTTGCCGGCTCGGGATTACGTTTCCAGAAATTTCCGAAATGCAGGCGCGCGCAATTTTTGAAGCCGCGGCGGAGGTGCAGTCAAAGGGAATTAAGGTCCATCCGGAGATCATGATTCCGCTGGTGGGATTCCCTCGCGAGTTAAAACTGCAGATCGATATTGTACGTCGGGTCGCCGGCGAGGTTGCCAATAAAACGAGAACAAAATTCAAATTTTTAGTCGGGACAATGATTGAAATCCCGCGCGCCGCGCTCGTGGCCGATCAGATCGCGCGCGACGCCGATTTCTTCAGCTTCGGCACAAATGACCTGACGCAGACCACGCTTGGAATGAGCCGGGACGACTCCGGCAGTTTCCTTCCCGCCTATGCCGAACTCGATATCGTGGATACAAATCCATTCGCCTCGATCGATCAGAAAGGTGTCGGACATTTGATGGAAATTACGTGCGACCTCGGCCGCAAGACGCGTTCCGACATCAAACTGGGAATTTGCGGCGAGCACGGCGGCGAACCAGCCAGCGTCAAGTTCTGTCACCGGCTGGGTCTGGATTATGTCAGTTGCAGCCCGTTTCGCATCCCGATCGCGCGATTAGCCGCAGCGCAAGCGGCGCTCGAGAGTTGAAGCGCGTTTCGCGTTCCGTAGTCTGTCGCATGCACGCGAGGGAGCGAAAGATCGACATCTGCCAGTCCAGCTGGGACTTCGCGCGTCGCCACATCGGCCCGAGCGACCAGGAAGTTTGCGCAATGTTGCGCGAAGTCGGCTTTGAAAATCTCGACGCCTTGATCGACGCTGCCGTTCCGAAAAATATCCGGTTAGATCGTCAACTGAATCTGCCGAAAGCGAAATCGGAAACCGAAGCGCTCGCTGAGCTGCGCGCGATCTCTATGAAAAACAAGGTCGCCCGCTCATTCATCGGCGCCGGCTACTACGACTGCATTACGCCGCCTGTTATCCAGCGAAACATTCTGGAAAATCCCGGCTGGTACACCGCTTACACCCCTTACCAAGCGGAAATCGCGCAAGGCCGGCTGGAGGCGTTGCTTAATTTTCAACAGATGATCATGGACCTCACCGCGCTCGACATCGCGAACGCGTCACTGCTGGACGAAGCCACTGCCGCCGCCGAAGCGATGTCGCTTTGTCACACAGTTGTTCCCAATCGAAAAACTTTTTTCGTCGCCGATAATTGCCACCCGCAAACGATCGCCGTCATCCAAACACGAGCGAAACCGCTCGGGATTGAGATTAAGATCGGTGATTATTCGCGCTTCAAATTCGACGACACGGCCTTTGGCGCACTCATCCAATATCCCGCCACCGATGGCGCAATTTATGACTACACCGATTTCGTCAGGCAGGGGCACGACGCGGGCGCGCTGGTTGTCGTCGCGGCGGATATTCTCGCGCTGACGCTGGCGAAGCCGCCGGGCGAATTCGGCGCTGATGTTGCCATTGGGAACACGCAGCGCTTTGGCGTCCCCTTGGGATTTGGTGGGCCGCATGCGGCATACTTCGCCACCCGCGACCAATTCAAACGTCACATGCCCGGCCGGCTCGTGGGCGTTTCACACGATGCCGAAGGGCGGCCAGCTTATCGACTCGCATTGCAAACGCGCGAGCAACACATTCGACGCGACAAGGCCACCAGCAACATCTGCACCGCCGAGGTTCTTCTCGCCGTCATCGCGTCGATGTACGCCGTTTATCACGGCCCCAAAGGACTGCGTGCGATCGCCGAGCGCGTTCATCGCCTGACGAGCCAACTCGCAGACGGTCTGCGCGCGCTAGGCTGCAAAATTACTCACGAAAATTTCTTCGACATGGTCCGCATAGAGGTTGAATCGAGCGAAGTCACTTTGGAGCATGCAGAGAAAGCGGGATGCAATTTGCGTCCACTTGGCCCACGGGCAGTCGGCATTTCATTCGACGAAACGACAACGCCGCGAGACATCGAACTGCTCATGTCGATCTTTCGCGGCACGCTGGTACGCGATTTCGCAGACGACGATCTTGGCAAGCCGCCGCTGCGGGCCCCGCAATTCGCAATCCGCACTTCGGACTTCCTCACGCATCCCATCTTCAACACGCACGACACCGAGACAGAAATGCTGCGTTATCTCAAGAAGCTCGAATCGCGCGATCTGTCGCTGACGACATCGATGATCCCGCTCGGTTCGTGCACGATGAAACTCAACGCAACCGCAGAAATGTTTCCGCTTTCATGGCCTGAAATTTCCAAGATGCATCCGTTCGCGCCCGTCGAACAGGCAGCAGGCTACATGGAAATTTTTCAACAGCTGGAAGAATGGCTTGCCGAAATCACCGGTTTCGCAGCCGTATCCCTGCAACCCAACGCCGGATCGCAAGGTGAATTCGCAGGTCTGCTCGCCATTCACAAGTATCACGCATCGCGCGGGGAAGCGCATCGCAACATTTGTCTCATTCCTGCCTCGGCGCACGGCACGAATCCAGCCAGCGCAGTGATGGCTGGATTCAAAGTTGTCTCGGTTGCCTGTCTGAAAGATGGAGATATCGATATTGCCGATCTGCGCGCGAAAGCGAACGAGCACGCGCGCGATCTTGCCGCACTCATGGTGACGTATCCGTCCACGCACGGCGTGTTCGAACCAACAATCCGCGAGATCTGCGACATCGTACACGCGCACGGCGGCCAGGTTTACATGGACGGCGCGAACATGAACGCGCAATGCGGTCTTTGCCGGCCCGGAGATTACGGCGCGGATGTTTGTCATTTGAATCTGCATAAAACATTTTGCATCCCGCACGGCGGCGGTGGGCCGGGCGTTGGCCCGATCGGCGTGGCAAAACATCTGGCGCCTTATCTTCCGCGCGAATTCATTCTTGATCCTACAACAGGCAAAATTCTGTTTGGCGAAGGCGAACGAGGGAAACGCCCGCTTAACGGAGGAGTCGGTTCTGAGTATCGCCACGGCGCTGGCAAAGGCGGCAATGTTTCCGCGGCGCCGTGGGGCAGCGCCAGCATTTTGACAATCACGTGGATGTACATCCGTATGATGGGCGCCGAGGGATTAAAACGCGCGAGCGAAGTGGCAATTCTAAACGCAAATTACATCGCGAAGCGACTCGACCCGCATTTCCCAGTGCTTTTCAAAGGCAAACATGGCCTCGTCGCGCATGAGTGCATTGTCGATCTTCGACAGTGGAAAAGTGCGGGTATCGAAGTGGAAGACGTGGCCAAGCGTTTGATGGATTACGGCTTTCACGCGCCGACCATTTCATTTCCAGTCGCTGGCACAATGATGATCGAGCCGACGGAGAGCGAACCCAAACACGAACTCGATCGTTTCTGCGAGGCAATGATCTCCATCCACGCAGAGATGGAAGCGATCGCCGAAGGAAAGCAAGATCGCCAAAATAACTTGCTCAAAAACGCGCCGCACACCGCGCGACAAATCGCGTCCGACAAATGGGACCGCCCCTATTCGCGCGAACAAGCAGTTTTCCCTGCGCCCTGGGCGCGCGAACACAAATTCTGGCCTGCGGTCGCTCGCATCGACAATGTTTACGGCGACCGCAACCTCTTCTGTTCCTGCCCGCCGGTTGGAGAATTCGAGAAAGATAGTTAGAGATTCCTCGACTTCGCTTGGAATCATAAATCCGGACTTGCAACACACGGGACGACTCTGAGCACAGGCTGCCAGCTTGTCCTTTTTGGCAGCCTGCCGAGAAACTCTTCACGCGTTCGATCCCACGCGTTGTTGCAAAGGCTCAAAGCGTCCTCGGCAAGCTGCCGACGACAACAGGCTGGCAGCCTGTGCTCCCCAGAAATTGTAATTCGTCTTTGGGACGCGCTACCCTTCTGGCGCGAGTTCGGGCGCGGCGACGACGCGGGTCGGAACGAGACGTAGTGCGGAGCCGTTTGTTTCCTCGGCGACCGCGGGGCCTTGTTCGTGGTATTCGGCATCGCTGTTGACCTGCCAGAGATCGTAAAGCTTGGCGTCGGCAAGAATATTTTCCACGCACAACATCGCCGTCATCATGGCGTGGTCCTGATTGTTGTATTTGTGCATGCCGTTGCGGCCGACCAAGTGCAGGTTCGGATAACGGGTCTCCAGTTCCTGTCGAATGATAGCAACGTGCTGCGCGTAATCGTCATCGTAAACCGGATACGCTTTTTTCTGACGCACGACGCAACCATCGATGAAATCGCCTTTTTGGGCGAGACCGATCTGAATCAGTTCGCGCCTTGCGAGGTCGATCAACTCGCTGTCGCTCGAATCCCAAAGACCGTCGTGTTCGAAACAGAAATATTCGAGACCGTAACAGACCTTGTCCGGATCGGGCACCATCTCCGGCGACCAGGAACGGAAGTTTTGGACGCGGCCGACCTTTACGCTTGGGTCGTGAATGTAGATCCAGTTGTCATCAAACATGTGGCGATCTTTCAGGATCAACATCACCGTGATAAAGTCGCGATATTTGAGGCTTTCGGCCGCGCGTTGCGTTCGCTCATTCACCGTAGGCGACAAACCACAAACCAGTTCCCGCATCGGCGCCGATGAAATTACGTGTTCGGCTTCGATTGTTTGTGCGTGGCCGAGCTGATTCTTGTATTCAATCGTCCAACTGTCGGACGTTTCATTGTGAGAACAGCGAGTTACTCTGCAGCCCATCTCCAGTTTGCCGCCCAGCGCCTTCATTTTTTCCGCGCAGGCTTCCCACATCATGCCCGGGCCGCGCCGGGGATAACGGAACGAATTGATCAACGTCTTAATAACTTTGCTACGGTCGCCGTTGTAACGCTGCGGAATCAGAGCGTTCTTGATCGCGCTCCCGAGCGAAAGTCCCCTGATCCGTTGCGCCGCCCAGTCGGCGGAGATTTCCTTGCAGCTCATACCCCAGACTTTTTCGGTGTAGCTCTTGAAGAATGTGTTGAAGAGGCGTTTGCCGAATTGATTACTAACCCACTCTTCGAAATTGCGCGGGTTCCGCACCGGGAAGAGTCGCGCTTTCAGCCAGGAAAGAATGCAGAGCGCCGATTTGACGACGCCGAGATTCAGTAGCGCTTCAAGGGGCTTTAGTGGATAAGAGTAAAATTTGCTGCCGTAAAAAATGCGCGACGAACGTGGCCGAACGAGCATGTCGTTAGGCAAAATCTCGGTCCACAGATCTTCGACCGCTTTGGACTTGGAGAAGAAACGGTGCCCGCCGATGTCGAAATGAAAACCCTTGTAGCTGACGGTGCGGGAAATGCCGCCGACATAAACAGAATCGGCTTCCAAAATAACGACATCGACTTCCTCCTTCGAAAGGAGGTAGCCCGCGGTTAAACCCGCTGGTCCGGCACCGATAATGGCGACTTTTGGTTTCATTTTTCTCTACGCGACCCAATTTCCCCGCGTGAAATTCCAGACGTACCAGCCCTGTACGCTCAAACCCGCAGCGCTGACCAACGCTACTACCGCTGTCCCAAATGCCCGCACCCATATCGGCGGCGTGCGAAATTGACGCAGAAAATTCAAAAGCGCCAGCACGATCAGCGCATGGACGGAAAATTCGTAGCGGAGCATACTCTCCATATCCACGCACGCCACGCCGCTAACTGAGAGGTAATAGATCGCGGCGGCGCAGAAATAGATGCCGACGCGCGTTGATAAATCGATCCGCCGTTGAATCGGCGGAAGCAGTTCGCAAAGAGCGGCACCGAGCAAGAACAGTGCGCCTAGCGTCATCGCCATTTGGCTCGCCTCAATGGGATTATTCAGTGCTGGAATAAGCCAGCGATAACTCGATGGTTTAAACACCGCTACATAATCGGGACTGATGCCCCAGCCAGCCGCTTGAGTGAGCATATAAATATCCCAATTACCCCAGCGCAGTTGGCAGTAGATGAAGAATGCGAGCGCGCCGAACAATGCAAGACCCATCAACCCAATGACAGTCCCGTATCGCTGAGGCCAGTTTCGTACCTCGCGCAAGCCCTCCCAGCCATTTCGAACAATCGAGCGAATCACCGGGAATCCCGCGCAAACGATCCCCACAATTCGCGTGGCGGACATAACGATGCCGTGTAATGCAGCCCAGACTTTTGCGGCGCGACCATCCGCCGTGCTCCAATAGATAAAACCGAGCAGCCCCATCAGAAAAAGCGACTCCGAATAGGCCGCAACCAAAAAGAATGCCGCCGGATGCGCGAAGATCAGCAATGTGCCGCAACCCTGAAGGGTCGGCGAAATCTTCCAGCGGTCACAGAAGAGAAAGAAATAACTCCAGAAACCCCAAGCGGCGAGCTGAGCCGTGATGAGCAGCGCGTTGCCGGTATCGATGTTCAATCCGTATCGAAGCAGGGCCGCAATTGCCGGATAAGCGGGGAAGAACGCGACATTCGACACTTCCATCACCTTGTGATCGATAGGCGGCACGATAGTCTGATATCCGCGCTCCACGATGTTCATAAACCAATAGCTGTCATGCTGGATCAGCGTCGAGTAGCGGTCCGAAAGCGGGCCTTCTGGTGCCAGCAGGCCGATCGCTATCCCAAGTTGCGCGGCAGTCAGAACCAATCCGAATGCCAAAGGCCTGAAGAACGACCGAGCGCGGGTCATGGTGTCATGAGCAGGAAGTTCCGAGGAGACTAGAAAGCTCTCGAGATTGCAAGAACTGCTGGGGATGGCCTTTCCTGAAGTCATTTGCCCGCCCTCCGTCGGTTTCGGCGGCAGGAGTTTGGACGACGCGAGTCGCCTTTTATTCGAGGGATGGCGAGATCCTATGCGGCTACGTCCTTTGGGTGGACGAGTTCGCCGTAAAGCTCCTCATAGCGCTGTGCCGATGCGTCCCATGAAAAATGACGCGCCATTGCCCGTTTCATTAATTTCGTCCACAGTTTCCGATCACTGAATAATCCACAGGCGCGTTTCATCGCATCCCAGAACGCTTCGGTTGAATAATCATAACAAAGAAATCCGTAACCCTCATCGGCGACCGGATCGTAGTCTTCAATGATCTGCTGAATGCCGCCGGTAGCGAGTGCAACTGGCAGGGCCCCATATTTCAGATTGTACATCGCGTTCAAGCCGGAGGGTTCGAAGCGCGACGGGATCAGGCTGATATCCATTCCTGCTTCGATCAGGTGTGCCAGTTTTTCGTCGTAATCCTTTTGATAAGCGAACTTACTCGGGAATTTTCGCGCCGTGACGGCCAGCGCGGTTTCGTAAGCCGGATCGCCTTCACCGAGAATGAGCAGGCGAACATCATCCCAGAGAAGGCGATCGAGCAGCGGCACCAGAATCTCGAAGCCCTTTTCCTCGACGACCCGGGTCACCATGCCCCAGACTGGACCGCGGGGCGAAGGCGCGAGCTTCATTTCCTCCAGCAACGCGTCCCGGCAAATCTGTTTTCCTTGCAGCTTTCTCATGTCGTAGTTTGCCGGAAGCAGACGATCAGATATCGGATTCCAGCGCGCATAATCCGCGCCGTGCAAAATCGCGGTAAGGCGGTATGCGTTTTCCCGCAACACACCATCGAGACCATGGCCGCCAGCCGGCGTGAGTATCGCACGCCGGTAATGTTCGCTTACGGTTGTGATTTTGTCGGCGTAGAGAATCCCGCCTTTGAGAAAATTCAGCCGTCCAAAAAATTCGACGCCGTGGAGGGTGAAAAATCGTTCCGGCAAGTTCGTTAGTCGAAAGTCCAGCCCCCAAAAACTGCCCTGTTCACCCAGGCGGTGAATCGTCAGCACGGTTTTGAACGGCAGGCCGTGAGCCCGCACAAAGACCGGCACCAGCGCCGCCGCCCAATCGTGCACATGCAGAATTTGCACTTGCGGCGTCAAACGGCGCGCTAATTCCAGCACCGCCTTGCAGAAAAAAATAAAGCGCGCCGCGTTGTCTTCGTACTGTTGGCCGCGCTCGCCGTAGATTCCCGGGCGATCAAAGAACTCGTCGCAACGAAGGAGAAACAACTGCACGCCGTTTGCGCTTCGTCCCTCGAGATATTCGGCAACGTAGCTTTTGTCGCCTACGGCGATATCCACAGTTATACCGGTTTCTTTTTCTTCGAATGCGGTATTCGTCCGAATTTCGCGATAAAGCGGCAACGCCACGCTCACGTCGTGTCCGCGGGAGCGCATTTCGCGCGGCAACGCATCCATTACATCGATCAGCGCCCCCGCGCGTTGCAGCGGCGGACCCTCCGCGCTAGCCATTAAGATTCTCATTCGATCTGCGATGCTTGGCTCGCGAATCCTTTCGGAGTTGGGTGCTCGGCGTTCGGCATGGTCTCACTCGTTTCTGCCTAACGAATATTCCCGCTTAACCCACTCGAGCGCCTCCTCGCGTGTGTGCAATTTTCCTTCGAGCTGGCGCGTTTCCACCGCCTCGAGGATTTCGCCAAACTTTGGACCCGGCTTTAGGCCAAGTGCGATCAAATCGTCCCCGCGCACAAGCGGTGGGGGAATAATCGGTTCGTTCGCGAATTCTTCGCGCTTGCGCAGGAGAAATTTGTAATTGTCAAGCATGCGATGGCTGCTTTCGCAGTCGACCCGGTGTAGCTCCAGTTCGTCATTGAAGGTTGGTCGCGCCATGAAACGTTTCAATCTCGCGACCCGCATCTTGGGCACATCCTTGAAGACCATGTGTTGCCGCACCATTTCGACCGTCGCCTCGATCTCAGCGCCCGAAAATCGCAAACGCCGCATGATGGCCTCACTCATCTCTGCGCCAATCCGGTCGTGTTCGTTGAAACGAATCCGGCCCGTTTTATCGACAGTGGCGGTCACCGGCTTGGCAACATCGTGAAGCAACACAGCGAAAACCAGTGGCACAGAGACTGTTTCCGGAAGGAATTGCAGCATCAGGCGTGTGTGCTGAAAAACGTCGCCCTCCGGATGGAATTGTTCCGGCTGCAGGACGCCTTTCATCGCTTCCAATTCGGGTAAAATCGCGCGCATCAGACCGCTGGAATCAAGAAGGTCCCAGCCGCGCAGCCTATTCGGCGAAAGAAAAATTCGAACCAACTCATCGCGAATACGCTCTGCGCTGATCTGATGGATCGAAGGCGCGCTGGCCAAAAGCGCTTCCCACGTTTGACTGTCGATCTTGTAGTCGAGCGCGGTGGCGAAACGCACTGCGCGCAGCATGCGAAGCCGGTCTTCGGCGAAGCGCTGCGCCGGATCGCCAATCGCGCGCACCAATTTCGCGGCGATATCCGAGCGGCCGCCGATGAAATCGATCACCTCCTCGGCAACCGGATCGTAAAACATTCCGTTGATCGTGAAATCGCGACGTTTGGCGTCTTCCTCCGGCGAGGAAAAACGCACCTCACTTGGATGTCGGCCGTCCACATACACCTCATCCGAGCGAAAGGTCGCAACTTCGAATTGAAAATCGTTCTGCAGTACGATAATCACGCCGAAACGCGCACCTACCGCGTACGTGCGCGGGAAAATCTTCTGCACCTCTTCCGGCCGCGCGTCAGTGACGATGTCATAATCCTTCGGAGTCAGATCGCGCACCATATCGCGCACACAGCCGCCCGCGAAATACGCGATGTGCCCAG
>Ga0066684_10000958_pt1 | contig 10910 bp, 3 predicted proteins | sample GraSoiAngelo_133_FD_62301 | JGI IMG/M metagenome (GOLD analysis project Ga0066684, IMG submission 62301) | Grasslands soil microbial communities from the Angelo Coastal Reserve, California, USA - 14_0929_05_20cm | ecosystem: Environmental > Terrestrial > Soil > Grasslands | place: USA... | reverse complement strand
ATACAGCGGACCATAGGACTGTCGGCGTATAGGATGGCGACGAGCCGTATCCCCACGCGACGACCGATCTCGAAGCGGGTCTCGAGGGCGGCCACGAGCGGCCCCGCTGCCAGTCGCCGGACCTTGATGGGACCGGCCGAGCGGACGAGCCGGTCCCCCTTCGGCGGGCAGTAGGTGTACGTGTCCCCGGCGTCGCCGCCGTCCTCGATTCGGAGTAGGTCGGTAAAGCGCTGCCCCGAGCGCCGGTCGTGCAGCGTGAGTGCCCCGGTGGGCTCGAGCGCGACGTCGATCCAATGGTTGACGAGCGAGCGTCCTTTCACGAGCGCGCCTTCGCCGGGAGGTCGAGTACCGCGCGCTCCCGTGGCACCTGCCGCCAGACCGGCGCTGGCCAATCCCAGCCCCGGCACCGTCGGCGACCGGAACGCAATGCGCACCTCGTCCACCTCGTCCTGGTCTGGGTAGTGGTGCGCCGCGTCCAGCCGCTCCGTCCCGATCCGCCGGTCGAGCAGCTGCACCGGCGCAGTGTGGCCATCCGAGGTCGCGAGCGCGAACGGCCGGTAGCCCTGCCCCTCCCGCGGGACACGATCCCCGCGCGGGCCGACCAGCACATCGCGCCGGAACAGCGTGACGTCGGCGATCATGACGCCCCGGCGGGGACGGGCCGCGGGATTCCAGATCACGAGCGTGGGCGACGGCGACGCCGCGCGGCCGCGCGCCGCATCGGGATCGTGGTGCACGAGATCGTGCACACTGCCCCGCACCACCTCCCCCGACAGCGCCTCGACGCTCGTGAGGCGCGACTCGACCGCGCGCGCGACGTCGTCGGCCGCGCAGCCCGCGATGGCATCATGGAACTGACAGCGCACCAACGCACGCCACGCGAGCTCCAGCACCGGCCGGCGGTCGCGCCCTCCCGCGCGCCGCGCCAGCGCCGCGAGCGGCTCGGCCACGCGCGCGAGCGCCAGCTCGGCCGCGGAATACCGTCGTTTGAGCGGCGCCCGCGTCCCATGCACGCCCTGGAGGGTCCACGCGTAGCGATAGGACCAGCGCAGCTCACCCGCGAGGGGCGACGGCTTCGCACCGTCCGCGGCGGCCTGAAAGAATTCGTCGAGTCGTGACACACGGAACGCGCTCTGCGGGTCGAGCTCGGCGAGGAGATCGCGGAGCCGCGGCACGTCCGGATGCGCGCCGTGGTGATCGGCACCGATGAAGACGGGGACGTGCTTGCCTGTGGCGCGTTGCACCAGCGCGCCGCGCACCGGCGCCCAGGCGGCGAACAGGCGCTCGGCGTCGGCGGGCAGCGCGGCCCCGATCTCGTACCCCGCGCGGGGCAGGTGCCACAGCAGGACCTCCTTGTCGTCGAGCCCGCGCCAGCGGTAGAGGTCGCGCTCCTGCCCGGTCTCGCCCCCCAACCCGCGCCATACCACGCCGTACCGGATCCCGAACTCGCGCGCCAGCGTCGGCCATGCGGCGGGATGCCCGAAGGCGTCGGGCGAGTACAGGACGTCGAGCCGGCCGCCCAACCGCTCCGCGTCGGCGGCCCCGAGCAGCAGATTCCGCACCAGCCCTTCGCCCGACGGGATCTGCTCGTCGGGGAGTACGTACCACGGCCCCACCTGTAACCGCCCCGTCTTCACGAGCGTGCGCAGGTCGCCTTCACGATCGGGGCAGGCCCGCAGGTAATCCTCGACCAGCACCGTCTGCCCGTCCAGCAGAAAGCTGCGGTAGGCCGGCTGTGCCTGCAGCCGCTCGATGAGATCGCCCGTGACGCCCACCAGCCGGGCCTGCAGCGCGGCGCGCGGCAGATACCACTCACGGTCCCAGTGGGTATGCGGGATCAGATGAAAGATCAGCCCGGTCATCGCGCCTAAGGCTAAGGGGATGCCAGCGCTCCCGCGAGCGGCCATATTCCGGCCCATGCTCAAGCGCTCCCTGCTCGCGCTCCCGGCCATCGCCGGCGTCGCGCTCCTCGCCACGCGTCTCGTCCCGGGCTCGTTGCCGGACGGGTCCACGTTGCTTCCCTCCGGCTGGCGAATCCGTCCCGCCGGGCGTGTCGTCCCGATCGGCACGCTGCCCTTGAACCTCGTGACGCTCTCCGATGGGTCCGTCATCGTCAGCAACGACGGCTACGGCGAGAACAGTCTGATGCGCATCGACCCCGTGCGGGCTCAAGTCGTGTGGCACGTGACGCTGCCGGCGGCGTGGCTCGGCCTGGCGCGCACCGGTCGGGACTGGCGCGACACCGTGTGGGCGAGCGGCGGCGCGACCAACCGGGTGTATCGCTTCGCGTGGCAGGGCGGCGCGTCGTGGATCAGGGACAGCGTGGCGCTCGCCGATTCCGGCGCGAAGCTCTACACCGCCGGCCTCGCGCTCCTGCAGCGGCAGGGTCTGGTGGCCGTGGTCGGCAACCTGAGCGATTCGGTCTACCTCATCGACGCCGCCACGCTCGAGCGGCGTGGCGCGGTGGCCGTGGGTCACCGCCCCTACACCGCCGTGGCAACCGGTAGCACGCTCTACATCAGCAACTGGGGCGACTCCACCCTCTCCGTCATCGACCTGTCCGTCAGTCCGCCCGTCTCCCGGTCCGCCGTCTTCGTCGGGCCCCATCCCTCCGCCCTGGCCCTGCGCGGCTCGGAGCTGCTCGTGGCGCTCGCGGGGGCGAACGGGGTGGTGCGCGTCGATCTCGCGACGGGCCAGGTACGCGAGCAGCTCACGGTCGCACTCGCGCCGCACGCACCTCCCGGGAGCGATCCCAACGCGCTCGCCCTGTCTCCCGACGGGCGTACACTGTACGTCGCCATGGCGGGGAGCAACGCGGTGGCCGTCGTGCGCCTCGGCGCCAAGGGAATGCGCGTCGCCGGCCTCATCCCCGTCGGGTGGTATCCCACTGCCGTCGCCGCCTCGGCGGACGGGCGCACCCTCTATGTCGCGAACGGCAAAGGCAACGGCTCCGGCGCCAATCCGGACGGCCGTTACATCGGCAACATCATCAGCGGCTCCGTCTCTGTCATCCCGGTCCCCGACTCCGCGGGGCTCCAGCGATACACGAGTCGGGTGTACGCGCTGAGTCCGTTTTCGAACGCGCGGCTCCGTCCGGCGACCCGATCGTCGGACCGACCGCCCGAGCTCAAGCACGTGGTCTATATCATTCGGGAGAACCGGACCTACGATCAGGTATTCGGCGACGTCGCCCGCGGCAACGGCGACGCGCGCCTCGCGATCTTCGACAACGCCGTGACGCCCAACGCCCACGCGATCGCCGATCGCTGGGTGCTGTTCGACAACTTCTACGTGAACGGCGAGGTCTCGGCCGACGGCCACGAGTGGACCGACCGGGGATATGCGAGCGACTACAACGAGAAGACGTGGCCCCAGATCTATGCGAATCGGCGTGAGTGGGACCTGACGAGCGGAGAGGACCTCGCCAATCCCGGTGGTACCTACCTGTGGGACGCCGCGCAGCGCAACCGACTCTGGGTCGTGAACTTCGGCGAGATGACCGAGTCCGACGACGACTCAACCAGGACGCGCACCGGTCGCACCAACATCCCCGGCCTGAAAGACATCACCGCCGCGAACTACCCCGGGTTCGTGCTGGCCATCGCGGACACGACGCGGGCACGGCTGTTCGCCGACTCGGTGGCGAGCTGGGACCGGCAGACCCGCTTCCCGGACCTGGTGATCTTGTGGCTGCCGCGCGACCATACCCTCGGCCGCCAGGCTTCACGACCCACGCCGCGGGCCATGGTGGCCGACAACGATCTCGCCCTCGGTCTCATCGTGGAGCGTCTTTCCGAATCTCCCGCGTGGCCATCCCTCGCCGTCTTCGTCCTCGAAGACGACGCGCAGAATGGCCCCGACCACGTGGACGCGCACCGCTCGGTCCTTCTGGTCGCGTCCCCGTACGCTCGCCAGAACGCGGTCGACAGCACGTTCTACACGACCGCGTCCGTGCTGCGAACCATCGAAGGGATCCTGGGCCTCCCCCCGCTCAGCCAGTACGACGCCGGCGCCACGCCTCTGTGGAACGCTTTCACTCGACGCCCTGACTCGACGGCTTTTGTCCATCTGCCGAACACGTGGCCCCTCCACGAGCTCAATCCCAGTGCATTCCGCTCTCGGATCCCAGCGCGTGATCTGGCAGAGGCGGATGAAGCGGACGAGATGGAGTTGAATCGGGAGATTTGGGAGAGCGTGCATCCGGGGTCGGCACCGCCGCCCGTCCGACAATCGTGGGTCATCGGTGAGCGACGTACCGCGAGGTGATGGGGCTCAGGACCGAACCGTAGGGCCAAACAGGTAAAGAGCGACCATCGCTCGATCAGGTAACGTCGTGACTCGCATCACATAAGCGGGTGATGCGGCCGCGCGGCGGCGCCTGTCCCACGTCAGCAGCAACCTCGAGCAAGCAGTCGACGCCCGGCCGAATTGCTGCAATCAAGCAGCACATCCTTTCGCCTAATTGTGACATGGCTTTCCGTCCGCGCGCCGTGCAGTTCGCGCAGTCCGCGTTGGCCCGCCTGCATACGGCATGCCACTTGCGGGCTTGCGGCCAGCTTGGATCGTCGCTCGTACCCGCCCTAGGAGTGCCATGCGGCGCATCGTACAGAGCCCCACCGAAGGGTCGGCCAACGAGGGTAACCACGGCAGGCTCGTCGTGACTCCGGCGACGCGTCTGGGCGGCGAGGTGCAGCCAGCCGCGCCGGCATTTCAAGCCGCCCCAGCACCGGCCCCTGGAGTCCGGCCCTGTGTGCGCGGCAAGTTCCTCTTTGTCGGCGACGAGAAGCTCTACGTGCGCGGCGTGACTTACGGAGCGTTCACCCCCGATGCGGCGGGGAACGAGTACCACGATCTCGCCACGGTGGAGCGGGACTTCGCCCAGATGGCGGCGAACGGAATCAACGCCGTCCGCATCCCCCACACCACCCCGCCCCGCGCGCTGCTCGACATCGCGTCACGGCACGGTCTGCGGGTCATGGTCGGGCTCAGCGCCGAGCAGTACGTCGGGTATCTCATCGATCGTCGGCCCGGCGCGCCGGACGTCGAGGCGATCATCCGAGCCAAGGTTCGCATCTGCGCCGGCCACCCGGCGCTATTGTGCTACGCGCTCGGTAATGAGATCCCCGCGTTGATGGCGCGGTGGCTCGGCCGGCGCAAGGTCGAGCGCTACCTCGAGCGGCTGTACCGGATCGTCAAGGAAGAGGACCCCGAGGGGCTGGTGACGTACGTCAACTACCCCACGACCGAATACCTCAGGCTCCCCTTCCTCGACTTCGTCTGCTTCAACGTGTATCTCGAGTCGCAGGATCGCTTCGAGGCGTACCTGGCGCGCCTGCAGAACATCGCCGGCGACCGGCCGCTTTTCATGAGTGAGCTGGGCCTCGATGCCCTGCGCAACGGCGAGGGTGGCCAGGCGCGCTCGCTCGACTGGCAGGTGCGAACGGCGTTCGCCGCGGGGTGCGGCGGTGTGTTCGTGTTCGCGTGGACCGACGAGTGGTACCGCCACGGCCACGACGTCGAGGACTGGGCGTTCGGTGTGACCCGCGCCGATCGGTCGCCCAAGCCCGCGCTCGAGACCGTGCGGGAGGCGTTCGCCGAAGTGCCGTTCGCGCCGAGCATCCCCTGGCCGCGCATCTCGGTCGTGGTGTGCTCCTGCAACGGAGTGCGGACGATCCGCGACGCGTGTGAGGGGCTGCGCCGGCTCGATTACCCCAATTACGAAGTCATCGTCGTGGACGACGGCTCGACCGATGACACCGCCGCGATCGCGAGCCAATACGACGTACGCCTGATCCGGACCCCGAATCGCGGCCTCTCCAGCGCGCGCAATACTGGTCTTGCCGCAGCCACCGGTGAGATCGTCGCCTACTTGGACGACGACGCCTATCCCGATCCGCACTGGCTGACCTACCTCGCGGCCACGTTCCTGAGCACGTCCCACGTCGGCGTGGGCGGGCCGAACATCGCCCCCGCGGGCGACGGGCCGATTGCCGAGTGTGTCGCCCGCGCGCCCGGGGGCCCCGTGCACGTCCTCGTCACCGACCGGGAGGCCGAGCACATCCCCGGGTGCAACATGGCGTTCCGCACGGCCTACCTCGAGGCGGTCGGTGGGTTCGATCCCAGGTTCCGAACGGCCGGCGACGACGTCGACGTGTGCTGGAGACTGCAGGATCGCGGCTGGACGCTGGGCTTCCACCCGGCCGCCGTGGTGTGGCACCACCGTCGCAATTCGGTGCGCACCTACTGGCGGCAACAAATCGGCTATGGCCGCGCCGAGGCGATGCTCGAGCGCAAGTGGCCGGAGAAGTACAACGACGTGGGGCACATCCGCTGGACGGGACGCATGTACGGCAGCGGACTGCCCTACATCCTGGGGTGGCGGCGCGCCCGCGTGTATCACGGCGTGTGGGGCGCGGCGCCGTTCCAATCCCTGTATGAGCCCGCGCCCACCCTCTTGGCCTCCCTGCCCCAGATGCCCGAGTGGCATCTCATGACCGCGATGCTGGCGGGGATCGCCGCGCTGGGAGTCGTGTGGAGTCCGCTGCGGCTCGCAGTCCCGCTGCTCGTGGCCGCGATTCTGCCACCGATCGCTCAGGCGTGTCTTGGGGGCGCCCGGGCGCGGTTCTCCGACGCTCCCCGGGGGATGGCGCGGCTGGCGCGGCGCGTCCTCACCGCGGCACTGCACCTGATTCAACCCATCGCGCGGCTGCGCGGGCGCTTTCAGGAGGGCCTCACCCCCTGGCGGCGGCGTTGCCGGCGGCGGCCGGGGCCGCTCTGGCCCGTCACCGTCGCGGTGTGGAGTGAACACTGGCTGGACCAGGACCAACGGCTCCGCGCCATGGAAACGGACCTGCGGGCGGACGGGGTATGCGTGCTGCGCGGCGGGCGCGATGGCCGGTGGGACCTGGAAGTCCGCGGCGGCTCCTTCGGGGCGGCCCGCCTCCTCATGGGCGTAGAAGAGCACGCGGGTGGGAAGCAGCTCATCCGGGTGCGCTGGTGGCCGGTCATGCCCGCCGCCGGCCCGCTCCTCACGCTGGTGTTCGCCGGGCTGACGGGCGGCGCGCTCGGCGATCAAGCCTGGGTTGCCGTCGCCCTGCTCGGTTTCGGCGCGCTCCTGTTCGCGGCGCGCGCGCTCGAGCAGTGCAGCGCTGCGACGGCCACGATCCGGGAGATCGTCGACCGGCTGCGTCGCAGTGAAGCCTTATGAGCGATCTCGCCCTGTACCGGCGACTGTTGCGCCAGGCGCGGCCCTACTGGCTCCACCTCGCCGTCCTGTTCTGCATCGGGCTGCTGGCGAGTCCCGTCGCGCTCTTGAACCCCGTGCCCCTCAAGATCGTGGTCGACTCGGTCCTCGGGACGCGTCCGCTCTCCCCAGCCCTTCAGGCGTTGCTGCCGGCGGCCATCGCGGGATCCCGAGCCGCCCTCCTCGCCGCCGCGGTCGGCCTGCTCCTCGCGGTCGCAGCCCTCGCTCAGCTCCAGGCGCTCGCCAACAAGTTCATGCAGGCCTACGTCGGCGAGCGGCTGGTGCTGAGCTTTCGAACGCAGCTCGTCCGGCAGGCGCAGCGCCTGTCCCTGTCGTACCACGATTCCAAGGGCGCCGCCGATTCGCTGTACCGCATTCAGCAGGACGCGGCGGTGATCGACAAGATCATGGTCGAGGGGATCATCCCCTTCATCAGTGCGGCGATCACACTGGGCACCATGATCGTGGTCACGGCTCGGCTGGACTGGCAGCTGGCGCTCGTGGCGCTCGCGGTGTCCCCACCGCTGTTCGTGCTCTCGCGCCTGTATCGCCCCCGCATGCGGCGCCAGCACCGCCACATCAAGAAGCTCGAGAGCTCGGCGCTGGCGGTCGTCCAGGAGACGCTCGGTGCCCTCCGCGTCGTGAAGGCATTCGGCGGGGAGCAGCGGGAGACCGACCGGTTCGCCCAGCGCTCGCGTGAGGGTGTGGCAGCGCGCATCCGCATAGCGCTGACGGAAGGACGCTACGGGCTGCTGGTGGGGGTCACGACGGCGCTCGGCACGGGCGCGGTGCTGTTCATCGGCGTGCGACACGTCCAGGCCAACCTTCTGACCCTCGGCCAGCTGTTGATGGCGGTGACCTACCTGGGGCAACTGTACGAGCCGCTGAAGACGGTCAGCAAGAAGGCGGCGACCCTCCAGTCCTACCTGGCGAGCGCGGAGCGCGCGTTTGCGCTGCTCGATCAGCAACCCGAAGTCCCCGAGCGGCCCGACGCCCGCCCGCTCGAGCGGGCGCGCGGCGCCCTCGAGTTCCGCGGCGTGTCGTTCGCCTACGGGCCCGACCGGCCGGTGCTGCACGACGTCTCCTGCGTCATCCCGCCCGGGACCAGACTCGGCGTCGTTGGGGCGACGGGCGCGGGGAAGACCACGCTGATCAGCCTGCTGACGCGTTTCTACGACCCCCAGCACGGCGCGATCCTGCTGGATGGAACGGACCTGCGCGAGTACCGGCTCACCGACCTGCGGCGCCAGTTCGCCGTCGTGCTGCAGGACCCGGTGCTCTTCTCGGTGAGCATCGCCGAGAACATCGCTTACGCCGCGCCCGGGGCGAGCCGGGAGCAGATCGTCGCCGCAGCCCAGGCGGCCAACGTACACGAATTCATCGCGCGGCTGCCCCAGGGCTACGACACTCAGGTCGGGGAGCGCGGCGCGCAGCTCTCGGGAGGCCAGCGGCAGCGCATCGCGCTGGCGCGCGCCTTTTTGAAGGACAGTCCCGTGCTGATCCTGGACGAGCCCACGAGCTCGGTGGACGCGAAGACCGAGGCCGCGATCGTCGAGGCGCTCGAGCGCCTCAAGCAGGGCCGCACCGTAATCGTCATCAGTCACCGGCCGACCACGCTCGCCGGCTGCTCCGCGTTCCTCACCGTCGACGGCGGCAGAGTGGTCGCGCAGACAACGCCGGCTCCGGTCGTGGCCGTGCCGGCCCCCCCGGCCCCCCCGGCCCCCCCGGCCCCCCCGGCTCCCCCGGCCCGCACCCCCGCACCTACCGCGTCGGTGAAACGCCGCGAGATCCTGCTCGCGCACCCGGCGGTCCGGGCCTGGCAGCAGCTCGACCCTGAGCGCGTGGTGCCCGATCGGATCACCCCGGCCAAGTTCAAGCCGAACAAGCCCCGGCCCAACCTCACGGTGTACCGGCTCGCAGGGGTCGGGATTGATGGCGCGGCGGTGATCGCGAAGCGGTGCACGCGCGAGGGCGGCCGGATCGAGCGCATCGTATATGAGCGTGTCCTGCCGCACGTGCCGCTCGCGGGCCCGCACTACTACGGCGCCGTCGAGGGGCCGCCCGATGAGGACGTCTGCTGGCTCTTGATCGGCGAGATCGAGGGCGAGAAGTACGACATGCTGCGCCCGGACCACCGCGCCGCGGCCGCCCGGTGGCTCGGGATCTTGCACACCGCGGCGCGATCCGCCGCCGACCAGGCCGGGCTGCCCGATGCGGGACCGAGCCGCTACCGCGCGGCGATGCGCGCGACGCGGGACTTGATTCGCGCCCAGGTGGACAATCCCGCGTTCAGCGCGGACGACGTGGCGTTTCTCGACGGCCTGGTCGCGCGGTTCGATGAGCTCGACGAGGACTGGGATCGGCTCGCGCGCGCCTGCACCGGTCTCCCGTCCACGCTGATCCACGGCGACTTCAACGCCAAGAACCTGCGCGTGCGCACGTCGGCGCAGGGAGGGGGCGCGGAGATCGGGGCCTTCGACTGGGAGGAGGCCGGGCACGCCGTCCCCGGGATAGACCTCGCTCAGGCGGTCGATCCCTCCTGTCGCATCGCCGCCAGCCCGGACCTCGCCACGTACCATGCCGTGGTCCGGGAGCGGTGGCCGAACTGCGACGCAACGGACGTCGAGCGTCTCGCAACGTGCGGGGCCGTATGGCGCGCCTTGGCAGTGATCTCATGGGACGCGCAACACCTGGCGCGTCCCTGGGCCGATGCCTTCCTCCCGAATCTGCGGATGTACGAGGCGGAGCTCACGCATGCGCTCGATCGTTTCGGCTGGCGCGTGCGGCCGGGCCGCGCCACCGGCCGCCCCGCGCTGCAGGGGAGGGCCGGATGAGACGCCTGCGGATCGGATTCCTGTTCAGGCGCCCCTACGGCGCGGGCCATGTGAGCATCTTCCCGAAGACGTTGCAGATGCTCGCCCACGCCGGCGTGGTGGTCGATGTCATCGCCGGCAACGGACGCCTCATCGACCTCTCGAGCGTCCGGGTGGAGCACGACCTGTACGTGTTGAAGCAGATCTCGGGCATCCCGCTGAGCATTGCGGGCGCCCTGCACGCGCTAGGCGCTGCCATCGTGAATCCGTATCCCGTGACGATGGCACTCCGCGACAAGGTGATCGCCGCCCGGATTCTCGCGGCCGCCGGGGCGCCCATGCCCGCCACGCACGTCGTGTCGCACCCCGAGCTCCTGATGCCGCTCTTGGCCAGGGGACCGCTCGTCGTCAAGCCGTACGACGGCACCTGCGGGCGGGGCGTACGCGTCGTCCGGAACGAGGCCGAGCTCCTCGCCGAGGAACGCCCGTCGCACAAGGCGCCACCCGTTCTGGCACAGCCCTATCACCCGCCCCAGGGGCGCGACCTGAAGATCTACGTGATCGGCGAGCGGCTCTTCGGCGTCCGGAAGGTCTTCCCGGCCATCACGGAGGCGGAGAAGTACGGCGAGCCGTTCACGCCGACTGCCGAGCAAGCCGACATCGCGCTGCGCTGTGGCCGTGCGTTCGGCATCGACCTCTATGGCGTCGACTTGATCGAGAGCGAAGGACGGACGTACGTGGTCGACATGTCCAGCATCCCCGGTTTCAAGGGGGTGCCGGACGCGCCGTCGCATTTGGCGTCTTACTTCTACGCGGCGGCGGAGCGCGCCGCCAGCGGGCGACCGGTATTCCAG
>Ga0066684_10000949_pt1 | contig 10955 bp, 5 predicted proteins | sample GraSoiAngelo_133_FD_62301 | JGI IMG/M metagenome (GOLD analysis project Ga0066684, IMG submission 62301) | Grasslands soil microbial communities from the Angelo Coastal Reserve, California, USA - 14_0929_05_20cm | ecosystem: Environmental > Terrestrial > Soil > Grasslands | place: USA... | reverse complement strand
CATTCAGTGCTCCGAAAAGGGGCTTGGAAAGAGTCCCGGCGAAAGCGCGGTGGATATCAGTTGCCGCCACTTTGTTAGCTGTCCTCTCCGGGATTGGAGTTTGGCGTTTTTCGCGCAGCCATGCACAAGCGCCGCTGGCTCCAATTGAAGTGGCGCCCCTGGCTGGTCTGCCTGGCGTTCAGATCGAGCCGACTTTTTCGCGAGACGGGAACCAGGTCGCCTTCGTTCTCAGGGGTACGGAGAAGTGCGGGATCTACACGACGATGGTCGGAGGCGAGAAATCGCTGCGGTTGACCAGCGATTGTGAGGACACCTCTCCCACCTGGTCACCCGACGGACGACGGGTCGCATTTTATCGTTATTTCGAAAATGGCAATGAAATGGCGATCCGTGTGGTTCCCGCCTTCGGAGGCAGCGAGCATAGGTTGTACAAGGGGCCCTTTAGCCCCTGGGCGCGTGGCTTGGATTGGTCGCCCGACGGCAACATGCTCGCCTTTTCGGGGGGGGAGACGAATTGGAAAGGCACTTGGATTTCATTACTTTCGCTAATCGATTCCACGACACGAAAGCTCACGTCACCCTCAGGCGAGGAGATCGATTATTCCCCCGCCTTTTCGCCCGACGGCTCGACTGTTGCTTTCGTCCGAGGAACTTTTGCGGGTGCGGTGGAGGACCTTTATGTTGTGCCTGCCGCAGGTGGAGTGCCCACGCGTGTGACCTTCGACAAGACGTGGATCAAAGGATCTCCCACCTGGACTCCGGACGGCCGCGATATCGTCTTCTCTTCCACGCGCGGAGGTCTCGCCAGTCTCTGGCGAGTATCCGTTTCAGGAGGAACTCCACGACCGGTTGCTGGTGTTGGTGTGATTGCTTCTTCCCCCTCCATTTCAGCTAAAGGTAATCAGCTCGTTTATACGCAAAGTTTCATCAAAGAGAACATTTCGCGCTTGGACCTGAAGGACGAAAAACATAGCCAAGGTCCGCCTGTAGTTTTGAATTTGAAGAAAGGACGGAATTGGAGACCAAACTTTTCTCCAGATGGAAAAAGGTTTGCGTTCGAATCGGTTCTGGGGTCCTCGGATATTTGGGCTTGTGATAACGACGGATCCAATTGCGGGCAGTTGACTTTCCTACAAGGTACGGCTGGAGTTCCACAGTGGTCGCCGGATGGCCACAATATGGCCTTCGAGTTTCGCCCCAAGGAACGCTCCGAAATATATCTTCTTGAGTTAGGTGGTGGCACGCCGCGGCTGTTGCCCACTCTACCCGGAGCAGATAATGGGGGACCCAGTTGGTCGCGAGACGGAAAGTGGATCTACTTCTACTCCGACCGGGGAAGCGGACCCTTTCAATTATGGAAAGTACCGCTCAAGGGAGGACCTCCAGTGCAGGTCACCAGGAATGGAGGCGTATTTGCCGCAGAGTCTGCGGACGGCCGCCTTCTCTATTACTCGAAGTACGAAGCGCAAGGCATATGGAAGGTACCGCTGTCAGGCGGCGAAGAAAAACGCGTTTTGGATCAAGCCGGCGAGAAAGAATGGTATAACTGGGCCCTCGTCCGGAATGGTATTTACTTTCTTGAACATCGTGAAAAAGGTGGCGCCTTGGATTTTGTTGACTTTGCGACTGGCAAGACGACTACGATTTGGACCTCGGACAAGCAACCGGGTGTTGGATTAGCTGTCTCAGCCGACGGCAAATCAATCCTCTATGCTGAAATTGAGCTGGAAGACTCTAACATCATGCTCGTGAAAAACTTTCGTTAGTGCTCGCTTTCCGAAGCGGCGTAAGGCAACGAATGTTGGGGGGTTGGTATGCCGGAACGCTATTCGATGCGGAACGCCTGTCCTCTTCTTTTGGTGCTCGCCTTGCTTGGTGTTTCGGTTCCGGCCTGGGGCCAGGAAGTAACCGCGGATATAACCGGCAGCGTTGTAGATCCCACTGGAGCCACTGTCGTCGGCGCGAACATTACCGCGAAAGACGTGGAACGGCAAACTGCCTATACCGTTCTTACCAATACTGAGGGCATCTTTCACATTCCACGCATTCCCGTGGGAACTTATGAGCTGAAGGTCGGCGCGCCAGGATTTCAAACCGCGATCTACCATGGGATTACGCTGGTCCTTAATCAGACGGCGCGCGTCGATTTTCAGCTGCGGCTGGGACCAGCTAGCGAGACGGTCGAGGTCACGTCGGCTCCTCCTCTGTTGCACACAGACACCACGCAGCTCAGTACAGTTCTCGACTCACACACCAATGTTGATCTGCCCCTGCTCTCGCGCAACTACGTTCAGTTGGCCCTGCTCGCTCCCGGCAGCGTACATCCCGACCCTGAGACGTTGACCAGCGGAGATAGCCCATGGGGCGCCGGAAGGCCCTACATTAACGGAAACCGCGAACAGGCGAACAACTTTCTGCTGGACGGCATGGATAACAACCAGGTGTCGGACAACCTGGTCGGCTTTAGTCCGAGCGTGGACGCGATTCAGGAATTCAGCCTGATCGCTCAGAACGCTTCCGCCGAGTTCGGAAACTTTCAGGGCGGCATTATCAGTGCTTCGATCAAGTCCGGCACCAACCAATACCACGGCGACATCTTTGAGTTCTTTCGCAACGACGTCCTAAACGCCAACAACTGGGCGAACAATTTTCAGGGGTTGCCGAGGCCTGCACTACGCTGGAACATGTTTGGCGCCACGTTTGGCGGTCCGATCCTGAAGAACAAGTTGTTCGTCTTCGCCGACTATCAGGGACAGCGTTTCGATCACCCATCTACGAGCAGCCCTTACACGATTTTCACTGCGGCGGAACGGAAAGGGGACTTCTCTCAGTTGCTGACAGAGTACGGCATTCGGTTGTACAACCCATTCCAGATCGATGCTAACGGCGACCGGACGCCTTTTCAGAACAATGTGATTCCTTTGAGCATGATCGATCCAGTCGCGGCCAACCTGTTTTCCTCGGGTCTCTACCCTCAGCCGCTCAATGGCAGTTTGTTAAACAACTTCGTCAACACGACGCGAAGTTACAACAACGTGGATCAGGGGGATGTGAGGATCGACTATAAGATTGCGCCAAGCGACCGAATGTATCTCCGGATATCGCAGGGTTCTCAGGACAACCCCGTCTTCAACTCCTTTCGACTTCTCTTCGATAGCTTCAGCCAGGCTCGCTTTCAAAATGGCGTGATCAACTGGACGCACAACTTTAGTGCAAACGTGCTGAACGAGGCAAGCATAGGTGCGAACTATGTTCGTGTAGCTCGCGGTGGAGGAGACATCGGCCTGGGAAACATCGGCGAGAAACTAGGTATCGCTAATGCCAACGATCATGGTCCTGGTCTTTTGGCTCTTTACATCTATGGTGGTGCAGTCGATTATTTCGGCAGTCAAAATATTGGCGACGCTGAACTCTTCGCCGACACCGTGTTTCAGTACAAGGATGATGTCGTTATCAGCCACCGTCGCCACCTGTTCCATGCCGGCTTTCAATATTGGCGGCAACGCGTCAATACCTATGAAGCAGGCAGCAGCGGCCGAACAGGCTTCATGACCTTCAGCGGCCGCTTTACCGCCGGTCCTGAGCAGTTGGCGGTATCAGGCGGCGGAACTGGCGCAGGCGAAGCAGATTTCTTTTTGGGGCTGCCTGACTCCTTCGGCCGAGGAATCAACAGCACCGGACGTTGGGGCCAGCGCGCCAAGGTTTTCGGCGGCTACTTGCAAGACGACTGGCATGCGACCGACACGCTCACCCTGAATCTGGGATTGCGTTACGAAAATCACACGCCGTGGGTAGAAGTGCAAAACCGCCAGGTTAACTTTGCGCCTATTACTGGGCAAATCCAGTTCGCCGGCCAGCCTTGTATCTACAGCAATTGCCGCGCGCTCTACAACTCATACAACGGCATCATGAATTTTCAGCCGAGAATCGGGGTCGCTTGGACCCCGGCATTCCTCGAAAAAGAAACCGTCTTGCGCGGAGCCTATGGGATCTCTTCGTACCTGGAGGGTACGGGCAACAATCTCAGGCTTCCGCTGAATCCTCCATTTTCAAATCCAGAATCTGAGACCGACTATTTTACGAGCAATCTGCCGGTTACAAAAACGGGGCAAGGGTTACTGCCGCCGACGGATCCATTTCAGAACGCGATCATTCGCTTGTGGGATGCGAACATACGACCTGCCATTTCGCAGCAGTGGAATTTTTCTGCGGAGCACCAGTTCGGGCATTCAACCACGCTGCAAGTGGGCTATGTGGGCCAGCACGGCACTCATCTGATGGTGGCAATGCCGTATCTTCAAGAACAATTGCATGCAGACGGGACGATTACACCTAGTCCATACCTGTCTGGAAACCCGACTCTGCAATCTGAACTCTCCCAGATTTCTGGCACCGCTTCCATTGGAAGCATGCGCTATGACGCACTACAGGCAACCTTGCAGAAACGCTTCAGCAACGGCTTCCAGGGACAAGTCGCATACACCTACTCCAAGTGCATGACAGATTCGATCGGTTATTTTGGGGCCGGCGGCCAAGCGTCGCCAAGCTCGCCTTACTGGCAGAACCTTTATGATCGGCGCGCTGAGTGGGGGCCCTGCTACTACGACGTTGCACATGTGCTCACAAGTTACGCAGTCTATGAACTTCCCGTCGGTCGCAATAAGAGATGGGGTAGAAACCTGAATCCTTTGGTCAATGCAGCGATCGGCGATTGGCAACTGGGTGGCATCGTCGAATCCCACGGCGGCTTTCCGCTTACGATCTTTTCCGATGACGCTTCCGGCACCAACTCCCGAGGGTCGCGGGCCAACTGCGTCGCACCACCTCACGTGTTTGGGCGAAAACCTGCCTCCGATCCTTTCACCGGCCAATACGGTGGATTTCAATGGTTCGATCCCGCATCGTACGCGCCGCCTGATCCGGGGACTTTTGGAACTTGTGGTGTGGGCACAGTTCGCGGCCCCGGTCTTCGCACCGCCAACTTAAGCCTTCAGAAGGAATTTCCTCTGAGTGAATCAAAAAGGCTGGAATTTCGAGCGGAATTTTTCAACGTTACCAATACTACGATTTTGAAGTCACCCAACATGGGCCTGAACCCTTTTCTCGGACTGATCAACAGTTCACAAGGCGAGCGCAACATACAGTTCGCGCTGAAGTTCTATTTTTGACCGCGACAGTCATGCGGGTGGCCTACTTTGCGCTATCACGTTCTTGACGTAACATCGCGTTCGACTCCAAAGCCTACTCGGGCCTGGGAGCCGACATTGTTATGGAATCATTAGTCTGAAAAGCCGGACCGAAGGAAGCTGAGCGTAATAAAAACGTGATAGGTCTGTGCTCAGAACGAAGCATGTTGGATCAGAACGCATCAGAACGCGATTTTAGCAAGCCGTTGGAGAATCAGTTATAGTAGAAAATTTTCCAAACGGATCAGAACACCCTTGGTGATCTTCAAAACCGGGACGAAGGCGTAGAAGGGAATATCCAGCGAAGAAAATGGCTGATTGTTACCGTCGAAAAAGTAAGCCGTTGCCGAACCGCTCGCCTGGCAATTTTGTGGGGCCAATTTGGGTGCAACAAACGTTCCCCCGAGGGTGTGTGCAGCGCGACATCGCATAAACGTGCGCTCTATTTGCGCTCCGTTTGTTGGATTATCACTGCTTTCTATGGTCTTAGGTGTCATCCGCTGACCTGCATGTTGTTGAAACTACGTTTAAGTGTTGATTCGAGTCCTACCTGAGGAGCCCTTTCAGGGCGGTAACATGGTTCAAATCCCCATTGGGGACGCCAAGCAATTCAACAACTTCCGCGCGATTTGGTAATAATTTGCTTGAGATCAGCGGTTCGCGCCATGTATGCGTATTCCGGAGCAACGGATTATTACCTTGAAAGCGGCGATCAGCATGAATCGTGCTCCGAACCCATTCTGAAACACTCTGATTGTTCGCTCTGGCAGCACGAGAGGGCGGATCCCACTAGGAACGGTTGTAGCGGCTAGTTACACGGCCCATTTCATGCCTACCGCTTAACTGTGAGCTCAATCCAGTTCGCTCGACTCACCAAAGGTACAACATGGGCATCACGCTCGAATTTGAACGAACTGGTTGGAGCATACGTTCCCACACCGTCTATCTTGGCTGGTTGTTCTATCCGTAACCGCGCCGCGGTCGTGAACAGTGTTCTTGCGCCGAGGCCGAGTCGCACAGCACCGGTCTTGGGATTCAATTCCACGGCATCAAACTTGCCAGAATCGAGAGTGAGCCAGAGGCCATACGGAGCCAAGTAGATTCGGGTCCGAGCCGAATCGAGGGGAGTGATCTTTATCGTCCCTCCGTCAGCTCTCACATTACCACCGAACGCGAGCCATCCGAATTGCGGATGCTTAACAACGTACGTCGCTGTGTCCCAGGCGTATCCGAAAAAATTCGGGCCGTAGTCCCCTGAGAGCGGATCCGATTTGAGCATGTCCGGAAAGCTATGAAATGCGGCTGAAGCGAAACCTTTCTGATCGATATCGGTGAGGGCGCCCATGGTGCCGCCATAGCCTACGCGCAGCAAATAGAAGTCGTCGGGGTATTCGCGATATTCGGACAAGAGAGGAATTGCGTTTAGAGCTGATCCATAATGATGAAGCTGGCGTTCGAGTCGCCGGTCTTTGGCGGCGAAAATAAAGTCCCAATACCGACGAGCGCTTCCGTTATAGCCCCAGTGCGGGATGGCGGGATCGTAGCCCAGAATGGCGTTAAGCGTGACCTCAGCCTTGTCCTGATAACCGAAATACTTGGTCCACGCATAAACTTCTTCCTGGCCGGTTGAGTCCCATGGCATCTCGCTGCCGAACGGATAGGGCTGTTGCTTCCACCGATCGGCACGTGCGCGCATCTTTGCTTCAAGATTACTCGCCTGCTCCTTCATACTTTCGCGCTTCAAGTCATCGAGAATTTGTAGAAAGATATCCCCTTCCATCTGGCCGAAGACCGCCAGTCCCTCTGCGTATCTGGTCATTGCGACGGAAGTCTCGTATGCATGTTCCAGATACCACTGCCATGGATGATTCGTCACCAAGTCATCATTGTTTCGTGCCAGGTGGTAAAGGATCCAATACGCCGCAGCAACGTGCGGATAATCGTAAGAACGATCAACCTGCTCCGACGCTTTCTTGTTCCAACTGGTCCAGGTACTCCAGTCAAAATCGCTACGGTAGAATCCCTCAGGCATTTCGTCTGGTTGGTAGTAGAAGAGGCTCTTACGGACGCCGTATTGGTGAGGGCCATCTTGATATTGCAAGCCTCCCCACAAAACGCCATCCACGAACTGCTCCAGCTTTTCAATCTCTTCTTTATTAGGCTCGAGCCACTCTTTCATCATGGCGGAAAGCCACGCGCCTCCGCCGCCTTCGTCGCCAAGGCCGGCAATCCACCCGCGGCTGTCTTGCATGACAACGGTGTTTGCCTCGCGATCGTAGGTCATCACCGAAGGACTGCGATGGAAAGGATCGTTCGGATCGACAAACCACTGCCTCGTCGTAAGGAAGCGCCCCATGTCGGCGACCACTTCTGACTCAGGTTTTGTAACGAAATACTGAATTGTCTGAACTAGTCCGTCAGTGTAAGTGATGGTTAGGCGCGCGCGTCCCCATCCGTTGCCTGCAACATCGTAGGCAGCCCATGCTTTTGCGGATTGCGTGGATTTTGTGACTTTGATCGCACCTTCGGGTTCGACTGCGAAAGATTTCACCGGCGCGGAATAATTCAAGAACAGGCCAGCGTTTATGTCTGATGGAAGCACATACCCAGGAATTCCAACAGCAATTGGTCGCTGATTTTCCGAAAGTGTCCGCTCAATGTTGCGGATAGACTCCGCGATCAGAAATTTCACGCCGTACGTTTTCGACTCGCCTGGTTTTAACGTTATCGACGTTGCCGGATTCCACTCTTGAACACCTTTCCATTCGTTTTCCGTGTATGCGCGGCTGTGCACCATCCACTCATAGAATCCCTCGAACGTGATCCCTCGAGGCGTTGGATCGATAAAGACGGGCTTCGCGCCGAACGGCCCGGGACGGTCGAGAATTGGGTTATAGGCTTCAAATGGTGTTTTGCCGTCGGGAACGACGAGTAACGCTGGAGCTTTTCCGTTCAGCCGCGTCACCTGTAAATATCCGGCATCCTCGCCAATGTACGGATCGTAAAACGAGCATTTGGCGTGAGCCTCTTCGAGTGAGCGCTCGTTCAAAACATTGTTAAAGATCATTGGAATGCCGAGTGCGCCGACCTCGACTGATCCAGAAGTCGTGTTCTTGAAAACGAACCTGAGTACCAGATGGCCATTCTCCAATGCCCATATCCGTGTGACTTGCAGCGGGATGCCATCCGGAAGAGTTGGTGCCAGGTCTGCCGCTGCCAGTCTGCTTTGCGATGTGGCCAGTGGTGTGACGGGGGCACGCTTGCTAGCTGTTGAATAATTCTTCCATTCTTTCGAATCGCCCGCGCGCAGGCGGAGAGTGATATCGCCTAGATGAAAATAACCATCCTGCGATCTCGCCACGAGAAGATCGCTGGGAGTGAAATCAAAGTCCGGCGAAATTTTGGGTCTTAGGGCCGCAGCCGTTTGGGACGAACGAACAAGCGTCAGGTCGAAATCAGTAGTGTGTAATTCAATTGTGCCTTGAGCAAGCATCGGCCCGGGCGCAGGCGGTGCGTTGGATGTCTGTTCCTGGGACGATACTGGAATCGCGATCGCGATGATCGAAAGCAATGCAACGAAGCAAAATCTTGCGGCGAAACGCCACATTCGGTTCTGTCCAGAGTTCATTCGCCGCTCCTTGAGTTTTTTGCTCCCGATGCAATATGCGAGGTGAGCCACCGAGCCACCGCCGTGAAATCCTCTTCGCCGTGTCCGTCCAGAATGGCCTGCTTGAACTGTGCTAGAGCAGTGGCAGCAGTTTGGAGATGTATGCCACGTTCCTTGGCCTCCTGTAGCGCATAGCCGACATCTTTTGCCATCAGGCGCATCAGGAAATGAGGAGTGAAATCGTCCGAAGCGACGCGAGTCGCAACTCGCTTAACCATCGGACTTCCAGGCACGCCTTCGGTGAGTATGGACATAGCCTTTTCGCGATCAAGCCCTCCGGCATCGATCAGCGCGAGTGCCTCTGAAAACGACGCTGCCTGGACAGCCGCTAAAAAATTGTTGATCAGCTTCAGCAGTGCACCGCTCCCGGTCGCGCCCAGGTGAACCGCCCCACGCCCAAGCACGGCGAAAATGTCCTTCGCGCTTTCAAATGCCCTGGCCGATCCTCCTACTAAAAACAGCAATTCACCAGATTCGGCGTGGGGTTTGCTTCCGGTGACGGGTGCGTCGAGAAACTCGCATCCGCGAGCTACCGCTGCGGTGGCAAGCTCTTCGATCCACCCAACGGTGAGTGTGCTTGATTCGATCAGCAACGCTCCGGACTTCGCGTCAGCCAAGGCTCCCCTTTCGCCCAACCACACCTGCCGCGAGGCGGCATCATCGGAGACCATGCTGATAATGATTTCGGAGCGCATGGCTGCTTCTTGCGGAGATTTCGCGAAAACAGCGCCGCGGTCGACCAACGCCCGGGCCCGGTCGGGGTTGCGGTTGAAGACGGTAACTGCAAAACCCTGCGACAGCAGGCGCCCCGCCATGCCACCACCCATCATCCCTAATCCCAGAACTGCGACACCTGTTTTCGACATTGCGTTCTCATCCTAGCGGAGAGACTTCGATCAACTTCGCTGCACGGTTATCGAAGCGAACCGGATTGCGCAAGGCGCGACCGAAGCCGTCAAAGCTTATCTGCATAATGTCGCCATCTATCAGCCGAATGCCTTCGCCGAAGCTCAAGCAGTCGGCTCCGAAGAAATGCACGTGAACATCCCCTGGCCGGCGATGCTGCTCGAATTTGAAATGATGATGTTCGATGTTTTGCCGACTGTGACACATCTCAGCTTCTCCTGTGCGGATTTGTCTGGACCAAACCGGCCCGCCTGAGCGCGAAATGGTGACTTCGCCCGGCACAGATGAAAATTCCGGATCAACCACCAGCTCCGGCCCGATGGAGCAAGTGCGCAATTTTGATCCGGCAAGATTCAGGTAATTTCTCTTTTCAAAACAGTGATCGGAGAACTCATTGCCGACCGTCATTCCCAGACGCATGGAGCGGCCATCGGGAGCGATGAGGTAAACGCCAGCAACTTCAGCTTCCTCCCCGCCATCCTCCGCGTATGTTGGAACTTCTAAGTCCTCTCCATGTGCTCGCAACACGATGCCGGTGCCTTTGTAAAACCATTCAGGCGCGGTCCCGATCTGCCCGTGTGCAGGCCGTCCTCCATCGAGCCCCCAGCGGAACATCTTCATGCTGTCTGTGAGTTCCTCGAGGCGCTCTTCCTCTCCGATGCGCTCGTGCATCGCCTGGCGATCACGGGCACTGCCCAGATGCGTAAGCCCAGTTCCAGAAACCAGCCAGCGCGCGGGCTCCTCGGGATGATCTATGGCCGGGAGGATACGCCATTCGGAGTTACCGTCGTAAATAGAGTCATAATCCAGTAGTTCAGGAGTGACTTTTTGCTTTGCGGCTTCCGAGAGCGTGACGCCGCGACCGATTGCATCTGCCCCCAATGCATAAATGGAAGACACGTCGGCGAGTAAGCGGAGAGAAGATCCTTCCACCAGCGCGACGCGACGGAGCCCGTCTTTCTGAAGTTGGACCAGCCGAGTCGCCATTTATTCAATGACCTCGAAATTCTCGGCAAGGTTCTTTTCATTGATGGTGAGGCCGAGCCCGGGAATATTGTCGTCCAGATCGATAAAGCCGTCTTTGGCCTTTGGCTCCCCGTCGAAGATGTACCAAAACAACTCATTTCCAACCTCGACATCAACAACAGGAAAATATTCGGCGATCGGAGAATTCAAGTTCGCCATTACCACGTGGT
>Ga0066684_10000948_pt1 | contig 10957 bp, 10 predicted proteins | sample GraSoiAngelo_133_FD_62301 | JGI IMG/M metagenome (GOLD analysis project Ga0066684, IMG submission 62301) | Grasslands soil microbial communities from the Angelo Coastal Reserve, California, USA - 14_0929_05_20cm | ecosystem: Environmental > Terrestrial > Soil > Grasslands | place: USA... | reverse complement strand
GGGACCGACGAGGGAAACGAACTCGCCGTCGGCGATCTCGAGCGACAGCTCATGAACGGCGTCGGGAGCGCCGGGAAAAGCCTTGCGCACGCGGTCCAGGGAGACGCTCGCCATCTATTCCTTCACCGCTCCCGCGGTCAGTCCGGCGACGATGCGCCGCTGGAAGAAAAGCGTCAGGAAGGCGAGCGGCACGGTAGCGACGACCGAGGCGGCGGCGATCTGTCCCCACGGCTCGACGTGCTCTCCGGCGAAGAGCGCGATGGCGACCGGGATGGTCCGCTTCGACGGCGTGGAGATGAAGGAGAGCGCGTAGAGCAGCTCGTTCCAGGAGAAGATGAAAACGAGGATTGCGGAGGTGGCGAGCGCCGGCCAGGAGAGCGGCAGGAAGACGTGCACGAAGGCCTGCCACGGCGTGCAGCCGTCGACGCGTGCGGCCCGGTAGAGCTCGTCGGGCAGATCGCGGAAGAAAGAAGTGAGGAGCCAGAGTGTGAGCGGCAGCGCGAAGGTCGCGTAGGGCAGGATGAGGCCCGCGAGCGTGTCGCGCAGCCCGGCGGCGCGGAGGACCAGGTAGAGCGGGCTCACGGTGGCGATGGGCGGGAACATCGAGATTGCGAGCGCCCCGCCGAAGAGCAGCGAGCGTCCGCGAAACTCCAGCTTGGCGACGGCGAAAGCGGCGGAGGCGCCCACCGCGAGGCACAGCGCGGTGGTCCCGGCGGCGACGAGGAGCGAGTTCAACACCGCCCGCGCGAAGGTGGTGCCGAGGCCGGCGTAGTTCGCGACGGTGAGAGCGTGCGGCAACGCCCGCGTCAGCTCCGGCTCGGGCCAGAACGAGGTGAGCACCTGCCAGGCGAGCGGGCCGAGGAAGAAGACCAGCACGGGGAGCCGCTTCATCGCTCGCGTCCGAGGAAGCGAAGGAAGACGAGGCCGATGCCGAGGACGCAGGCGAAAGTCGCGACCGAGAGCGCCGACCCGTACCCGAAGTCGCCGGAGCGGAGCAGCGTCTTGTAGGCGTAGATCGAAAGCGTCTCGGTGGCGTTTGCCGGGCCGCCTTCGGTCAGGACGTAGATGGCATCGAAGACGCGGAAGGCGTCGAGCGAGCGGAACAACAAAGCGAGCAGGATCGCCGGCCTGAGGAGCGGCAAGGTGATGGAGAAGAAGATCCGCGCCGGCCGCGCGCCGTCCACGCGGGCCGCTTTCACCACGTCCCCGGGAATGGCGGAAAGACCGGCGAGCAGGATGAGCGCGACGAACGGGGTCGTCTTCCACACATCGACCAGGATGGCGGCGTGCAGCGCGGTGCGCGGCGAGCCGAGCCAGTCGACTCCGGGAAGGAGCCGATGGAGCAGCCCGTAGTCCGCGTTGAAGAGCCAGGCCCACATGCGGGCCGAGACGGCGGTGGGAATGGCCCAGGGCAAGAGGATCGCGGCGCGGAAGAATCCGCCGCCACGCTGGAGGAGCATGGCGACGGGAAGTCCGATGAGAAGCTCCGCGGCGACCGCGACGGCGGTGAAGTACGCCGTGGTCCCGAGAGCCGACCAGAAGCGGCCGTCCGAGAACAGGAAGCGGAAGTTGGCGATCCCGATGAAGCGCTCCTCGTGGAAGACGAGGATCGATCGGTGCAGGCTGAGCCAGATCGCGGCCAGCACGGGCAGGACGGCGACCCCGGCCAGGATCGCCATGGCGGGCGCTGCGAGCAGGGCGGCCTGGCTGCGCGCCTTCATCGGGACTCGAGATGATCGACGATGCGCTGGGCGCGGGAAAGCGCATCGGCCGGCGAACGGAGGCCAGCCACCGCGCCGGAAAGCTCGCCCTGGATGGAATCGCTCGCGAGCGCGTAGTACGGCGTCACCGGCCGCGGCCGGGCCGCGAGCGCGACCGGCAGGAGCGCGGCGATGAACGGCGCCCCCTCGCGCACGCGGGGATCGTCGTAGACGGCGCGGCGGGCGGGAATCCGCGAATAGCGCAAGGCAAGCTCCACGGCGGCTTCGCCCGAGGTGAGGAAGGCGACGAGCTTTTCCGCGGCCCGCCTGCGCCAGGGCGGCGAATGGGCGTTCACCGCCAGTTGCCAGCCACCGAGCGTACCCGGCCCGGGCGCGCCCGTCTCGCTCGGGAGCGGCGCGAATCCGACCTTGCCGCGCACGGGCGAGCCGGGCTTCTGCACCTCGGCCCAGACATAGGGCCAGTTGCGCAGGAAGACGGCGCGGCCGTCCTGGAAAGCCCGGCGCGTCTCCTCCTCCGCGGAGGCGACGACGGAGCGCGGCGAAAGGCCGCTGGCGATCGCTTCGCGCAAGAAACCGAGCCCCGCACGGGCGGCGTCCGTGTCGAGGGCGATGCGGCCGTCGCGCAGCAGATCGCCACCGTGACCCCAGATCGCTTCGAACACGTTGCAGTTGAGCCCCTCGTACTGGCGGCCCTGCCAGAGATACCCGGCGAGGCCCGGGTTTCTCGCCATGGCGGCGCGCGCGAACGATTGCAGCTCCGCGTAGGTCTTCGGCGCGCGCGGAACGAGATCGGTCCGGTAGTAGAGGAGCCCGACGTCGAGGAACCAGGGCACTGCGTAGATCTTCCCATCGAGGGTCACGGCCTCGATGGTGGAAGCGAGGTATTGCGCGCGCAGCCGTTCCGGCGGGAAGGCGGAGGTCAGATCGGCGAGCCACCCTGCCCGCGCGAACTCAGGAGCCCAGACCACGTCGATGGCGAAGACGTCGAAGTCGTCCGCGCCGCCTTCCAGGGCGGTGAGGAACATCTCGCGAGCCACGTCCGAGGCATTCGGCAGCGTCTGGGTGCGGACCACGACCCCGGGGTTCTCCTGCTGGAACCGCTCGAGCGATGCGTGGAACGCCGCCGGATCGCCCCACAGCGGCTGGTGCTCGAGCACGATGGTCACCGGCCCGGGCGGCTGCGCCTCGCGACCCTGCCGGGCACAGGCGAGGCAGGCGACCAGGACGAGAAGGTGCCGTTTCAAGCAATCCCGCGCAGCGCTTCGAGGAGCCGCGGCCAGCGCGTCCGGCTCGCCTGGACCCGGGTACCGTCGCGGAGCACCAAGGCGCATTCCGCGGGCCGCAACTCGCGGACGCGATCGAGCTGGACGATGGAGGAACGGTGGACGCGCGCGAAGCGCGTGGGATCGAGGCGGGCCTCGATGTCGCGAAGCGGCTCGCGCACCAGATGCGTCTCGCTTCCCGCGTGGAGCACGGTGTAGTAGCTCGCGCCCTCGACCCAATCGATCTCCGCGCAGGAGAGGAGCTGGATGCGCTTGCCGAGGCGGACTTCGAAGCGCGGCTCGGACCGCACCACGAGCGCTTCGAGTCGCCGGGCCAGCTCCGACGGAGTGGCGCGCGCGGCCCGGCCCAGCGCCTCGCGCAGGCGGCGATCCTCGAAGGGTTTCAAGACGTAGTCGAGCGCCTGCACTTCGAAGGCGCGCACCGCGAAGGCGTCGTAGGCGGTAACGAACACGACCCGCGGCATGCGTGCCGGTCCCACGGCGCGGATGACCTCGAATCCGTCGCGCCCCGGCATCTGCACGTCGAGGAGGACCAGGTCCGGCCGCAGCGCCTCGATGGCCGAAATCGCCTCCTCGCCGTCGCGCGCCTCACCGGCCACCTCGAATCCCGCCGTCGCACGGACGAGCCGGGCCATTCCAGCCCGCGCGAGCGGCTCGTCGTCGGCGACCAGGGCACGGATGGCGGTCATGCCGGCGCCTCCCAGGGCAGGGTCACGACGGCGGACGTGCCTCCGTCGGGGGCGGTCCCGAGGACTAGCGCCGCCTCCGCTCCGTACCGGTGCAGGAGTCGCTCGCGCGTGTTGCGCACGCCGATTCCCGCCTCCGCCGCAGCGGCAGGAAGGCCCGGTCCGTCGTCGCACACCTCGAGGCGGATCTTCGACCCATCGCGCTGGGCGCGAATCTCGATCCGTCCCGCCCCAGGGCGTCGCGCGATGCCGTGCCGCACGGCGTTCTCCACCAGCGGCTGCAACAGGAGCGAGGGCAGGCGCACCGGCGCGAGCGACGGATCGGCGTCGAAGCTCACCTGGAGGCGGTCCGCGAAGCGCACCTGCTCGAGCTCGAGGTACCCGCGCAGGAATTGCAGCTCGTCGCCGAGCGTCGCCATCCCGGAGCGGCCTTCGCGGAGGACGTAGCGGAGAAGCTCGGAGAGCCGCGCCAGCACGGCCACCGTGTCCTCGCTCCTGCCTTCCCTCGCGAGCATGGCTGCCGTGTTGAGGACGTTGAAAAGAAAGTGCGGATTCAATTGGGAGCGCAGCGCCGCGAGGCGCGCTTCCAGAAGGCTCGCCTCGAGCTTGAGCGCGTCCGCCTCGCGCTTGCGCAAGGCCCGCGCACTCTCCAGCGCCTGCACCGCACCGGCGATGGCCAAATAGAGCAGCAGGTCGAAGACGAAATGGAAGCCGAGCAGGACGCGGATCGTGGTCGCGATCGGCCGCGCACCCGGACGGAAGGAATCGATGGCGGCGAGCAGCGTCATGTGCGCCACCGCGAACAGGGCGGCGGCAAGACCGTGCGAGAGGAGCGCCCGCGCTTCGAAGGCAAGCGGCCGCCGCCGGACGAAGGCCACGATGGCCGGCGCCAGGGCAGCGACGATGAGCCAGGGCGGCAGCATATGGGCGAGCCGGAAGCCGAAGGGATCGCGGCCGCGAAAACCCGCGCTCGCGAGATGGTCCTGAACGCTTTCGACGAACGCGAGAGCTACGGCGAACACGACGAGCCCGGAGATCGTCAGGATGCGCCGCGTTCCCGCCCTCATGCGCGGAGTCTTGGCCGGAAGACCGGACGGGTGCAAGGCGCGGCGGGAATCGATGCAGCGAACCGTGCCGTTCCTGCAGCGAACGCTGTGCACGGCTCGCCGAACGGCGTCCCAGCCGCTGCGAAATGGCCTGCCCGGATTTGAGCTGCGGCGAGCTGGCGGCGTAGCACGTCGGCCGGAGGGATCGCCCATGCTCCGCGCGATCTGCGCAGTACAAGCCGGCATCTTTCTCGCGGGATGCTCGGGGAGCGATGCTCTCCGCCCGCCCGCTGCCTCGCAGGCGAGCGTCGTCTATGACGAGGCGCGAAGCCGTCTGGTCGTCTTCGGCGGGCAATCCACCGCCGGCCTGTCCGGCGAGACCTGGACCTGGGACGGGACGAAATGGACTCTCGCGGCGCGATCGGGTCCTCCTGCGCGCACCGGGTCAGCCGCCGTTTATGACAGTGGCCGGGCGCGCATCGTCCTCTTCGGCGGCGACAGCGGCACGGCACGGCTCTCCGACACCTGGGAATGGGACGGAAGCGCGTGGACGCAAATGGCAACCGCTGGACCCGATCCGCGCTCCTTCCATCGACTGGCCTACGATCGGCGCCGCTCGAGAACCGTGCTCTTCGGCGGCTCGAGCGGCGGATCGACGTTCCCGGCCGCGACCTGGGAGTGGAATGGCTCGCAATGGTCGCAATCGAGCGCGGCTGGTCCTTCCGGCCGGTTCCTGCAGGCGATGGCGTACGACGCGTCGCTCCAGCGCACGGTGCTGTTCGGCGGGTTCGACGGCGCGAACACGCTGGTAGACACGTGGGAATGGGATGGGACCGCCTGGCAGCAATCGGCCGCCGGCCCTGCCGCCCGCGACCACGTGAACATGACCTACGATCCGGCGCGGCAGGCGCTCGTCCTGTACGGCGCGGGCGAAACCTGGCAGCGCAGCGCCCGGGTCTGGTCGCGTACCCAAGGCCAAGGCCCGACGGCGCCCACCGCGGAATTGACCTACGACGCGGTGGGCGCCTCGCCCCTGCTCTACGAGATCACCCCGGGCGGGGCGCTCCAGCTCTGGGGCTGGAACGGGAGCACCTGGTCGCGCAGGGACTGAGCTCACGCGGTAGCCGGCGACCTCCGCAGAACCAGCGCCGAGGACAGCTCGACGGCGGCGAAGATCGCCACCGGCGCCGCCACGAAGGCGACCGCGAAGCGCAGCTCCGGGGTCATGCGCGGCCAGAACTCCGCGAGCAGAAGGAAGCTCGCGAGCGCGTAGCCTTCGTCGAGGATCCCCGCGGCGAGCGCTTCCCCCCAGTAGAGCTGCGGGCGGCGCGAGATGGCCCAGATCCAGGCGGCGAACGGAACGAAGAAGGCGCCAAGTCCCCAGACGAAAGCGACCGGCACGGCGAAGAGCGGCGCGAGCAGATGGCCGGCTCCGAGCAGCGCGGCGGCGCAGGCGAAGGTTGCGACGGCGTTGACGCGATAGGTGGTGCGAAGCAGTGCGGTGCGGTCCATGAGCTCCTCCGAAGTGGAAGTTCGCGGCGGAGGATGCGCGCGGCGGCGACGCGGATCGATTCCCTCACAGGTAATGGAATCGCTCCCGCGCCGAAGTATCGTCTCCTCCATGATGGGTCACACGAGCGTCGTCGGATCCCTCCTGCGCGAATGGCGCGGCGTGCGCCGGATGAGCCAGCTCGATCTGGCGATGGCCGCGGAGGTCTCGCCGCGGCACCTGAGCTTCGTGGAGACGGGCCGCGCGGTGCCTAGCCGCGAGATGGTGCTCATCCTGGCGAAGGCGCTGGAGGTACCGGTGCGCGACCGCAACGCGATGCTGACCGCCGCGGGCTATGCCCCGCTCTACCGCGAGACGAACCTCGACGACCCGAAGATGGCCGACATGCGGCACGCGTTGGGCCTGCTCTTGCGCCAGAACGAGCCGTTCCTGGCCGTCGCGCTCGACCGCCGCTGGGACATCGTGATGTGCAACACGCCCTGGTCGCGCTTCCTGGCGCTGGCGGGAGGCGGCGCGCTCGAGCCCCATCGAGTCCTTGCGCCGCCGCGGCTCAATCTCCTGCGGCTCCTGTGCGGCCCCTTCCGCCCGATGGTGGTGAACTGGGAAGAGGTGGCGCGCGAGGTCCTCGAGCGAGCGCAGCGCGAGGCCGCCTCCGACCGCGATCCGGCGCGCCGGCAGATCCTCGAGGAGTGTCTGCAATCCGTGCCCGAGGAATGGCGGCGGCCGAGAGCGGACGCTTCCCCGCGCCTCGTCATCACCGTAGACCTTCGTCTGGGAGAGGCGCGCGGGCGGCTCTTCAGCACCATCACCACGCTCGGGACGGCGCAGGACATCACGCTACAAGAATTGCACATCGAATCGTTCCACCCCGCCGACCCGGAGACCGAGAGCCTCCTCCGCGGGCTCGCGCTGGCCGGTTGACGCGGAGCGCGAACCGCGCGAACAACTCGCGCATCTTTCGCAGAATCGAGGCGAGCCACGCCTTCGGAGGTGCCATGCAGATCACCGTGAACGGGACGCCCCGAGAGGTCGACGCGCCGGGCGACATGCCTCTTCTCTGGGTCTTGCGAGATGTCCTCGGGCTTACCGGGACGAAGTTCGGGTGCGGGATGGCGCAATGTGGCGCCTGTACCGTCCACCTCGACGGCGAGGCAGTCCGCTCCTGCGTGCTTCCGGTCTCCGCGGTCGGCGAACGAAAGATCACCACCATCGAAGGCCTTTCTCCGGACGGCGGCCACCCGGTCCAGCAAGCCTGGACCCAGCTCGACGTCGTCCAGTGCGGGTATTGCCAGCCCGGGCAGATCATGTCGGCGGCGGCGCTCCTCGCGCACAAGCCCGACCCGAGCGACGAGGACATCGATCTCGCGATGGCGGGCAACATCTGCCGCTGCGGGACCTACCAGCGCATCCGCGAAGCGGTGCGCAAGGCCGCCTCGCAGAGGAGGGCCGACCGATGAACGCCCTCGGCCGCCGCGACCTGCTCCGCGCCTCGGTGCTCTCGGGCGCGGGCCTCTTCATCGCCTTCCACGTTCCCCGCAAGGTGGCGCGGGCCGCTCCGGAGCCCGCGGCGAAGAAGGCGCCGCCCGATCCCAACGCCTTCGTGCGCGTAGCGCCCGACGGGTCCACCACCATCCTCCTCGCCCACTCGGAGATGGGCCAGGGAATCTGGACCGGCCTCGCCATGCTCGTCGCCGAGGAGCTCGACTGCGACTGGTCGAAGATCAAGGTCGAGCACGCTCCCGCCGCGCCCGTTTACGCACATCCCGCGTTCGGTATGCAGATGACCGGAGGCTCGTCGAGCACCTGGTCGGAGTTCGAGCGGTACCGTACCGCCGGGGCGATGGCCCGGGCGATGCTGGTGAGCGCCGCGGCGAACGAGTGGAAGACCGACGCGCGCAAGCTCCACACCGAGAACGGGTTCGTCGTCTCCGGCGGCAAGCGCCTCTCCTACGGCGACCTCGCCGTCGCGGCGCAATCCGAAAAGCCGCCGAAGAGCGTCAAGCTCAAGGATCGCAAGGACTGGAAGATCATCGGCAAGCCGACCCGACGGCTCGACTCGCCGGAGAAGATCACCGGGAAGGCGCAGTTCGCCATGGACGTGAAGTTCCCCGGCCTGCGCACGGCGGTCATCGCCCGCTCTCCGGTCTTCGGCGGCAAGGTGAAGTCGTTCGACGCGAGCGCGGCGAAGGCCGTAAAGGGCGTCGAGCAGGTGGTGCAGGTGCCGAGCGGCGTCGCGGTGGTCGCCGCCAATTTCTGGAGCGCGAAGGTCGGGCGGGATGCCCTGAAGGTCGATTGGGACCTTGGCCTCGGCGCCTCGCTAGACACGACGCAGCTTCTCGCCGATTACCGCGAGAAGGCGAAGACCAAAGGCGCCGTCGTCGTGGAAAAGGGCGACGCGGATGCCGCGCTCGCGAAGGGCAAAAAGCTGCTCGCCGAGTACGACGTGCCCTACCTGGCCCACGCGCCGATGGAGCCGCTCAACGCCACCGTGAAGCTCGAAGGCGAACGCTGCGAGATCTGGGCCGGCACGCAGTTCCAGACCATGGACCAGATGATCGCATCGAAAATCGCCGGCATCCCGCCGCAGAACGTCCTCATCCACACGCAGTTCCTGGGCGGCGGGTTCGGCCGGCGCGCGAATCCCACCTCCGACTTCGTTGCCGAGGCGGTTCACGTCGCCAAGGTGGCGGGCGTTCCGGTCAAGACGGTGTGGACGCGCGAGGACGACATCCGCGGCGGCTATTACCGCCCGCAGTTCCTCCATCGCATCGAGGCTTCGCTCGATGGAAAGGGCCGGCCCGCGGGTTGGAAGCACACCATCGTGGGCCAGTCGATCCTGGCCGGTACGCCGTTCGAGCCGATGCTGGTGAAGAACGGCATCGACAGCACTTCCGTCGAAGGCGTGTCGGATTCGCCATACCTCGAGAACGTGCCCCATCGCCTCGTCACGCTGCACTCGCCAAGGACCCCGGTCACGGTGCTGTGGTGGCGGTCGGTCGGCAACACGCACACCGCGTTCGCCATGGAGAGCATGGTCGACGAGCTTGCCTGGGCGGCCGGCCGCGATCCGCTCGAGTTCCGCGCCGCGCTGCTCGAGGACAAGCCTCGCCACTTGCGCGCGCTCAAGACGGCCGCGGAGAAGGCCGGCTGGGGGAAGGCGCTTCCGAAAGGACGCGCCCTCGGTCTCGCGATGCACGAATCGTTCGGCAGCATCATCGCGCAGGCCGCGGAGGTCTCCGTCGACGAGGACAAGAGCATCCGCGTGCACAAGGTCAGCTGCGCGGTCGACTGCGGCACGGCGGTGAATCCCCTCGGGATCGAGGCGCAGGTCCAGGGCGCGATCGCCTTCAGCCTCTCCGCCGTCCTCTACAGCGAGGTGACGCTCAAGGACGGTCGCGTCGAGCAGAGCAACTTCCACGACTACAAGGTCGCCCGGGCGCCGGACATGCCGGAAGTGACCGTGCAGATCCTCGAGAGCGACGCGAAGATGGGCGGAATCGGCGAGCCGGCGGTGGCGCCGCTCTCCGCAGCGGTGGCCAACGCGGTCTATGCATTGACCAAGCAGCGGCTGCGCTCCTTGCCGCTGCGCCTTGCTTGACGAGGAATCCAGGCATGCAAATCGCTCGTTCCCTGCTCGCCGCCGCGGCCCTCGCCGCGGCATCGTGCTCGCACGCCCAGGAGCCGGCGGCCGTCTCGAGCGCCGACTCGGGGAAGTCCGTTCGCCCCGACGCGCTCGCCGCCTTCGAGACCGTCAAAGGCGTCCTGCAAAGCCCGCGCTGCGTGAATTGCCACCCGGCCGGCGACCAGCCCCTGCAAGGCGACGACAGCCACGTGCATCTCCAGTTCGTGCAGCGCGGTCCGGAGGGTCGCGGCGTGGCGGGCCTCCACTGCGCCACCTGCCATGGGAAGGCGAATCCGCCGCCCAGCTACGGCGAGCACATGCCGCCCGGCGTCGCGAGCGAATGGAAGTTGCCGCCGCCCGAGCACCGGATGGTCTTCGCCGGCGTGTCCTCCCACGACCTCTGCGAGCAGCTGAAAGACACCAAGCAGAACGGCGGCAAGGACGGTCCGGCGCTCTTCCATCACATGTCGGAGGACGCGATCACGCTGTGGGGATGGAACCCCGGATACGGGCGCAAGCCGGTGCAGGTCCCGCACGACGAGTTCGTCCGGGCCTTCAAGACCTGGCAGGACGCCGGCTCGCCGTGCGCGCCGGCGCGAACGGCTAGCAATCCCTGATTCGGAGCGGTGGACATCGTCTCGACGGGCCGCGCGCAGTATGGTGCGTCGCCATGCGGATCCAGAACCGATTCCGTCTCCCGCTTCTCTTCCTCGCCGCCGCCTTTGCTTGCGCCGAGGGCAGCGCTTCCAACGCGCCGAGCGCCGCAACCGCAGCCGCCGCGAAGCCGGCCCTGGAGAAGCCCGACTCGCCGGCTGGCGCCAATGCCGCGCGCGTCGCGGAGCTCGCCGGGAAAGCGCAGCCGCTGGTCGACGCGTTCTTGAACTCGGAGGCGCTTCTCACCCGCGACGGAAAGCAAGTGGTCCTCGTCTCGAACCGCGACGGCCTTCCGCAGATCTACCTGGCCGACGCGGCCCGGCCCGACTCGCCAGCGAAGCGCCTCCTCGAGTCGAAGGAGCGCGTCACGCTCGACGAGACGACGCCCGACGGCAAGGCGATCCTCTTCCGCAGCGATCGCGGCGCGGACGAGAA
>Ga0066684_10000947_pt1 | contig 10961 bp, 7 predicted proteins | sample GraSoiAngelo_133_FD_62301 | JGI IMG/M metagenome (GOLD analysis project Ga0066684, IMG submission 62301) | Grasslands soil microbial communities from the Angelo Coastal Reserve, California, USA - 14_0929_05_20cm | ecosystem: Environmental > Terrestrial > Soil > Grasslands | place: USA... | reverse complement strand
GTGCTTTGCAATTTTCGAATTTGCGCTTGCTGCACTTTCAGCCGCGCCGCATCCAGTCCATGCGCCTGCACCGAACTGCGGCTGTGATCGGCGATGCCAATATATTCGAGGCCGAGTTCCTGCGCCGCCGCGATCATTTCCTCAAGCGAATTGTGCCCGTCGCTGGCAGTGGTATGGCAATGAAATGTGCCGCGCAAGTTCTCCAGCTCGATCAAGCGCGGCAGTTTTCCCGATTCCGCCGCTTCGAATTCGCCGTAATTTTCGCGCAACTCCGGTGGAATGAAATCAAGCCCGAGAGCGCGATAGAGATCAGCTTCTTCGTTAATTTTCGGAATGGAAGGAGCGATTGACTTCGATCGGCCGCGCCCGCTCTTTTTGGTGGGTGATTCGGGTGAGCCGCCGTTACCCGTTTTCGATTTCGTTTCCCCGCCGGGAGCAGGCCCAAGCCGATATTCGTTGAGCGTCCAGCCGCGATTGAGCGCGCGATTTCGCATCACGATGTTGTGCTCCTTGCTGCCGGTAAAATAATTCAGCGCGAAGGGATATTCAGAGTTCGTCACGACCCGCAGGTCGCATTGAATTCCCGATTTTAGTCGCACGCTTGTCTTGGTCGGGCCGCGCGCGATTAAGCCCTCCACGAATGGATGAACGCAAAAAAATTCCGTGACGGCGTCGGGAGATTTGCTCGCGACGATGAAATCGAGGTCGCGCACGATTTCCTTGCGACGGCGAAAACTTCCCGCCACGCTCACTTGCAGCGCATGGTCATGCGCGGCCAAATCGCTTCGCAGTTGCTCGGCCTCAGCAGCAATCTCTCCGAATTGAAATGAACCGGTGTGCTTGGCTCGATTAGCAATGGCGTTGCAAATTTTCGTCTGTGTCGTTTCGCCAAAGCCTGGCAACTCCGCGACCCGGCCCGACTCGCAGGCTGCTTGCAGATCCGCAATTGAGCTGACTTTCAGCTGCTCGTAGAGGGCCTTGATCTTTTTCGAGCCCAGACCGGGAATGGAAAACAATTCGAGAATGGCCGACGGAAATTCCGCGCGCAATTCGTCGAGAAATTTGAGCCCGCCGGTGGTCGCCAGTTCGCTGATTTTCGCCGCGATGGCTTTGCCGATTCCGGGAATCTTTTCCAGGGTCTCCTGATTTTGCAGATCGGAGAAACTTGCGCCGAACGCTTCGATCGAACGCGCGGCGTTTTGATAGGCGCGAATTTTGAATGGATTCTCTTCCTTGAGTTCCAGCAGCGTCGCGATTTCCTCGAGCGCTTCGGCAATTTGTTCCTTTGTCATCATGATTGGCAGAACGGCAATTTCCGCGTAAAATTCGCCCTCCGCAAAATGGTTCGTCCCCCTCGATTAGTCGCGTTTCTGGCTGCGCTTTTCCTGGCGTTGGGTTTTTCGACAGTGGAGGGGGTTATTTTGTATCGCTCGGGCGACCCCAGCGAGAACAACGCCGCCCCGGCGTGCTCTTTCCTCATGAGGGCTGGGATTATGAAGGGAGCTGGGGCGAATTCCTCGGCACGGCCATCGCCCCGAACTTCTTTATTTCCGCAGCACACATCGGCCAAGCTGGCGGCAGCCCCTTCACTTTGCAGAATGTGAACTACACTGTGCTCCGTGGATTTTACGATCCGCAAAGTGATCTGGTGATCTGGCAGGTTGCCCAAACCTTTCCAACCTTCGCATCGCTTTATTCTCGCCCGGATGAGATTGGTCAGGTCACGATCGACATCGGTCGCGGGACACAACGAGGCGTTTCTTATTCTCTTAATAACCAGATGCTAGGCTGGCTCTGGGGACCACCGGATGGCACGCAGCGCTGGGGAGAAAATACTTTCAGCGATGCGTTTCAATATCAAACGAACTGGGACCTGCTCTATGCAACGTTCGATCCGGGCCAGCGGACCGAGGAGTGCACTCTCTCGAGCGGTGACTCCGGAGGGGCCGCATTCATTAACGATGGCGGAACATGGAAACTCGCTGGCATCAATTACGCCGTGGACGGGGACTATTCCGAGCACGCGGACGGGTCTAATCCTTTTACTGGCGCGTTATTCGATACGCGCGGGCTTTTTGCTCAGCAGGGCTCGCAATGGGTGCTGGTCACCGGGTCCAATCCTGTCGCCACGGGATTTTATCCGACCCGCATCTCAACCAAGCTGGCCTGGATCGCGTCCGTCGTGGCGTCGCCGGTTGGCGGACACCAAGGCAGTTTTGCGACGCTGACCTACACGAAATTTACGGACATTCCCGTTTCGTACTCTGTCGAACAATCGACCGATCTCGTGAATTGGACGATCGCCACCACGACCGACGAGACGGTTTCCACCAGCGGTAACGCGGCCGTTGTGAAATCGAAAGTGGATATGACCGGCTTGAGTCCGCTTTTCCTGCGCCTTCGCACGACCCAGCAATAGCGTCGTCATCCCGAGCGAAAGTCGAGGGATTCCGCCATGAGACCTTAAAGCTTTCGCAGGGATCCCTCGACTACGGCTCGGGATGACGGCTACATCCGGCCGCGTTTCCGATAAAATTCGTAGCGCTGCAATACGCTTGCGACGTAGTTGCGCGTGCCGGGGAAATCGATGTTGTTGCGAAAAGCCTGTTCGGACATCAGCGCAGTGGTGTCGTTATTAGCCCAACGCTGGGCCCGGCTGGCACCGGCGTTGTATTCCGCAAGGGCGAAAACGGCCGGCTTTTTTTGGTGCTCCCAGTGTTGAAAAGCCCGGTGCAAATACCAGGCGCCGGCTTCAAGATTTGTTTTGGGGTCGAGCAAATCGTCGGCGTGAAAATTTGCGGCCTGAGTTTCCCGCGCCCATTCTCGCGCCGCCCGCTCGCTTACCTGCATCAGGCCGCGTTCGCCGGCGCTCCCGATTTTCCGCGGATCAAAACGGCTCTCGCGCCAGACGACTGCTTTCACCAGCATCGGATCAAGCTCATGCTCAACCGCGACGGTGCGAATAAGATTATCAAATTGATGAAAACGCGCCGGACTAATCCACTCGTAAGCGGTGTAGATGACGTCACCGGAGCGGAAAGCGAGAAGAAACAAGCCGACGGCAATCGCCAGGCCGAGACAAATGATTAGCTTGAGAAGAAACCGGAACATCAATGCCGCGTAACCATGCACAGTAAATTCGCGCGCGTCATTATCGATCGCACCATTCGTCGGGAGTTAGACTACGCCATTCCCGAATCGTTGAGTGCGCGCATCGGCATCGGGGCGCGAGTGCGGGTACCGTTTCGCGATCGCCGAGCGCTGGCCACGGTGGTGGCTTTACTCGAAGAAACGAAAGCCAAAGGCATTCGCGAGCTTGAGGCGGTCATTGGCGAAGGCCCGACCTTAAGCGAACGACTGCTGGAGCTCGCCCGTTGGATTTCGAGTTACTATTGCTGCCCAATCGAAACGGTCATGCGCAGTTTGTTGCCACAAGTGATTCGACGGGCTGAAGTTGGTTGGAAAAAACAGCAGTTCGTCGAGATCGGATCGAATATCGCAGCCGAGACCATCGAGGCGTTGCGGCGCCGCGCGCCGCGGCAGGCGGAATTGCTCGAGGAACTCGGCAAAGGCCAGGTGGCGGTCCCGGTCGCAGAAATTTTGCGCCGATTATCGCTCAATCTTTCAACTCTGCGCGCACTGGAGAAACGCGGCCTCGTGAAAATCAGTGAACGCGCCGTCGCACGCGACCCCCATGCTGGCGAACAATTCATTCCCGGCCCGGAATTGTTGCTCAACGAAGAACAAACCGCAGCCTTTGCCATGATCGTGCGCGCCATTTCATCGCCGGAGAAAGCGAAACCGATTTTGCTCCATGGCGTCACCGGTAGCGGGAAAACGGAAATTTATTTGCAGGCAATTCGCGAAACCCTGGCGCGAAATCGAACTGCCATCGTTCTGGTCCCGGAAATTTCACTCACCCCGCAAACCGTCGAGCGTTTCAAAAGCCGTTTCGCCGAATCACAGGATGACGTAGCAGTTTTACACAGTCATTTATCCGAAGGCGAGCGTCACGATGAATGGCACAAAGTTCATTCCGGCCGTGCCCGTATTGTGATCGGCGCCCGCAGTGCCGTCTTTGCGCCCCTGAAAAATCTCGGGCTCATCGTGGTCGATGAGGAACACGAAACTTCCTACAAACAGGAGGAAGCGCCGCGTTACCATGCCCGCGACGTCGCAGTAGTACGGGCGAAGATTGAAAAGGCCGTGGTCCTGCTCGGGAGCGCGACGCCCTCACTCGAGAGTTATCACAACACGCTCACGAAAAAGTACGAGCTCGCAACCCTGACTCAGCGTGTCGACAACTGCCAGATGCCGCTGATTCGCGTGATCGATCTGCGGCAGGAACAGCGCAGCGAGCGCGCCCCGATCCTTTCGGAAAAATTACGGAGCGCTATTTCAGATCGGATCGCAAAACGGGAACAGACAATCTTGTTTTTAAATCGACGCGGATTTTCCACGTCGTTGCTTTGCAGCAACTGCGGGAAGGCGCGCGACTGTCCGAATTGTAGCGTCGCACTCACCTTTCATCGCTCGATGTCGCGGCTGAATTGCCACCTTTGCGGACATACCGCGGCGGTGCCGAAGAAATGTCCGGAGTGCGGACAGGACGCGTTGATTTACGTCGGTTTTGGGACGGAAAAAGTGGAATCAACCGTCGCGCAAATTTTCCCTAACGCGGTGGTAAGGCGGATGGACGCTGATTCGATGTCGCGCAAGGAAGCCTATCGCGAAACCCTGCGGGAATTTCGTGCGGGCAAGATCGATATCCTGGTTGGGACGCAAATGATCGCAAAGGGTCTGCATTTTCCAAACGTCACCCTCGTTGGAATTATCAATGCCGATCTGGCGCTGCATCTTCCCGATTTTCGCGCGGGCGAGCGAACCTTTCAGTTACTCACCCAGGTGGCCGGGCGCGCCGGACGCGGCGAGACGCCGGGAGAAGTTTTCGTGCAAAGCTACACTCCGTTTTCGCCCTCGATCCAGTTTGCGCGCCATCACGATTTCGCGGGCTACGTGGAACAAGAATTGGAATTCCGGGAGCGCTGTGATTTTCCGCCGTTCAAGCATGCGGTGCTGATAACAATTCATTCCGCGCATCAGGAGCGCGGGAAATTTTCTGCGGAAACGCTGCGGCGGAAGTTGCGGGAAGGGTTGCCGGAAGAATTCATGGTAGCCGAAGCCGCACCTGCGCCATTGGAAAAACTGTCGGGACAATATCGTTTTCACATTCTGTTGCGTGGCAGCGCGATCATGCGATTGAGCCGGTTGATCCGCGAGATCCTGGACAAATTGCCGATGCCCGAAGACGTCGCGGTTGCGGTAGATGTCGATCCATATCAGTTGTTGTAGTTCGACTTTCGTGGCAACAACATTCATTTTCTGCCAATGAATAAATTTCTTTGGGTCGCCGCGCTTCTTACTGCGCTTACCAGCTGCAAAAAGGAGGCCGCCTCAAACAAGGTGCGCGTCGGCTACATCGGGTTGACCTGCGAGGCCCCGATTTTCACCGCTGTGGAAAAAGGCTTTTTCAAAGAGGAAGGGCTCGAGGTCAGCCTGGTTAAATGCGAATGGGCCAACTACAAGGATGTGCTGGCGCTGGGCGGTTTCGACATCACACATCATTTGGTGATGTATTTTCTCAAGCCCATCGAGCAGGGGCTTGATGTGAAGTTCACCGGCGGAATCCACCGCGGATGTCTACGGGTGCAGGCGGGAGCAAATAGCAGCATCAGCAAAATTCAGGATCTGCGCGGCAAACGTATCGGTGTCCCGGGGATGGGAACGCCGCCGTTCATCTTTGCCAATCGCGTGCTCGGTGCGAATGGCATAGATCCTGGCAAAGAAATTACCTGGCGTGTTTTTCCGGCGGGCGAACTGGGGCTGGCCCTGGACAAAGGCGAAGTGGATGCGGTGGCCGATTCGGAGCCTATTGGGAGTCTTTTGTTGGCGCAGGGCAAAGTGAAAAATGTGGCGGATCAGGCGAAGGACGCGCCTTATAAGGATGAATATTGCTGCGCGGTTATCGTGAGCGGGAAGTTTCTCGCGGCGAATCCAAAAGCTGCCGCTGGAGCGACGCGCGCGTTATTGAAAGCGGCCAAATGGGTGGAAGCAAATCCGGCTGCAGCCGCGCGGCTATCGGTGGAGAAGAAATATCTCGCCTCGAATCCTGAGCTAAACACGGTTGCCATTTCGCACTTGCGCTACGTGCCGAGCGTTTCCGGCGCAGATGAAGCGGTCAAATCGGCCGCCGCCGAAATGAAAACAGCCGGCATGCTCAGCCCTTCGACCAACGTGGCGGAGCTGGCGAAGCGCGCCTTTGCGCATCTGGATGGAGTCTCAGATGAATGGCTCGATCAGTTAGAGGTGGAACGAGTGGCTGGCGGTCAGGTGCCACCCGATCAGGACATTCGCTTGTTCGCGGAATTAATTTTGTCCGACACCGAACACTCATGCTGCAAGGCCAGAAAATCGCTCGCCGAAGCCAAGTGACCGTTGGCAGTGTGCCATCGGATGAAGTCCGCGCTGATAGCGCCGAAAGGTACGTGCTTGGTGCGCCGGGAAGGAAACACCCGACCGCTGCGCTGTTAACCGTTCCGGTGGCGGCGGCTCTCGCTCTTGGCATTCATCTTTTCGTCGCAAAGAACGAACCCCCCAATGAAAGCCGCACTTATGCAATTGTTCTCGGCTCTTTTTTAGCCGGCGCAATCATCGCCGCCGTCATGCAACGCTGGTCGCCGGCGCTGCGGACCCGAATGCGTCGCTTTCGCCCCCTCTTTACCGTCGGCGTCCTGCTCCTGTGCTTCTGGGAAATAATCACGTCGGGCTTTCGCATATTGCCGCTCCCTTATTTTCCCAGCCCGGCGGGCGTAATCCAAAGCATGGTCAATGATCGCGGACTGTTGTTCGACAGTACCTGGCACTCACTCGTCCTGCTTTTGAGCGGGTATCTGCTCGGGGTCGTGGCGGGATTGGTCACCGGAGTTTGCATCGGCTGGTCGGCGCCGGCCCGCTATTGGGGAATGCCTTTGCTCAAGGTGGTTGGTCCAATTCCGGCGACTGCCTGGATTCCGCTTGCCATGGTGATATCGCCCTCGGCCCTGATTTCGGCGGCCGCGCTCATCGCGCTGGCGGTCTGGTTTCCGGTAACAATGTTGACCGCCTCCGGCATTTCCAACACTCGCGCTTCCTATCTCGACGTCGCGCGCACCTTGGGAGCCAACGCGGGCTATCTTGTCTTCCGCATCGCCATTCCCGCGGCGTTGCCCAGCATTTTCGTCGGGTTGTTCATGGGGCTGGGCGCATCATTTCTCACTCTCGTCGTTGCCGAAAGTGTCGGAGTTAAATCCGGTCTCGGCTGGTATGTGAGCTGGGCGCAAGGCTGGGCCGAGTACGGAAAAGTTTACGCGGCGCTCGTCATCATGGCGGTATTTTTTTCCACGATAATGACTTTGCTTTTCAAACTGCGGGACCGCGTCCTGGTGTGGCAAAAGGGAATGATCCGATGGTAGCCTCCTCCCTTCAGTTGCGCGATGTAGAAAAGAGTTTTCCCGCGCCGGATCAGCCACTAACGCCCCGATCCGTGCTGGAGACGATCTCAATATCGCTTGAGGCCGGCGAGTTGGTCTCCTTGGTCGGCCCGAGCGGTTGCGGGAAATCAACTTTGCTTCGCCTCATTGCCGGACTCGATTTTCCCGATTCGGGTGAGTTACTCGTAGACGAGGAACCAATCTGCGGCCCCAGCGCTGAACGAGGCCTCGTCTTTCAGGATCCCAATCTTTTTCCGTGGCTGACCGTGCGTCGCAATATTGAGGCCGGGCTCGCTGCCCGTGGGGTGCTCCAGCAAAGACGCAATGAGGTGAAAGAGTTTATGCGCTTAGTTGGCTTGGAAGCCTTCGCCGACGCTTATCCGCATCACCTTTCCGGAGGAATGGCTCAGCGGGTCGCTCTAGCTCGTGCCTTGATTAATCATCCCAAAGTTCTTCTGCTCGATGAGCCACTCGGCGCCCTCGATGCCTTCACCCGCATGCGCATGCAGGATGAAGTTTTGCGCCTTTGGCAAAACCGGCGCACGACCATGCTGCTCGTTACTCACGACATCGACGAAGCCATTTACATGAGCGACCGCATCATCATCCTGACGCAACGGCCCGGTACCATTGAGCAAGTGATTCCGATCGCACTGGATCGTCCGCGCGATCGCAGCAGTTCTGATTTCCTTTCGTTGCGCAGCGAAATTCTCGAGCTTCTCCACTTCGCCGGCAATCGCAGCTCTCAGGTGACGGCGTGATGGGATGACATGTTCGGTTTCGGTAAACGCCGCGTCGAGAAACTCGATTTTCTTGTTGTGGGCGCGCAAAAATCGGGAACGACCGCACTCAATTACTACCTGAAGCGTCACCCCTACATCGCTCTTCCGATTAAAAAAGAGCTGCATTTTTTCGATAACGACGAGTTGTTTGCCGGCGGCAATGTCTCCTATGAGCCGTTGCACGAAATGTTCCAACCGGCACGCTCCGGTAGTATCGCGGGCGAGAACACTCCGATTTATCTGTATTGGCGGCCAGCACTGCCGCGAATCCGGGATTACAACCCGGCGATGAAGTTCATCGTCATTTTGCGTAACCCGATTGAACGCGCCTTCTCGCAATGGAACATGCAACGAACGCGCGGAATCGAGCCATGTGATTTCCTGGATGCAGTCGGAGCAGAGCCGGGTCGCATCGCCGAATCCGCGCCGAAACAGTTGCGGAAATTTTCGTATGTAGACCGTGGCCGCTACGGCGAACAAATGGAACGCGCTTTTCGCTTGTTTCCGCGCGAGCGATTTCTCGTGATCAAATATGAAGAATTTCGTGCGCGCCAGCGTGAGATGGTTGAGGCGGTTTTTCGCTTCTTAAGCCTGTCACCCGTACGATTTCGCGCCATCGAAGCTCACGATATTCCCTATCAGCGCAAAATTCTCGAGGAGGAGCGAGCGGCAGTGCGGGAAATTTTGCAGAGCGACATTGCCCGGCTGGAGGCGCTGCTTGGCTGGGATTGCTCCGATTGGCGATAAAGACGCTAACTAATGCGGGACAAGTATCGACATCCGCGAGTTAACATTTCGATGTCGCACCTGCAACACGGAATTGTTAACTCGAATTTGGGCTGGCTTTGCGTTCGACGTGCTAGGGCTTATGCAACGTTCGCTGCTGGTGGAACAATTCGATGCACCGATCGAGTTCACTTACCAGCGCCGAATTTCCGGCTGCTTGCGCGAGCTCCTTGGCGTGCTCTGCGGCTGAAATTGCTTCGGCGAACTGACTGTTCTCGGCATAGGCCGCCGCCGGGGTGCGATACACCAGCGGATTGTCTCCGCCCGGCACTTTGGTGGCGCGTTTCGCATACGCGACTGCTTTGGCGCCGTTGCGCAAGGTCGCATCTGGCGAAGTCGCGAAAACCCACGCCAGATTATTTGCCGCATTGCCATTATCCGGATCGAAGGCCAGCGCTTGTTGCCATTGTTCGATGGCCTCCGGCGTACGCCCGATACCGGCCAGGGCGGCGCCAAGATTATTACGCGCGTTCAAATTATCCGGCTGAATTTCAAGGCTCTTCTGCCAATGCTCGATCGCTTCATCGGTTTTGCGTTGCTGCGACAGAGCAAGCCCTAGCCCATAATGGGCTGCGGCATTTCCATCGCGCAGGGCGAGGGCGTGGCGATAGTGCGTGATAGCGTCGTCTGTCTGACCACGCTGCACTTCTAGCATGGCTAGCCCGGTAAGTGCCACGTCGTTTTCCAGCGACAGACTAAGTGTATAATTCCAAAGCGACTCGGTGTCGTGCCAGTGCATAGCCTGCCGGTAGCTTAGGAAGCTTAAGGATCCGACTACTGCGAGCGATACCGGCACCAATATCATTGCGCGCGCACGCCAAAGCGAAGTGAGATCGCGTATCACCCACACCACTGCTATAATAACTCCGATCTGTGGCAGGTAAGTGTATCTGTCCGCCCGTGCCTGCAGTCCTACCTGAATAATCCCAATAACTGGAATCAACATCACGATATACCAAAGCCAGCCGACTAATAAGAAAGGTAGTTTGCGGCGGAAAAGAAACAGCGCGGCTGTAATCCCAGCTAAGAGAATGATTGCGCCAATTATTTCCCAGGAGGCAAGTCGCCACTCCGGATGGATATAAAACGGAACTAGATCAACCGGCCAAAACATTTGTCGCAAATAGTTGACGTAGGTAACGAGTGCATTGCCAATCCGCGACGCCAGAGGAAGGCTCTCCGTGGACCCGATCGCCACCTGCTGCGCGACAAGAGTCGCGACGACGGACGCGATCGACAGCGCGAAAAGCGGGATTTTTTCGACCAACAGCTTCGTCCGTCTCGGTCTTGCGCGTCGAAGGTCCGATCTCTGACCTCTGACCTTTGGCTTCTGACTTCTGTTCAGCGGCCAATAGTCCAACAGCATTAATATGATCGGCGTCGTCACCAGCATCGGTTTCGACATCAAACCGAAAGCCAGGCAGGCCGCGACCACCGCCTTCCGTTGCCAGGTCGGCCTGCGGACATATTGCAGGTATGCCAGCAAGGTCAGCATGAAAAAAACGCCGCTCAGCACATCCTTTCGCTCGGAAATCCAGGCTACGGATTCCACCCGCAGCGGATGAATGGCGAAGATGGCCGCGCTAATCGCGCTCGCCCAAAGTGCGTTGGTCGATTGCCACAAAAAGGTGAATAAGAGTAGCGCCACTACAGTATGCAAACCGATGTTGACCAAATGATGGGCACCAGCATTCAAACCGAAAAACTGGCAATCGATCATGTGGCAAATCGACGTTAATGGATGCCAGTTTTGCGAATGAACATGAGTAAAGGCCCAGGCGACACCGCGCCAGGCCAATCCGGCCCGGATATTCGGATTGTCGAAAACGTAAGAGCCGTCGTCGTAGTTAACGAAATTGAAGTG
>Ga0066684_10000945_pt1 | contig 10968 bp, 10 predicted proteins | sample GraSoiAngelo_133_FD_62301 | JGI IMG/M metagenome (GOLD analysis project Ga0066684, IMG submission 62301) | Grasslands soil microbial communities from the Angelo Coastal Reserve, California, USA - 14_0929_05_20cm | ecosystem: Environmental > Terrestrial > Soil > Grasslands | place: USA... | reverse complement strand
CTCCTGCCATCGCTCCGTCTTCACACCCATCACGACCAGCCATAACCTCAGCGACGCTTCCGCAACGATGCCAGCCACCGCGATATACGGAAACAGACGGTCCGCCAGCGGCATGTACAAGAACGTCAGCCAGCCCAAACCGGCGAGGAGCATTAATACGCCGAGAAAGCGCGGCAGAAAGGTCGACCGCAGGATTAGAAACCCGATCAGCAGGCAATACACCGCGAAGAAGACCAGCGCAACGCTCCCAGCCTGATCATTCAATTTCAGAGACAGCAGGGCCAAACCCGGCAACTGCTCGGCCCGGAATTGGGCCGCCGACTGTCCAGTTCCGAGCATGACTAACGAAAAGGGTTGAAAGATGCTGCCGCTCGCCTGGAGCGCATCCGACAAGTCCGAAAAACGCGGCTACGAGTGAGACCCTATGGTTCACGGGCTTGAACAGGTCGTAGAAGAGGGCAGTCAGAGCGACGTAGAACCCCGTCTCGACGAGACCAGTCGCAATGCCCAGGCGGAACAAAGACTCATGCGTGAGGATACGATTTGCTGTAACGGCGGCATCATTCGGCACGAGCAGGCGCTTAAGAAGAAGTCGCTAAGAATCGATGTCAGAAAGAAGAGGAAGTAAACGGCGCCGATGATCCTTGCATAGCCCTTCGTCATCACCGCTGTGCTCATGGGATTTTCTGTTGCGACAGATTCCCTACGCCAGGGCCATCCAAACTCTGCCGCGTTCATTTTAGTGCTCATCTGGACTCGTGAGCGTAGGAAGAGCTACTGATCTGGTGGTCTAATCGCGAGTTGATCGCCATATCGCAAAAAGACATGAGCAGACCAGGCGAAACTGAAAGCGCGTGATTGTTGCTGCTGATTGCCGCGAAATCTCTGCGGGCAATCAAATCCTTGAGCCATGCGAGCATCTTAGTCGAACACGACTGTTTTATTTCCATAAGTCAGGACTCGGTGTACCAGGTGCAGGCGCACGGCACGGCCGAGCACGGTTCGCTCCAAGTCGCGTCCTTTGCGAATCATGTCATCGATTGAGTCGCGGTGAGAGACGCGGACCACTTCCTGTTCGATGATTGGACCTTCATCCAGATTCATAGTCACGTAGTGACCCGTCGCCCCAATCAGTTTTACCCCGCGCAGGAAGGCTTGATGGTAGGGCTTTGCTCCGACGAAGGCCGGAAGAAATGAGTGATGAATGTTGATGATGCGATTGGGATACGCGGTGATCAAGTTTTCGGTCAGGACCTGCATATAACGGGCAAGGACGATCAACTCTACCCCTCTTGATTGCAATTCGCGCATCTCTTCGGCTTCCTGCTGCTTCTTATTTTCGGGGCTGATGGGAAAGTGAAGGAAGGGTATGCGATATCGATTAGCAACCTGGCCGGCATCGGGATGATTGCTGATCACTACGGCAATTTCAGCGTTAAACTCGCCAGCTTGCTGCCGCTGTAACAGGTCCTCCAGGCAGTGCAGCAAGCGGGACGCAAATATTGCAATCTTGGGGATGTGGTCACTGAAATGGAGTTCAAATTTAATTCCGAATTCCTCTGCCAGAGGACGGAACCGATCGGCAATCTGTTCGCGTGGAATCTGGAAACCATTACGAAGGAATTCGAAACGCGCCAGAAATATGCCAGCTTCGATATCGGTATATTGGTCCGACTGCAGGATGTTGCCGCCATTGCGAAAAATGAAGCTGGAGATTCCCGACACCAGGCCCTTTTGGTCGGGACATGAGACCAGTAATGTGGCAGTTTCAGGCATGGGTTACGAGAGTGGCGTAAGCCGGGCGGAACGCATTCCGATGTTCTCCGTATTCTGAGGGACTTGAAAGTTAGCAGAGAGGGGAATAGGGCGGCAAGTTGAGTGCCTGAGGCCCATCTGCACTTCGAAGATTTTTACGAAGTAACATCAGAGCGGGAAAAAGAAGCTGGGCCCACCGTGTTTGAGGAAAGCCGCTGGCGGACGGCGGAATCGGCGAGACCGTTGGCTTCCATATTGTGTTCGCGCGGCACGTGAGTGATGGAAAACTTCAGGGAACGGGTCAGCTTGCGGCAAATCCAGTGCAGTGAATAGAGGCGTGAGCTGCGGCAAGCATATTCGCCTCGCATCTGACGGACGACCACCTGCGAATCAGAAAAAACGTGCAGAGCAGTGGCCTTTAAGGTCACAGCCAATTGAAGAGCTTCGAGGAGGGCAACGTATTCGGCGACATTGTTGTCCTGTCGGCCAATCCACCGTGCGATCCGGATGGTGCCACCCGAGCAGCCTTCAATGACGACCCCAATACCGGACGGCCCTGGGTTCCCCAAGGACCCGCCATCCACGTAGGCTATGAGATCCGGCATCCGGCTGTCCGCTGTCATCAACATGCTTCAGAAACGATTCTCGGTCAAGTTGTTTATTCCGTGCGCTTGCAACATACGATGAGCACTGTGGAATAATTTGTGGAAAACGAACAAACAGAGATGACGGAAGTGAGTAAACATTGGTAACTCAACAAACTACAATTTTTAATTTGCACAGCCTTGAATTTCGCTGTTGCACAAAAAAACGGCGTTGACAATTCGCACCTAACGATTTAACTTCGCGAACGTCGACGGTCGAAAGGGGTGGCTTAAATAAGATTTAGCCAGTCCGAAGTAGGCTGGGTGATCAGCTCGTCGGGGTGACCCGGTGAGTAACCAAACCCGAAAAAACCGACGGCTCTGCGAGGGGCAGTTGGGGTTTGAGACTGCGAAAGCAGCGATCACATCGAGGGCCGTGATGGTGCATGCCTCCACGTCGTTAAGCTCCCTCGCAGGAGCTGGCGGCTAGAGCATAACCAATGTCACGGCCTTTTCCTTTTGTCACGGCCTTTTCCTTTTGTCACGGCCTTTTCCTTTTGTCCCTGCTCTAATCTCTTCTGATTTCACCGATTCATCTACTACTCACTCATCCGCCATTGATGTTTAATGTTCATGAATGGCTGAAACATTGCGCACGCGGTGCTGCATCGCGGGAGGCGGGCCTGCTGGCATCATGCTGGGTTTCCTCATTGCCCGGATGGGCGTCGATGTCATTGTGCTCGAGAAGCATACTGATTTTTTGTGTGATTTCCGCAGAGACACGATTCATCCCTCGCCTCTGGATGTCATGTATGAACTGGGCATTCCCGGCGTCGGCTTCCGACCAGAGCATGTGAGGACACCAGAAGTGCGTCCTTGAATACGTAGGACTCGGGCTTACGATCCCGTCCTGAACTACTGACGCGTTTCTTCGAGGACGAGTTTCGCAGCCGTCAAAATTATAAAAACTCTTCGTGTTAGGAACTTTCCTCCGGCTTATGTAATCCAAAATGTGGGCTGTATCGGCTGCACTTTCTTTTTATCGGGCCCGATGCTACAAGTTCTGCAGACTTTTTTGGAGGAGTCTTGAAGCACTTTCTCTCCCTCATCTGCCTGCTACTCTCCGCAATGCTTCCAGCGCCAGTATTTGCCCAGGAGCCTGGCGAGATTTCCTTGCCCACGACCAAAGTATTGCATACACCTTCGCCCGGACGAATCAGTTCGGTGAACAGTTTTCCGGCGGCTATCGCGATCAGTCCTGACGCGCGTTATGCGGCACTGCTAAACGATGGGTATGGTACGCAGAAAGCGCAAGCCTATCAGTCGATCACAATTCTGGATCTTGCGACCAATCAAGTGACCGACTTTCCGGATAGCCGACTTGGCGAAAATGCGCAACAGAGCTATTTCCTGGGTCTGGCCTACAGCTCGGATGGCCGTCATCTCTACGCGTCCATGGCCTCGATCACTGATCCTATGGGAGCGAAACTGGGCAACACGGGTAATGGCATAGCCGTTTATAAATTTGAACGCGGGAAGGTGAGCCCGGAGCGGTTTATAAAGATCGCGCCCCAGAAAATTGCCGTCGCTAAGAAGGTCGCGTTTGGAGTTCGCAAAACAACCGTTGGAACTGCGATTCCTTATCCAGCGGGTCTCGCGGTGGTTTCCGGGCAGGGAAGTGATCGGCTTCTCGTGGCCAATAACCTCTCGGACAATGCTCTTTTAATTGATTCGACGGATGGTCATACTCTGCAACAGTTCGATCTCAGTACCCACCAAGTGATGCCATCCTCATTTCCCTACACTGTAGTTGCGACGCGTGATGGGCGGCGTGCCTGGTGCAGTCTTTGGAACGCATCGAACATAGCCGAACTAGATCTGGTGTCGGGACGCGTGCGCTGGATTCCGCTCTTGCACCCTCAATCTGAAACGTTGCCAGGCTCCCATCCAAGCGCGCTCTTGCTTAGCAATGACGAAAGTTTAGTCTATGTCGCTCTATCGAATGCCGATGCCGTGGCTGCCGTGGATACTTCGACGGGAAAAGTGGTTCACATTTCTTCCACCAAGCTTTCACAGCAGGAACTTGCTGGGAGTTACCCGAATGCGTTGGCGCAATCAGCTGATGGCACCCGTCTATTTGTTGCCGATGCGTCGTTGAACGCGATCGCTGTTTTTGACACTGCGGTGCTGGCAAAACCCGATATCACGTTGCCGCACGACGCCATCGGCTTCATTCCCACTGATTGGTATCCGAGCGTATTGGCAACCGTGAAAGATGATCTCTTGATCGCCGCCGCCAAGGGCCAAAGTACGACTCCGAATGGCGGGACTAGCGAGTTGAAGAATGAGCGCAGACATCGTGCCCATCCTTACATTGGCACGCTGCTGTACGGCTCACTTGCACGCCTCAACTTCCGCAACGCGGAAAAAGACCTGCCAAATCTAAGCCGAAGGGTAGAAGAAAGCAATCTCTTGTTGTCGGATCCAGGGAAAATTGAATTCCGTACAGGATCCAACCCTATCCGCCATGTGATTTACATTCTGAAAGAAAATCGCACCTACGATCAGGTTCTTGGCGACTTGGAAATCAAGGGCGTGAAAGTTGGCAATGGCGATCCGTCGCTTACGATGTACGGCGCGGACGTCACCCCCAACCTGCACAAATTAGCGTTGCAATTCGGCGTGCTGGACAATTTCTATGATAGCGGTGAAGTCTCTGGAGACGGGCACGATTGGTCCAACGCAGCCATTACCAGCGATTACAACGAGAAAACCTGGCAGATCGGATATCGTGGCCACGAGCGCACTTATGACTATGGGGGCACAGTAGCCGATGAAATCCCGCTGGAGCTTGGCGAGGCCGATGTCGATGCTCCTGCCACCGGGTACATCTGGGACAACCTAGCCAATCACGGTCTCACTTACCGCGATTACGGCGAGCACATCGCGGGGGTGTGGTGCAAGCCTGAAAAGAAACCTGGCGCATCACCCACAGAAGGCACGCCTTCCGCTTTCAGCGCACACTGTGATCGTCCTGTGGTTCACAAAGGCGAACCGCTTCCTTCCAACGTCGGCGAACCTCACGGCTCACCGAGTCCCTGGCCCTGGGATGTGCCTTTGCTGAAACGCATGAAACCGACCACGGCTGCTCTACGGGACCATTTCGACCCAATTTTTCCCGACTTCAACACGGAATATCCCGACCAGCTTCGCGCGGATGAGTTCCTCAATGAGTTTGATGAGTTTGTTCGAGCTCATAACGAAGGAAAGGGAACTGATTTGCCCGCGTATGTTCTGCTCTATCTGCCAGACGATCACACCCACGGCACGACTTCGGGCAAGCCTCGGCCGGCAGCTTCCGTCGCGGACAATGATCTTGCCGTCGGCCGAGTAGTTGAAGCGGTCTCGCATAGCCCTTATTGGGATGACACGGCAATTTTCATCATCGAGGACGACGCCCAGGACGGAGCTGATCACGTCGATGCACATCGTTCGATTGCTTTCGAGATCAGTAAGTACTCGCCCGGTTCAGCGGAGCATCCTTTCGTAGATAGTCGTTTCTACACGACGGTCAATATGGTTCACACAATTGAGACACTTCTGAGTCTGCCGCCCATGAACCAGAACGATGCGCACGCCCCGGTGATGGCCCCTTTGCTTTCGGGACAGGGCAATCAGCCGCCCTTTATCACAGACTGGAGCAACCGCGATAACGGGTTTATCTACCAGACCAATCCACCGAGGGCACAGGGCGCGCGGGAATCGGCGAAGATGAATTTTTCGCGCCCGGATGCAGTCGACACCGCAGTTCTCAATCAAATTCTCTGGCGCGACCGCAAAGGGAACCTCCCCATGCCGGCACCCGAGCATCGGGTGTTGCCGCAGGAGAGATCTCGTGATACGGATTGACACCGTAGATTTATTTCACTTACTTTGACGCCGCAGCCCCGGCATCTGCAAAAGAAAAAGCTAGCGACACATTGGGATATTCCGTGCCCGCAACTTCCACGTAGGGATAAACAAAATAATTAAGGGGCGCGCCATCCTGTGCTGGACTGAGGCGCAGATCGCGTCCCATCGTGAACTGGACGCGGTTAACATCGTGCGCTCCGAAGTAATAGTCCCGTTTCTCCTGATGTTTCCAGGCTTCGGAAATGTCTACCGGGATCCACCCATGTTTTGGTTCCAAAAAATCCGCCCAGCAGTGATATCCGGCGATTTCCCCAGAATGCTTGTCCGGAGGAAACGGGAACCCAATTTCAAAGCGGGCGGGAATCGCTTGCGAACGCGCCATCGCAATGAACAGCGAATGGAAATCGGTGCAGTTACCCTTCTTGGCATCACACGCGTAGAGTACGTCACCGCGGCCCCAACCGGTGCCGGTTTTGTCGTAACGCATTGTGCTGAACACGTAATCGTAGATGGCGCGTGCTTTATCCAGCGGCATGGTCTTGCCCTGGACCACTTTTACAGCCAAGTCGGCAGGTAGCCCGGTGATAGGAACCAGCTTGTCGGGTTGCAAGTATTGTCTGCGATCACGGTCCTTAAGCTGAACTTCCGCAAGGTGGGGTCTAGCGACACCTAGGGTCAGGCGCTCGTGACGGACCACATCGTAGACGACCTCAAAATGCAAGTCGGTCTGTTTCGCTTTAGAAGTCTCGGCGTAGTACATATTGTTTCCGAACTTCGATTCATGTGTCTTCTTCAGTCCCAAGTCACCCTGCGCTGAGATTACCCTCACGTCTTGAAAATCGTCCGAGTGAGCTGCTGGGATCCACACGCGCAGCCGTTTTCCTACAGGCACGTTCTTCACAGTAAATCCGTAGTGAAATGTAAGATGGCGCGTCTGCTGGGCCTGGGCGCACACGACCGTGACAAAGAACGACAATAGCAATAACAATTGATTCCGCGACATACACAGCATCCTTTCATGATGTCAGAGCCAAGAATGGATGATCTGGAAACGACACACGGGCGTTTTAGGAAGGGCGCCGTCAAGTGAAGCCGCGTCGTACGGATCGCATACGCAGAGCTCAATTTTAACGGAATAGCCGACCAGTGTGAATTTTCTCGCAAGGAAAAATTCTTTGTCCCGGAACAAACCGATCAGGACAGAACCTCCGGGCATTCACTTCCACTACCATGACTCAGGTAGAATTTCTGCGTGTCTGCTGCGATTCAGTGCCGCGAGTTGCGTAAGACTTACGACGGCAAGATCGAGGCCGTCAGAGGTTTGAATCTGGAAATCCAGACAGGCGAGTGTTTCGGCCTCCTCGGACCCAACGGGGCAGGGAAGACTACTACCATCGAAATCCTGGAAGGGCTACTAGAGCCCACCTCTGGCCAGGTCACGATCTTCGGCCAAACCTGGAAAGAAAATGAACGCCAGCTGCGTGAGAAGCTGGGAATTTCCCTGCAGGAAACGCGACTGTCTGAAAAGCTTACCGTCCGCGAAACAATCGGGCTGTTCGCGAGTTTTTATCGCGAGCCCCGCTCACCGGCAGAAGTGCTTGAACAAATGCAGCTCGGGGAGAAAGCCGATGCATGGGTAGGAAAGCTTTCGGGCGGACAGCGACAACGCCTCGCGGTGGCGACAGCGCTCGTCGGGAATCCCAAGATTCTTTTTCTAGACGAACCCACGACCGGGCTCGATCCCCAAAGTCGTCGCCAGCTTTGGGACATCATTCGCGAGTTTCAGCAGGCTGGCGGCACCGTACTGCTCACAACACACTACATGGATGAAGCTGAGCGGCTCTGTGATCGGCTGGCCATTGTCGATCACGGGCAGGTGATTGCCGAAGGCACGCCTGCAGAGTTGATCGATCGCCTGAGCGGACACCACATGGTGGAATTCCAGGTGAGCGGCGACTGTGATGGTTCAGCTCTCGGGGCTTGGCGAGCCCTGCCCGGGGTGGAATCCGTCCGCCATGACAACGGCCTGGTTTGTCTGAACGTCCGCGAACCGCATTTGACTATTCCTGTGTTGCTGGATGCCGTAACCAGAGAAGGCAAGCAGCTATTGCACCTGACTACAAGGCAGGCCAGCCTCGAGGACGTATTCGTACGTTTGACTGGACGCCATTTAAGGGAAGAGTGATAGACTTCGCGGCGCAATAGGCAATCCTCAATGACTCTCGCACAACAAACTCTGTCGACGCCGGTGCCCGTCTCTTCGAAAAACTCCACTCCCCGGAATAGTCGGTGGTCGGGTTTTGCCCACCTGCTCGGCGCACGTCTGCGGGAACTTCAGCGCGAGCCCGAAGTTATTTTCTGGGTCTTTGGGTTTCCGGTATTGTTGGCCTTAGGACTTGGAATCGCATTCCGCAACAAACCTGCCGAGATTACCTCGATTGCGGTCGTTGCCGGTCCTCGTGCTCAGGATGCCCTCTCCCTGATCCAGCATTCTTCCCAGAGTTCCTCGATTCGCGCCGACGTGGTTGAGGAGCAGAAAGCGCTGCAGGCGTTCCGTCTGGGAAAGTACGATCTGATCATCGTGCCGGATGGCAGCGCAAGCTTTCAATATCGGTACGATCCCGCCCGACCGGAGAGCGCCCTGTCCCGGGCTAAGGTGGACGACGCTCTGCAAGCAGGTGCCGGACGCAAGAATCCTGTATCCACTTCCGCCATTGCTTCCAGCGAACCAGGTTCGCGGTATATCGATTTCCTCATACCAGGTCTGCTGGGGATGAATTTGATGAACTCTGGAATGTGGGGCATTGGCTTTGCTTTGGTGGATATGCGACAGCGCAAGCTGCTCAAACGCTTTGTCGCTACGCCAATGCGCCGGAGTGACTTTCTTTTAGCTCTGACCAGCAGCCGGCTGGTGTTGATGGTGATAGAGATCGGACTGCTGCTCGGGTTTGGAATTCTCGTGTTTCATATGCGCGTGCTAGGGTCGCTATTCACGATTCTGCTGCTGGCCACGATCGGCGCGGTGGCGTTCGGGGGTCTGGGGCTGCTTACTGCCAGCCGGGCACAAAAACTCGAAAGCGTCAGTGGATTAATGAACATTGTGATGATGCCGATGTGGATTTTCTCCGGCGTTTTTTTCTCTTCCGAACGTTTCCCAGCTGTTGTACAGCCGTTCATAAAATTGCTACCGCTCACGGCGCTCAACGACGCCCTGCGGGCTACGATCTTACAGGGCGCGTCTCTTTCAGCTCAATTTGGAAGGCTGCTGGTTCTGGTGTTGTGGGGAGGTATTTCGTTTGTATTAGCCTTGCGCTGGTTCCGTTGGACTTAATAAACCTTCCAATTTCATGCACTTCCGAGTTCCCACAGGGTACATTCCATGCTAGAATCTTGTTAAGTTTCAGGCAAAATGGTGGCTGTTGTGCTGTGTGCGCCATCGCAGGCCCAAGGCTCAATGGAAGACATTCAACAGGCGTGCGTCTCATTTTTGGGATTCGGCACCTTGGATTGTGGTCTTCGCGGTCTGTCAATCGCGTCGTCCTACTAATCGCTCTTTCCGCCACTTCGCGATCGGGTACAGGTTTCGTGGTTATCGCTAGCTGAAATCAGGAGCCGGCATGAAGGTACTCGAGCGTCAACTTGCTTACAGTCCTTTTCTGGAGCGATTGCGCTCCGCCGCATCTCGCGTGCTTCTGCTCGACTACGATGGCACACTGGCGCCATTTTCTATCGATCGCAGTCTGGCTCTGCCCTATCCGAAGGTGCCGCAATTACTCGTTCGGATCATGGCCCAGGGCACCCGGGTTGTGCTCATCAGCGGTCGCCCGGTGCGAGAATTGCTGCTTCTGACGGGCATTTCTCCTCAGCCAGAAGTCTGGGGAAGCCATGGTCTGGAACGATTAATGGCAGATGGCCATTACGAAGTCAGTTCCGTACCGGCGCATCAGGATTACCTGCTCGCCGCCGCATCACTGCTGCGTGATGCTGGACTCGAGAGCCGGACGGAAGTGAAACCGGGTGGAGTTGCGGTGCATTGGCGAGGCCTGGATCCGGCAAAGGCCGAGAGGTTGGCGAAGGAGGTTCCCCGAATTTGGAAGCCTTTGCTTGATCGGGCACCTTTGCGGTTGCTCGATTTTGATGGTGGACTGGAAATTCGTGTGGCCGGGCCAGGCAAAGGCGACGCCGTTCGCGTCATCTTAGGAGAAGCTGGGGAGGATTCGGCGGTTGCCTACTTGGGCGACGATCAGACCGATGAAGATGCATTTCGCGCGCTTAAAGGCAGTGGACTGACGGTATTAGTTCGTCCTCAGTCCCGGCCTACAACGGCCGATGTCTGGCTGCAACCACCTCACGAGCTGCTCCAGTTTCTGGAGGAGTGGCTTCGTGCTACAGGAGGGCAACTGTGACGGGCATCAAAGGACGCGTGATCAATGTTTCGAACCGTCTGCCCATTCTTATCCGTAAACATGCGGGCGGAGCCCGGGTGGAACGAAGCTCTGGAGGACTTGCTACTGCTCTCGAAGCCGGCTGGCGCGATCAGCCTGGAGTCTGGATCGGCTGGGCGGGTACATCTCCGGGGCAACACGTGGAACCCTTGTTGGTGAGGGCCTCGGAAAATCGGTCGTATTCTCTTCGCGCTGTTGCGCTAACGGAAGACGAGATCGCGAAGTTTTACTCCGGATTTGCCAACGAAATCATTTGGCCTCTGTTCCACGAT
>Ga0066684_10000944_pt1 | contig 10983 bp, 10 predicted proteins | sample GraSoiAngelo_133_FD_62301 | JGI IMG/M metagenome (GOLD analysis project Ga0066684, IMG submission 62301) | Grasslands soil microbial communities from the Angelo Coastal Reserve, California, USA - 14_0929_05_20cm | ecosystem: Environmental > Terrestrial > Soil > Grasslands | place: USA... | reverse complement strand
ATGGTCAATATGGGCGATGCCAAGTCGCTGGCGTGTCACCCTGCATCCACCACGCACCGGCAACTCTCACCCGAAGAGCAACAGAAGGTAGGGGTGACCCCTGAGATGCTCCGGTTAAGTGTGGGCATCGAGCACATTGACGACATCATTGCCGATCTCGCTCAGGCGTTGGAGAGCGCAGCGAGATGAGCTCGAAAAATTCATTATTGGTTATGGGCTGGGGAGGATTCTCATGTCACTGGTTTTAGAAGGAGGCCGAGTTCCGCCTCGCTGGGCAGAAGCACGGAGTTCTCAGCCGGTGATATCGCTCGACGATTACAACCGGCAGGAGGAGGGCGTCAGGATCGCGTTCATCAACAACATGCCGGACCCGGCGCTGGAAGACACTGAAATGCAATTCTTCGAACTTCTCAACACCGTGGCGGGCGACGTCCCTGTGCGTATCAAGCTGTATTCGCTGCCTGGGATTCCCCGAGGCGAACGCGGCCAGCAGCACCTGAATGACTTCTACTTCCATTTCGACGATCTTTGGAATAGCCGATTCGATGCGGTAATAGTCACCGGCACAGAGCCGTGCAGCCCTAATTTGCGGGATGAGCCATACTGGCCGGTCCTGGCTGAGCTTCTCGATTGGGCCGAACGCAATACAGTGTCGGCAGTCTTGTCATGCCTAGCGGCGCATGCCAGTGTGCTTCACAGCGATGGCATTGACCGCCACAAACTGAGTGACAAGCAGTTCGGCGTCTTCGCCTCGAGCAGAGTCGCTGATCACGCGTTGACCAATCACGCCGGGGACCTGCTGCGCTTTCCGCATTCCCGCTGGAACGAAGTGCGGGAGGATGCGCTCGTCTCATGCGGTTATGTTGTCCTCGCCAAATCAGCCGAAGCGGGTGTCGACTCCTTCGTGAAAAAGAAAAAGAAAAGCCTGTTCGTGCATTTCCAGGGTCACCCGGAGTATGGCGCGCGGACCCTGATGAAGGAATACCGAAGAGATATACGGAGATTTGTAAACCGGGAGAGAGAAACATATCCATCGATGCCGCGCGGATACTTCGATGCGGCAGCAACTAAACTGCTAACAGAGTTTCGAGAAAAAGTGCTCTCCAGTCCGAGTGAAGAGCTGATGACGATGTTTCCTGAGCCGGCCATTGCTGGGACGTTACAGAACAGCTGGCACTCATCGGCCACGTGCGTTTATCAAAACTGGTTGCAATATGTTGTGTCGAAAAAAGCTGATGCTTCGGTGTTTGCGGCCTTGGCAGCTTTCTCTGGTCACGTGCAGCGAAAACGCTCTGCGATGCCATAAGGCGCCCTCCTCTACCATCCTCACGAAATGAATCAAGACGATGACTGAAGATTGCGGACCCGACGTGTTGACGTCGCTCCCCGCGCGCATCAGCGACGTGGTGACGCCATGGGCGGTCCGTTCGCCTGACCATCCGGCGCTGGTGGAGGCCGCGGGCACCTGGACTTATCGTCAACTGGCCTCGGTAATTACGGATACCCAGGCTTGGCTGCAAGAATTGGGTGTGCGCCCAGGCGATCGGGTCATGATCGTATGCGAGAACTGCCGCTCATTTGTGGCGATCCTCCTGGCCGCGGCTGGTCTGGACGCGTGGCCAGTGCTGGTGAATGCGCGCCTCTCGGCGCGTGAGATCGATGAAATCCGCGATCACTGTGGCCCCCGTCGTGTGTTCTACACCACAAGTGTGCCACCGCATGCCAGCGCACATGCCAAGCGGCATGGGGCGATGATCACAGAAGTGGCGGGGTTGGGCGCGGTTGCTATTGGTGCCCTCAATGAAAAGGTCGAACCGGAGCCAGTCGAAAGCAACAGCGCCGATCAAGTCGCCGCTTTGATTTATACCTCGGGAACAACCGGCCTTCCTAAGGGCGTGATGTTAACTCACAGGAACTTGTTGTTCCTGGCGGCCGGCTCAGCGAAGATACGGTCACTCACCCCTGATGACCGGTTCTATGGCGTTTTGCCGATGTCTCATGCCGTCGGATTATCCGTAGTTCTTCTGGGCACATTGCTGAGCGGCGCGACGCTTTACCTGTCATCGCGCTTCGATCCGGTAGCCGCGCTCGCGTCACTAGAGAAGGACCGGTTGACGGTTGTGCTGGGCGCTCCGGCCATGTTTTCTTTATTACTCGATTACACGAAATTAAAGGGTTTGAAGTCGCTGAATTTTCCCGCCCTTCGCATCATTGCCTCTGCCAGCGCTCCACTCCAGCCGGCACTCAAATCGGCAGTGGAGGGACTGTTTGGCCTGCCGCTGCACAACGGTTATGGAGTGACGGAATGCTCTCCCACAATTGCCCAGACCCGGGTTGAATCACCTCGCACCGATACTTCTATCGGCCCGGTATTACCCGGAGTCGAAGTCAAACTCGTCGGGCCTGATGGCAAACAGGTGTCGGACGGAGAAATGGGCGAATTATGGGTGCGCGGGCCCAACGTGATGAAGGGTTACTATCGCGCTCCCGAGGAAACTGCCGCCGCAATCGATACGGACGGGTGGTTCAACACGCGGGACCTCGCGCGGTGCGAAGATGGAAATTTATTCATCGTCGGGCGCACCAAAGAGTTGATCGTCCGTTTCGGGCTGAATGTCTATCCCGCCGAAGTCGAGGCGGTGCTGAACGCGCATCCAGCAGTTGTGCGGTCCGCCGTGATCGGCCGATCAGTTGAAGGAGTTGAAGGAGATGAGGAGGTTGTTGCCTTTGTGCAACTATCGCCGAACTCTGCGTACACAACCACGGAACTGGCAGAACATGCCGCACGGCACCTTGCTCCGTACAAACGGCCGTCGCGGATTCTCCTCACGCCTGCCCTACCGGTGACTCCGACCGGGAAAGTTGTGAAGGCCGAGCTTGCCAAAATGACTATTTAGATTACGGGGCGGATTCACCAGGGAGCTGCCCCCACTCAAGCCCAAAAACGGGCTTGAATGGGCCATCCGTCGGCACAGAAAAGAACACAAAAATTAATATGCCAACACGGCCCGGTTTGGAGTATGACGCGCGGCGATTTCTTCGCGGGGTTGGTGTCGCCTCCCCCCGGGTGACCTTCGGCAAGCTCAGGGCAGGCGTCTTGCGCTTTTGGAGACAGGGGCACGGCATCCGTGGACACCGAAATCCCAACGAGGGGTGGGTTGTGGAAATCCACCTTTCGAACCCCGTGAAAGGTGGGGCACCCGTCGATAAGTGAGGGTTTAGAAATGGCTCGGTGGCCCACCCAAGCCCGTTTTTGGCTTGAGTGGGCAGTTCCCGGGCAGAGCCTGCCCTCCGCCCCGTTCGAGCAGAGCCTGGCGCTTTGGGAGACATGGGTACGGCAACGGTGGACACCAAAATCCCAACGCGGAGCGGGTTGTGGAATCCCACCTTTCGAACCCCGCGAAAGGTGGGGCACCCGTCGCCACCTCAACTTCCCACTCAAGCCAAAACCCGGCTTGAGTGGGCCACCTCGTCAGGCCTGTTGATGAAAGTCATTGACACGAGGCGCGGTTATGAAGAAAAGCCGCGCGTTTAGAGCGGTACCTCGATCAGCATAGGCCCCCCTGCCTCGAATCCCTCCCGCAGCGCCCTCGCGAAATCCTCGAGCGAGATGACACGGGTGCCGGGTACCCCCATACCCTTTGCCAGCAGCACCCAATCGAGATCGGGCCGGCCAATCTCGAACAGGTCCAAGGCGCGCGGTCCCGGATTTCGAACGCCCAGATAGGAAAACTCACGCTTGAGGACGGCGTACGCGCGGTTGGCGAAAACCACAGTGGTGACCTTGAGACCTTCACGAGCCATGGTCCAGAGCGCTTGCGCGGTGTACATGGCACTGCCGTCGGCCGTAAGGCACACTACACGGCGTTCAGGACATGCCACTGCGGCACCAACAGCAAGGGGCAGGGCGATGCCGATGGATCCGCCGGTGTTCGCCAGCCAGTCGTGAGGAGGGGCGCCTCTGGTAGCTGCCATCAGCCCGCGGCCGGAGGTCATGGATTCATCGACTACAAGCGCGTTTTCAGGCAGGAGCGCCCCGATTACAGCAGCAAGGCCTTGCGGGGTGATATCGCCGCTCGGAAAAGATGGCTGCTCTAAGTTCGCTCCGAGCGGCTGCGCTTTGTGCAGGGACAGCGCTGCCGCCAATGCTTCGAGCGCGCCCGCGCAATCTTCCCCGGCACTTGCCAGTGGGTAGATCTCACACTCGGGCGACGTGAGCACGGCGTTCTTCCCTGGAGCGGCGAAGTATGCGACTGGCGGCGGTGCACCCACCAAAATAAGCTGGCGAAATTCCTTCAGCTGCTCGACAGCCTGCTCCAGAATGTAGTGAACCCGTTCGACCGCGGGTTTGCCCGCGCCACGTTCCAACCGGGTGAAAGGATAGGGCGCCAGCAGCTTGGCGTTGGTGGCAGCAGCGATGCGCCCGGCCACCTCTAATCCCTTGCCATAAAGCCCGTTTCCGGCGAGCAGCATCGCGGTTCGCAGGCCTGAGCGGAGCATCGCGGTTGCACGGTCGACCTTTTCGGCTTCAGGCGCGGGCGCTTTGGGTAGGGCAGGGACTTCGGCAATGAGTCCACCCTCGCTCCAGGCAGCATCGGCGGGGACAATGAGGGTGGCAATCCGGCCCGGCGCGGCGGCGACGATCGCGTCGGCTGCATCGCGGCCTAACGCGGATGCAGCGCAAGATGTTCGCAGCCACTTGGAATAAGGCCTTGCAATGGCCTCGATGTCGGAAGTGAGCGGCGTGTCATGACGGAGATGATAAGTGGCATGCTGACCAACGATATTGACAATTGGCACCTGTGCCCGGCTGGCATTGTGCAGATTAGCGAGTCCGTTGCCAAGTCCCGGGCCAAGATGAAGGAGAGTGCATGCTGGTTTCCCGGCCATGCGCGCATAACCATCTGCCGCTCCGGTGACCACGCCTTCGAACAGACCGAGCACGCCACGCATTTCGGTCACTCGGTCAAGCGCAGCAACGATGTGGATTTCCGATGTGCCAGGGTTGCTGAAACAGGTGTTAATTTCCCCGGCAAGCAACGTGCGAATCAGACTTTCAGCGCCGTTCATCTGTATTTATCGCGTTATCTTTCTAAGCCTTAGCGAATAATTTTTCAGGACAGGCTTCAAACGAACCCAGTGTACAATGCCCCGCTACTCAGAAGTGCCATTGCCCTGATATTTGGGCAGGTTGTCGATTTCTTAACTCTACGAAACTGGAGGCTATGACCGTGGGCCACTTCGTTCGTCTGCAGTTAATCGGAAGAGTCACTTACTATCTTGGCTGGATCGCCCTGGTTTGCGGCGGATTGGTGCATTTTCAGATTGCCAGAGCTGTCTTCGCTGCGCTGAGTGTGAACAAACGGAATCTCTTTGAGCTCAGCGTAGTTTGCTTCCTGATTTGCATGGCCTCAGAGCTACGCGCGCTCGCCCTCGGCAAAGACGAGGAGCGCAGAGAGACGACCTCTGTGGCAAGAAGACAGGCAGCTGCGTAGGCACTGACCGGAAGACTACATAATCCAAATTTGGGAAGTCCGCTCCGACTCTGGCGGTTTCCTTCCACCGGAGTGGCGGCAGCGGAGGTGTGCCCTCCCGGTGCGTTATTTCGTACCGAGTGCCTCTTTCACGAAACGAGAAATTACAGCAGCCAGGCTGTCGAAGTGTGTCGTCATGATGCCCAGATGATCGCCGGGCACAGTTTCGACCTCAAAGGACTGTGCGAACTTGCCCCAAACTGCAACCGGATCATGGGGGAATTCGGTGCTGATTTCGGCTCTCACAAACCATATTTTGCCAGGGTAAAACCTCGGGCGATAGCGGGTCAGCGCCAGATAAGCGCGGTCACGCACGCGCTGCATGGCTGGGGAGAGCAATACGCCATCCGGCGGCCGATAACGATCTGTAGAAATGAGCAACGGACGTTTGGAGGGGCGGAGGGTGTAAGAAAGGGCCCCGCGCATCCCCAACTTCATCACAGCTAAAAGCCGGCGTGCCGCCAGACGCGTCGCGAGGCGCAACCGCTGTGCCGTCGACAGGTAACGTATGTGCGGGTAGGAGTCCAGCATCGCCAGCAACGCCACTTTTTCTCCGCTTTCAGAGAGACGTTGGGCCATTTCCAGGGTAACCAAGCCTCCAAGCGAAAAACCTATAAGAAAGTACGGACCGTGGGGTTGCACTTCCTTGATGGCATCTAGATAGAATTGCGCCATATCTTCGATGCGCTCGAACGGCTCTTCCACCCCATCAATGCCTTTTGTCTGCATTCCGTAGATGGGATGCGGCAACTGGATGTGTTTCAGCACCTGATAAAAATCAATAACGCTGCCACCCAAACCATGGGTGATGAAAACCGGCGGCTTCTCAGTGCCAGGCTTCAGCAGCACCAGTGGCGGGAAGCGCAATTCCGTGGATCCTTCCAGCAGCCCAGCTAGAGAGGCAATCGTGGGGGCATGGTAGATCATCACCGGCGGCAGTTCCCGGCCACAGGCGTGTGCGATTTCGTTAAAGAGCTCAAGGGCCAGCGAAGAATCGCCTCCGAGATCAAAGAAGTTATCTTCGAGACCAACGGACGAGAGTTGCAGCACACGCTGCCAGATCGGAGTAAGAACCCCGATCATGGCGGAGCCCGGCTGGCTCTTCACACCCGCACCTGAGTTGTGATCGAAGATACTCATTTGGTTGAATGCGCGAAAGCCCAGTAGAGTTCTCGCGCTTTGGTGTAGATCGGGCCGAATTGAAGGGAACGATCGCCTATCCGGGTTACCGGTACAACTTTGGAATAGTTTCCTGTCGAGAAAATCTCATCAGCGGTCTGAAAGTCCTGGTAAGTGAGAGTTTTCTCGACCACGGCGACGCCATTTTCGCGCAGCAGCCCAATCACGCGTTGTCGGGTGATCCCGGCTAAGAAGGTTCCATTGGGAATCGGAGTGAAAACCACGCCATCCTTGGCCATGAAGATGTTGGAGGTGGCGAACTCGGCGACATTGCCGACCATATCGCAGACGATCGCATTATCAAAGCCCCGAGAGTGTGCCTCGAAAAGTGCGCGGGCGTTGTTGGGGTAAAGGCAGCCGGCTTTGGCATCGACAGGCATGGTGTCGAGTGTTGGCCGGCGATATGGAGACAACGTAGTTGAGAAGCCGCGAGGCGTGCGCAACGGCGCCTCGTAGATCGCGAGACACCAACGGGTGGACTCGGGTTCATGTGCCTGCACCCACGGCCCTTCTTTCTCCGCCCAATACATGGGCCGGATGTAAAGCGCGACATCCTTATCGAACTTCTTGATCCCCTCACGCGCGAGACCAACCCAGGTTTCTGCCGAGACCGTTGGCTTCAGGAAGAGCTTCGCGGCAGAGTCGTTGACCCGGGCGCAATGGAGCTCGATATCGGGCGTGACGCCTTCGAACGCCCGCGCACCATCGAACACAATTGAGCAAAGCCAGGCAGCATGGGTGCGTGGACCCATGATTGGCACGTTGCCTTCGTGCCACTCCCCCTCAAAAAATGTCCAGGTCCTAGACCAGCCGTCTCCGATTGGCAATGGATTCCTCCCTCGTAAGGGATGTTCAAATAATTTCATTGGGTGCTGGCCTTATGCCGACTATAAGGAGGGGAGATCGGAACTCTGTCGCGACCGCCCGGAAGCTGCCAGGCTAGGCTGATCGCCACCGCTCAACTCCCGGTACATTACGACATCTGAAGTTATTGAGTCAACAACTCCCTGATTGCCGCTCTACCCTGTCTGCTGCGGTTCGGAAGCAGCAAGAAGCTCCAAATGGCGTCTCCATGGCATCAGGCAACACTCGCTTCTGAGTTACGAGTGATCAATGTGCGTCCGATCGGTAGCGCTAGTCGCACTCTTAGAACTTGTTTTCTCACGAGGTCTGCTGACCAGCTCGCGAAGCAGACCCGAAGCATGGTAGAAGAAAGAGGTCATCCGTTGCAGCGCTTGCCTGGCTACAAGTACGAACCAGGCTGACCTTCCAATCGAGTGCTGCCCGCTGGCCTTCCACATGGACCACAGCATGCTCAGACGCTCGCGATGACTGACTCGAATTCTCACCCCCCTCGAAGCGATAATTTCGTACGTCCTTCCTTCCAAATAAGCTGACCGGATACTCTTCCACAGGCTCTCCATCAAAGATAACCGGGTGGCGTGTTGGACGAGCGCGTCGGGCACAAAGAAGGGAAGCTCTCCCGCTTGTATCAGATTGGACAACAGAAGGGTGTCTTCAGCCCTGAGCGCGACTGGGTCAAACAGACCCCGCTGAACGTCCACTCGCGAACGCCAGATGGCGAATCCAGCGGTATTCAAGTAGCGAATACAACCGTTTGGCTGGAGCATGTGATTTTGAATCGTCATGAGCCTCAGTTCTTCTGCTCTACCCACCAACCCTGTGCAGTCTCCGATTAAGTGGAGTTGAAAACAGTTGTGTTGGGTTGAGCTGGCGATGGTTGAATTCAGTGCCGCAAGACAGTTCGTTTGCAACCTGGAGTCAGCGTCCACAAATAGCAATACCGAACCGCGAGAAATCCGGGCGCCTCGATTTCTGGCGCCGGAAATTCCGGCATGAGACTGCCTGTCGATGGTTAACGGATAACAGCGTTGCCATCGCCGAATGAATTCCGGGGCAGCCTCGGTGCTGCCATCGTCTGCGATAATGACCTCAAAGCTCGGGCCGCCGGCTTGTTGCGCCAAAGAATGGAGACACTGGTCAAGTGGTTCCCAGTCGTTGTAAGCAGCTATGATGATGCTGAATGCTGGGATTGTGGTTGAGACCAGGTCGTGCGTAACCATACGTCCTTTATGCTAAATGTTGCTGCCAAAGAATTTGTTGCCATGACCAAGCTTCAATCCTATCTGAGCTTTGCTCTTCTTTGTGCGGTATCGTTGGTAATTGGACGGCATCCTCTTGCCAGCACATTCTCGTTGGCGCTTCACAATGATGAATACACGCACCTGCTCCTGATACTTCCGGTCAGCGCAAGCCTGATTTTGTTAGGGTGGAGATCGCAGAAGCCCGCAGCGCAGGCGAATTTTCGTATTGGGCCGGCTTTATTATTCGCCGCTATTTTGGTTTCTGTTTTCGCCCGCTGGATTCCGGCTGGTCTGGCTGATGTTCAGCTTTCAGTCAGCATGCTTGCGCTGGTGCTGTGGTGGATTGCAAGCTTCGTGGTTTGTTTCGGAGCCCGGATGTCCCGATTGTTTCTCTTTCCTCTCGTATTCCTATTCTGGATGGTCCCGATTCCATCGTTTCTGTTAAGTAAAGTTGTGGAGTTTTTGCAGGGAGGGTCTGCGCTCGCGTCGCGGCTCATGTTCTCGTTGATCGGTGTCCCAGTTTCGCAGCAAGGATTTGTTCTCTCTATTCCGGGTCTGAACATCGAAGTGGCGCGAGAATGCAGCAGTATTCGTTCAAGCATGATGTTGTTGGTCGCGAGCATGGTTCTTGCCCAGGTGAGCCTGCGCTCACCATGGTGCAAGGCCCTGGTCATAGCGGCGGCAGTTCCTCTTTCCGTTGCCAAGAACGGCCTACGGATCGTCACGCTCTCGATGCTCGGAACGCGGGTGGATCCGAGCTTCCTGAGCGGAAGACTGCACCATCAAGGCGGAATTGTTTTCTTCATGATCTCGTTGGCGGTTCTGGTGGTGTTGCTCTGGGTGCTGCGGCGAGCGGAAGGGCACATACCGCGAATGGAATTGAATCCGCTAAAGCTCCAGCAGTCCCATCTTCACGATCTGAATTGACAGCAAATGTGAAGTGTCATGATAGTGGCGTAATCAAGGCGCAAGAGACTTGCCGAGTGGGCTAGACCCTGTGCATATCCTTCACGTAGTCGGAGCGCGGCCAAATTTCATGAAGGCGGCCCCGGTATGTCGCGCGCTTTGTGCGCGTCCGGGAACGAGGCAGACTTTGGTCCACACCGGTCAGCACTATGACAACAATATGTCTGATGTTTTCTTTTCGCAGCTTTCCATGCCAGCACCGGATGTGAATCTCGAAGTTGGGTCGGGCAGCCACGCGCAGCAGACTGCGGAGGTCATGAGGCGCTTCGAGCCGATTGTTCAGGAGCGCAAGCCCGACATGGTGGTGGTTTACGGGGACGTAAATTCTACGATGGCAGCCGCGTTAGTGTGCGCCAAGTTGCAAGTTGCGGTGGCCCATGTTGAAGCAGGACTACGTTCATTCGATCGCACAATGCCGGAGGAAGTGAATCGACTGGTTACCGACCAGCTTGCGGATCTTCTGTTCTCCCATTGTGAGGATGCGAACATTAATTTGCGACGCGAAGGAGTCTCGCCAGAAAAGATTCACAATGTGGGCAACGTAATGATCGATTCGTTGATCCGGTTCTTGCCCCTAACCGAGCATCACAGTATGAACGGGCTACCGGAACGCTTTGCGCTGGTCACGCTGCACCGCCCCTCCAATGTGGACGATGCTCGCGTTCTTAGGGGCATTCTGAAATCATTGCTTGAGATCCATGCACGGTTACCAATTCTTTTTCCTGTTCACCCGCGCACGCGCGAGGCCATTGCGGCTCTTGATCTGGACGCTTCGTCTCTTCATCTGCTGGAACCGCTGCCGTATATTGAATTCCTGGCTCTGGAGCGGCAGGCGGTGGTGGTCATCACTGACTCGGGTGGAGTTCAGGAAGAGACTACTTATTTGAAAGTGCCCTGTATTACATTGCGCGGTAACACCGAGCGTCCGGTCACGGTTAGTTTGGGAACAAACGTTTTGGCGGGAAATGACGGCGAAAAGCTTGAATTGCAGATATCCAAGATTCTTGGCGGCAAGGCGAAGCCCGGCACGATACCCCCGCTCTGGGATGGGCATGCGGGAGAACGCATCGCCGCGATCCTATGTTAGATATGGTGAAGCAGGGTTCGTGCTGAGTTTAATGAGTAGAATTGCCCATGTCCCTTAATGCATCGGAATCATCTTTGTACAAGGGCATTATCCTCGCCGGGGGATCAGGCAC
>Ga0066684_10000943_pt1 | contig 10994 bp, 11 predicted proteins | sample GraSoiAngelo_133_FD_62301 | JGI IMG/M metagenome (GOLD analysis project Ga0066684, IMG submission 62301) | Grasslands soil microbial communities from the Angelo Coastal Reserve, California, USA - 14_0929_05_20cm | ecosystem: Environmental > Terrestrial > Soil > Grasslands | place: USA... | reverse complement strand
CTCGCCGCTTTGTTGCAGCAGCTTGGCGACAAGACCTGTCCAGCCGGTTTGGTGGTTGGCCCCGACACCCTGTCCGGTGTCTCCATGGAAGTATTCGTGAAAGAGCACGAGGTCACGCCAGTGCGGATCATTTTGGAACTTGGATATCTCGCCGAATACTGGCCGGCGGCCCTGTGCATCTTGGAGAAAGATTCTGCTGAGGCGCCGCGATAGTTCAGCCGCGACCTCTGCGAGCGTCAGGAAGTTCCCCGAACCAGTCGGAAATTCCACTGTGAAGTCATCGCCGAGGTAATGATGATATTTCTGAAGCGACTCGATCAGCAGGTAATTCACTGGGAACCAGATCGGACCGCGCCAGTTGGAATTGCCGCCGAAGAGTCCCGTTCTGGATTCGCCCGGCTGGTAATCGACGCGGTGTTCTACTCCGCCGACATTGAGCACGTATGGATTTCTATCGTGGAATTTCGAGAGCGCACGGATTCCATAAGGCGACAGGAACTCGTTTTCATCGAGCATCACTTGGAGCACGCGGCGGAGCTGTTCGCGTCCTGCAATCGACAACAAACGTCGTTCGCCCATTCCGCAGGTACGCATGCACGCAACATTGCCGGTGAGATCCCCGCGATTCTCCACAAACCACTCCAACCGAGTTCGGAAGCCCTTCAGCTTTTCCAGAACTTCGGGCTCCAGCGTCTCTGCAGCAAACAGGGGGATGAGTCCCACCATTGAGCGCACCTTCAGCGGCATACGCTGTCCATCCGGCAGGTGCAGCACGTCATAGAAGAAACCGTCCTCTTCGTTCCAAAGGCTGTGGCCGTCCTCGCCGCGATGGTTCATCGCGCGCGCGATGTACAGGAAGTGTTCCCAGAATTTGCTGGCAACGTCTTCGTAAGCCGGGTTGTGGCAGGCAAGCTCGACCGCGATCGCAAGCAGATTGAGTGTGTACATCGCCATCCAGCTCGTACCGTCGGATTGCTCGATGTAACCGCCGGTCGGAAGCGGTGCACTGCGATCGAATACACCGATGTTGTCGAGCCCAAGAAAGCCGCCTTGGAAGATGTTCATGCCCTCCGCGTCTTTGCGGTTCACCCACCAGGTGAAGTTCAGCATCAACTTGTGAAACACTTTTTCGAGAAAGCGAATGTCTCCGACACCGCGCCGCTTCTTCTCGATTTTGTAAACGCGCCATGCCGCCCAGGCATGCACCGGCGGATTCACATCGCCAAAGGCCCATTCATAAGCTGGTAGCTGTCCGTTCGGGTGCATGTACCACTCGCGCAGCAAGAGGACGAGTTGCTCTTTCGCAAAATCTGAATCGACCAGCGCCAACGGAACGCAGTGGAAGGCGAGGTCCCAAGCCGCATACCAGGGGTACTCCCACTTATCAGGCATCGACATCACGTCTGCGTTGTAGAGGTGTCCCCAATCGGAATTGCGGCCTTTGAGTCGCTCTCGTGGCGGCGCTGGCTGGGCAGGATCTCCGTGGAGCCATTCTCGTGTGGTGTAGTGATAGAACTGTTTGGACCATAGAAGTCCAGCAATCGACTGTCGCATGACGTTCTTTCCATCCAGCGACAGGTCATCCGGGATCACCTGCTCGTAGAACTCATCAGCCTCCTGCTCTCGCCACAGGAAGATCTGATCGAAATCTGCATCGAATGGGTCAGTCTTCCCACTGAATGCGCGGTCGGTGAGACGCAATTTGATGCTGATGGTTTGGCCGGCTCCGACCTCAAGCTGATAGTGACCGGCGGCTTTTGTGCCGGCGTTTTCCGGATTTACAGCAGAGCGATCGCGGTGGACGACAAAGTCGTTGATGCCATCCTTCACATATCGGGAGCTGTTCTCGATACCGAATAATCGTTTTGCATTGGTCTCGTTTTCGGTGAATAGGATCTCCGGCCCATGCTGCAGGTACAACCATCGCTCGCCGCATTGCGGCTCCGACAAATGGATGACTCCGTGTCCTGCTTCGGGAAGAACCTGTTTTAGGCGCGGCTTGGCGCTGTTCCCATCCCAGGACCAGCAATTCCGGAACCAGATTGTGGGGAGTAAGCGGATACGCGCCGCCTCTGGTCCACGATTGCTGACAGTTATGCGGACGAGAATGTCATCCGGAGTGCTCTTCGCGTACTCGACAACCACATCGAAATATCGGTCCTCATCGAATATCCCGGTATCCAACAGTTCGAACTCAGGCTCGTCTTTTCCGCGCTGCCGGTTACGATCCACCAGTTCCGCATATGGGAATGCCGCGTGCGGATACTTATACAGGTACTTCATGTACGAGTGGGTCGGTGTGCTGTCGAGATAGAAGTAGTATTCCTTTACGTCCTCTCCGTGATTGCCTTCGCTGCCGGTCAGTCCAAAGATGCGCTCCTTGAGAATCGGATCGCGCTCATTCCAAAGCGCCAGGGCAAAGCAGATCTTCTGGTGTCGATCGCAGATGCCGGCGATTCCGTCTTCGTTCCAGCGATAAGCGCGTGAACGCGCGTGGTCATGCGGCAGATACTCCCATGCGTTCCCGTAAGGGCTATAGTCTTCGCGCACTGTGCCCCAGGCTCGTTCGCTGAGATAAGGTCCCCAGCGCTTCCAGTGGGCAACACGTTCTCGCGATTGTTTCAGGCGAAGCTCCTCTGCTGTCATCGTCGGTTCTCCATTTGCGCGTTCTGTACATTCGCTCCGGTCTTCGCGCTCACGACAGGAGTGCCATTATGGATTCTGATTACATGTCCGTCTGGATCCCGCACTGCAAGGGCCTGCATATAGCCGAGATCTGGCGACAGCGAGACTAGGCCGGGAGAGATGAACGTTGAATGTGCCGCCAGAAGTGCCTTGAACGTCGAGGACAGATCGTTGTTGACAAGCTCAGTTTCACGTCGCACGAGGTCGTTGGCCCGTTCATTGGAGGGAAATGGACGACCGTCCCGAGGTGCCAGGTACTCGAGCAACTCGATTCCAGGTCCGGCACAGGCGCGCAGAGCCGTAATCCGTAACCGTGCTCCGAAGACATTATTCAAATGCTCTTGCTCCGTGCCGTAATTTTCGCTTTCGCCCGCAACGCGCATGCCCAACAAGTCACGATAGAAGCGCAGGCTTGCTTCGGTGTCGCTCACCACAATTGCCGTGTGATCGATCCCGAGAAACAGGTGTCCACTACTGCGGTGCCACTTCGGATCGCCCTTGTCTGGCGGGACTTGCAGGAGCTCCAACGGATGTCCGTCCGGATCTTTGAAGTAGAAAGCGCGGATGCCGGCGGCGTTCTTGTTCCACTCAGGCAGAAGTTGCGGACCGGACGACGCAAACTCGACTTTGTTGTGCCGCAGCCAGTTAAAGGCAGCATCCATGTCGCTGACGATGATCGCGATGTGTTGAAACCATCGATCATTGCTGCGTGAATCCTGAGGGATTGCCACTCCTTTGGGAACTAAGAACTCTTCGAGCTCAATCTGTTCTTGGCCCAACTGCATGCGGACAGCGCGGATGCGCAGTCCAAACACTCCCTCCAGATGCTCGTAAGACTCGCCTATCAGCTCCAGATCGGAAATTTTCTTGAAGTCGAGCACACGGGAGTAGAAGTCGACAGCGCGATCCATGTCCGAAACTGTGATCTCGATTGCATCCACGGCCTGAACGGGCGAGGATGCCTTCTCTTGTGCGTGTGCGGCAATGCCTACAAGGAGAAGCAGCGCCAACATTACGAGAGAAACCCGATGCGCCGACGAATGACCTGCGACTTTCATGCGTGCTCCTTCACTGCCGCCAGTTCGGGAATCGCGGTAGCTTTGGCTGCCATTCTTTCGAGCAAGTGATCTCCAACGCGAAGTGCGTTGGCCATGATCGTGAGTGCAGGGTTCACAGCTCCGCAGGAGGGAAAGAAACTCGCGTCGACTACGTACAGGTTGTCGAGTTCGTGGGCTTTGCAGTTCCGATCGAGCGCGGAGCTTCGAGGATCGTTGCCAAAGCGCACTGTTCCGTTTTGGTGGGCAACGCCGGCCAGGGGAATTCGTTGCCCGATGAACTTATCCAGTGCAAACACATGGTCGTGTCCATCGATCTCGCGAATCAGGCTCTTGAGCTTCGCGACAAGTCTCTTGTGTCCTTCCAGATTATTTGGGACATAGGAAAGCACGATGTTGCCCTCGCGATCCAACGCCACGCGATTATTCGGGTCAGGCAGATCTTCGGAGGTCAGCCAAAAATCAAGCGAGTGCTTGGCCATAATGTCGAGCGTCATGCCGGGCACAAATGGAGGAGCCCCAGCCGACAGCGTATCGGCATCGAGTTTCCCGACGAATGAAATGTGTCCCATCGGATACTGCCAAGTCTCGTTGGCAAAATAGAAGTCGTTGAGCGCGAGCGTCTTTTGGAAGACAGAATCGTTCCGCTCAGGCGAGATCGCCATCACAACCGAGTTGACATGTCCCATGTAATGGCGTCCGACGACATCAGAGCCGTTGGCTAGACCGTTCGGATGCCGGCCATTGGCTGAGCGCAAGAGAAGCGCGGCCGAATTAATGGCTCCGCACGAGACGACCACGAGATCTGCCGAGTACTCTTCCGGAACTCCCTCGCGCGTGAAATTTACATGCGTGACATCACGACCGGAGGCGCTGGTCTGCAGCTTCATTACTTGAGCATTCGTAATGAGTTCCACATTGGGATATTTCAATGCGGGATCGACACAGATCACCTGAGCGTCAGACTTGGCATAGATCAGGCATGGGTGTCCATCGCACGTCGAGCAGCGAATGCATGGGCTCTCGCGCCGGTTCTGCTCGTTGAGCATGATGCCGAGCGGAACGTGGAACGGCTTGTGTCCAAGCTTCTCCAGCTCATTGTGCAATTTCTGAATGCGCGGCTCGTGGCTGATCGCTGGATAGGGATAACCAGCACTTGCCCACGGATCCGTAGGATCTACACCGCGTTCACCATGCACCTGGTAGAGACGCTCTGCTTCGGTGTAATAAGACTCTAGCTCGTCATAGGCGATCGGCCACGCTGGCGAGATTCCATCAAAATGAGCGAGCTCTCCGAAGTCTGCTTCTCGCAGTCTGAACAGTGCCGAACCGTAAAACTTCGTGTTTCCGCCAACGTAGTAGTTCGTGTGCGGGTGAAGTGGCTTTCCATCACGGTCCTTCCAAACTTCTTTGGTGTTGTAGCGAGCTTCAATGTTGATGGCGCGCGTGCTCCAGTTTTCTTTCTCGCGCGGCACATAATCTCCCCGTTCGATCAGAAGGATGCTCTTGCCAGAAGGAGCTAATCGATATGCCAGCGTTCCGCCACCGGCTCCGGTTCCGATGATGATCACGTCGTAGTGTTTGCTCATATCGCCTCCTGGATTTTCGGGATCTCTACAGGTCTGCGAATTGGAGTCGCAACCGGCGCGAATGTTTCAGGACAGAAAAGAAAGCTGTGATTTTCTCGAAAGACTTACTGCCGGCCTGGATGTCCGCAGAAGATGCATGAATACTTCGGGTCGTGGACGAACTTTGCACAACCCTTGTCTGCACGTTTTCCACGCTTAAACAGTTCGGCCGCAAGGAGCATTGCGATCGGCGGAGCCACGAAGTAAATCCACTGGCTCGCCCAGAAGCCCGGCCACACTGCCGACGCAAAGCTGCGGGCAGGGTTCATGCTCATGCCGGAAAAAGGCGCTTCGAGCGAGATGTATAAGCAAACAAGAGATCCCACTATCAGGCCTGTAAAGCGCATCAATTTCGGCTGCGCGTTTGAGTGAAGCACTACAAGGAAGAGAACGAACGATATGACGAACTCAGCCATGAAGGCAATTGCAATTCCGGCGCCTCCGGGCTTGGTCACAGCGTAATTAACCGACTGGTGGGATATCCATTTTCCCAGAAGCGTCGATGCGATTCCTACACCGAGTGCTCCGCCGACAAACTGCGCCCCTACATAGAAGAGTGCATCCCGCCGGCTGATCCGACCGAGTGAAAGGAAGCTCAGAGTTACAGAAGGATTCATTTGCGCTCCCGATCTCTTTCCCCAGCGTGAATAGATAATGGCTATGGCTGTGGCGCCCATAAGTACACCCATGAGGCACCGGCGCACGACTGCCGACGCGATCGCCTGATGCAATGGAGATGCCGAGTGCTCTAGAAGAGCGCAGAATACACATGCCGAAAGCATGAACGTACCCAATGCTCCGGCTTCAATCAGATATTCAGGCCAGTGATGCGCGGTTTTATTTGCGGATGTTTCCCGTGTCTTTGGAGGAACGAGAGTCGTCGCCGTCGAACTCATGTGCGCTGGGATTCGCTTTCACCTCGCAAGTGACGGATCCGTGAAACATTCCTTGATGTTCGCAATCCCATACTTCGACGCACCAAGCACACATGCCGCACACCAACGACAACATAAAACTTGTTCAGCGCAAGGAAGTTGCGTATGACTCCGCAAACCGAATCACTGCCGACGAGAATACGATTCGCATCGTTTACGAGCAGATTTTGCATGGTTCCGCCTGCTTAAGCGCATCTTCGGACAGAAAACATGTCATGGAAGACGAAGACGTCCATTATTGATCGATGCTCTGCGGGCCCAGAGCTTCGGACTCGGCTGACGCTTTGCTCAGTTAGTTACCCTGAGTTCCTCACCTCAATACTGATGACATGAATCTCGGTCCTACCGACGTTCTCAACCGAGTGTGGCGGGAATGGTTCGGACCAGGTTGGTACGAGCAGGACACTTTTCTTTTCTGTGGCGCGGGTGTCGAACAGAACTGCGCCGTCAGCATCACGGCGTATATATTCTCCGTCACTAACCAGTATGAGTACAGCGGGCCAGTGATGTGTGTGCACGGGGACAGTGTGCCCTTCGATATACGAACATCGAGAACTCGCACACCTTCGTTCTCCAGCAGGACGTGGTGGTATTCAGGAGCGGCGGCCAGCGCATCGAGAGAATCGGGCCATGGCCACGATTCCTCACCACTCGCGAGATTGTCACTAACTGTTGCTCTACCTTCTAGCTCAATGCTGTTCATGGGACTCTCTGTACCGACAATGCGATCCTTTTCTTATAACGAAGTTGAAGCAGAGTGCACGACGTGCACTCTGCTTCGCTTAGTTGCCGCTGATGTCGGGATTACTGCCGAATGAGAATGACTGCTTGGGAAGAGCAATCTTCGTAAGGGTGTTTGTCCGACGGTCGGTTTCCACAACGGTGTTCGAATAACCGCTGCGAACCTGATCGACCTGCGCCGGCACAGTTGCAATTATTTTCCTGCCCTGAGCGAAAGTCACTTCCGCGTTCGAGCCGGTTCCAGACCACCTGATTGTGTATTCCCCTGCGGCGAGTCGGGCAGAGCCAACTGTTACCACATCGAAAATGTGAACGGTCGCTCGCATCTTGTCGCTCGCCCATCCGCTCACGGATAGGAGCGTAAGCGCGACCGCGGTTAATGTGAACTTACCTACTTTCATTTGTTATCTCCTGCTTTGAAATCGGCAGGAGCTTCGTAACCGAATCGTCCTGCTCTGACGATCTGATTCGCCAGAGCCCGTTTTGAAACACCCGTTTCAAAAACAAAGGTCCCGATTCGATGTTTTAGGCGAAATATCCTTCTACCTACGTAGCGAATCCAAGCACCACATGGAACCACGCTAATTGTGATCTAGCCACGTGGCTTTGATGGACACGTACATCAAGGCCATTACATTTCAAGAGCGTAAAGCTCAGAGCGATATTGTGCGGTTACTCCGCACATGAGAACGAAGCGTCGCGGTTTGCTGATGGGTTTTTCCTTCTTATGCCCATAAAAATCGGAGCATTGCTGCAAAAATATTGGCGGTCGAGAGAATCGCAAAGTGGCTGGTAGGAAGAGCCCATGCGTCTTTGTGCCTGTGAAGAATTGGTGCAAGGCATTGCAAATGCTTGACAAGGATTGGCGTACCGGACAGAAGGATTTTGAACCAATTGGCGAGTTTGCGAACCTTCTTGCTCAGCCTCAATGGTGGTGCAACTGGATCAGAATGCGGGGCGCAATCACCGACAAAATAAGGTGGTTGCGGCACCCAGCTCTCAGTTGGTCGTGCAATGCTTCGGCAAATTGGTAAGCTCCAGCTTGTGTTCGTGCTCGTCAACGCCTAACGCACGCGCTTGCTCATCAATCGAGGACAAGTGCGCGAGAGATTCCGGGAGTTCGGTCGGATGCTCTTTGTAGTAGTCGCTCGGCTCACACAAGACGATCCACCGACCGTCCTTCTGAACACTAGAACTATTGAGACGTTCCTGGTGACCGTCTACGTGATCGTACATTTCCTCCAGTGTCGAGAACGGTCCGGCGTGGCAGACGGTGCAATGCCAATGATCTTCGTGCAATCCAGTGTCTGGGATGACGAACACTTTGCGCATTTCTTTTACGGCTTCATGACCAAAGCCCATCGGTGGTTTTCTCCTCGGTTGCTGGCTTATCATAAGCTGGTCACGGCCAGGGACATTATTCGGACGCGACCCAGGACTCGCGTTGAATCTCATCGCCGATCACGCGCAAGCACTCTGCGGCAGTTGCGTTCCGATCCTGCTGCTTTGCTTTCCTTTTGAGATTGCGCTTCCAGCTCTCGAAGGTCATCTTTGATCCTGATGGCTCCTCGTACACCAGTACCTCAGGCTGCAAACGGCTTTGGCCGACCCACGCTACGAAGATCATGACGCTGGCATATTTTCCGTGCTCTACGTTCGCCAGGATTGCCTTAACCTCTTGGGCCGATAGACGCTGCGCGGCTATTTGATCTTCTTTCAGTTCCTGCATCAGTTCTTCGATTGTGCTCATTCGGGCCTCCAGTTTGCAGTCCTACTATCCAGCATTGTACCCGTCAAGCAGGTCTGCGCATCGAAGCGACCGCACAGGTTGGGCAACCATCCTGCTCGGGCCACACATCAGAAGATTCGGCAGCAAAGCTGGCCAGCGGCAGAGTCCAAAGCGAAGGCCAAACGGACAGAAGCCCTCGGGAGCAGTCCAGGCGAAAGCGAGCGACATAGCCCAGCGCCATCGCTGCCATAGGCACGGTAAGGCTGGCATCGATTGCCAGGCCATGAGCCGAAAGCAATGCTCAGAGAAGTGAAGTAGAGCAAAGCGAAGCGAACCAAAGCAAACCGTAGTGGATGGGGAGGGTTGTAAACCTCCCCATTCTTCTTTTGGACGGAGATGCCTAGGATAATAACGGTGCTGGCGAAGCCGGGAGCTGACAAGAATGAAAAATAACGAGGTTCTGAGTGCCAAAATGAAACTGAGAGAAGGTGGAAAAGAGCATCAAGCGGATAACCGCCGGTGTCCTGCCTGCGACCAAAAAGCGCCTAACGGAATCCCGCTCTCCGGCGCAGAACCGAATCGACACTACCCTTACGTGGACACATCTGGCAATCCGCCGTGTGGCGGACTTGTTCATGCAGAGGTTTTTCCAGAGCCGCATGGAGGATGCACAGTGCTTTATCGCTGTGATAAATGCGGCGGTGCTCACTGAGAGGGATTCCCAATTTGCCACAAATCGAAATTCAAATCGAAGGTTCGCCCATAGCTTCGTGGGAGCTATTCGGCAAACCATCGAATGGGCCAGGAGTCGGCGACAAAATTGAAATCCCAGGAGGCGCTCAACTCGTACTCGGCTCGCTGCCGTTGGAACGGCGGACGCTCGGTCATGATGCTGCTGTTGCCTTCGCAACTTTGGTTGTCGTTTTCGGCAAGGATGTTGCCGAGAATCTGGTTGCAGGATGGATCGCTGATAAGCTCAGGTCAAAGCGCATCGGGCAGATTCGGATTGAAACAGAAGCCATAGAGACGATCACTCAGGAGAAAATCACGCGGGTCATGAGGCAGAAAATCGAGCGCGGCTAACGACGCTATTGCTTTCGTCCACTCGCTCTGCTCTGCCGGACATATCTCACAGTCAAGCCGCCAGGAGCGAGCACATCCCGTTCGATCTTGCAGATGGTTTCGTACCATCGGTTATGGGCATCTTTGTAGGTCAGCTTGACTTCGATGTCAGCCACATCATTCGTTCGCATCTCATCGAACAAACCAGAACCTCCATTTGTCGTTCCTGCTGACTTTTGAATCCAGGCTGGCAGAAATTCTTCGCCGTCCTCTTTTGAGAGCCGAGGTTTATCTGTCTCGAATTTCAGTATCGAGGTTCCGATGTGAGGCTCAGATGCCGATACATCGTAAGCAGGCTCGCCATCGTTCTTGAAGAAGAAACCGAATTTCCCAACGTGCCTGCCGATTAAAACTTCCTCGATAGTGAACGGAGTGCCGTCAGCCTTGTGCCAGCGACCGTTGATCTTTCGCACTCCCTCATCGAACTTGCCGAATCGGAGAGGCACGATGAGAGGCTTCTTTGGTTCCTCTTTATAGAAGAGCCATCCCGCAATGATGAAAGGAATCAGGGAAACTGCATACCCGACGAGATACCGAGTCAACGTAACGCGGCCCGCAAATACGCCATTTGTTATTGCGAGCTGTGTCGTAAGTGCGAGGGCCGCTGCCCCTATCGCGAGGAATACAGGAGCTATACGGTTCACAGGCTATCGTATCGCCGTGATCGGACATCCTGAACCGAACCACGATTCGAGTTCGCGATAGCGGTCGGTATCGCGGTATTCACGGAGCGCGGTGAACATCCCATTCGCCGCTGGCATGTCTCCGAAGGCGGACACGATGCCGATGATCCAGCGTAGGTTCTGCTTTCCATCGAGGAATGCACGAAAGCATTCCGCCATCCAATCTTTGTCGCTCAGCATGGTGCGCTGAAGCCACTTCGCCGCGCTTTGCTCTACGCTTTTCACTTTCACGCTGCCTCCTCCGGCAATTGTAGGATGCAATGCAACAGTGCTTATGTGGAAATCAAGGCCATCACTCAGACGGCGCTTGCAATCGCAGAGAAAAGCACTGAAACTGCTGTCCAGATCGCAGCTCGCTTGTTCAGCCTTCCAGACGCGGTGACTGACTGCATAGTTCCTGTAACCCAGGCCATGAT
>Ga0066684_10000939_pt1 | contig 11007 bp, 10 predicted proteins | sample GraSoiAngelo_133_FD_62301 | JGI IMG/M metagenome (GOLD analysis project Ga0066684, IMG submission 62301) | Grasslands soil microbial communities from the Angelo Coastal Reserve, California, USA - 14_0929_05_20cm | ecosystem: Environmental > Terrestrial > Soil > Grasslands | place: USA... | reverse complement strand
TTCGCCGCGTCGATCATCTGTTGGCACTCAGCCGGCGTATTCGCCATCGGCTTTTCGCCTAGCACATGCTTGCCTGCCTGCAGTCCGCGCACTGTATATTCGGCGTGCATTCCGTTTGGTAGCACGATGTAGATCACATCGATTTCGGGATTGTCTTTGATCGAGTCGTAGTTTTCGTAGTTGTAGATGTTTTTCGAGCTCACGCCATAGCGCAGAGCCAGCTTGTGTGCTTTGTCGGGATGTCCGCTGACGAAGGCCACAACCCTCGACTTCTCGCACTTGGCAAACGCCGGCAGAATCTGGTTGATCGCCAGACTACCCAGCCCGACGACGGCCCAGCCCAGCTTCTTCCCCGGAGGGTCCGGCACAACCAACTGGGCCTCGGCGTCTTTAAGCAGCGCGCCGGCAACATTCATGGCAAGAAATCCCTGTCCGACTTTCGAAATGAATCCACGCCGCGTGACTTCTCTGTCAATTCGATCAACCATTTTTCCTCCGAGAACTTCGCGTTGCAAACGTTCGCTCAAATTAAGAAGAAGTTTTGCCTAAAAACGCTTCTCTCGTAAGCCTTCGTGTCCTTAGTGGTGGCAAGCGCTATTTTTCGTCACGTTGTTTGTGAATCTCATCCAGCCGCTTCTGCAGATATTCCTTATACTCCTGCTGTAGCTTGGGATCGCTGGGCGATCCGTAAATCTCGCTTGACTTGTATTTCCCTTCGGCGAATTTCTTTTTCGTCCATTCGTCGTGAATATGCGTCTCGTCGGCCTTATCGAGTACTTCCTTCACGAACTGCGGCGGAACAAAGTACACGCCTTCGCGGTCGCCAACAACAAGGTCTCCGGGCATAACTGTCACTCCGCCGATACGTACGGGAACGTTGATACCGGTGAGCATCACTTGGCCAATAGGCGTTGGGTCGACCGCGCGGAAATACGCGGGCATATCAATCTCGGAAATGCCATCCAGGTCGCGGACGCTGCCATCCACCACCAGTCCGCCACTGTGCGTCGCCTGGTTTACGTAGAAGAATAGATTGTCGCCCACCATCGTCCCGTTTACCTTTTTTCCGAACAGGTCAACGACAAGCACATCGCCCGGCTTCAGCATGTCGATAGCGGTCTGGTTGTGCAAGTGTTTGCCGGTAGCGGCTTTTGATTTGGCCTGCGCTACGCCGTCAACATCTTCGCGTAACGGCATGAACTGCACCGTGAAGGCTCGGCCGACCATAGTCTTCCCCGGATGCAACACCTGAAAACCGTCTGCATATTGATTGTCGTATCCCTTCGCCTGCATTACCGACCATACTTCTTCAGAAGAAATTCCGCGAGCGCGCTCAATCAACGCATCTGGCACTTTGGGCCTGCCATCCGGCAACCGATCAAACGGATTCTGCGCCGTGTACTCGATCAGTTGCTGCTTTGGAAAACTCATGAGTTGAGCGGAACTGCTCACAGTCAAGGTGCTTAGCGACGCCGCAATGAATGCAAGCGAAATAATGCGCATCTTCAACATTCCCTCCACGTGAACCGCGTCCCCGAAACTCTCAAATCGACCAACATTTGTCAATCGCAAAACGTTATTCTCAGCTTACAATCCTTATCTCGCTTTCAACGAATCCCTTCTATGCGCTGGGTCCTGATCTTCTGGATGTTCGTCATCAGTGCGGTCGCTTATCTCGATCGCGTCAACATTTCCATCGCGGGCGCCTTCATCGAAAAAGAATTTGGTCTCGATCATGTTCATCTGGGATGGGCTTTGAGCGCCTTTCTGATTGGCTACGCAATCTCACAAGCGCCCGGAGGCCGGCTGGCCGATCGCTTCGGACCGCGCCGAATTCTTGCCCTGGGTACAATCTGGTGGGCCGTCTTCACCTCACTGACTGCGTCAGTTCCCGCGAAGTTGGCAGGCGCTCTGGTTTCGTTAATGGGGATGCGATTTCTGCTTGGTGTGGGTGAGGCAGTCGTCTATCCCTCGAGCAATCGCCTCGTGGCCAGTTGGATTCCCTCACAAGAGCGCGGCATCGCGAACGGTCTTATCTTCGCCGGGGTAGGAGCAGGTGCCGGCGTAACTCCGCCATTGATCACCTACATCTTGTTGCACTATGGCTGGCGCTGGTCATTCTGGGCCAGCGCAATCATTGGACTAGCAGCCGGCGTCGTCTGGTTTCTCATTGCGCGCGATAGGCCGGAGGATCATCCGTGGGTCAAGCCGGAAGAAGCGACGCACATCCGTGCCGGACTGCCCACAGCGGTGGCAGAAAGAAAGCCGCTGGCGTGGGGCAAGATTTTTGCCAGCCGAGACGTCCTGGCCGTCACATTCAGTTATTTCTGCTACGGCTACGTGGCTTATATTTTTTTCTCGTGGTTCTTCATCTACCTGAGCCAGGTCCGCGGTCTGAACCTGAAGACCAGTTCCTATTATTCGATGCTGCCGTTTATCGCGATGGCCATTTGCTCGACGCTCGGCGGCTGGATCAGCGACATTCTCACCAGAACCATCAGCAAAAGAATTGGACGTTGCGGCGTCGCCTGCGCGGGAATGCTGTTGTGCACAATTTTTCTTGCAATGGGGAGCTATGCCGCCGATGTTCGCCTCGCCAGCGTCGTTCTTGCGGGAGGCGCCGGAGCTTTGTACCTTTCGCAGAGTTCGTTCTGGTCGGTGACATCGGAAATGGCGGGTACCTCGGCCGGTTCGGTTTCAGGCGTCATGAATATGGGCAACCAGATCGGCGGCGCGGTCACTGCTTCTTTGACGCCGGTTATCGCGAAGCACTTTGGCTGGGAAACATCGTTCTTTGTTGCAGCTGGACTGTGTGCGATCGGCGCGCTGTTGTGGCTCGGCGTAGATGTGGACCGCGGTCTCGCGCAACTGAGCGGAAATTCTAACCTCACATTCAGAACATCGGGAGCGCAATATGACTAAGCTCTTTCTTCGCGCCGCATTGGCGCTTGTTGGCCTTTTTTTATTAATCACTGGAATAGTCGTATTCACTCCTCCTCGCGCCTTCTCCCGCCCCGCCGATCAAATGTCCGCAGCCGATCTGCTCGAGGGTTATCGTCACGTTGAGGTCGCGTCGGTATCAGACGCGATCGAAAAGCTCACCGGACGCAGGATGTATCTCTCGCACCGCATGCACCCGATCTTCACCTCGAAGTTCGCCGGCCTCGCCGTCACGGTGAAACTGAAGAAGGAAGAAAACAAAGACCCCGATGCGCTCAGCGGCATGCTGGCCGCGATCGATCAGGGTGGGCCGAATTCGGTTTACGTGATGGTCGTCGAAGACGGCGCCGACATCGCCGGCATGGGCGGACTCATGGGCACCGCCATGCAGGCGCGTAATTATTCCGGTGCAGTGATTGATGGCGGTGTTCGCGACACCGCATATCTGCGAAAGATCGGCTTTCCTGTTTTCGCTCTGGGCGAAGTTCCGTCAACATCAGTTGGACACTATCGCTTCGCGGGCGCGAATATTCCGGTGGTCTGCGACGGCGTCTCGGTTGCTGCCGGAGATATCGTTGCGGCCGACTCAGACGGTGTGGTTATTGTTCCGCGCGCCAATGCCGCGGCTGTTCTCGCCACCGCACAAGAAATGGATTTCAAAGAACATTCCATGTACGCCTACATCGAAAAGCTGAAATCGATCGAAGAAGCGGTCAAGAAATTCGGACGCCTGTAACGGGCATGCACATTGGTTTCCACAGAAAAAACGATTTTTGGCCGGAGAACGCCAGCGTATAATTTGCGACTTGCTGACCAACCCTGAATTTCGCAAGCCATTTGGATCACCGGGAGAAACGCAATGAACAACCGCACGCGCTTGAACCGCCGCGATGTCATGAAGACTTCCGCTCTTGCTTTGGGAGGCGGTCTGCTGATGAGCGAACCGCTTGAGGCTTACCCTAAAGCGGTAAACACCAACTCCGCGCCTTCGCAGTTGAAGATCACCGATATGCGCGTGGCCACGGTGGTAAAACCCGGACCGAGTCCGTGCCCAATCATTCGCCTCGATACGAACCAGGGAGTTTATGGTCTCGGAGAGGTTCGCGACGGAGCCAGTGCAACCTACGCGCTTTTTCTCAAGAGCAGACTCGTTGGCGAAAACCCGTTGCAGCTCGACAAACTCTTTCGCAAAATCAAACAGTTTGGCGGACATGCCCGTCAGGGTGGCGGCGTCTGCGCTATAGAGATGGCGCTGTGGGACATCGCCGGCAAAGTTTATAACGCGCCCGCGTACGCCATGGTAGGCGGCGGAAAGTTCCGCGACAGGATTCGCGTTTACGCAGACACTACCGAATCGAAGGATCCTAAGATCTATGCGCAGCGTATGAAAGAGCGCAAAGAGGTCATGGGCCTTACCTGGCTCAAAATGGATCTCGGTGTCGAGATGGTCTCCGATACTCCCGGCACAGTCACTGGCCCTTCCGAACTCAGCCAATGGGAGGAGAACAATCTCGAGCATCCCTTCATCGCCAACGAAGTCACAGAAAAAGGCATCGCCATGCTGTCGGAGTATGTTGCAGCCGTGCGCGACGCAGTCGGCATGGAAATTCCTCTTTCCATGGACCACCTTGGCCACCTCGGAGTGAAATCAATCATTCGTCTCGGCAAGGCCTACGAGAAATTCAATCTTGAGTGGATTGAAGACGTCATTCCCTGGACTTACACCGACCTGTTAAAAGAAATTTCTGATCAAAGCCCCACGCCAATCCTGACCGGCGAAGATATCTTTCTCAAGGAACCATTCCGTGTGCTCTGCGAGAAACACGCTGTCAGCAAGATTCATCCTGACCTCGCAACGTCGGGCGGAATTCTTGAGACCCACAAAATTGGCGACATGGCCGAAGAATATGGCGTGCCCATGGCAATGCACTTTGCCGGAACTCCGGTGAGCTGCATGGCTAATGTGCACTGTGCGGCTGCGACGCAGAATTTCCTCGCGCTGGAAAACCATTCGCTTGACGTCCCTTGGTGGTCGTCGATGGTGCAGGAGTACACCAAGACTTCCATCGTGAATCACGGATGGATCGAAGTCCCCGACCGTCCGGGCCTTGGTGTGACCCTGAACGATGATGTCGTTCGCCAGCACCTCGCGCCCGGCACCGGCTACTTCGATCCCACGCCCGAGTGGGACAAGGAACGCTCGTGGGACCGCCTGTGGAGCTGAAACGAATCACGTGGGGGCGGGCGCCCTCACCCGCCCTGGCGATGCGAAGCATCGCGCATTGCTACGACATGCGGATCCTCCAGGGTCGGCCCTCTATGCAATCTCCGTCGAAGAGCGGCCATTTAATGGCCGCCTCGCCCCCGTCTAGAAATGGGCTTTAGCCCTGAAGAACCGGCAATGTTATCTTGGTGAGAACACTCCGCTCTGACTCATGGAAATTCTTTCTGAACTCTTCGAGCACTATTTCCATTCGCCTGTCATCCGTGTGCAGCCGCTGCAAGGGCAACTCGGTGGCTCCGGACGCCGCATCATTCGCCTGCATGGCGAAAGCAAGACTGCCATCGGAATTCTGTACGACGTTCGCGAAGAAAACGCCGCCTTTCTGGAATTCTCGCGCCATTTCCACGGTCACGGCCTGCCAGTTCCAGAACTCTATGCCGATGATCTGAGCCATGGTGCCTATATCGAACAAGATCTCGGCGATACCACGCTGTTCGACTTTCTCTCAACGAATCGTTCCGGATTGAGCATCGCACCGGAAGCTGTCGAATATTATCGTCAGGCGCTCGCCACGCTCCCGCGATTTCAAATTAAAGCAGGCCGCGACCTGAACTACAAAGTCTGCTATCCAAGGGGGAGCTTCGACCGCCAGTCAATCGCCTGGGATCTGAACTACTTCAAATATTATTTTCTACGCCTCGCTGGCATTCCCTTCAGCGAGCAGGCGTTGGAGGATGATTTTTCTCGCCTTACAAAATTCCTTTTGTCCGCTCCCCACGACTATTTTCTCTATCGCGATTTTCAATCGCGCAACATCATGCTGTACGAGGGCAAGCTGTACTTCCTCGACTATCAAGGAGGCCGCAAAGGCGCGCTGCATTACGACGTCGCTTCCCTTCTCTACGACGCCAAAGCCGACTTGCCGCCGGAAATTCGCCAGCAACTGCTCGATCATTACCTGGATGCACTAGGCGAGTTCATTCCGCTGGAGCGCCCGGCGTTCATGCACCATTACTACGGCTATGTCTATGTGCGGATCATGCAGGCGCTCGGCGCCTATGGGTTTCGGGGCTTCTATGAGCGCAAACCGCATTTCCTGCAAAGCGTTCCCTACGCATTGAAGAACCTGCGTTGGTTATTGCACAACGTCACCCTTCCTGTTTCTGTGCCCACACTGACCGAAGCATTCATGGCGATGTTGGGATCGGAGAAGTTGCAAAACCTAGGACCACCGGAACAGGTTGCCGCCGGCATTTCTGCAAACAACACCCTCACGGTAAGGATCTTTAGTTTTTCATTTCACCGCGACGGAGTTCCGAAAGACGAAACCGGCAATGGCGGCGGATTCGTTTTTGATGGACGCGGTCTGCCCAATCCCGGCCGTGAAGAGAGATTTAAGGACCTCACAGGCAAAGATGCGTCGGTTGCCGAGTATCTCGACCAGCAGGAAAGCGTTCATCGCTTCATCGATCACCTCACCCCGCTGGTTGATGCCAGCGTCGCCGCCTACCAGAGCCGCGGCTTCAAGAACCTGATGGTTTCTTTCGGCTGTACGGGCGGGCAGCACCGCTCGGTTTATCTCGCCGAACAACTGGCCAGTCATCTGCGCGCAAAGAACGGCATCAACGTAGTGGTCCAGCACCGCGAGCTGGAGAAAATGGGCCGATGAAGGCCATGGTGCTGGCCGCCGGCCTGGGTACGCGGCTGCGCCCTCTCACAGACGATCGCCCCAAGGCCCTGGTTGAAATCAACGGCCGCACACTGCTGGAGATCACGCTGTCGCGGCTGCGCCAGTTCGGCGTGACCGAGGTGATCGTCAATGCGCACCACTTCGCCGAAGATATCGTTAGCTACCTATCCGGAAATAATAATTTCGGCATGATGATTGAGGTCTCGCGCGAGGATGTTTTGCGCGACACGGGCGGCGGCCTGAAGAAAGCGGCGCATTTCTTTCTAAACAACCGCGAAAGCAGGAACCAGCCTTTTATTCTGCACAACGTTGATGTCATCAGCACCATCGATCTTGCTCGGATGCTGGCGTTCCATCGCGAGCAGCAGGCGTTGGCGACAGTGGCGGTGCAGGACCGTAAGACTTCGCGCTATCTGCTTTTTGACGATGCCGGACAGCTTTGCGGACGGCAAAGCCAGGACGGCAAGACAGAAGCGGTTCGAGCGTCAGCCAAGTTGCGCTCCCTTGCTTTCTGCGGCATTCACGTTATCTCGCCGCGGCTACTGGATTTGATAACTGAGGATGGCGTGTTCTCGATAGTGAGGCCATACCTGCGCCTGGCGGGAACGGGGGAGCGGATTGTCGGATTTCGGGCTGACGAATACTACTGGCGCGATCTGGGCAAGGTAGAGAATTTGGTGCAAGCCGAAAAAGATTTGAGGTCAGGACTGTGGCGTTAAGGCGTCAGCTAGTCGCACGTATCAAGCGGAAAGGGGCTGGCAATTAGCCCAGCCCCTGAACAGGCGATGTTCTTTAACAACTTATAAGTTATAAGCTTTTGAGTCTGGTTGTAGCCACCAACCGGGTGTTGGGGGCCGATGTAACTGAAGTCGCCTTCACAGCTATGCGCGATACGGCTTTTGTATGACCTAAAACTCTGCTCGACATCATCTTGGTGGAAGCTACTTTGCTGCCTTCGGGCTTAGTCACGATGGCCTTCTTGCTGGCGATACGATTGCTGATCAGAGATTTCTTTTCGATTGACATTGCCTGCTCCTTATTTCGGTTTTGAATTGCCGCTTACGTCTTTATACATAAGCAACATGCATGCCAAACTGACGGGCCGTTCGCCGGCAGATCGCGACGCTCTGGAATCAGGCACTTACGAGTGAGTATTCGTATCGCGATTACTGGAAAAACAGTAGGTTTTAACGTGACGGTTAAAACTTAACCACATATGGTTAAAAAATAACCTTCTTCGAGAGGCCATCAGAGCGGCAGACGATGTTGCTATTGTTGTTGAGCTAGGCCGCATTGCAAAGGCGACATCCGTCTATTAACGTTAATCCAATTGCTTCGTGATTATGCCCGGGTGGCGAAACTGGCAGACGCACGGGACTTAAAATCCCGAGTTCCGAAAGGAACGTACCGGTTCAATTCCGGTCCCGGGCACCACCGATTCAAGGTCCCGATGCTCACTGTAACATTCACTCGGAATCGCTCGTAGATCCCTCGGCTTCGCTCGGGATTTCGTCGCGCGGTTCAGACGCCGCGCCCGGTGCCTCAACTTAAAATCCCGAGTTCCGAAAGGAACGTACCGGTTCAGTTCTGGACCCGCGCACAAGGAACGTACCGGTTCAGTTCCGGACCCGCGCACCATGCTCTCAGCCTTACTTTTTCTATAATCAACGTTTAGGAACCTTGGCGGCGCAAATCGCGTGGCTGCTGCAGCATTTCACGGGCATGTACCATCTGTGTACTGCTCCTCTCTTGATGCCGGACGCGCTCTTGTCCTACAATCCTCAGCCCATGACCGAAGAACTCGTGATTGACCGCTCTGACGCATTCCCTCCTCACGAGGTACTGTCGCTGCAAGGCCCGTTGACGGCTAACAACGCGCCTGTTTTTCAGAATGCCATTCGCCGCGAGGAGCCCGCGCCAACCCTGATTCTGGACTTTGCCGAAGTGCCTTATGTCGATTCTGCGGGATTAGGACTGCTGGTAAGCGCGTTTGTTTCGCGCCAGAAGGCCGGACGAAAAATGATCTTGAGCGGAATCAATCCACGGGTGCAGAAGCTGTTTGAGATTACTCGCGTGCAGGAGCTGTTCTTGATATTTTCGAGTCCAGAAGACGCGATCGCGGCGCTGCAGGGCGCCGCGGAGGCTTGAGCGTTCACCGTCATAACGCTTACGGCAAGGAAGCACTTATGCGCTAACTTCTACTTCCATGCCGCGCTGCTTCTTCAACTCCAGTTGAAACGCCTCCGCATCGACATCAGCCTTGGTGATAAATAAAGAGAGCAGCGGGTCAGCGCTATCTGGCGGAATCTCCCACGCCGCAGAAGCGGCGTTATCAATGGAATCAGGTCGCACCTGCAGATCGGGAATTGCTCCTTCTGTGTTCACCAGCGTCTGGATGAATTCCTCAACTTTCGTCTTCTGCGCCGGGTTTTGCTGCGTGAACTCAACTCCCATTCCGGCGCCGGGATGCATTACGCGAACAATTCCCTCGATCTGCAACGTGTGTTCACTCACTTTCATCATCAGCCGCAACAGCGTGCGAACCGGAAATGGCGACTCAGTCTGCAAATAGCAAGCGCTCAGGCTGAGATCGGTGAGTTTGCAACTAACTGTCACGTCCTGGGCTTCTGGACCCAGTAGTTGTCGTTCGATCCATTGCTTTAATTGATCGCTGGCCTCGACGGAAATGTCGGAGAAGCGAATGCCGGCAAGCTGGTTTCCCTGCCAAGCCACTTCACCCGTGCAACTGGTCGTTGCAGATGCCCCCGGCAACGTGAACCGTAACTGAAATGCCGCTGGTAGTTTAACGTTCTGGGTTTTCAGCGCCATGCCGTTTTCGCCGAGGTCGGCCGTGCTGGCCTGCCAACTGCCCTTGCCTTCAATCCTGATTTCAACCGGCAATTCAATCGGGATACGAGCATGCCGGCGCCGCTCCCGCTTCATGAGCGCGCGCACAGCGCGAAAACTCGAACGGGTGCGCTCCAAGGAAAGCGGTTTGAAGAGAACGAAATGAGTCCCCAGCGCAAAAACTTCTTTCGCCGAAATTCGTCCGTGACTCTGGCTTTCGGACTCTATGACGGCTACGGTAATAGCTCGCCGGTTTGCGGGAGCCGCGCGGGTCCCCTTCAAAACACTCATGGCCGAGGAATGGGCGGTGCAGTCCACGATCACCGCTTCGAACCGCTGACGCGTGAGTTTCTGCATGGCAGCGTCGGCGTCGGAACAGAGTTCGACTCCGATCTCCATTTCGCTGAGAACGCGACGAAGCACCCGAACGACCTTGTCGTCGGTGCATAAAAGTAAGGATTGAAGAGCGGTGTCCACCGAATAGAGAATCTTACATCGGCACTTTATCAGTAAGTCTCTCGCTTTCAAATGGTTGCGGTGGTTCGCGGGTTACTTCGGTACCTCGCTGTGGGAATCTTCCGAGGCCGGGTCAAGAAGTCCCAAAATGAAACTAATTCCGTAGCAATCGTCTGATTTTGGGGAGTTTAGCTGCCAGGCAGCCAATTCATTATTTGACTTTCCCGGGTTGTGAAGTAGAATCTTGCGTTCCGGCTGCCGCTGATGGTCCTTGGCAGTGCCTGCGTTTTCATCTGTTTATCTGTTGAGTACGGCGCGGATTCCGGAATCCTTCGCCGAATCATCTGAATCTAAATTAGTACGGCACTAGACACACCAGGTACGAGGCATAATTCATGGCAAAAAGACGCGGTAATCCGAACTGGGGAAAGCCAGAACCGATTGGACCGATCATCCCCACAGTCACTGAATTCGAGCAGGTGGTCAAAGAGTACAAGTTGACTCCTGATCAGTATCTTCGTTCAACGCGCTTGCGCGAATGGGCGCGGCGCAATAAAAATTCCAAGTACATCCCTGAGCCTCTGCTTGAAGCATGGGGATTTGAGATCGAATCCACGCTGTAAGTTAATGGGCAACTGCAGTGCGAAGCCGCCTGAAGGCGGCTTTTGCTATTGCAGCCTTTGGTGATCGTCAGATAGCTGCGTCCCAACTCCTTTAAAGTGCGAACTCCATGCTCTCCGTGGTAGACCGAGTGGAGTTGCTGGGTGCGTAACATCTCCGCCAGTTTTCGCGCATCGATCCGGTCACTCTTGTTGCCCTCTTTCAACAGGGCAGCCTTTCGCGGATCACA